>OCHI01000051.1_pt1 | contig 158677 bp, 197 predicted proteins | sample 1538691 | NCBI WGS metagenome assembly OCHI01 (sample SAMN04571718, study PRJEB22368) | human gut metagenome | biome: human gut; material: stool | host: Homo sapiens | place: Luxembourg | collected 2012-09-21 | reverse complement strand
GGATTCGAACCCCCGACCTGCTGATTACAAATCAGCTGCTCTACCAGCTGAGCTATACCAGCATCTCAGCAACGAACAGGTTGTATATTACCAGACTTCGATTCGTTTGTCAACAGGGAATTTGAAAAAAGGAGGAATTTTGTTGTACGCAGGAAAAAGACACCATGATTCGGTGCGCGCGGTCTGCTCGCTTTGCGCGCAGGACATTTACGCGGGAGAAACGCTGTGGTACCGGAACGGCGTGACCGTCTGCGCGGACTGCTTTCCGCGCTTTGCGCGCGAAGCGCTCCGGTCGTTTGAATACATATTAGGGGAGGCGAGCACGCTATGACGCTGTATCAGATGTCGTTTGTCTACCGCGAGGACGCGCTGCGCTTCCGCATGCGCATCACGGTCCTGCGCGAGCAGGCCAAGGCCGCGCCGACGAAGGAGGAGCGCGAGCGACTCAAGCGGCGTATCTTAGAGCTCCAGCAGCTTCAGCGCCAGTCGCGCGAGCTGGCCGAGCTGACGCGGCACTATTACGAAAGGGGCTATTGCCGCAATGAAAAGTACACCTTATAGTATGCGCAACAATGAAGTTTACGGCGATATGACCGCATGGATCGCCGCGCACGCGGGCGACAACGAGAGCGACCTCATGCGCCTCAAGCGCAATCTGCGCCTTGCCCGCGAGGAGGAGCTTACCGCCCGCCAGCGCGAGCTGCTGCGCCTGCGGTACGAGGAAAACATGACCGTCACGGAGATCGCCGCGGCCATCGGGCGGGACAAGTCCACGGTGTCGCGCACGCTCTCCCGCGCGCGGAGAAGGCTTTACAAGTGCCTCCGCTATGGGCTATAATCAAAAGGCAACAAGCGAATAAGACCCGCACGGGTACATAGAATAATGGTCAGTGCGGAGAAAAGTGAGGGCAAGAGCTATGCTGCACAAAGCGCTGCAAAACAAATGGGCGCGCGTCCTGATCGCGGTTTTCGCAACATTCCTCTACGCGCTGGGCGTGAACCTTTTCGTTGTACCGATGGGCCTCTACTCCGGCGGCGTAGTCGGATTGAGCCAGATCATCCGAACACTGCTCGCGCAGGCCGTTGAGTTGCCCGCAGGGGTGGACATCGCCGGTATTTTGTACTTTCTCATCAATATTCCGGTGCTGTATCTCGCGTGGCGCGACCTCGGGCGCGCGTTTTTGATCCGCACGCTGATCTGCGTGGGCGCGTCGTCGCTCTTTTTGAGCGTGATCCAGTCGCCCGCCGTGCCGATCTTGGACGATCCTCTCGCCTCGTGCCTCGTCGGCGGCATCCTGTGCGGCTTTGCCCTTGGCTTGGCTCTGACCTGCGGCTGCTCGACCGGAGGGCTCGATGTCGTCGGCCTGTGCCTCACAAAGCGCGGCAGCCGCTTCACCGTCGGACGTTTTTCGCTGGGCTTCAACATCGTGCTCTACGTCGCCTGCGCACTGCTCTTCGACATCCAGACGGCCATCTACTCCGTCATTTACACCGTGTTCTGCTCGCTCTTCATCGACCGCGGGCACCAGCAGAACATCAATGTGCAGGTGCTCATCTTCACAAGGGACGCAGACTCCGAGCTCCCGCGCAGCATCATGTCGCGCCTTGGCCGCGGCGTGACGTACTGGGAGGGCAAGGGCGCATATACGGAGAGCGACATGCGCGTACTGTGCGTCTGCGTCTCGAAATTCGAGGTCGCGGAGCTGCAGGAGACCGTGCGTGAGCTCGATCCCCACGCCTTTTTCATCGTGCAGGAGGGCGTGCGCATCGGCGGCAATTTTCTCAGAAAGATCTCGTAAATCCTTTCGGTTTTCCCGCGAAGACGCTTTGCGCAGCATAGCGTCTTCTTTTTGTTTATTTAACTATTTTGAAAAATCATCCATGTTTTCTAAAACATTCAAGGATGTTTTATTGCGTTTTTCTATCAATCGTGATAGCATTACCTCAATCTTTTATTATGCCGCAGCAGTGTTCTTCCCCCGGAGACACGCGGCATGAAAAAGTCCCGCAGCGAATAAACAATCATCAAACCCCAATGAGATGTGGAGGGATCTTTTCATGTTTGACCAGTATTTTGAAAAATTTGATTTAGCCCCCGAGGTCGCCGCAGCACTCAAAAAGTGCAAGTGCATCGCCTATGCCGAGACGAAGGAAGAGCTCGAGGAGATGGCCTACGGCCCCACGCACACCTCCCGCTATGACGTGGTCTACCCCATTGAGGGCAAGGGCACGGTCAAGGAAGCGGAGGTCGTGCGCTGCAAGAACGGCTGCGTCGTCAACTTTATGGAAGACTACATGCGCCGCCGCGACCCGAACAGCATGGCCATCGGCGACGATCTGCCCTCCGACAAGCCGCGCTTTAAGGACCGCTTTGGCTACGAGTTTTCGTCCCTTCGTCAGGAGACGCTCGACTGGCTCTCCACGCAGCAGGTCATCATGCTGCCGTTTTCCGCCGGTCCGCGCGGCCACGGCTATCCGAGCCTGATGATCTGCCCGCTCAATGCCGCGTTCTTCGCGCTGTCGCTGGCGAACATGCAGGGCTTTACGAGCATTGTCGATGTGCCGGAGCACTATAAGCCCCGCGCCATCATCTTTGTCGCGCCGCCGTTCCGACACACGCACTTTGACGGCAAGCAGGTCGTCGTGCACAACCGCTCCAAGGAGATGCACGAGGTCTGGGCCTACAACCTCTATCCCGGCCCCAGCGCCAAGAAGGGCGTTTTCTCGCTGCTGCTCGACATCGGCGAGCAGGAGGGCTGGGTCTGCTGCCACACAAGCGCGGCCATGGTCGAGACGCCGTATGAGTGCGAGGTCGTGTTCATGCACGAGGGCGCGTCCGGCGGCGGCAAGAGCGAAATGCTCGAGGACTTCCACCGCGAAGAGGACGACCGCCTGCTCATCGGTACGCATACGGTCACGGGCGAAAAATATTACATGACGCTCGGCGAGAGCTGCAAGATCCACCCCATTGCCGATGATATGGCCTGCGCGCTCAAGAGCTTCCAGGATCCCGAGAGCGGCAAGCTGCGCATCCTCGATGCCGAGGACGGCTGGTTCCTGCGTATGGACGGCATGAATGCCTACGGTAACAGCCCGCTTTATGAGCGCATCTGTATCCATCCGAGCGAGCCGCTGGTCTTCTTCAACATGGACGGCGTCCCCGGTGCGACCTGCCTCATCTGGGAGCATGTGATCGAGTCGAATGGCAAGCCCTGCTCCAACCCGCGTGTCATCCTGCCGCGCAAGATGGTTGACAACATCGTGCCTGATACCGAGCCCGTCGAGGTCGACGTGCGCAGCTTCGGTGTGCGCATGCCGCCCTCTACTGCGAAAGACCCGAACTACGGCGTCATGGGCATGCTGCAGGTCGTGCCGCAGTCCATTGCCTGGCTGTGGAGACTCATCTCTCCACGCGGCTTCAAGAACCCGTCCATCGCCGATACGAACGCCGGCAGCGGCCTGAAGGCCGAGGGCGTCGGCTCCTACTGGCCGTTCGCCACGGGCCTCAAAGTCACGCAGGCGAATCTGCTGCTCGAGCAGATCATGTCTGCGCCTAAGACGACGAACGTGCTGATCCCGAACCAGCACATCGGCGCTTATCATGTTGGATTCATGGGCGAGTGGCTCTCGCGCGAATACCTCGCGCGCCACAACGGTTTTGTGCGCGAAAAGCATCTGGTCCCCGCGCGCTGCCCGCTGTTCGGCTACGCGCTCGATGAAATGAAGCTCGACGGCCAGTTCATCCGTCAGACGTTCCTGCGCCCCGAGACGCAGTCCAAGCTCGGCAACGCGGGCTACGACGCCGGCGCCAAGATCCTGACCGACTTCTTCAAAGAGCAGCTCCAGCAGTTCGTTTCCGACGATCTCGACCCGCTGGGCCGCGAGATCATCGATTGCTGCCTGCATGACGGCACGCTGGACGATTATCTCCAGCTCACGCCGATAAAGCTGAAGTAATTTCAGAAAATTGCAGCACACAGTGCTGCACGGATAATAAGGGGGATATTCTCTTTCTCGAAAGAGAATATCCCCCTTACACCCCCAAGAGAAAGGATTTCCATTGCAAGCGAGCAGCTCGAAGAGCTGCAATGCTTGCCGATTGCACCTCTTGCGTGCGGCAGAGCCGCATTTGGCCCTGCTATACGATTTGCCTCTGCTTCTACTACCCGCTGCCGCTCTGTCCATCTTATAGAAGAACAGCCTAATTCCCGTCTACCGCCAGTCGCTACAATGCGGCGAGCGCCAGCAATGCCGCATTCGATACGCAGTCTGCCGCCAGACAAACGTCACTCGCGCCTCACGACAGTAAGGCGCGGTTGAGAGTCGTAACGAGGCGGTAGGGGTTCATGGCGAAGCCATGTACACCGCACTTACACTGCGCAGCGCGTGCAGTTCTTCAAGATTGAGACTGCCAATGCAAACGCCTTTCTTTTGGACGGGCGACGCCCGTTTTCTTTCCACGGAAAGAAAATGGGGGTCGCGTTCGTGCAGCGCCTACGGCGCTGCTTCCCCGCGGCACAAGTGCCGCGATCCCCTCCGCACCTGTGCGGAGAAAGGAGCATTCTATGGACTATACAATGAAAGTCATTGCCAGAATCCACTCTGACTTTCCGGAAAAATTCGGCATCCCGCGCCAGAGCGGCCTCGTACCCGCGCTTCGCGCGAAGATCGTCTTCGAACCGGAGTACCGCAATCCCGACGCGCTGCGCGGCATCGAGGGCTTTTCGCACCTGTGGCTCATCTGGCAGTTCTCTGCCGCCGTGCGCGACACATGGTCGCCGACGGTGCGCCCGCCGCGCCTTGGCGGCAACGAGCGCGTGGGCGTTTTTGCAACGCGCTCGCCGTTCCGCCCGAACGCCATTGGCCTTTCCTGCGTGAAGCTCGAAGGTGTGCGGCACGAGGATGGCTTCGGTGACGTTTTGATCGTCGCGGGCGCAGATTTGATGGACGGCACGCCGATCTATGACATCAAGCCCTACCTTCCGTATGCCGACGCGCATCCCGAGGCGCTGGGCGGCTTTGCCCCGTCGCCGAAAGAGACGATCGAAGTCAAAAGCCCGCCGGAGCTCCTGCAAAAGCTGCCGGAGGGGCAGCGCGAGGCGCTGCTCGGTGTGCTTGCGCAGGACCCGCGCCCGCAGTACCAGAACGACCCCGAGCGCGTGTACGGTATGAGCTTTGGCGGCTGGGACGTTAAGTTCCGCGTAAAGGACGGCGTGCTGACTGTTTTATCTTTAGCGGAAACTGAACATCAATAAAAACGCTGTTAAGGGAAAAACTCTTCGCGTTAAGCCAATGCTAAGAGGACTTCCAAACGGTTGATATGCAAATTCTGCGCGCTATAATAGCGCCAGAATACATAAAAGGAGCGTATCCGCCGATGCAAGTTTCCAGCGCATTTGTTGTTATCATGGGTATGGGCGTCACGTTTGTGGGCCTTACCTGCATCATCTTCCTGACGATGCTGATGGGCAAGATCCTCTCGAAGCCCGAGGCTCCGAAGCCCGCCGCAGCAGCTGCCGCGCCGGCAGCGCCCGCCGTTCCCGCTGACGGTCTGACCGACGAGGTCAAGGTCGCCATCATGGCGGCGATCGCCCAGCAGCCCGGCTTCAACATGGCGAATGTGACGAATGTCAGCATCCGCAAGATTTAATTTTGAATTCCACTTCTTCCTTTATCAGCGAAAGGGACGGCATCGCGCCGTCCTTTTTGCTACCATGAAAAAAATATTCGATTTAGCACAAAATTAGCAGGCTGTATGCTATAATGGGGACGGAAAGCATGCGGAGTCTTTCTCCGCGCCAACGATCAAGCGAGAGAAGGCGGCGACATGGCAAAAATCCCCGAAAAAATGCGTTGGATCTACGACCTTTTGCTGACGGCGGCGATCCTGGCTATGGCGACGGTGCTCTGCACGCTGCTGCGAAGGATCGACGACGGCAGTGGCTACGTGAACCTCATCTTCGTGCTGGCGGTCGCGACCATCTCGCGCTGGACAGAGGGCTATTTCTGGGGGATATTCAGCGCTGTCTCCGGTGTGCTGTTCGTCAACTACGTGTTTACATATCCCTACTGGGAATTCAACTTCACGATCACCGGCTACCCGTTCACCTTCCTTGCGATGCTGACGGTGTCCATGATGATCAGCGCGATGAACACGCAGATCAAAAAGCAGGAGCGGCTGCGCATCGAAACAGAAAAGGAAGCCGTGCGCGCCAATCTCCTGCGCGCGATGTCGCACGATATCCGCACGCCGCTGACGAGCATCGTCGGCAACACCGCCGCGATCCTTGAAAACGAGGATTCGTTTTCTCCCGAGCAGAAGCGCCGCCTTTTGGAAGACGTGAACGAGGACGCGCAGTGGCTCATCCGCATGGTCGAAAATCTTTTGTCCATCACGCGCATGAGCGGCGGACAGGCAAAGATCGAAAAGGACTGCGAGGCGGCCGAGGAGATCGTCGGTGTCTCGGTCAGCAAGTTCACCAAGCGCTTCCCCGCGATCAAGGTTTCGATCGAGGTACCGGACGAGGTGCTGATGGTGCCGATGGACGCGACGCTCATCCGTCAGGTCATTATGAATCTGCTGGAAAACGCCGCCATCCACGGCGGAAACGTCACGCAGATCCGTGTCTGCCTCTCACGCGAGGGGACGAACGCCTGCTTTTCCGTCAGCGACAACGGCGACGGCATCCCGAAGGAGAGGCTCTCGACGATTTTTAACGGCGGGCTTTCCGGCGTGTCGCACAACAACTTCGATATGAAGAAAAACATGGGCATCGGCCTTTCCGTGTGCTACACCATCGTCAAGGCGCACGGCGGCACGATGACCGCAGAAAACTTAGATTCGGGCGGAGCATGCTTCCGCTTCTATCTGCCGCTGGAGGAGGGCATCAACAGTGAAATTGAAGGATAAAGTGCTCGTGGTGGAAGACGAGCAGAACATCAGCAACTTTATTTCGACGGTTCTCACCGCGAACGACTTCGACGTGCTGGTGGCGCAGACGGGTGCCGAGGCGGTCTCGATGATCACCTCGCACTGCCCCGATCTCATCATTCTCGACCTGGGGCTTCCCGACATGGACGGGATGAACATCCTCAAGGAGGTTCGTTCGTGGTCGAGCCTGCCGATCATCGTCGTTTCGGCGCGCACGCACGAGCATGACAAGGTCATGGCGCTCGACCTCGGCGCGGACGACTACATCGAAAAGCCGTTCGGCACGAGCGAGCTGCTCGCGCGCATCCGCACGGCCATCCGTCACACGCGCACGCCGCTCGACAACAACGAGATCGCGCAGTCGGGCAAGTTCACCGTCAAGGACCTGACCATCGACTATGACAAGCACCACGTGCTCATCGGCGATCAGGATGTGCACCTGACGCTCAACGAGTTCAAGATCGTGGCGCTGCTCGGCAAGTACGCTGGCAAGGTGCTGACGTATGACTATCTCATCAAGCAGATCTGGGGGCCGAAGGCCAAGGCCGACAATCAGATTTTGCGCGTGAATATGGCGAACATCCGCCGCAAGATCGAGAAGAATCCCGCCTCGCCCGAGTATATCTTCACCGAGATCGGCGTGGGCTACCGGATGCTCGAAAACGACGCATGATGATAGAGCCGCTCGCGGCTTTATGATACCAGGGCGCGTGCGCGCCCCACACGATCACGCAGACGGCTCCTGCCATTTGGGGATGGCAGGGGTCATTTGCGCACTTTTGCACTTTTATGAAAAAGGTGTCGGACTGAAACAGTGAACGTTTCAGCCCGGCACCTTTCTTTTTTGCGTGTTTTCATGCAGCAAAATCTTTTTGCTTGCTTATAAATACCCCGTATTGTGCCGCAGCAGATGTTCGACCATCATAGTTATGCTGACTTTTGTGTATATTTTTACCAAATCGTTTTCCGCTCTATTTCGCCTATTTATTCAGCGCTACAATCTTGGCATGAATTGTTATTCTCATTATTAACATTTTAAGAACATAAATATACAATCAGCATCACAGTCAGTCCTACGAAGGGGGAAACCACAGTACATGAACATTTGGGAAATTGCAACGAATTATTATCAATACTTCCTGCGAGGGACGCGAACGACCATCCTCATCTCTCTGCTCACCGTGTTCTGCGGCTCGATCCTCGGCTGCCTGATCGCTTTCATGCGGCTATCCAGGTTTAAGCCGCTGGAAAAGTTCGCCAGCATCTATATCACCGTCATCCGCGGTACGCCAATGCTCGTGCAGCTCTACATCGTCTACTACCAGCTCGACTTTATCAGCTATCCCACCGGAACCCTCTTCGGCGTCGATCTGGAGCGGGCGCTGCCGTGTATCATCGCGCTTTCGATCAACTCCTCCGCCTACGTCGCCGAGATCATCCGCGCGGGCATTCAGGCGGTGGACAAGGGCCAGATGGAAGGCGCGCGCTCGTGCGGCATGACGAATGCGCAGGCCATGCGCTACGTGGTGATGCCGCAGGCGGTCAAAAATATTCTCCCCGCCATTGGCAATGAATTTGTCACGATGGTCAAGGAGACCTCGATCATCCAGTACCTCGGCATCGGCGATCTGATGTACAACAACGGCATCGTGGTCACCTCTACCTATAACCCGCTTTCTTGCTACTACATCTCCGCCATCATCTACCTGGCGCTGAATATCATCCTCGGCAAGGGCCTGAACAGCTTTGAAGGGAGGCTGAGAAAGAGTGAACGGTAACGTATTGTTCGAGATCAAGGACTTGCAGAAAAAGTTCGGCAGCCTGACCGTCTTCGACGGGCTGAGCGAGACCATCTGCAAGGGCGACGTGGTCGTCATCATCGGTCCCTCGGGCGGCGGTAAGTCCACCTTTATCCGATGCCTGAACCTCTTGGAGCAGCCCACCGCCGGCAAAATTTACTTCGAGGGCGAGGACATCACGGCCAAGGGCTTTGATGTGAACAAGCACCGACAGAAGGTCGGCATGGTGTTCCAGCAGTTCAATCTCTTCAACAACCTGACGGTGCTTGAAAACATTACGATCTCGCTCACGAAGGTCAAAAAGCAGTCGGAAGAGGAGAGCAAGGAAAAGGCCCTCAAGCTTCTAAAGCGCGTGGGGCTTGAGGACAAGGCGAACGCCTATCCCTCCCAGCTCTCCGGCGGGCAGAAGCAGCGTATCGCCATCGTGCGGGCGCTGGCGATGGAGCCCGATGTGCTGCTCTTCGATGAGCCGACCTCCGCGCTCGACCCCGAGATGGTCGGCGAGGTGCTGCAGGTCATCTCCGACCTCGCCCGCGACGGCATCACGATGGTCGTCGTCACGCACGAGATGGGCTTTGCCCGAAAGGTCGGCACGCGCGTGCTCTTCATGGACGGCGGACAGATCGCCGAGCAGGGCACGCCCGAGGAGATTTTCGAGCACCCACAGAACGCACGAACCAAAGAGTTCTTATCCAAAGTCATCAACGTCATTTAACAAAACAAAAATTACGATATTATTGGAGGAAATTAAAATGCTTCACACGATCAATCCCGAAATTCTGTTCCTTAAGCAGGAAGATGTCATCAAGGCCGGCCTTCTCGATATGAAACAGATCTTGGCCGTTACGGAAAAGACCTACGCGATGCTCAGTCAGGGCCTCATCAAGAACCCGCCCAAGACCAACACCAGCATCCCTGACAAGGAAAACTGGCAGTCGTTCTTCAACGCCATGCCTTGCTACATCGGCGGCGACATCAACATCGGCGGCATCAAGTGGGCGGCGGAGTCAAAGAAGAACGCCACGATCCCTGGCATCCCCTACGGCATCGACATTTCCATCCTGAGTGACCCCGAGACGGTGCTGCCGTTCTGCATTCTGGACGGCACGCTCATCACCGCGATGCGCACCTCCGCCGTCGGCGGCCTGATGGCCAAGTATGCCGCCCCCTCCAATGCGGACACCGCGTGCCTTGTCGGCGCGGGCGTTATCGGCCGCACGATGATCTCCGCCGTGCACGAGGCGCTGCCCCAGATCAAGACCATGTACCTCTGCGACATTGATGTCGCCAAGGCCGAGGGCATCGCGAAGGAGTACGGCGACAGCTTGGGCGTCGAGATCATCCCGACGAGCGACAGCAAGGCTGCGGCGCTCAAGTCCCAGCTCATCGTCGGCGAGACGACCGCGCCCAAGCCGTTCATGGACACCTCCTGGCTCACGCCCGGCTGCGGCCTCGTCTCCATGCACTCCAACGAGGTGATGGAGGACGTCTTCCTCAAGGCCGACGGCATCGTCGCCGACTACTGGACACAGCTCAAGCAGCACACGAACCCGCTGTCCAAGCTCACGAAGGAGGGCAAGCTCGATGAGAGCCAGATCATGGACCTGAGCGAGCTGGTGCTCGGCACGAAGAAGCTGCGCACCTCGGACGATCAGTTCGTCGCCGCCGCGTCCATGGGCCTCGGCGCGCTGGACATCATGATCGCCTATCAGCTCTATCTGAACGCGACGGAAATGGGCATCGGCACCAAGGTGAACCTTTGGGACAAGCCCCTGTGGGAATAAGACACGCAGGAGGGAACAAAGATGAACGCATTCAAGAAATTTGCGGCGCTGCTTTTAGCGCTTATGATGATCCTGTCTCTCGCCGCCTGCGGCAGCAAGAGCGATGACAACGCGCAGGGCAGCTCGGACGGCGATGCGTCGTCCGATGACACCGCCAAGTCCAAGATCGAGCAGATCAAAGAGGCGGGCGTGCTCGTGATGGGAACCTCTGCCGACTATCCCCCGAACGAGTTCCACACGGAGGTGGACGGCAAGGACACCATCGTCGGCTTTGACGTTGCTATCGCGCAGTACATCGCCGATGACCTCGGCGTCGAACTCAAGGTCGTCGACATGTCATTCGACAACCTGTGCATCAACCTCGCCAAGGGTGATTTTGACATTGTCATCGCCGGTATGGCCTCGACCGAGGAGCGCTTGAAGTCCGTCGATTTCTCTGACCCGTACTTTAAGCAGCAGCAGGCCATTCTGATCCGCGCGGAGGATGACGCGCTCTACAACAAGCCCGAAGACCTGAGTGGTCACAAGGTCGGCGTGCAGAACGGCACCATTCAGGTACCCATCGCCAACGAGCTTGCGGGTGAAGAGAACGTCGTCGGCCTCGTCAAGGCGCAGGATCTCATCATGGAGCTCAAGAGCGGCAAGCTCGATGTTGTGTACATCGACTACACCACGGCTCTCGCATTCGCCGCGGCGAACGATGACCTGACGGTCAAGGACATCGGCATCGAAAGCGACAGCGAGGGCCAGTGCATCGGCGTGCAAAAGGGCAACGAGGACTTTGTCGCCTACCTGAACGAAAAGATCGCCGAGATGCAGGAGCAGGGCCTCATCGACCAGTACGTCGCCGAAGCCCAAACGCTGGCGGGCATCGAGTAAAGCCCGTCCCCCTTGCATGATATGAACAGCACCAGCATACCCTCTACCAAGAGAATTGGGGAGGATATGCTGATGCTGTTTCATTTTGACCGCAGGAAGAAGTCTGAAAAGGAGAAGAAGCCGCCGCGCTTTCTGGTGCTCCGGCGCAAATGGCTGACGCTGGGCGCGGCGGTGCTGGCCGCCGCGGCGATCTTTGCCGCCGTCAATTATCCCGCCGCCGTCAGCGCGTCGGCCGCCACGCGCCAACTGCCGATCTACTGTGTCCAGCGCGACCAGAAGGTGTGCTCTATCTCGTTCGACGCGGCGTGGGGGGTGGACAACACACAGAAGATCCTCGACGTGCTCAAGGAGTACGGTGTCACCTGTACCTTTTTTGTCGTGGGCAATTGGGCGGATCAGTATCCCGAACAGGCCAAGGCCATCGTGGACAGCGGCAATGAGCTCATGAACCACTCCAACGCGCATGATCATTATAATTCCCTCACCGCCGACCAGATCATCGCAGACGTGAACACCTGCAACGATAAGATCGAGGCGTTGACCGGCGTCCGCCCGACGCTCATCCGCTGCCCGTTCGGCGAGTATGACGACCACGTCATCTCCACCATCCGCTCGATAGGCATGGAGCCGATCCAGTGGGACGTGGAAGCGCTGGCAGCGGTTGGAACCGCCCGCGGCGCAAGCGATATGCGCGCCCCTTACTCGTCTTCCTGTTCCGGCCGGTGCCGTTCCGCAGGGCACAGCAAAAAGCTCATCATGTAGAGCGCGTCGCCCGTGCAGTGGAAATCGAATGTAGGGAGCCTTATGACCGAAGGCAAGGCAGCAAGCCACAGCGCGGCGGTCGAGGCGCATCTTGTTCATCAGCACGAGCATGGGAGGAATCAGGATGGGGATATAAGCGATGTGAATGGGGATGAGGTTCTGAGACAGGCAGGCAATCAGGGTGATCATGCCGAGAAGTGGTGCCAATGATCTTGCTCAGCTTCTTGGAGACAATGTCGGCAAGGCCGGTGGTAGCGATCGCCGTAGCGAAGGTACCGAGCAGGATGTAGGCAAGAGCAGTAGTCGCGTTGCCGGAGAAGCAGGACGTGAGCAGCTTCATAACGCTGTCGCCCTCAGCAGCGTAGATGGGGATATAAAAGGCCGCCATCTCAAGGAGCCGTTCGCTCACTGAGATGGCGGTCACTATTTTTGATGTGTGCAAATTAGGGCCGATCACTGTGCAGTGCATCGTGTATCCGTTCGGCCAGCGCCCTTGTCGTAAAAGGCTTCGGGAGCACAAAGCTTGCGCCCAGACGGTATGCCTCATCTATGACCTTGTGCGTCGGCAGCGCTGTCATAAAGATCGTCGAGATTTTGTGTCCGCCCTCACGCAGCTGCTGCATAACGTGAAAGCCGCCCTTGTGCGGCAGCAGAAAATCCAGCAGAAGAACGTGAGGTCGGTGCCGATGGAGCACCTCGGTTGTCTCGTCCGCATCCCTTGCGTGGAATACACGGAAGTCTCCGCGCTCACGCAGGGAATCCGTCAGGAGCATACTGAAGGCTTCATTACTGTCTGAGAGTAAAATCTTCTTTCGGTGCGGCATTTTTATCCGCCTCCCCCTAAAAAATTTGATTTTACACACTCACCTTGTATAAAATAGTCCTGTTGGCTCATTTTTTCAATCCACCGTACAGTATTTTAATGGTATTTTAACTCGGCCTGATCCGGGCTTTCGCAAAAAGGAAGAGGAAGACCTGAGAAACTTGCCAAGAGTGGTTGTCGTAACGCCCCGCTTCCGGCATCATTCACTTATCAGACTTTACGAACAGCGCCTTTTGCAGTGCGAGCAGTCTCCGCAGCAGCCGCTACCTGATCTGGCCTTTTTTCGCCAGTGCAGGATAGCTGTGACAGCTGCAGCTGCGATGAGGACAAGAAGGGCCCAATCTAACAGATGCATCACAGGATCCCCACCAAAGTATAGACAGCAAGAGCCACGATCCATGCCACGCAGCACTGCATCATCACGACCCCAACTGTCTTCAGCGCTGAGCCGAATTCTCGCCGAATCGTGGTTACCGCCGCGATGCAGGGAGTATACAGCAGCGTGAACACCAGAAAGCTGATAACGGAACGACCGGTAAACATCGTAGAAAGTGCAGCCCCGCCTAACAGGATCTGCAGCGTACTGACCACAGATTCCTTTGCGATAAAACCGGAAATAAGGGAGGTTGCGCAGCGCCAATCCGCAAAGCCCAACGGTGCGAACACCGGCGCGATCCATCGACCAATGAGAGCCAAAAGGCTATCGGCACTGTCGGTAACTACATTCAGCCTGGTATCAAAACTCTGGAGGAACCAGATCACAATGGTAGCAAGAAAAATCACAGTAAACGCCCGCTGCAAAAAGTCCTCGGCCTTTTCCCAAAGCAGCAGCGCAACGCTCTTGAGGCTCGGAAGCCGATAATTGGGCAACTCCATAACGAAAGGCACGGGCTTTCCGCGGAACACGGTTTGGTTCATGATGAGGGCCGCAGCAATTCCAATCAGAATGCCCAGCAGATACAGTAGGATCATTATGAGCGCGCGGTGCGTTGGAAAGAACGCTGCGGTAAAAAATGCATAAATTGATATTTTTGCCGAGCAGCTCATATAAGGCGTGAGCAGGATCGTCATCTTGCGGTCACGGTCACTCGACACCGTGCGCGTTGCCATAATTGCCGGCACAGAACAGCCGAAGCCGATGAGCATAGGGACGATGCTGCGGCCGGACAAACCGATCTTTCGCAGAGGCTTGTCCATTACAAAGGCGACGCGGGCCATGTAGCCGGTATCTTCCAAGATAGAGAGGAAGAAAAAAAGCGTCACAATGATAGGCAGGAACACCAGCACACTGCCAACACCGGAAAAAATGCCGTCAATAATCAAGCTGTGTACCACAGGATTGATCTCATAGGCAGTCAAAGCTTGGTCTACAAGAAAGGTAAGGCCATCGATCCCGCCTTGCAGCCAGTCGGACAGACGCTGACCAATAACATTGAAGGTGAGATAGAAAATCAGCAGCATGACAAGCAGAAACGTCGGAATGGCTGTGTAGCGACCGGTGAGAATTCTGTCGATCTTCATCGAGCGGGCGTGCTCCCGACTTTCATGGCATTTCACCACAGATGATGCCACCACGCCTTCAATGAAGGTGTAGCGCATATCAGCAAGCGCCGCGTTGCGATCAAGTCCTGCCTCACTCTCCATCTGCACGATGCAATGCTCAAGCAACTCGCGCTCGTTTTGATCAAGTGCCAGACGGTCGGCAAGGTCATCGCCGCCTTCGATCAGCTTTGCTGCGCAGAAGCGAGCCGGCACACCGATGCGGTCGGCGTGATCGGCAATCAGATGCGTAACGGCGTGGATGCAGCGGTGAACGGCGGAATCATCCGCGCAGAAATCTGTCACCTTTGGCAGAGTTCTGCTCCGAGCCACAGCAATCGCCTGATTCACCAGCTCGCTCACGCCCTCACCCTTTGCGGCCGCGATCGGTACGACAGGGATGCCGAGCGAGGCGCTCATCTTCTGCACGTCGATGGAACCGCCGTTGGAACGCACTTCATCCATCATGTTCAGCGCCAGCACCATAGGTATCCGCAACTCAAGCAGCTGAAGTGTCAGGTACAGATTCCGCTCAATGTTGGTGGCATCCACAATGTTGATGATGCCGTCCGGCTTTTGGTTGAGGATAAAGTCACGGGAGACGATTTCCTCCTGTGTATAGGGCCGCAAGGAGTAGATGCCGGGCAGATCCACCACGGAGCAGCCTTTTTCGTCTATGATCTCTCCCATCTTCTGGTCTACCGTGACACCGGGAAAGTTGCCGACATGCTGATTGGATCCGGTGAGGGCGTTGAAGAGAGTCGTTTTCCCGCAGTTCTGATTTCCAACAAGTGCAAAGATCATTTCGGCTCGTCCTCCACTTCGATTTTTTGAGCCTCCTCTACGCGCAGCGTTAGCTCGTAGCCGCGCACGCGGATCTCGATAGGATCACCCATCGGCGCGACCTTCTGTAATGTCACACGGGTGTGCGGGATCAAGCCCATATCCAGCAGGCGGCAGCGCAAGGCTCCATCTCCGCCAACAGTGGTGATCACGGCAGAATTCCCCACTTTTAATTGATTCAATGTCATTCGCTTTCCTCTTTTCTTGCCCAGTTTTAATTTCATGGTAGCATTCCTGCTGCGGACTGTCAATACAGCCGAACCGGCATAATTCAAAGTGTGTAATAGGACTATTCGGCCTTGTGCTGCAGAAAATGTTGAAAAGGTTCCTGCGGCAAGGAAAAGTCTTACAGCTCTTTCGCAGTTTTAATCGATCCGCAGCAATTCGTCATCGTCGGAGCATCCGAAGCGGTTAACATCAGAGTCAGGGAAAGACTGGTAAATGTGCACGTTCGAACGCGGAAAGCATTCTTGCAGAAAATCGCGGACCGGGAAAAGATCATGGAATCCGCTGAAGTGCTTTTTGCCGTCTTCAAAGGAGACCGAGTTCACGACAAGATGCAGATGACAGTGCGCAGAGTCTGTGTGCAGGGCATATACGACTTGGTGCCCAGGGAAAAGATGGCAGATATTCGGATGTTTGTAGCGTGATAAAAAATTGGTGCAGACTATGAAAGAGCCCGATGAAGCGCACGCAATTGTGCAGCCCCATCAGGCCTTCCAAATGATGTTGACATGGTTGCCGTCGAGTTCGATCCGCTCGATGAATTCGGCGGCGATCAATTTTTTCTCGTCAAAAACAGAATGAGAAAAATCCAACCGCCGAATCTGAGGCGCAGAATGCGGGGCGGTATGTAAGAGCTGTTCCCGCTCGGCGTGCAGTTTTTCAATCATTTTTGAGATATACACGACCGCCACATCGCTGCTCTCGGCGAGAGCGTTCACCAGACGATCGATTTTCTGCTCGATTTCCAAAACAGCTTTCGCCTGCACGTGGTCTTCATTTACTGAGGGAAGCTCGGCGGGACAGGCATCGAGAATGTGCTGGAGCTCATTGGCAATATGGGTCTCCAGCTCTCTAAGGTCTACATCAATCGATTCATCACAGCTGCCGAAGTTGGACCGACCGGAGCAGACCAGCTTACAGCGTTGCTCCGACTTTATGTAGTTGACCTTGACGGCATAGCCGCATTTGCCACATTTTAAGAGACCGGTCAGCCAGGAGTATTTACCCGCGTTGGCGCGGGGAAGCTGCATCTGTCCGGAGAGCTTGTCCTGCGCACGCAGCCAGAGGGAAGACGGAATGATTCCCTCATGCGTGGACAGGCTGAGCATCTGCTCATCCTTTTTCGTGTACTTGCCGCGGCTGCGGTCGCGCTTCCCAATCAGAAGACAGCCATGGACGCCGTCAAAAACTTCGGGCATCTGGCGGATCTGGATGCCCTGCGCAAGGTAATAGCAGTAGACCGCTTCGTCAGCCTGCGCGTAGACGGGGTTCCGCAGAATACGGGACAGAGTCACGTTATCCCACGCCTCGCGCTTGGGGCCGTGAATGCCCTGCTCAGTCAGAGCTTTGGCAAGGGCGCGCAGCGATGTTTCAGACCGGACATATTCTTCAAAAATGTGGAGAACAGTCTTTGCGTTTTCATCGGCTATCAGAGATGAGACCTTGCGCCCGTCAAGCTCAGCTTTGGAAAGCGCATACCCGTACGGTGCGGGACCACCCGGCCATGCACCGAGGGAAACGCGGTGATGGTAGTTGTCGCGCACACGCTCCGCGGTCGTTTCGCGCTCAAGCTGGGCAAAGGTCATCACAATGTTGAGCATAGCCCGTCCCATCGGTGAGGAAGTGTCGAACTGCTCGTTGACAGACAGAAATTCGACATCGTTTTTACGCAGAAGCTCCCAGATCTGGCTGAAATCCGCGAGGGAGCGGCTGAAGCGGTCCAGCCGGTACACGACGATTTTTTTGACGCGGCCCGCCTCCACCGCCTCCATGAGCTCGCCGAAAGCAGGCCGCTTGGTGTTTTTGCCGGAAAAGCCCTTGTCCGAAAAAACAAGGGCATCGTCCACAGTAAACTTCCGGCACAGTTCGATCTGTCCCTCGATCGAAAGGCTGCCCTTTTTATCGATGGACTGACGCGCATAAATGGCATCCATCGGCCTCACCTCTGCGCGCGGGCAGCCAGCAGCAGAAGGCAGCGGCGGCAGATCGCCGCCTGACGCGCAGAGCGCTCTATAGGGTCAACGGTTGAATAAGTGTTTTTGATAATCATAAGGGTTTCCTCCTTCGAGAATGTATGAGCCAGGACCGGAAGTTATTCCGGACGGCTTTACCACCCTGTTGAAGGCTGTGTAAAAATGTATTATTTTTTAGCAAATCTTGAAACCCTTGAAAATCCTGAAAAATCCAGACGACGCATGGCTTCCGCTGCGCTGATGGTACCCGCACGCCAGAGTTTTTCCACCGCATCAAAATTGCTTCGCTCAATCGGCGCCAACCGCAAAGCAGTGGCTTTCGATTCTGGTGTCCTCGGGGATTGTGGCACTGATCCAGCCCTACTCCAACAACGCCTTGAAGCGAGTGATCAAGGCTCCGAGAATGTATTTTCTCGACACAGGACTCTGCGCACATCTCACCAGATGGACCAGCGCAGAGACATTAGAGCGGGGAGCGATGGACGGCGCGTTCTTTGAAACGTGGGTGGTATCTGAGATCTACAAGAGCTACCTCAATCAGGGAAAATCTCAGCCGCCGCTATATTTCTACCGTGACAGCAACAAGAAGGAGATCGACCTTATCATTTATCAGGATGGTGTCGTTTCTCCGATAGAGATCAAAAAAACTCTGCGACAAAGGATGCCGCAAAGAATTTCAGCGTGCTGAATCCTATTGAGAAAGAACCAGATGCTGACAGCATCTCGGCTGGAGCAGCGCATCTGAAAACGAAGATTGGAACCGGTGCCGTGATCTGCATGCCGCCGGATATGATCCCGGTCGATCAAAAAATGGTATGTTCCTGTTTGGCTGATTTGAGCAAACGCAGATTGAATTTCACAAAACTGCTGCCGCAATTCTGCGGCAGCAGTTCCTGCTGTGTGTCTGGTGAACACACTTTACTAATATGGAATTGATTCTGGGCATGTTCAGCGGTGGGCTATGAATAGGCGGAAAGAAGACAGTCAGCGGAGGCCATGAAGCGAGGCACGACAGGCGTTTCCAAGTGCTGCCAGTGGGGATTCCCTCGACTGGAAGGGCATCTCGGCGGGTGAGATCACGAAGCGTGTGACGGGCAAGGTGCAGAGCGGGTCGATCGTGTTGTTCCACAATGCGGGCGAGCATACGCCCGAGGCGCTGCCGGATATCCTCGACTACCTGCTCGCCGAGGGGTATAAGATCGTACCGATTTCGAAGATCTTGCTCACCTGTGACTATACCATCGACCACGAAGGCCGGCAGTGCCCGGCAGTGCAGTGAGCGTCCGATACCGCACTTGCTTGGCCGTGTGTAAAGACGCGAAAAGGGGAGCTCTCTATCACAAGAGAACTCCCCTTTATGATTTCTTCCGTGCATTGCGGGGTGATTTTTTACGCGCCGATGATGATCGGCACCAGCGCTGCGGAGGTGATGCACATCAGCATGCCGGTACAGAACGAGTAGGCGACCGTTTCCGAGCTGCACACCTGCTCGACGATCGGCAGACACACGTCAGTCGAGGCGGTGCCAGGGATGGTGATGGCCTCGATATAGCCGATCTTGCCCGCGATGACGGGCAGCAGAATGATACCGAGCATCTCGCGCAGCACATTGTGCAGAAACGAGACCGCGCTCGCCATCGTGTGCCCCGCGCTTGCGATGACGCTCGGGGCCATCGTGTACCAGCCGAAGCCTGCGCTGATGGCCAGTCCCTCGCGCAGCGTCATGGGTGAGAGCGCGGCATAGACCGCGCCGCCGAGCAACGTGCCGAGCACGGCGAAGATGGGGACTAAAATGACGCCGAGCCCCGCGTTGCGCAGAATGCGGGCAATGCTGCCGTCCAGCCCCATGGAAAAGCCGATGAGCCCCAGCATGATACACAGACCGACTACAAGATAGTCGCCCGAGCGGGACTGAAAGGCGGGTAGGTCGGTGCACACGCGGCGGATGACAAGATCGCCGAGCAGCATCCCGACAACGACCATCAGCAGGATGATAAAAGACATTTTCGCGCCCGAGACGTCGGCCTTTTCGTGCACAGCTTCCGCTTCGTTGACGACTGCACCGGCGGGGTGGGCGTGGCGGTCGATGTGCAGCAGCTTTCGCACGGCGAACGCGCCGAGCATGCTGCCCGCAGCAGTCAGCACCGTGACAAAAAGCGCCTGAATGCCGATGCTGCCGAGGCTCGACGTGACCTCCTCGTCTGCGCCCATGCGCAGGCCCATCAAAAGCACCAGCGCATAAACGGAAAGCGACATGAGCTTGTCCACGAATTTGAATTTTTCTGCGTACTTTCGCAGGCGCGAGGCCAGGAGGTAGCAGGCGATCATAATGGACCAGTAGAGAGCGAGCAGAGTCATAAAGTGTCGTCATCCTTTCGCCGCGGTGCGGCTAAAATTGAATGAGGGCGGCGCGTGATCCGTGCCGCCCTCTGCTGCTTTGGTAGAATTGGGGAATATCAGGCGAGGGTGTTGACCCAGGCGGAGTATTTGGCGAGGTTTGCGTCGCGCTCTTGCGCATCCGCGCCCTTGGTGAGGATGTAGGCCTTGATCTTCGGCTCGGTGCCGCTCGGGCGCACGACGATGTGCGTGCCGTCGCAGAGCTCAAAGCGCAGCACGTTCGAGCCCGAGAGCGCGATCTTCGTGACCTCGCCGCTTGCGGCGTCGCGCGCGGTGCCATCCGAATAATCCTTGTACGTCGCGACCTTGACGCCCGCGATCTCGCTCGGCGGCGTCTCGCGCAGGGACTTCATAAGAGCGGCCATCTTCTCCGCACCATCTAAGCCCGGCATGACGAGGTTGTGCGTCTTTTCACCGTACCAGCCGTACTTTTCAAAGAGCGCGTTGAGCGCGTCGAAGAGCGTCATGCCCTGGGAGTAGTACCACGCGGCCATTTCGGTGAGCAGCAGCGAGGCCGTGACTGCGTCCTTGTCGCGCACGTAGTGGCCGATCATGTAGCCGTAGCTCTCCTCGTAGGAGAAGATGACGGTGTTTTTGCCCGCGCCCTCAAGCTCATTCATCTTCTCGGCCATGAACTTAAAGCCCGTGAACGTGTCGTAGCAGTCGAGGCCGTTCGCCTTCGCCACGGCGCGCGCCATCTCGGTCGTGACGATAGTCTTGAGCGCGGCGGCATTCGCGGGCAGCTTGCCCGCGCGCTTCATCGCACCGATCAGATAGTCGAGCAGCAGCACGCCCGTCTGGTTGCCGGTGACAGGCTCGAACTCGCCCTGCTTGTTGCGCACCATGATACCGACGCGGTCGCTGTCGGGGTCGGTGCCGAGGATGAAGTCGACGTCGTTCTTCTTGGCGAGGTCAATGGCGAGGTAGAAGCCCTCGGGATTCTCGGGGTTCGGGGACACGACGGTCGGGAAATTGCCGTCGATGACCATCTGCTCGGGTACGCATAAAAGGTGCTTGATGCCAAGACGCGTCAGCGCCTCGGGCACGAGCTTGTGGCCGCAGCCATGGAAGGGCGTGTAGACGAGCTTGAAGTCGTCGGCGACCTTTTTGACGGTCTCATAGTCGTTGACCATGCTCATGACATTTGCCATGAAGCGCTTGTCACAGTCCTCACCGAGCATCGTGATGAGGCCCTTGTTGACGGCTTCGTCAAAGTCCATCGACGTGACGCCGGTGAAGATGTCGATGTGCTCGAGCTCCCTGGCGATGGCCGCGGCGTGCTGGGGCGGCAGCTGCGCGCCGTCCGACCAGTAGACCTTGTAGCCGTTGTACTCCTTGGGATTGTGCGACGCGGTGACGTTGATGCCCGCCTCGCAGCCGTATTCGCGCACGGCGAACGAGAGCTCAGGCGTCGGGCGCAGGGACTCAAAGAGCTTGACGGTGATGCCGTTGCCCGCCATGACGCAGGCCGCGGCGCGCGCAAACTCCATCGAGTGGTTGCGGCAGTCCATGCAGATGGCGACGCCCTTTTTCATGGCCTCTTCGCCCTCAGCGCGGATGACGTTGGCAAAGCCCTGCGTCGCCCAGCGGATGACGTGGCGGTTCATGTTGTGAAGGCCAACGTACATCGTGCCGCGAAGGCCGGCCGTGCCGAATTCGAGCGGACCGTAGAAGCGGTTTTCAATCTCCTTTTCGTCGTTTGCGATGGCCTTGAGCTCATTTCTCTCGTCCTCGCTCAGCGCGGGGGAGGCGAGCCACTTTTCATATTCCTGACGGTAATTCATTGCATGTCCTCCTGTTCCGGAATTTCATCAATGGGGCGAATCAGATTTTTCGCGTCCTCGAGCATCGAGGACGGCACATAGAGCCACGTGCCGCTGCCGGGCATGCCGAGCACGATCTTGCCGAACGAGCCCTCGCCCTCGTACTTGCGCAGCACGGGGATGTCATACGAGCGGAGCATGGCGCAGAGCATGTCCGTCTCGGCGTTCGTGTCCATTGCGACGGTCAAAAGCGCGGGTTCCTCCGGCGTGCCGTCGGCGGATTTGGGCCAGCGCTGCAAAAGGTCGTTTTCTGTCTTGCCCCAGGTGAGCTTCACTTCATCCGACATGGGCGGTGTCCTCCTTTATATTGTTTATATTGATGATGAGTCATTTGTGATATTTGGTTCCGGCCTCGATCTGGTAGGCGCGGTAGATTTGCTCGAGCAGCATCACGCGCGCCAGGTGGTGCGGAAATGTCATCGGCGACATCGAGAGCCGCAGGTCGGCTTTTTTCTTTAAGCCCTCGTCAAGACCAAAGCTCGACCCGATGAGGAACGTCAGCTGCGACGCGCCGCGCGCGGCGAGCTGCTGCATTTTCTGCGAAAGCGCTACGCTGCTCATCTCCTGCCCCTCAATGCACATGGCGATGAGCGCGCCGCCCTTGGGAAGCTTCTGCTCGACGAGTGCGGCCTCTTTTTTGAGGGCCTGGCGGATCTCCGCCTCGCTCGGCTCGTCGCCGAGGCGCTGCTCGGGAAGCTCCAAAAGCTCCAGCTTACAATAGCGCGAAAGGCGCTTTTCGTATTCCTTGACGGCCTGCTCGTAGAAGGGCTCCTTCAGTTTTCCGACGCAAAGGACGGTGATCTTCTGCATACGTGTACCTCGCTGATGGTGTCGCGCGGCGCGGCGGCAAGGCGGACGCTCAGCCCGCTCGATTGCAGCGCGCGGCCGACGGTGTATTCGGCAAGCTCGGGAGAGTTGTTCTCGTCGCTCAGGTGCGCGAGCAGAATGTCGCTCGTGCCCGCGCGGACGCATTCAATGGCGAATTCCACCGCGGCGTCGTTCGACAGGTGCCCGTACTCGCTCAGGATGCGCTGCTTGAGGTAGTAAGGGTAGCCGCCGTTTTTGAGCATCACGACGTCGTGATTCGATTCGAGCAGCAGCATGTCCGCGCCGAGGGCGACGTCGTGCGCCTCGTCGGTGACAAAGCCCGTGTCCGTCAGCACGGCGAGCGAGCCTGCGTCGCTCTCGATGCGGTAGCCGGCGCTTTCTTTCGCGTCGTGCGACGTGCGGAACGAGCGGACGTACAGGTCCTTGATCGTGAACTCTTTGCCCGCGGCAAAGGCATGCAGGCGCGGCTCGGGGTATTGGATGGCCGCCGCGGTGCCGAACGTCGCATACAGTGGGGCGGGACATTTTTTGGCGAGCGTCACAAGTCCTCGGACATGGTCGATGTGCTCGTGCGTGATGAGAATGCCGTCGAGGTCGTCGAGCGTGAGGTTCAGCACCGCGAGCGACTGCGTGATGCGGCGGCAGGAGATGCCCGCGTCGATGAGAAGGTGGGTATCGTTGTGACAGACGAGCGCGGCGTTGCCGGCGCTCGAACTGGCGAGGGTGTAAAATTCCATGGGATGATTCCTTTATATCAATTCACCGAAATCATACCACAGCCGCGCGCAATAGTCAAAAAGAAAAAGCCCCCGCACGGGGGCTGTGAGAGGGAGAAGAAAGCGCTGTCAACCGGCGGGGAAAGCGAGCCCCGCCATGAAGCCGTTTTCGCCGGTGCAGACGATGTCGCCCGCGGCGAGCGCGCCGTCGCAGACATACAGGTCGGCCTGACAGGGGAGCGAGGCGTCAGGATAGTTGGTCACAACATAGGTGTAACGCGAGAGCGTCTGCCCGCAATAGCGTGTGAGGTCAAAGCCCTGCGAGCGCTGGAGGTCGTTGTAGCTCAAATAGGGCTCTTCGAGCGTTTCGCCCAGCGTGACGCTCAGCGTTTCGATCGGCTGGTCGTTCACCTCCCAGCCGAGGGAGGCAAGATACGCAATGCGCTCTTCATTTGTTCCGGCGGCGATGACGGGCGGCGGAGACGAATGCCGGCACGCGCGCAGCGCCAGAAAGAGCGAGAGCAGCAGCGCGAAGATGAGCAGAATTTTTACAACGCGGCGTTTGGAGCACTTGGCGGTGATGATGAACATGAAGCGACCACACCCTTTCGATAAAAGCTATTCCACCGAAAGAAAAAGTATGCTACACTGATACTTCAGAATGCAGAAAGGCGGGAACCACCATGGCACAGCAGAGACTCGACAAGATCATCGCCTCGACCGGGCGCTATTCGCGCCGCGAGGTCAAGACCCTCGTGCGCGAGGGTCGCGTGCTCGTCGACGGGCGCATCGCGGCCAGCGCGGAGGACAAGTGCGACCCCTTGACCGCGCGCATCAGCGTGAACGGCGAAGAGCTTTTTTATCGCGAGCACACGTATGTGATGCTCCACAAGCCCGCGGGCGTGCTCTCGGCGACCGAGGACGGACGCGGGGAGACGGTGCTCGACCTGCTTGCGCCCGAGTACCGCAAGATCGGCCTTTTCCCCGTCGGGCGGCTCGACAAGGACACGGAGGGGCTGCTGCTTCTGACCGACGACGGCGCGCTCGCGCACGACCTGCTCGCGCCGAAAAAGCACGTCGACAAGGTCTACTTTGTCCGCACCGACAGCGCGCTCGACGACGCCGACTGTAAAGCCTTCGAGCAGGGCATTACGCTCGGCGACGGGCTCGAATGCCTTCCGGCAAAGCTTGAGATTTTAAAGAGCGACGCGCAGAGCGAGGCGCTCATCACCATCCGCGAGGGCAAGTTCCACCAGATCAAGCGAATGCTGGCCTCGCGCGGAAAGCCGGTCGTTTACTTAAAGCGGCTGAGCATGGGCTCACTCACGCTTGACGAGGGGCTTTCCAAGGGCGAATACCGCCTGCTCACGGCGGAAGAGATCAAAAACCTGCAGGAAAGTGGGCAATTTGCCCAAGGAAAAGCGGGCGCGGACAAGTAAGCGTTTGTCCTTCCTTTACGGAATGCCTAAAAAAGAAGAAAAAAATTGTTGAAAAGAGAAAAAAGTTCTTGCAATCGTCAGACGGAGAAAGTATAATAGTCCCATCAAGTTGGCAGAATGCACAAACTCCCTAATAAATCAAGGAGGCACGGAATATGTCCGGTAGGATTTTTCAGAACATCGTTTTACAGTTTAAGGAAACGACCGATACGGTCATTGGCGTGATCGACTCCGAGGGCACGGTCATCGCCTGCACCGACCTGCCGGAGATCGGCCAGCGCTGGCCGCATCTGGTGCAGCCCATCAATGAGGCCGAGGGCGCCTGCACCGCGCTCGAGGGCAAGACCTTCAAGGCGCTCGAGGGCTGGGGCGGTCAGTTCGACTTTGCGGCCTTCACCCGCGGCGAGGACGCGCTCAGCTCGACCGTCTGCAGCATGGCGACCGTCGCGCTCAACACAGCCAAGAGCTATTACGAGGAAAAGCACGACAAGACGTCGTTTGTCAAGAGCATCCTCTCCGATAACATTCTTTTAAGCGATATCTACGTCCGCGCCAAGGAGCTGCACGTCGAGGCCGAGCTCAACCGCGGCGTGTTCGTCGTCCGCCGCACGGACGAAAAGGCCGACGCTATCCCCGTCGAGACCGTGCAGAACATCTTCCCCGACCGGCAGACGAGCTTTGTCCTTTCCATGGGCGAGGACGATGTGGTGCTCGTGCAGCAGCTCGGCGACAATGTGGAGATGAGCGACCTTGAAAAGACCGCCGCGCAGATCGAAGAGACGCTGCGCGTGAACGGTGAGAGCACCGTGGTCGTCGGTATCGGCACGGTGGCGACGCACCTGCGCGACCTCGCGAAGTCCTATAAGGAAGCGCAGATGGCGATCGAGGTCGGCAAGGTCTTCGACACCGAGAAGTACATCATCAGCTATGAAAACCTCGGCATCGGCCGCCTCATTTATCAGCTGCCGACGACACTGTGCGAAATGTTCCTGCAGGAGGTCTTCAAGAAGAACCCCATCGACGCGCTCGACAAGGAGACGCTCTTTACGATCAACAAGTTCTTCGAGAACAACCTCATCCTCTCCGAAACGGCGAGAAAGCTGTTCGTCCACAGAAATACGCTCGTCTACCGTCTCGAGAAGATCAAGAAGCTCACGGGCCTCGATCTGCGCGAGTTCGACGACGCCATCACCTTCAAGGTCGCGCTCATGGTCAAAAAGTACCTTGCCTCCCGCGGCATCGAAGCGTAAAGAAAAAGAATTTGACAAGGGCTGTCTTCGGACAGCCCTTGTTTTTTCGCCATTTTGCGGCAAAAAAGTTGAAAGTTTACATAATTACCTGTTGCCATCGCGTGCGCTTCGCGCTATAATAAAGGCTGAAAATTTGCGGGATCGAGTCAAAACCTGCTGGAAACTGAGGGAAGAGCATGATACGCCTGAGCGATGTAGTAAAGGAATACGAGAGCGGCACGACGGCCTTAAAGGGCATTTCGCTTCGCATCGAGGATGGGGAGTTCGTCTTTTTGGTCGGCCCGAGCGGCAGCGGCAAGTCGACGATCATCAAGCTGCTCACCGGCGAGATCGTGCCGACGTCTGGTCAGATCGCCGTCAACGGCTTCAGCCTGACGAACATTGCCGAGCGGCAGATCCCGCTGCTGCGCCGCTCCGTCGGCGTCATCTTCCAGGACTTCCGCCTGATCGAGAAGAAAACGGTCTACGAGAACTTGAGCTTCGCCATGCGCGCCGTCGGTTCTTCGCCGCGCGAGATCAAAAAGCGCATCCCCTATGTGCTTGAGCTCGTCGGACTTGAGGAAAAGACCGACCGTTATCCCAACGAGCTCTCCGGCGGCGAACAGCAGCGCGTGGCCATTGCGCGTGCGCTCATCAACAACCCCAGCACCATCATCGCCGACGAGCCGACGGGCAACCTGGACCCCGCGCGCTCGCTGGAGATCATGCGCCTGCTCGAGCGCATCAACCAGCTCGGCACGACGATGGTCGTCGTCACGCACGAGAAAGATCTTGTCAATCAGTTCAAAAAACGCGTCGTCACGCTCGAACAGGGCGTCATCACGAGCGATGGCAACGGCGTCGGCTATAATGCGAGGTAAGCTATGCGCAAACACGATTTTTCTTACTTTTTCGGCGAGGGCATGCGCAACATGTTCTCGCACGGATTCATGTCCTTTGCGGCCGTGGGCATCACGGTCGCCTGCCTTGTCGTCATGGGTACATTTTCGCTCGTGGCGTACAATGCGCAGGTGCAGCTCCAGCAGCTCGAGAGCGAGTATGAAATTCTCGCCTTCGTGGACGAGAGCTGCGACGATGCGCAGACCAAGGCCGTGGGCCGCGCCATCGAGCAGCGTGACAATGTGAAAGAATGTGTCTTCATCAGCAAGGAAGAGGCGATGAAGTCCTTTGAGGCGCGTTACGAGGGGGACAACATGTTCCAGAACCTTGACCCCGAGATTTTGCGCGACCGCTACGCTGTCTATGTTGACGATCTGAGCATTTCCGGCAAGACTGCGCAGGATATCTTCGACAATGTCGAAGGCGTTGCCAATGTCCGCGTGGACGAAGACATCGCGGGCGGCTTTATCACGCTGCGAAATGTTGCGAGCGTAGTGTGCATCGCGCTCATTGCCATTTTGCTGCTCGTGTCGGTCTTCATCATCTCGAATACCATCAAGCTCACGACATTCGACCGCCGCGACGAGATCGCCATTATGAAGATGGTCGGCGCGACGAACGGCTTCATCCGCTGGCCGTTCGTGTACGAGGGCTTTATGATCGGCCTTCTCAGCGCGGTGCTTGGCTTTGGCTTGCAGTGGCTGCTGTATGAATCGGTCGCAAAGAGCCTTGCGATGTCCGACCGGCTGCAGCTGTTGACGATCGTCGACTTTACGTTGATCTGGCGGCCCGTGGCTGCGATCTTTGCCGCCGCCGGTATCCTGATCGGTGTGGGTGGCAGCCTGACGGCTATCCGCAAGTTCCTGCACGTGTGAGGGAGGCGGACGATGAGTAAGAAAAAGATCGCACGCATCCTCCTGGTGCTGGCTGTCGTTGCGTCGCTGACGCTGACGGAGCTGACGCCGCTTTCCATGGTGCAGGACGCTTCCGCCGTCACGCAGGCGGATATCGACAAGCTCAAAGACGAGCTCAGCGGGATGAACTCGGAAAAGTCGCAGCTTGAAAAGGAGCTCAAGTCCATCCAGAACGACAAGAGCGCCGCGCTTGCGCAGAAAGAGAATATCGACAAGCAGATCAACTTGCTTCAGTCGGAGATCAAGGGCGTTGAGTCGCTCATCAGCGAGTATGAGACGCTGATCACGCAGACCGAGCAGGAGATCCGCGAGAACGAAGAGGAAGAGGCACGCCAGTACGAAAAGTTCTGCGAGCGTGTGCGCTCGATGGAAGAGCGCGGTACGGTGTCATACTGGTCGGTGCTGTTCGACTCGGCGAGCTTTTCCGACTTGCTGAGCGCCATGGACTTCATCAGCGAGATCATGGACAGCGACCAGAAGGTCATCGACGATCTGCGTGCCCTGCGCGAGCAGATCGAGCAGAAGAAGGCCTCGCTCGAAACGTCCCTTGCCGAGCAGCAGAGCGCCAAGGAGACGCTCGTCGCCAAAAAGAGCGAGCTGAACACCCAGCGCGCTGAGGCGGAAAAGGTGCTTGCCGAGCTCAAGGCGAACGAAGCGCAGTACAAGCAGGTCCTTTCGGAAAAGGATGCCGCGATGGAGCGCCAGCAGGCGGAGATTGTGCGCCTTTCCCGTGAGCTTGCCGAAAAGAACGGCAACACCACTGTGACCTATGGCGGCTACATCTGGCCGTGCTCGAGCAAGTATATCACCTCGCCGCTCGGCGCGCGCTACACGGGCATCGCGGGCGCGTCGAGGAATCACGCGGGCATTGACATCGGCCGCGTGGGCTACACGACGCAGGCCGTCGCCGCCAAGGCGGGCACGGTCATCATCTCGGCCTACAACAAGTACCGCGGCAACTATGTGGTCGTCAGCCACGGCAGCGGCAACACGACGACGTATCAGCATTTGTCATCCCGTTCGGTCAGCGTGGGCACGTATGTCGCGCAGGGTCAGGTCGTCGGCATCACCGGTACGACCGGCGTGAGCAGCGGCCCGCACCTGCACTTTGAGATCACCGAGAACGGACAGATCATCAACCCGCTCAAGTACCTCACGGACTATATCAAGGGTTGGTAAACCGCATAACGCACAAGCTCCCCGCCATATACTGGCGGGGAGCTTTTTTGCGGGGAGGGGTCATTTTGCAGGGATTGGTCTGCTATCGGGACACGGGGGAGAAAAACGGCGCGCGCATGCTCTGCGGCGTGCGCTTTGACGCGGCCTACGCATCGCGCGGCGAGGGAATGCTTGCTGCACTTTCGGCCAAGCGCGCAGCAAAATACCTGCAAAAGCGCCGTGTGAGTTATGCCGTGTTTCCCAAGGATTATCCATATGCGGAGGTATTTGCGCGCTGTGGTGTCCTGCCGCCGCCCGAAAAGCCGCTGCGCATGGCAAAGGCGGCGGAGATCATTCGCCGCGCGATGGCGCGGCTCGGCCTTGCGCCGGAGCGGGCACGTATCGCGCTGTGCGCACCCTCGCAGAGTGCGGCACTCGAAGCGGCGGCGCGCGAGCTCTCTAAAGATGTGCGCTATCTTGCACTCTGCGCGCCGAATGGCGAGCGCCTTGCGCGCACGCTGCGCTGGGACTGCGGCGCGAGTGTCCATACATTGCAGACGGACGAGAGGATCGCCGCCGACCTGAGCGTCTGCTTCGACGATTTCCCGCTGCCCGACGGCCTTGTGCTGCCGCTGGGGAGCGGTGCGGTTTCTGTCGCCTATGGGACGGAAAACCTGGGTGATGCAGCGATGATCTGGAATGAAGATCAGCTCATCTGCGCACTCTACGCCTCGCTTGCGCGCCGCGCGGACGAAATTTGGGTAAAAGATGTGAAAATGCCGCCCGATGGGGGAGAAAACGCAAACTTACCTTGACAACACGGGGCAAAATCACTATAATTATTTCGCTAAAATGGTATTCGTGTGCGCGCCGCGCAATTTTGCGGGCGCGAAAGAAAGGAACGATCTCAATATGGCGAACATGAAAAAAGAGTACAAGATGAGCGCGGAGCGCAAGGAAGAGCTGCAAAAGGAGCTCACCTACCTCAAGACCGTGCGTGAAAAGGAAGTGGCGGACCTCATCAAAGAGGCGCGCGGCTTCGGCGACCTGAGCGAAAACAGCGAATATGATGAAGCGAAAAACGAGCAGGGCAAGCTGTACTCCCGTATTGCTGAGGTCGAGGAGATCCTGCTGCACACCGTCATCGTCGACGAAAACGACGCGGGCACGAACGGCATCAGCATCGGCTGCCGTGTGACCGTGCAGGATGTGAAGTCCGGCCGCGAGCTGCCCGAGTATAAGGTCGTCGGCTCGCAGGAGGCCGACCCCATGCACCGCGCCATCTCCGAGGATTCCCCCTTCGGCAAGGCGCTCATGGGCGCAAAAGAGGGCGACGAGGTCATGGTGGAGGCCCCTGTCGGCACCATCGTCTACCGCATCGTCAAGATCGAACGTTAAGCTGTATTATATAGAGTAGGAGTAAAGAAATATCATGGCTGAAGAAAATATCCAGACCAACGCTCCCGAGCAGGACCTCAGCGAGATCCTGAAGGTCCGCCGCGAAAAGCTCGCAGCGCTGCGCGCCGAGGGCCGCGATCCCTTCAAGGAGACGCGCTTCGACGTGACGCACCACGCTCAGGACATCAAGGACAACTTTGACGCGCTTGAGGGCAGCGAGGTCCGCGTCGCGGGCCGCCTGATGAGCAAACGCGGCATGGGCAAGGTCAGCTTTTGCGATCTGCAGGATAAGTCCGGCCGCATCCAGCTCTACGCCCGCAAGGACGAGATGGATGAGGAGGAGTACAACCGCTTCAAGAAGTACGACATCGGCGATATCGTCGGCGTCGAGGGCGAGGTGTTCCGCACCCAGCGCGGCGAGATGAGCGTGCGCGCCAAGAAGATCACGCTGCTCAGTAAGTCTCTGCGTCCCCTGCCGGAGAAGTACCACGGCCTGACCGATAAGGAAGCGCGCTACCGTCAGCGCTATGTGGACCTGATCATCAACCCCGAGTCCAAGCGCAACTTCGAAATTCGTTCGAAGTTTGTCGCGTATCTGCGCCGCTACCTCGACTCCATCGGCTTTATGGAGGTCGAGACGCCGGTTTTGAGCCCCATCGCGGGCGGCGCGAATGCGCGCCCCTTCATCACGCACCACAATACCCTCGATATCGACATGTACATGCGCATCGCCACCGAGCTGCACTTAAAGCGCCTGATCGTCGGCGGCATGGAGCGTGTGTACGAGGTCGGCCGCATCTTCCGCAACGAGGGTATGGACACCAAGCATAACCCCGAGTTCACCACCTGCGAGCTCTATCAGGCCTACACGAACCTCGACGGCATGATGGACATCCTCGAGGCCATCCTCTCCGGCGCCGCGAAGGAGATCCTCGGCACCTATCAGATCCAGTGGCTCGGCAAGGACATTGACCTGACCCCGTCGTGGAAGCGCATCACGATGGCTGACGCCGTCAAGGAAGTGACCGGCGCAGACTTTATGGCGATCGAGGGCGACGCCGAGGCCGCCGTCGCGCTCGCCAAGAGCGTCGGCGTCGACATGGACGGCGTGGACAAGACCTGGGGCAACGCCCTGTACGAGACCTTCGACCAGAAGGTCGAGGAGACCCTCGTCCAGCCGACGTTCATCACCATGTACCCCGTCGAAGTGAGCCCGCTTGCCAAGCGCAGCCCGTCTGACCCGTACCTCACCGAGCGCTACGAGATGTTCGTCTGCGGCTGCGAGATGGGCAACGCTTTCACTGAGCTCAACGACCCGATGGATCAGTACGAGCGCTTCAAGGCGCAGGTCGAAAAGCGCGCCAACGGCGACGACGAGGCCGAGATGATGGACGAGGATTACGTCATGGCCCTCGAATACGGTCTGCCCCCGACGGGCGGCCTGGGCTTCGGCATCGACCGCTGCGCGATGATGCTCTGCGGCACCGACTCCATCCGCGACGTCATCCTCTTCCCGACAATGAAGCCGCTCGGAGAGTAATGCTTGAAGAATGTTCTGAAATTGGCTAAAAACAAGTCAAAATGCCTGTTTTGAGAACAAAAAGTTGTAGCATTTGAGAAGCGATTTTCATTTTACCCCAGCTTTACCCCATTTCATTTCAAAACCCCAGCTTTACCCCAGCAAAATTACGCGGGTTGCGAAGTTGAAATATGGAGGGTTGGAAGAGCCTCTTATTTCAAAAACAATTTTAGATCGGCAAGATCACCCAAGCGATGCTTGGTGAAGAGTGTGGAGTAGTTGCCATACTCTTGTTTGACAAAATCGTTTTGTCTTTCGACAATAAAAGTTGCCAGATACCTTCCGTGCGAAGATGCCTGACTGGATGGCTCATTATGTGGCAGACTTTACTACTTGACAAATTCGGGTGAAGCGCTTACAATATACTTAGGAGTAGGAATACTCTTAACAGGGGTGTATCTCAGCCCTAAGTGAGAAAGTTATTGAGTGAGTTTCTCTTGACTCTATAATCAAGAAAGTTACAAGTGAGTGTTTCGCTACTCAGAATGCGATTGTAACAGGAGGGCGGGCTTCGTGCCCGCCCTTTCTGTTTGAATGGAGGGAATATGGAAAGCATAAAGATTTATGAAATTGACGCAGCGTATATTGACTACTTGGTTCCATATGCGCCACACCTTTTTCATAATCGTCAAAAGGGACAAGCTAATGAACGAAAGTACATAGGGGTAGTTTTACAGATCAATGGCTTTGACTATTTTGCCCCGCTTTCTTCATTCAAACCAAAGCATAGAAAGATGAAGGAAGGGCTTGATTTCCTAAAGGTTGAGGATTATGCTGTAATCAATTTGAATAATATGTTCCCCGTTCCTATTTCGGAGTGCCGATATGTGAATTTTAACCAGGTAAGAGACCCGTCATATAGGTCACTTCTTTTGGCAGAGTATCGGTTCATTAAATCAATTCAAGAGAAAATCAGAAAGAACGCAGCTGCTTTATATAAGCATAAGCAAATAAATGGTGACAAGACACCGTTGGCGAAAAGGTGTAATGACTTCGTATTGTTGGAAACGAAGTGTAAAGAATATCGTCACAAGTAAAACCTTCTATGGGAGCTGGCTTAATGCTGGCTCCCTATTTTTTTATAAAACAAGGGTACAGATTTCCTCGACGGATTTCTGTACCCTATTTTTTTCTTTTGCGCCACCCAGGATAGCTCAGGAGCGACGATTAGGATTTAAGAGTGTAGTTTCACCAGTAAAGAGATTGAACGCTCTGAGAGCCGCCTACGGGCTTTTATCGAGGTTTGTTAAATCTGGTGCATTTGCAATGACCGTATGGATCGCTATGCCGCAGCCAATAGCTGCTAACTTCCACTGTGCGTCCGCAATTCTGACAGAGGCACTTCCAGCGGGTTTCATTGCTTCTGATTCTTGTGTTCTTTACCGGCTCAATCACTTTGAGAAAACCAAAGGTCTGGTCTGTAAGGTCGTGCTTGATTTGGAACTGAGAGCAACCGCAAGATTTAGTTTTGTCGCTGCGGAGGCTGTCAGAGAGTACAGATACGATATTTCCGCACTCGCATTCGCAGATCCACTTCGCTTTGCCTGGTTCTGCTTCTGGGTCTTTCTGTATCACTGTCAGTTTTCCGAATGTTCTGCTTTTCAGATCAATGAGGGTAGGTGATTGCTGGTGCCGAAGACATCCACATGATTTTGTCCCGTTCTTCTTCAACAAATTGGTTGAAGAAATAACGGCGGTATTGCCACACTCACACTGGCATAGCCACATAGGACGACCTGGTTTCCTATCGTCCACCCTTTTTACAACGGTCAGCATATCAAATGTTCGCCCGGTGAGGTCGATTAGCTTTCCCATTTGAAACCCTCCATCAAGAGATCTTTATTTTCCCTTCGAGATTGGAGAACGACTCTTGCTTTTTCTCCTTGGTAGCTTCCGCGTAAATGTTCATTGTGGTTTCAATGTCGGCGTGACCCATAATCTCTTGGATGACCTTGATGTTCTTTTCGTTTTCGCAAAAGCGAGTGCAGAAGGTATGGCGTAGGTTGTGTGCGGAAAAATGCCGGATCAATACGGGGTCGCGCCCTTCCTGATCGGCCCGTACCGTTTCGTCTTCGACATAGGCAGTACAGATACGATCTATGGCTCGGTTGACACTGTGAGGAGACAGAGGATCGCCGTATCGGTTCTGGAAGATGAAGCCGGCATATCCATCAACGACAGACTCATTGAACCCGATTATCTTTTGAGTTTCCCATTCCGCTTCCAGAGCAGCCCTAACCTCTGACAACATAGGAACGATACGGATACCTGCCTCTGTTTTGGGGGTTACAATATGGAACCTTGCTTTTTCTTCGTCCACATATTTTCGATAAACCATATTGTGGTTAATGCTAATAATCCCATCATCGAAATCGCAATCTTCCCAGCGCAAGCCTACAACTTCACCAATGCGGCATCCTGTACCAAGTAAAACTGTGAAAACGGGGAGCCAATGATTATAAACCTTATGCCCCTTTACATACTCAATAAAAGCAGACTGCTCTGCGATACTCAATGAGTGGCGCTTGGGTTTCTCCCAGTTGTTGCTCTTTTTGATTTCTGCCATCGCTCCGGTAGCCGGGTTGATACGGATGTAATTATCACGGACGGCCAGAGTAAATATGGGGTGGATGATGGTGTGAATGATTTCCATTGAGTTTGGCTTGAAGCCCTTTTCTTTGATGAGCTTATTATAAAAAGCCTTGACATCTGAGTATTTGATACTGGCAATTTTCTTCTTGCCAATATCATTTCGTACGTACTTGTTGTACATATAAAGATAGTTGCTGCGGGTGGTATCTTTTAGTTCGGGTTTGTTTGCCATATACAGCTCAAACAAATCATTGAGGGTGGCTTTGTTTTCGACCGCAGCTTTGATCCCGTCTTCCAGATCACGGTTGATTTTGCGTTCCTTTTCTCTCAGGCTAAGGTCGTCTTTACAGCCCGGAGGAACGCGGTCAGTGGGAACGAGCCGCTTACTATACACGTCATGGCGGATGCCGTCAGCATCAGTGTAACGATATCGGTACGACCCATCTTTTCTCTGGGACTCGCCGTCTTTAAGGATACGGCCTTTGTTGTCCGTTCGTTTTAATCCAGCCATACTATCTCCTCCTTGCTTTTGTATGGGTGGTAATTCTCCAGTTACATAATATCTTGAGCGATTACCTATGTCAAGAAGAAAATCATCATTTACTTACTCTTGAAATTTTCTATTGATTTTCGTAGTTGTTCGATTTACAATGAAATTAAAAGTTGGGAGGTGCTATTATGCCAATGGCTGAGAAAATTCGGATTGCACTGATCAAGCGTAATATGAACCTGAAAGAGTTATCCTCTCGACTCGGATGTACCTCTCAAAATCTCAGCGGCAAGTTGAAGCGAGACAATTTCAGCGAGAGAGAATTGATAGAAATTGCCGACGCTATGGATTGTCATTTTGAAGGCCGGTTCATTAGTAATGACAACGGCAAAGAAATCTAAAGCTATAAGAGCGTAGGGCTTTCACCTACGCTCTTTTTTTTGCTATCAACAACAAACGGTATTAGGTTTCTCGTTTAAGATCCCCATTGCCGGCATCGTTAGTCGCCTCCTTTTCGATACGCTGGTTCCAGGCTTCGATAGCAGCATTATTCAAGACCTGAGTAGGCCGATCGTACCACCCTGCATACATAGAGACTGTCGGGCCTCTCGTGTGGCATTTGTTACAACGAACTGTAACGACGACCAGCTTATCGCATCGACCTGTTTCGGAGTTCCACTTTGTATTACTGCTTGTTTTCTGATCGACTTTCAGCTTTGTGCTGCCGCAAAATGGGCAAGGTAATGGCTTTAAGTTTAATTCGGGCATCGGTATCCTCCTCTTCGGACTCGTATCTTGGGCAGGGCGGCATAATCACTGCTCTTTGGTTTTTCAACCAATCGCACGGAACTAAGAAGTCCTTTTTATGCCTACAGGTAATGCAGTTCGCATTATTGCTCATGATCAGAACTTCCTTCTCCAATACGTCCGTTGCCAGTCTCTGCGGAATAAGTGGTGCCAGTCGTTACACTCTTGGCAGTGCCCATTACTACCAAGGCATTCCTGGCAATGTCTGATATGAGTTTGAACAAAGCAAACCAACCTCCACCGGACAAACTGCTTAAAGTTCATCTTGCACCTCCTCCGGCTTATGCCGGTAAAGCGTAAGACCGCGTGATTTGATGTCGTACTCAAAGTTTACGGCGACATCGCCATTATGCCATGTTCCAACCAAAAATAGCTCGTTCGCCCATCTCCCGACTTTCTCCATCTTCACAATGCCGTAGCATTCTAACTCTTTACACCATACAGGTTCGCCGCGCATCTGTCGCAGCTCATCAAGCACCAGAGGATCATTGTGTACAGACTCTTGTTTATGTCTGATCTTATCGCTTTGGCACTTTGTACATTCGTTCGCCTGCTTCTGTTGGGTGCGGAGGGCTGAGATTGCCATAATGATAGCCTGATTGAACTGGGTAATCTCGCGGTTTAAGACCATCATTTCGGCCCCATCCAACTGTTGGATAGCTTCTTCCATGGTCATTTTGGATTCACCTCCACCGTTACCACATAGCCGTCCCCTATTTCTCGGATGGTATATCCTTGAACTGAATAGTTGTTGTATGTCGTAATCGTGATGCTTGTGCTGCTGCTCTGTATCGCACGTACATTTTCCGAAGTACACCCGGTTAGCAACATTGCTGTCAGAAGGATTGCAAATACTCGTTTCATTTCTTGCCCCCGCTTTTCTCTTTGTTCTCGGCAATCGCATTTATCAACTTCGGGAGAGCTGCCGGCATACACTCGCACAGTGCGCTCAATGTGCAGCCGTCACAGTCTTCGTGGTTGTCACAGAAGTCGCCCAGACTTTGCGCTGCGGCTTTTAAGTTTTCATAGTTGGTCATTACTCTTTGCCTCCCTTCCGTGCTTCTATGGCAGCTTCCGCTTCGGCGCAAGTTAGAAACACAGTTTTCCCAAACATATCGGGATACAGGTAGATATTATCTGTGACAAAGTATTTCGCCCTTATTTGCACTTGCCCGTTCCCCAAAATATGAATACGATCTACGGTACAGAGCTTTATTGCTGTGCCAGTGATAACCCATACCGTATCTCCTACTTTACAAGGCGGGATGATTAGCCTGCCGTCTTCTTCGGCCTGGAACAGATCGTATAAGGCGGAAATTGCCATACTTAATGCTTCGAGGCGTTTGTGAGAAGTCCATTGCCCTTTGGGGGATGAGGTTTTGTCAAGGAATGACCGTATCTCATCGGCAATTTGATAGAGGAAATGAATGGCTTCTTTTTTGGTCATTACGCCTCACTCCCCTTGCGTTCAAAGTGATCTACGATCAAACGATATGCTCTGCGTTGCACATCAAGATCCTCTTGGGTGATGTCATCCAACTGTCCGAGTTGAGCCTGAAACAGCTTATACTGCCGGCGAAGCTGAATGGTGTTTTGAACGATGCGGACAATCTGAGTAAGGACTAAGACTGTCACCATGATGGTTAGGTAAATGTTCATACGGCAGTCTCCTATACAGAAATAGAGTTGATGTAGCTTTTGATCTTTTCGACATTCCAGAAGATTCGCTTCCCGATCTGGATACGAGCCTCAGCAGCCTCGCCAATCTGTACGGCAGAATACCGGCCACAACTCAACATGGCCTGAAGCTCGTCAGTGTTGATCGCGATTTTACTCTGGGTGTCTACGTTATTGAATTGCTTTGTTGCTCTCATGGTTATTCTCCTCGATCATCATGATCGGCTTTATCTTTGCACAGAGTTTTGGAGATAATATTCAAGAGTTCTTGTTTTGATATTTCTTTGAGCGAGAGGCTGGTAGGTAATGCGATGATAGGTCTCGGTGCTACGGCTTTTTTAGCCTCGTTGTACATAAACGTCAGTTCCTCGACTGACTCTGCTCCCGGTGTGTAGTACAGAACATAGATATCACTGTCGGACGCGGATACTACAGCACAAGCATTGCATTGATCGCACCACCACCCACATTCTTCTTTGATACACTTGCGGGCAGTATTATCGGAAGCGCTGTATACAGGGCAAATTTTTTCGTTATTCATATAAAAGCCTCGTTTCATTCGGAAATAATGTCCAGTCCATCAACAGCATAGCCGCCAGATTTCCCTTTCAGTTTTACAACGAGAGTGCCACAGCACATCCACGGCTCTGATGCTACCGTCCAGATGCGACTTTTATTTTCCGTACTCACGTAATACTTGTTGTTCATTACAACTTTGTCACCGGGCTTCATGTCAAACGCTCCTTTCATTTGTCAAACCGAAACCGTTTTCCATGCTCTCGCAAAGTTCGTCGGTGCAATCATTTCCATAATCCAGCTCTTCAAGAGAATAGCCGTTTCCACATCTCAGTCCCTGCATGGATGTGTCGAAGCCCTGATTTTCCAGCCACGCTTCTACTACTTGCATTTCTTTGTTTGCTGTAGCGTGAAGGTGAGCGATGCGGTGCATTTTTTGGCGGATATACTTGGGGATTTTTATTGCTGCCATCTCAACCTCTCTTTTCGTCATCAGAAATCTTTTTGCACACAGGCTGAATGTATTCCATGAAGACCTGCACAATTTTCTTGGCGTTGGTCGTGAAGTCTTTTTGAATGCAGCTCCAGAGGTCGTAGTCGTCACAGGTTTCCATAGATGTGCCCTCGAACTTCCTCTCTAAGGCATCATGGACATCTCGCTCATTGCTCTGATAGCAACAGTCTTTGATTTCGTCCATATCGAATACGGGATCTCCCCAACGATCTGTCTCTGAGAAATCAACGCCCCAAGCCTCCATGAGTTCTTTTACAGCCTCAAAGGTAGCTTCTTCGTTGATAACACACGGGCTGGCGAGTTTATCCAGCAAATAGCCGGAGTCTAACCTTGCCATGAGGTGCATAAAGCTCTCGCTCTTGTGCGTAGGAACCCAACCGTAGGCGTAGTTTCCGCAGTCGGATGTAATGGACAGCTCATACCGTTCGAGATCGAAGTTAAAAACTGCCCAGAGGCAAGACCCATAGTCAGGGTCGCCTCTTTCTTGGCAGAAATAAAGGGAAATGAGCGGCGGGGTTCTGGTTGAAACCTTAGCCATTCTGTTCGCTCCTTTCTGATGAAGTGGTGTCTGCGTAGAGACTGACCGCTGGGGTAAGATGAAAGAACTCTGTATGGCTTCCTACATCAAAAATGGTGACGCCGTTGTGATTCCAAGTACGGGTATAATAGATTTTGAAATTGCGCTCGGCGCAGAACGCATGGATCAGCAAAAACGCCTCATCTAAAATATCCTGGTCGGATTTGGGCTGGCCTGCTTCGTTCAGATCACGGATCTCAGCAATCTTTTTGGGTCGCCCATGATTTCCTTTGAATTTGAGAGTATGGGTTTTCATCTTTGCTACCTCTGATTGATTTACTTTGTCGCTAACTGAGGGTTTATGATTACATAAGAACGGTTTGATCCGTGACTTGGTTGCTGTCGGTAATTTTTACCTGCATATCATCTGTTACCGGAATACGCATTTGTGCGTAACCAGAGGATGAGAACGGCATGAACCCACCAATCCGATACTTGTCACATACCAACTCATCGCCGTCAAAACGGAAAGAGTTGCCATGAGCGTCACGATAGGTTAGCTCACGATTGCAGGTTGACAGCTTCGCATATTTCCCACGATAATCAGGAGCCTTCAGCTCATAATCTGGGAACGCCTTGATGAAAGCGCTATACTGCTCTGGGAATAATTTGGACAACTGGTGGAGAAAGATCGGGATGGTTTCTGTTTGATAGCTCTCAATCTCTCCACCAAGCATAGCACGCGGATGGTAGGTGCAAATTCGATTGATATTGTCTGGCGTCAGCTCGTCAATAGGGACAAAGAGACGATTGCAACCGAACCCAGGATTATGACAGAATAGCCTGGAATCCGGGCCGCGTTCGATTCTGACATGGGGCGGCGCGAGAAAAGCACCGTCGCCGATTTTTGCGATGTAGGTGTTGTTGGGGTAAGAGAGCTTATGGTATCGCTCAGAGTCTTTGGCCTCGCTATAAACACGACCGTACATCTTGGTTTTCTTTGTGCCGCCATCAACACAGGCTATGCGGCCAAATTCACAACGAACGCCAAATAGTGTCGTTTTACGGAAGCATTTTCCTTCCTTGTATACCGAACACACATCGGCATGATCGCAATAAATGTACTCTGCGCGAAGCCGCGAGTCACGGCTACCGTCACCATACAGATCAACATTGATTAGTTTTTCTTGTTCAGTCATTGTGTTATACCTCGCTAATAAGAGCGTTGCCGCAGGTAATGCGGTCGGAATCCTCTTCCTTGCTGGGAACAAACACGATTACGTCCCAGCCCAAATCAAGTAAGGGCTGCTCGAATTTGTCGTAGACACTGTAATCGTCGTAGCTGGTAGTGATATCGTAGTTGTGTTCCAGAGCGGCTTTGGTTTGGTGGATCGGGGTAATCTTGACGATAAACTTATCGCGGTCAAAGAGGGAGTCGAGCACTTTGGCGTCCAAAATCGTTGCTTCGGTTACAGCAAAGTTCAACGTGTACTTTCTGCCAACCGGCATAGGCAAATCGCTGGCGATATTAGCGATTTCTCTCAGGCTCAGAGATTTGCCGGCGAACTGAGCTTCCCGCTGGTCGTCTGAAGTGCTGTTGATACTAAGTTGCAGTCCAGCTTCACCATGCCGCTGGGTATTCTTGATTTCGCACCAATGCTTCAAATAGCTGGAGAGGTTGTTATTGCTACGAGGCATCATGGTGGAAACTACGGGATGGATGGTGACAGCGTGAAGACCACACTCTTTAACCAGGTCGTCCAATCGAGACTCAGTAAAATCCAGCACCGCAGGATTCCAAGTCGGCTCACCCATGCGAGCGTAGTGGACATTGAAACGGTTGGTAAAACGGACATCCTCATGTTCAATAATGTAGCGGATCTGATATTCGAGATCAGGCAGAGAGGCATTCCCGAAGAAGCCGTATTTATGAACATCGCAGAAGGTACATTTCATGGGGCATCCCTTCTGGCTGCTGATAGTCGCTACCCACTTGTCCATAAGGTCAACATCGTGGTGCTGAACTCCCTCAATCTTTTTGGTTAAGCCGAGGAAGTCGGCTTTGATGTTGTTTTCTTTGCCGTAGTCACCTACGGTAAGGAACTCCAAACCGAGCGATCGGTTGAAGTAGATTTTACCCGTGTGGGTCAATACCATTTGTGTATCCATTATGACATCCTCCTGGGTTACATGAAGAAATGGAGCAGCCACCCGACGAACAATGTGAGAAGCGCATAGGTGATAGCAGTGATCCAACGATCCCAGAATGGATCGGGGGGGGTATTGACTCTGGTGGTCACAATGAATGTGATGAGCGTATCAAGCCCCAGCGCTTGTACCAAGCCAATCATGGGAAGCCCGAGCGGGACAACGAACCAGTTCCACATGAACATGATGGTCGCTCCACAGAGCACAGACAGCACCACGGACAAAATGAATTGCAACAGATACGGAGGGTCGCTCAGAATGGGCTTCGTATCATTCTCATAGATATGGGACATTTTTATGGCCTCCTTAAATCAACCTTTCGATATATTCCCGATCCTGAGTGAAGATGGGAATTTCGTGGTCGATAATCCATCTGTTACGGCGCACGGTAATTTTCTGGTCGGGGTTGCGAGGATCGTCGATGGTTTCTTCAAACTGCCGTTTAATGCAACAGGAACCGCGCTTCAGCTCTGTGAGGAAATCGTTCCAGTTAATGCCTCGCTGAGACCAAAGCATTTCCTGAATCATGTTGCAGGTCTTTTTGTGCAGCTCGTGATGGTTAAAATTGGCCTGACCTACGGCCTCAATGCTGTTTCGGGTTGCGTCCTGCTGCCGCCAGATTAGACAGTTACAGACCTCTTCTTTTGGGACAGAGAAAACGCGGGAGTCGAACATGGCAGTGAACATCTTTTTCTGGTAGGCATTGTACCGTTTATATATGGTAAGATCGACGTCAACATCGACACCGATAGATCCCCAATACGGGCCATTGTCGTGAAACCAATCCTCAGCGATACGTTCAAACTCCCTGTTAAATGCCATAGTTGCCATCGACGCCGAAACGCTGCACATTTTCTGAATGTTATATCCAAACCAGGCGTCGGTCTGGATAGTAGCATAGTCTGTCAGTACCAGAGTGATCTCATCGGACTGAGTGTAACCAAGCACACAGCCCTGGATGTTCTCACAGAGATACTTCATCGTCTCCTGCATAGCCTGAGTCAGTACGAGATCGAAAGGCTTTTCCATGCCCTTCGTGAAGGTGTGGAACGCCTTGCCGTCAAGTCGGATGATTGCGGGCACACGGCGGGTTAAGAAGTTGCGAGAAACACCCTCATAGCCTTTCATGCGGTCGCCCAGACTGTCGTTTTTCTTTGCCATTGTTATTTCATCTCCTCCCAAGGAATACGGATAGCGTGTTTGGTAGTCAGCAAATAGGACGTGCGCCCATATTTCTCTTTCCATTCGTTGAGGTAGCGCTGCATCTCAGCAACAGCGTCTGCTCCAATGTCATCATAGGCATCTTCATACATATCCTCACAAGCATTGGATACGATACTTGAAGCATCGAAACTCATCTCTACCTCTTCGGTTCCCCATACGTACAGCGGCTTCTCCGTGAACTCTTCACGATCTTCATTCCAGCTATCAAAGAAATCCTCCCAACAGCTGAAATATCCTTCGTTGTGAGAGTAAAAGTCGCTTTGTGCCATTGTAAATAATGATCCGAGCGCATTCGGCTCGTGCTTTTCTGCTTTTTCGAGCCGTTCTTTTTCTTTGCGGTTTTCTTCCTGCTGGCGGCGCTGCACAACGGCGTCGCAGTCGCAAAGTGTTCGGTATCTCGGAATCTGCTTTCCACAGTCGGGGCAAAAACGTACAACACCGTTATAACAGTTCGGGCAGAACTGGATAGACTGGTGCTTGTAGGGGAATTGGCCGGCTCTCTTATCGGGGTCGTCAGACAACCCATAAGGATTATCTTCGATACGGAGGCCGGTACCATGACAAACAGGGCAAATCTCCTCATTGTCATGGAGATCCTTTATGAGTTTCTTCCCAATCAGATCTCCAAAGGCGTCTTCAATGTTGACGACCTTTCTTGTAGGTTTTACAAATCCGGGCATACCTCAGACCTCCTTGTAGATTGCAGGGAGGAACACGAGGCCAACTTTTTGCGCTACCAGATAGGCGGAATAGCCGTCAATCAAGACGGCGTTATCGTCCAGGGCAACATTGGTATTGAACTGGCCGGTATGATAGAACTCCAGAAAACGCTTTGCGATCTTCTCATCGCTGGGCTTTGTGCGGGCCATATATCCCGGAATCTTGATGGCGCTTATCAGTACCTCCTGGGTGGTGGCTTCGATTGTGGAGAGCGGGAAGGTAGCGCCGGAGGCCAACATAACCTCTTTCACATCCTGCTCGTCAAGATCCGCAGCCACTACGGTGCCATACCGCCGACCACGCGCTGTATTACAGGCCACACGAAATCCGGGCTGAAGTTTGCCTACAAGGTGCTCAGGGATCTCGAACCAGAACACCTTGCCATAGGGCTTATGCTTTACCATAGCTACTTTCATTTGACAGTCCTCCTATAAGGATAGAATAATTTACTTTGTTGCTATATACATAGTATAATCACGGCCTCCCAATTTGTCAAGAGGGAAGCCGTGATTTTCTTTGTCGCTAATGAAGTTTGTTGTCAGTCTGTTGAAGCAAGATGGAGGATAATGGCCTGTGGATTGTCGCAATCTTTCAGGGTCGCTTTATAGTGCTGCTTCCACCAGCCATACAACAACTCAAAGTTCTTGATGGGCAGATATTCCTCCATAAGAAGCTGGGGATCATCTTGTGAAGCATAGTCCAACCGAAGAAGTTTGATGTCATCAGCGGTAAAGGATCGAAGCGGCTTGTACTCGAACTTGGTGACAATAGCCTTACGCCGAATGGCATATTCCGGGAGCTGGCTGGCTGGACTCCATTTGATAGCCTCGTCATACTCGTTGGGTATAGCTCTGCTGTTATCCCAAGCATATAAGCCATCGGAGCGGTATATGATACCTACAGTGACTTTCTTTTCGGTTGTCTCTCCGTCTTTTTCGACCGGTTCAAAAATAGTCAGTCTTTTGAACGGTTCGAGAATGTTCACTACTTCACCGATTTCAGGCAGAAACCCCAGAGGGAGTGCAAACCCCTTCAGTAGTTCCTTCTCCCAAAGGTCGATGTCGTTCAGGTTCATCGGCAGGTTCATGGTCGATTGCCTCCAATCTGATTTGAGCTACTTGCGCCCAAGGCATTCCATAGTAAGGGCTTTTCTTTTTATCACACACGCCATTGTCAATCCCAATGTATCTGCGTCCTTCCAGCTTGGCAGCAATGAGAGTAGATCCGGTGCCGCAACAGTTATCCAGGACGATTGCATTCCTGTCAGTGTAAGTACGGATTGCGTAGCGCAACAGATCAACAGGTTTTTCAGTGGCGTGGAGCGCTACGGACGGGTGGGGTTTAGGGAAGCGCCAAATTGACGCTGGGTACTTCATGTTACCGTCTGGCGACTCTACCAATGTATAATTGCCATAGCTCCGGTTAGAATGAACGTCTTCCGCCTGTTTCCCTACGGCCTTGCCCTTGGTGTGGTTTTTCTCGCCAACTGTCATTTGCGGATGATACGGCGGCGGAGATTTGTAGAATACCATAATATCCTCGTGCTCTCTAAGCGGCATTTTCTTGGCGTTGAGAAATCCGCTCTTTAGCACCTTGTCCCAGATGATATTGTAGCGGTGCAGCTTAGGGTTAGAGAGCATCATGGTAGCGGTAAATTTATCCTGGCCGAACAGCAGGATCGCACCGTTCGGTTTGATAATCCGCTCATACTGCTCCCAGAGCGGAGCAGGCGGGATAACCGAGTCCCATGAGTTCTGAGTCGCCCCATAAGGCAAATCACAAAGGATCATGTCAATGCTCGCATCATCAATTTCCTTCATGACTTCCAAGCAGTTGCCATTGACGACCGTATTAGGGAGGAGGCTCATGCGCTATCACCATCCCCGTCTACCGTTATGGTATAGGCTATGACCGGGGCGTTGAAATGCTCTGCAGCATATGCCCGGATGATTTCTTCGGCGTTGTCAATGAGCACACCACCAATTCGACGGCCTCTGGCATCCTCAGACATAACAATCGGTTCAGGGATAGATACACCTACCCGCCGTGCCACGTCTTTTACGTAACGCTTGCTGATGGTAGTTGGTACGACAATCGGATATCCAGTTATCGCTGATGTGTAAACTAAGGCGGTCGTTTTACCGCCTCCGCGTTTTCGGAATAGACCTTTCATGTTCTCACCTCTTCATAGTCGGAGCAAGGATATTTGGCACTCGCTCGCTCCTCCTTACTTTTGTATGGACAGTCTGGAACTCTGGCCTCGGCGAGATGAGCCAAGCAGATTACTTTGCCCATCTCGTCTACGGACTGATTATCACACCATTTAGATGTGGGTGAAATTGGTGTTTCATTCACGTTTTAGCTCTCCTTATTGAAGCGTATGCCCCTCAACCTGGTATCCCATGCGAATGCCTTTCCACTCAGGTTTAAGCATAGCTTTCAATTCAGAGGCAACGCCCTTACACATCCGTGTGGTCTGGCCGTAAACTTCGTATTCGCACAGATAAGTGTGATCTGCTGAAAGGCCAAAAGCTACATAAGAGATGTGTAACTGGTTAGCCCAGGCTATAACTTCATCTACCTTAGCCTTGTGCTGCTCGTAGTAGGCTTTGGAATCGTCAACGTTTTCCTCAAGAAGGAAAGAACCCCTCACATATTTCTGCTGAGGCACATTACTCACCTCTTCCCAGTAGACCCGATACCGCCGCGATCAGCGTTGCCCAGCATATCAACCGACTCGAAAAACAACTGGGGCTGGTGCTTCTCAATGCGGAACTGGCAAATACGATCGCCGGCATGAATAACGGTATGGCGGTCTGCACGGGCGGGGAAATACCACTGGTCGTTGTCACCACAGTAAGTCTCGTCGATTACGCCGATGCTGTTGGTTTGACGAATACCGAAATTCTTATAGGTTGAGCTGCGAGGGGCTACGATTGCTTCATAACCCTTGGGAAGCTGCATAGCAATTCCCAGGGGGATCAGCTTGAACTCACCAGCCTTCAGCTCAACATCCTCAGCTGCCCGAAGGTCAACCCAGTCAGACTTGCCGTCGATATATTCCAGAGGCTGAATTTTATCGCTGAGATAGCGAACCTTGATTGTTAGTGCGTCCTGCATTGTTGGTATCCTCCTTAACCGAGATATTTCTTGAAAAATTCTGCAAGGGTTAGGTTATTTTGCCGTGCCAGATCAATCGTGCAAGCGCAAACATTGCGCTCGGTAGAAGCCCCAATTTCATCACAAAGATAGATGAGAATGTCGGGGTACTGATGGTCGTGAAAGCATTCGTTCTTGTCCTTTTCGGTGCCGGCGCAATCACTGCAATCCTGACACCACTCTTTACGCTGAAGACCATCCCACGCCATCAGCTTTTCACCATTGATAACATAGGCGCAGTCAACAGTGCCCAGATTAGAACCATAAGCGTGACGCCACCAGCCCCAATCGTCCTTCCAGTCATCGTTGTCGATAGCACAGATATTGTCAAAATCCTCTTTGGACAACAGCCAAACTTGGTATTCTTCACGCCAATGCGTAGGCTGAGGCTGATAATGGTAAGTACACACGGCAGATGTCAGGCCAAGACTTTTTACGGCATTGGCAAATTCGCCGCCTGCTAAAATTTCAACAGTCTCCATATTTCCTCCTATTCGTAACGAATGAAGTGTACGGTGTTAAACTCTTTACCGGGAAACTCTTTGAGCCGGATAGAGGAGCACCAACCACCGACATGAATCTTTTCAACCTCGTAGACCTGACCTTCTGTCAAAAGCTCATGAGCCTGTTTGGAATCACAGCTCAACCCGGCGTCCAGATCCACGGCTTTAACCTTACATCCACGCTCACAGTGTAGAACATCAGATTGATCCTCGGCACATTTGCTACATAGCCACTTTAACCGATAATCCAGTGTAATACTGTCCAGGAGCTTCCCGCATTTGGGACAGCGAAATTCGATCTTTTCATTCATAGTGCTCACCTTCATATAGGACAATTTTCTTTTGGCGCAAGGTTTTCTGTACGTCGATGACCCGCTGATTTGCAGAACCACACCATTTCAACATCCGGTCAGACAGCTCCATTTTGAAGGGGCCGTCAATCACAACATCACATGATGTAAGCAAGGCCATTTGTGCAAATTGGTGATCATCCTCGTCTTTATCCGGGAAAAGAGGGTTATAACAGTTCTCCCAGATAAATCCAGTCCATAGCCACACGGTTTTACCGATTGAATGTGTGTAGAAACAAAGATCAATGAGATCATGAATCCCGCAGTAGTCCTGACAAAGTGGATCTCCGCCAAGTAGAGAAAGCCCTGAGATAACAGGGTTGGCAAGCATTTTGTGGATCTCTGCGATAGTCTCCTTTGTGAATGGTCTACCACAGTTGAAATCCTGTTCCTCTGGATTAAAGCAGCCGGGGCAGTGATTTGTACATCCGCTTACGAAGAGGGAGGTGCGGACTCCCTCTCCGTTTGCGATGTCATAGTTGCGGATCTTCGCGTAGTTCATTCGTCGCCACCCAGGTGGACATAACGTTCTTTGATTTCTTGTGTTCTACCCTGATTCCAGTCATTCAGGCCGATGTAGCCGCAGGTACGCCGCGCAATGTTCATCTTGCTCTTATCGGTATTCCCGCAGTTGGGGCACTTCCAAATCAGCTTGCCGCGATCGTCGTCCACAATCTCGATTTCCTTATCCCAGCCGCACACCTGGCAGTAGTCGGATTTCGTGTTCAGCTCCGCATACATGATGTTGTCGTAGATGTACTTCAACACCGTCAGTACGGCGGGAATGTTGTCAGAGAGGTTTGCCACTTCGATGTAGCTGATTGCTCCGCCCGGAGAGAGCTTCTGGAACTGAGACTCAAATCTCAGCTTATCAAAAGCATTGATATGCTCTGTGACGTGAACGTGATAGGAGTTGGTGATGTAGCCCTTATCGGTGATGCCCTCAATCACACCAAAGCGCTTTTGCAGACACTTGGCAAATTTATAGGTGGTGCTCTCAATAGGAGTACCGTAGAGAGAATAGTCGATATCCTCAGCGGCTTTCCATGCAGCGCACTTGTCGTTCATGTACTGCATAACCTTGAGTGCAAAAGGCTCTCCGTCCGGGTCGGTATGGCTCTTGCCAGTCATCGCCATAACACATTCGTATAGGCCAGCATAACCCAAAGAGATGGTGGAGTAGCCGCCGTGAAGCAGCTTGTCGATGGTTTCGCCCTTTTTCAGGCGGGCCAAAGCACCGTACTGCCAGTGGATAGGAGAAGCATCGGACAGAGTACCGCTCAAACGCTCGTGACGGATTTGCAGCGCCTTATGACACAGCTCCAGCCGCTCATCGAAAATCTCCCAGAAGGTGTCATACAGATTCTGGATATCGTTATGGTCGCCGGTTGCCTCCCAAACTTTCAGAGCGCTCAGAGCAACATCGGGGAGGTTGATGGTGACGACTCCCTGGTTGAAACGCCCGTAATACTTGGGCTTATCGGGCTGGTAATTGCCGGCATTGGCAACATTGTCCCAGCCGTTACCGGAGCGGTCGGGTGTCAAGAAGCTACGGCATCCCATACAGGTATAGCAATCGCCGTTACCTTCGGTTTCGCCCTTTGACAGCTTGTACTCGCGCATCTTCTTTTCGGAGATGTAGTCGGGCACCAGCCGTTTGGCAGAGCACTTGGCACACAGCTGGGTCAAATACCAGTAGGGAGAATCCTCGGTGATGTTATCCTCTTCCAGCACATAGATCAGCTTGGGGAACGCCGGGGTTGTCCAAACGCCCTTCTCATTTTTGACGCCTTGATACCGCTGCCGCACGACTTCTTCGATAATCATAGCGAGGTCTTTCTTGGTTTGAGGATCGCTGACCTCGTTCAGATACATAAAGACAGTAATGAACGGAGCCTGACCGTTGGTGGTCATGAGGGTAATCACTTGATACTGGATAGTCTGAACGCCCTTCTTTACTTCTTCACGGACACGCTCTTCGACCAGATCAGAGATCACTTTCTCATGGTCTGCAAAGTTGTCCGGGGAAGAAATTTTCAGGAACTCAGCCTCTACCTGCTTGCGAATCTTTTGCCGGCTCACCTCAACAAAGGGGGCAAGGTGGGACAGGGAGATAGACTGACCGCCATACTGATTGCTGGCTACCTGAGCAATGATCTGGGTAGCGACGTTGCAGGCAGTTGAGAAGGAGTGAGGCTTTTCAATCAAGGTACCGGAAATAACTGTGCCGTTCTGGAGCATATCTTCCAGATTGATCAGGCAGCAGTTTCCGGTTACGATACCACCATCCAGTGTGAAACTGTGTGTCTCAGGTTCTTCAACGCACCAAACGTCCTGGAGTGCGTTGCCTCTGCGATGTTCCTTAATGTCTGAAACTTTCCATAGATTGTTGGGGTTCTGCTTGAGTCGGAAGTTCACACAGTACAAAATTGCCCCCTGTTTGAAATTGGTATCATGCTCAATCACTGAAATGCTGGCAACATGATATCCGGCGATTGCGGAAATATCCTCCACCATTGCTAAAACACGGGTATCGGACGTTGAAATTTGGTGACGATCCTTACTGCCATCCGCTGCATACAAGCCGTAGAACAGCATCCGCTTATCGTCAGGGCTGAGATATTTCCAAATTGAATAATTCAAAAAATCTTGCTTTGAAAGACCTGAGTTACTAATCATCACTAAATCGCCATTCGGATGATGAAAAGATGCAACGAAACCGGCTGACTCGAAAACGTTCTGATATTGAACCTTTTCTCCGCAAAGTCTAATGCTCAGACCATTCCCAATATCATTTCCATCACCAATAACAAAGCCAAGTGCGAACATTCTTGCCGCTCTGGTATCTTCAGGAACATCAAATTTTGAATTGTCATGAAGAGGATACAATTTATCTCCAACAGACAGTTCCGTTGTTACCGTACCATCTGCCAGAATCCACCGATGATCTCTGGTGCAGGTAACAGTTCTTTCGCTTCTGGCTGACTGGAACGTTACATCGTAGAGCTTTTGAACACCGTACTTATGCACTGTAGCATCACGCCAGCAGCCGTCTTTATCCAGAACTGTCACTTTATCACCATCGTGACATTCAGCAAATGAAACAACACCATCCTTGGTAACGAATCTTGTTTTACTGCTAAAACAGTTCATCATGTGCTGCACAAAGTAGTCGCTGTCATGGAAGTGGATAACACCCTCTTCGTGCGCCTGCTTAATGTCATCCGGCATAAGCAGACGGTCAGTAATATCGCGGCTTACCTCGCCGGCGATGTAGTCTCTCTGAGTAGAGAGGATTGTGGGATTTTTGTTGCTGTTCTCCTGGATGACTGTTTCATTGACGTTATCCGCAATAGAGAGGATTTTGCCGTCCAAAGAAGAAGCGTTCCGCAGAAGCTCATGTTCATAGCGATACTTGATGTACGCTTTGGCGACTACGAACTCGCCCTCTTTCATCAGCTCAGTTTCAACGTCGTCCTGGATTTCCTCAACAGAAATCGCACGGTTGCGCCGCTGATAGCGGTTATACAAACGGGTGGAGATTTTCTTGGGCACCTCGTTCTTATCTCCTACCGCACTGAGCTTTTCAACCTCCGTGAATGCCTTGAGAATGGCGTTGGCAATTTTGCCTTTGTCAAAGTCGGCTTCACGGCCATCACGTTTAATGACAACCATAAAAATTCCTCCTTACAAAAGATAGCTGTGGATAACTTGGTCAATTTCTTCCCACGTGTTTACCCGGAGCGCATCATGAGCTACGTGGTCAAAGCTACGATTATGGGGACGGTCAAAAAGAATTTTGGCGTATTCGCCCCCAACCAAGTTGTGTGGGGCATCGTCAATCAAAACGTCACCACGCACCATTTGCTTGTTGCAGGCAAAAATGATGTGCTCCCAGTCCAGGAAGGGGAACAGCTCTAAAAGCCGTTCCACCTTCGTTTTGCAGGTGTGATAGCTGGATGCAGTCACCATATAGAGCTGGTGCCCCTCGTCATAGAACTTTTGGAGTACCTCAACAGAGCCGGGGATCGGAGTGATACGCCGCCAAAGCTCGTCATCATGGAGTACGCCGAATACCTGCTCTTTCGTCAGCGTGGGGAAAGCAAGGGAGATATCCCAGCCGTGAACATCTCCCGGCGTTACGGAGGTGCCATAACGCTCGTTCAACATTGCAATCCAGCAATCACTCAGGTTTTCTACGGTATCGTCGGCATCAAACAGAATTGTCAGTTTCTTCATGGAGTTCTCCTTTGAGAGCGTTGTTCACAAAGTTGTTTACGGCCTCTTTGAGATCTTCCAGACTGCCGCTGTTGACGATCGTAGCGTCGTACTGGTAATCGTCCAATGCAGTCTCCGAAGCGTGCTTCTGTTGCTCTTCGGTCAACGGAGACACGAAGTTGGGGCGAACTACCCGCAACAAAATAGCGTCCATGCCGTAGGTCTCGTAGATCTCATACTCGTTGGGGAAACGAGTATCAGGGATAAGCACGTAATCCCATTCGTCGCAGAAGATGTCGAGGATACTGACGATGAAATCTACCCAATAATCAGGAGAGACAGCGCGGATTTTGTCAGTACCGACACGCTGGAGAAGCGTGCGTCCCTTTTCATCCTTCTTGCCGTCCCAGCCAAAGAAGGTCTTACATACGTACTTGACCAGATCACCGTAGTGGGCAATCAAAACACGGTTGCCTTGGGCTTCCAAAATCTCCTCCAAAAGTTTGGCGGTAGTGTCTTTACCGTGCTGGGCTTTACCTGAAATGCAAACGATTTTCATTCCGCAACCCTCCTTCCTTTTCTGCCGCAGGACTTCTTCTCCCGGCAGAACCCGAAGTATTCACACTTCGGCATAAAGTAGTGATCGACCAGATATGCCCACTCGTCGGAATACTCTCTCAGAGCGTTACCAACATCAGCGAACAGGCCACGGTACTCGTGATAAGCTCTGCTGCATTCCCGCTGATGCGACATATCAATTAGGTTGCGGAGATTATGCTTGCACACAATCTTGGTGCCCATGCCCAGAGGAAGCCCAAGCGCAGAATCCTCTCTGGGGATACCAAACTCTTCCAGCATCTTCAAGCCGGTCTGGATACACTTCATAATCCAGTCGTAGACTTTGACGGCGGCGGAGTTACCCGCAATGCTGGGCGGTGTTACATAATCGAAACCGCTTTCATAGTCGATATATCTGGTACTGGCCTGCAGTCTGGTGGGAGCGCCGCCGATGTGGGTATACCACTCACGGATCACTCTGGCAGAATAGCCGTCCAGGATCATATAGACATCCGGGAACTCAAACGTTCTGCCGTGCTCGTTTTCCAAGCAATCCAAGCCGCGTTTGTAGTTTTTTTCGGGGTCGCTGGTATCTGCACCCCAGCAGACACCAGCTTCCTCACCGATCATGGAAATAGGGTTCTTATAGGTGAATCGCTGAATTGTAACTGTTCCCATGTTGATCCTCCTTGCTTAATTTACTTTGTTACTATCAAATATAAGTGCGAAAGACGTGATCGCCGATCGTCTTATAATAGCTACCATAGGTCAAAGATCCAGTAGAGAAGTACACTACGTCGGTATTCAAATCCAACGCTGGATGGCCGGCAAGAGCAGCATCTACTGCTTCCATCTGCACAGACCCATAGTAATCTCCTACCACAAACTGACAAGGTGAGAAGAGAATATCACTGATACTGCCGGAATACGCTTCGTGCATATAGCGGTTAAGCGCTACCTGCACCACGGCAACCTGACCATCAAAGCTCTGGTTTCCTGCCTCGCTGTAGGCCATACACGCCAGCAGCTCTTTTTCGGTATCCGTGGGTGACAGTTCTGCATATGGGTTAAGGTCTGCCTCGGGTTCTGCCGGTTCTTCCTCAATAGAAATAGGCGTAGGTGTAGGCGACACTTGAAGCGGCGCAGAGTAAACACAAAGTCCCTTTTCGATGGGGACTTGTGGTGTTTCCTCCTCTTTGTTCGGGACGAACAACATTGCACTCAGAGATCCGCAGACTACCAAGAAACACAGCGTCGCCCTGAGAACTTTCTTGAACCATTTCGATTTCGTCTCGTGCATTGAAAATGCCTCCTAAATTACATAGTCGTAGTTGTACAAATACAGATACCCACGCCGCTCGCCCCATCCATTCATAGGAACATAAATGGTATCGTAGCGTTGAAGCGGTTTGCGATCGTAGAGTTCTGAGTAGATTGTCCACCGATTTGTTTTTCCCGTGCCAATCGACCGCACCTGCAAGGCGTAAGCCCAAATCTCTTTGGTTTTCTTGCTCCGCAAGGGGTAGATATCCAGAATAACCAGTTTTCGCTGATCTTCTTTTTTATTGGTGGTTAGGTCGATATAGCCCAGATTTTCCAACTGGATTTGCATTTTGCTTTTCAGGTCGAAATCCTGAATGTGCATATCCCTGACCATCACTTCCAAATGCCGAAGTAATCCGGGCAAATCAGTGAAGGTATAGCTTTTAGCTGGCTGGCCGCTTTTGGACTTATCAGTTGCATACTGGGCGATTATGGGTTCCAATTCAACCGTTACCTTATCCTTGGAGATCTTCTTCATCGTTCCGTTCTTGAAGAAAGAGAAGAAGTCCACCATACGCAACAACTCTTTGGAATTGCCATACTCGGCAAAATAGTCGATCTTCACCAAGATATCCCGCTGCCGTGTATCCAAGTGTGTTTTCTCGTCCAGCTGCATAAGCAAGTCCATAAAAGATTTAGGCTTGCCGGCTTTTGCCAGCTCGTAAAGTTCGTTGGCAACATCGGCATTCATGTACTTTACAGAAGAAATACCCTTGGCGATAACCTTCTCTTCGGTATTCAGCAAATATTTATCCTTAGAAAGGCCAAAACGCGGTGGGACAATCCTAATACCGTAAAGCGTTGCCAACTCGTTCCCGTTCTTCACATCCTCCTCGCCGTTGGCATTGTTAAGGTAGGCTGTGATGAACTCATACGGATGGTAGTACCGCAGATAGGCGCATAGGTAGCCAATCATGCAGTACCCAACTGAATGGTTGTAACCAAACATATAGCTGGAAGCGTCCTGGATGATCTGTAAGAACTCCTTTGCTTCCTGCTCTGCAACTTCACGGGGTTGCGGTGACTTTTCACAATATCCCTCAAGAATTTGCGGGAGAGCTTTTTTCAACCGCTCTTCGTCTTTTCGTCCAATAGCGCGGCGGGTGTTATCTGCATCTGACCCGGAGAAGCCGCAGATTTGCTGTAGGAACTTGATAACGTCCTCTTGGTAAATAAGATAGCCGTTGTTATCTGCCAAAAGTTCGTCGATGATGGGAGAGGGATTCTTGTGAGGTTTGTGCTGCATAAGGTCGTCACGGTACGACGCACCCGAAGGACGAAGCGCCGCCGTAACAAGGCTCATGTCAAAAATACTGTGCGGCTCGTACTGTCTGAGCATCTGGAACGCGAACTCTCCTTCAAACTGGAAGATACCAATGGGAGATCTCAGCATATCCTTCCAGACAGCTTCATCATTCCAGTTGATTTCGTGAGACTTCGGATAAGGCTTACCCAGCAGCTCATAAGCGTCTTTGATAATCTCAATGTTTTTCAACCCGAGAATGTCATACTTGACCAAGCTGACCTCATGCACGCACTCCATGTCAATCTGTAGGATTTCCTTCCCATCAGAGATGAACGTACCGTAATTGTCTCGAAGGGTAATAGGACTTGCTACAATACCGGCAGGGTGCATAGATTGAGAGATCGCCACATCAAGAAGCCCGTCATAGTAGTAGAATACTTCGGGGTACTTTTCCCGAGCTGCTGCCTCGTCTGCCTCAAACTCCTTTTTGATATTGGCACTTGCCTTACCAGCCCAGGGGTTCTTAGCAAAGATCCTTTCGTTTTCCTCTTTGAGTTTTGTGTACTCTTTGGAAAACTGCTTGATCAGCTCGGCGCGAGGTATATCTTTCATACGGTTGGGCAAGAGGAGGTTGCCTGCTTCGTCGAAGAAATACAAACCAAATCCATCTCGCGCATCTCCAAAAACAATCTTCACGTTCTCATCTTTGAGCTGTGCCATCACTCTACGGAACTCTTTCTCGTCCCGTTGATGTTCACGATTCCAACGCAGTGCCAAAGCACGGCAGATTTCGTCAATACAGCCTTTGGACTTGATAGTGCCGATCGCCAGAATAAACGCGGTCTTTTCCTGACCAAAACGGTTGATGATGTAGTCGTAAACCAGATCACGCTGAGAGGGAGACACGTCGATATCAATATCACCAATCTCTTTACGATCTTCGTTGCAGAAGCGACTGAACACTGTATGCCATGTCTCAGGATTGAGGTCTGTTGTGTTGGTGACATAAGCTACACGAGATCCACCACAGGAGCCACGATTGAAGCCGATGGGGATACCATGAGATTTACACCATGTCACCAATTCACTCATAAAAAGCATGAAGCCGGACATCTCAATTTTGTCAAAGACCCGGCATTCCTCAGCAATGGCCGCTTTGAACGGCTCGACCTGCTCTGGAGTGATAGCACCCTCTTTGATCTTTGCTTGCAGGTTATCATCAAGAACTTGATGAAGCACCTCTCGATCGCGTTCACCATAGAGAATGGGATACTTGAACGAGATATCCAGCTCAAACGGCTCTACAGAGTCGGCCATACGGTTGGTGTTCTCAATGGCCCCCAAATACATCGCTTCCGGTAAGGCGTCCTGCGTTGCGAACATTGCTACTAACTCGTCATAGGATTTATAGGTAAGGTCAAACGTATCTTCGTCGGCAAACTCGATGTGTTTACTCAACTGCAAGATCGTTCGGCATTCAGCCTTGTATTTGTTGAGGCTATGAGTATCGGTACCTGCAATGAGCGGGATGCCATATTTCTGAGACATTTCCGCCAAGTGGCGATTGTAGGCAACCTGTTCCGGATGGTCATGCGCTTGGATTTCCAGATAGTCGTAATGCTTCAGCAGTCGCTCATACATAGGATGAGTAATGCTCATGCGATTCAATGGGGAAGCAAGACAGGCACTAATCTTAATGACGTTACTGGAAATACCAAGAAACTCATCAAACGTGATACGAGGTTTGTAGTAAAAGTGGTCGTCCTGGCTTGATCGGCTGATTAGCTCGTTCATCTCCTGAAGACCAGTGTAGTTCTTGGCAATCAAGATGGTGTGGTAGTTATCGCGTACCTTATTCTGCTCTCCGGTGCGTGGATCGGTAAGCAATAGCTTTTCAGTCAAATAGACTTCGCAGCCATGCAGATATTTCAAACCCGCTTTATCACAGGCTATCTTTTTGGCGACCCACTGATAGATGTTGCCATGCTCCGTAAAAGCAATAGCAGTCTGCCCCAGCTCGACAGCTTTAGCGATATAGTCTTCAAACTTCGTTGCACTGTCTAACAGAGACAATTCAGTATGGACATGGTATGCTGTATAGTTACCGCTCAATAAGATCACCTCCTATTGTGCCACGGCCCGTCAAAGGTATCGTCAACGCAAAAGTTCTTCAGACAATCCTCACATACAAGATGAGAACACGCCCTACGAACTCGGCCTGTCTTATACATAGTGCCATTAGCAACCTTTGTCTCTTCTTCTGTAAACCAAACAGGGATAAGGCTCCCGCCACAGTCACATACTCCGAAATCCGCCATAGTTAGCCCTCTCTGTCGTTCACCGCTCCAAATGCTTCGTCTTCGGAGGCACGCTCTTCAGCAAGCAGCTGAGGAGGAAGAGGCAGAGGCTCTTTGTACTCCTTCTTATCCCAAGAAAAACGACGGTCATACTCGTCCATATCGCTGAAGAAACGGCGGGAAGCGGGATCGTAATAGAGGCCAACGTCGATATTCTGCCGGCCAAACATACGGTCTTTGACGACAGTTACGATCACATCGTACTTGAGCAACTGGCGACGCTTCTCAGAATACTTCGCAGCATTCTCACGTTCTGCGTCCGTCACTCGCCGCAGGCCAATAGTCCGATGTGCCAGATTCACGATGTTGCTGGTGCCAGCGATATCATAGATGCCTACATTGGTTCCGGCGTCCATCTTTCGAGGGTGGCAAACAAGAATTACGGCCACTTGATACTTCTTAGCAAACTCAATGAGCTTTTTAATCGTATCTGTCTGAGAGCGCAGTTCCTCTTCGCTGGTTTCAGTGTCAATACACATGAAGTTGTCGAGGATCAGGCAACGGGCACCGTACTTCCGAACGGTATCCGTCATAGAGGCGATGAGCTTATCCAGTGTGTTGTCGTAGTCATCACGATAGATATGCCAACGCCCTTTATAGGTCTTGTTGATCTCGGCAAGCGTCGTCGTGGAAATCTTCTTGTAAGGATTGCCCCGACGAGAGATAGCATCCGTGATATTGCGGGGGCCGGCGAAAATGTAGTTGAACCAGGACTTTTCTACACCGTTGGGAAGTTCGCCACTGAAAAGCCACGTGCTGATGTCATTATTGAGAGAGTTACACGCGAGTTGAGTAAGGAGACTGCTCTTACCAGATCCGGGCTGACCACTCACAATAGTAAGCGTTCCGAAAAAGAGCCGCATCAGCTCATCATCAATGGCTTTCAGCCCGGTAGTCACACCGTCAACATCCTCATACTCGGTCGGCTCGACATCGGAAAGGTCGGCTACGGAAGGAACAGGGGAGTCCTTAGCGTCCAAGATCAGCTCCAACACTTTGTCTTTGCCGCAAACGTAAAGGATCTCATTCAGGTCTTTTGTTACCCGTCCAGTATTTCCAATGGGGATTGCCGGGATGTCTACGACCTTTGTTCGCCAGCTACCCAGCCGGGGAACGCACTCTTTCTGCATTTTCACGCCGGCGTCATCGTTGTCGGCGCAAATGATAATGCTCTCAAACTGATCGAGCCATTCCAGGTTTTCGTCGATCCAGTGGAGATTTGAACTGCCCAGAGGGACGGAAACAGCATTTTTAAATCCTGCCTCAATCGCGCTAAGGCAATCCGGCTCACCCTCGCAGATTAGAAGGGGAGAATTAACGTTGATACGGTTCATGTTGAACAGCAACGGAGCCGTATCAGAGTTTTGCTGGCACCAGCACTTTGCTTGACCATGCTGGACTTTATGCGACGGTTTGTATTTCACCATCGTCAACACATCGTTCGTGTCGTAGTAGTTGAATACCGCGTTCCCCTCGGAGTCCTGCCGCACATCGAGAGCATCCAGCGTCTCACGACTGATCTTGCGCTGCTCAAAATATGCGTACACTTTGGATTTATCAGTACAGGGAACCTCATGGGGATATCTATAATGTCGTTTGGTTTTTACACCCAGCTCTCCGAAAGAGTAGGGCATTTCGGCAAGCTCGAAAAGTTTCTTACAGGCTTCGGCATAAGTCGCGCCTTTATACATGAAAACGTCCAGAATGTCGTAACTACGGCCACAACTACCGAAACAACGAAAGTTGAATGCTTTCTTGTTGTAAATGAAGGAAGCGTGATCCTCCTGATGGAAGGGGCAGCAACACTTCATGTTTTTCTCATCGAAATCGGTAATCCCCAGCTCTTCGACGATAATCTGAGCGTTACGATCTCCGAGCTTTTCTTTGGCCTGCAAAATTGCTTCTCTATCAATCTGCACGGGTAAAATCACCTCAGTTCTTTGGCAAGCCCGCCCACTTCATGTGGGCGGGTCTTATCCGAATAAAATCCGTCTTTCATTTGCCGTTCAAGATGTGGATAGCACTCTCGGCCTCCTCAACACCGAGTCCTCGGCGCATTACTGTCTGAACCCAGTGATCTTTGTTCGGCTCGATATCTGCCCGGTCGTCCAGAATTACGAAGTCTCCGACCTCGCTATGTTCTTTTAGCCAGCAGTCAATTTCCATACCTCTGTGACAGGATGGCAGCTCCGGCGTAAAGCCGTAAAGACGAATCCCGTATTTCAACAGCTCTGCTTCCAGTTCCAGATAGTCTCCGTTGTATCTCGGGTCGTCTCGGTCGTATCTCCAATCACTGGAAAGAACGACCTTAGCTCCTGTCATGTTAATGATGTGCTTCAGGTTCTTCATTTGCCTGTTGTCAACAAACGTATAGCCGCCTTGGGTTTTGCGGACTGTACGATCACTGTTGAGCACACCATCAACGTCGAGGAAAATTACCTTGATCTTTTCCATCACTTATATTCCTCCGTAACATATTGGCTGGAATGCTCGCAATGCTCACGCACAGAACATAGGTAGTCACAAAAGAAACGGTCAGGTTTGGCAGGAAAATTCCTTGCCTTATAGATGTCGTCAATGGAACGCAGGAACCAGTCTATGTCCTCCTGAGCAGTTACGATGTTGAATGGCTCTCTGTCCAAGATACCTTCGCGGAACTTGTTGAACCAAAGTTCATGCGGCCACTCACCGTAGACCTCTTTGACCCGTACTGCATACAAGTTCAGTTGGCGGAGATATTTGCGGCGTTCCTCTCTGGATTTCCATTTGCCCCGGCTTTTGTGATCGCAAACGATCAGCCCAGACCTATTACGAGGCACCAGGTCTATGACACCCACCACCGGTCTGCCGCCCAGTGTGGAGGTATACCGGTCTTCGACCGCAAGCACTTCTTCTTCGTCTCCCAGTTGTCCACCGAAATTATCGAAGTATTCCATACCGCGCTCATAGTAGCTGTCTTCCAGCCGGGGAAATGGAAACCGTTCTGTAACTGCTCTTGCGTATTCCTTCTCATAGAGGCCGGATAAATCCCACAGCTCGACCTGCTGACGAAAATATCGCTCTAAAAGCGAGTGCGCCAGTGAACCCCATTGAGCAAAAGCGTTGTCCACGCGATCCATGCACTGGAGGTAAGTAAGGTCAAACATACGCGGGCACTGATCAAAACTGCTAACGCGGGAGTATGACCAGTCCATAGCGTCCAGGAGAAAAGAATTATCCATCAGAAGGGCAGCTCTCCATCTTCCTCACCGACATTTGCGAAGTCGCTGTTCTGAGAAGGAGCGGTAGCATATCCGGTGGTGGAGGCAGAGGCGTTGTCAGAAGTCTCGCCGTCCTTCTTGGAATCGCCGAAATAGACGTTCTCGGCAATGATGTCTACGGCAGAACGCTTGTTGCCGTCCTTATCGGTGTAGTTGCGCTTCTGCAGCCGACCGACAACAACGATCATGCGCCCCTTGCCAAAATACTTGCCAACGAAATCCGCCGTAGAGCGCCACGCAGTCACATCGAAGAAGTCCGTCTCGCGCTCATTGTTCTGCTTGTTCACGATGTCGCGGTCGCAGGCGATAGAAAAGCTGCACACGGAGATGTCATTGTTTACCTTCTTGATCTCAGGATCGCGGGTAAGACGACCCATGATGATTACCTTATTAAGCATTGTGCTTTACCTCCAGTTTCTTGATCTGCTCAACGACTTTCTGAGCCGTTGCGATATCCTTGATAGCGTTGGGGTTCTTCACACCGGCAACACTTTCGATAGCCTTGTAGATGGTGTCTTTGGACACACCGGCTTCCAGCTTTCCGGCAACAACGCTCAGGATCTCCTGTTTCACATCGTCCAGATCGTCTTCCTTCTTCTTGCGGGCGGCGCTGGACAGCTCCTCACCCGTCCAAAGAGACAGACCCAGGCCGTGCAGAGCAGCACACTTGACCAAGCAGCGCTTGATAGACTTCTCTGCATCGGCAGAGGTGATCGTGTCGATGGGAATAGACTTGTTACGGAAGTCCATAACAGCCAAAGACTCCGTTTCAGTCTGGTCGTTGATAGTGATAGACACCTCCACCCAGGCGGTCTTTCCGTCCGTATGATAGATGCAGCCGTCAGCAGCCTTGTTGATGGTAAACTTGGCGCTGGGGAAGAGAGATTTCACGATCATCCATGCCTTAGACCAGGGCAGATAGACGATCTTGTCTTTCTTCTTGAGGTGTTCCGTGATGTCGTACTCGTTCAGAATTTGAAAAACACTTTTTTCCATGTTAGCCTCCGTTGATTTACTTTGCTGCTAAACACTCAACAAGATAGGTAGCTTCCATATCAGCCAAATGCGTCATAACTGCCAGCGGGCAAGTCTCGAAAGCATTGCCCATACCGTAATCCCCGCCTTTGACTGCACAATCAAAGCTACCCATATGCCAGCGGATTGCAAAGATTTCGTCACGTGTGAGCTTGATGAAGCTCTGCAGGATAATGACAGATTTCTCGCCATGACCAAGCGGGAGACGATCTTCCGTTTTGTAGAACGGCTCCTTATGCCATGCGCCCGTAACATCATCCTTGACGTTCCGAGAGCTGACGGTGTAGTAGTTTACCTTCGTCAGGTCGTGGAACAACGCAGTGACCGCCACCGTCTCCGGTGAGATCTCCAGTTCAGGATAGCGAGCCACAAACCCAGAGAGCTTGTCGTACACATTGAGGCTATGCTCCAGCAGCCCGCCAGTATAGTTGCCGTGGAAGCGCGTGCTTGCCGGCGCAGTATAGAAGTCAGAACGTTCCAACCACGCCATCAGATCTTCCATACCCGGACGATTGATAGTAGCGCAAATTTCAACGAACCGTTTTTTCAAATCGTCCAAATTTGCGCTTTCTACATTCACTACATCCATATTGACCACTCCTTTATTATGTTGGTGCCCCGAGGAGGGGACAATGCCCCTCCTCGTAAGGCGCAGAATTACTCTTCGATGATCTTGAAGAACACGTCGGTTCTACGGTTCAGGTAGGCATCGGCAGAGCCGGGATCTGCAACCATCTTCGTGTTGCCATTGCCGACCGTAATCAGACGGTTCGGATCAATACCGCAAGCGATGAAATACTTGGCGACGGCCTTTGCACGTTCAGCAGACAGCGCCTGCCCAGAGTCGGAGTAATTGCGGGCATTGATATTACCCTCTACCTGGATAATCGCGCCATCCAGAGTATTGGCGATAGAGACGAACTCATCCATGATGGCGTATGCCTCTTCGGGGTTCTTGAACTGAGCGGTATCAGCCACAAACTCAACGGTCATGGATTTGCTCAGCAGCGCCTCATAATTGACGATTTCCTGCTTCTGCTCCTCGGTCAGCTCAACGGGCTTGCTGGTAGAGGCAGAGGTAGAAGAATACTTGCTTGCCAGAGGAAGCAGATACTGGTTATCAAAGAGCGTCATAGCCGCCTTGCGATTGACCGTCTCGCCCAAAGACTCCCAGATATCACACATATCGAAGTAGACAGAAGGAGCAGTGGAGTCCAGCACTTCCTTATTCTCGGCGTAGCCCATCATTTCGGCGTCGCCGCACTGAGCCTTAATTTCCTCGTCAGAAACGCCGGCGAACATAGGCATGACAGAGCGGATGTAGTCAAATTCAGTGGTATACATTGCGTTGGCTTGGAAGATACCATCAATAAAGGCGGTCACAACGTCGGGGTGTGCCTGGGCAAAGTCGGAACGGAATACGATACCGTCCATAATCAGACTCTTAGAGGCGGTGGTAGAGAACATGATGTGCGCACCGCTGTTTTCGGTTGCATAAGACAGGTAGGGCTGCCAAGTCGCTGCCACGTCCAGCTGGCCGGCGAAGAATGCCTCACCCGTCTCAGACGCATCGTCAAAGAGGATCATGTTATCAATGATAGACTGCTTGTCAGCATCGGACAGGTCGCTCTTATTAACAAACCATGCCACAAGCGTCTGGGCTTCGCTGAATCTGGGAACGCCAATCTTCTTACCAAGCAGATCATTTACGGTATTGATACCGGACTTAGCAATAATGCCGTCACCGCCAGCGGAGTAGTTAGTGAATACCGGCATTACCACATCCAATCCGGCCTCCTGGAACTTACCAGATAGGAACGCGGTACGGTTGGTGGTATAACCCGCAGCATTCAGCTCTCCGGTAATCAGAGCGTTGCTGCTGGCGGTTGCGTCATTGATGATATTGATGTTGACCTTAATGCCCAGCTGGTCGAAAATTGAACCGGGTTGCGTGGTCAAGCCCTGGTTGGCGTCGATAATAGGCTTCCAGCCTACCCACTCATCCAGAGACAGGTTAATCACGGGATCAGAGGTGTCCGTCTTGCCGGCGGAGGGCTTTGTTGTGGGCTTCTGGGACGTGCTGCCAGACTGAGTGCCCGAACTGATGGGCTTGTCGTCTGCGATGTTGTTCTTGTAGTAGTTATAGCCGAAGCCGCCGATACCGGCGAGGAGCGCCAGCACGATGACGAAGATCACCACACGGCCAGCGGTAGTGAGTTTCATTCTCTTCATGGTAAGTTACTTCCTTTCCTCTTTCACTTTGGATTTAGGAGCGTCGAAGGTGACGCCAGACCGTGGAGCCTGTATAGCCGGCTTCCCGCTATACTTTGTGGCGAGAGACTGCAGGTAAGCATCCGACTGAGCTTTCGCCGCATTTTTCTCAGCCATTGACATTTTGGTGGTGGTACGGCTTGCGTGAACGACAATCGCACCATCAACCTCTTTGCGAAGATCCTCCGCGCCGTCCCGGACACTACCCAAGAGCTTATCAGTGGCAGAGTCACGGCGCAGCTCGTCCAGATCGCCCAAGAGATCCTTCATATTGCCACGGAGTTTCATTTCCTCGACAGTCATACGGCTCTGCTTTTTCAGCTCGCGGAGCTTCTTGTCGTACGCTTCATAAACGGTCTGAGCCTCTTTTACCATGGGTTCAAGCTCTCGCAGGTATCCCTCTTTCTGGGAGATTTCAAACAGGATTTCCTCACGCCTGGTTGAAAAGATGGCAGCATCGGCCATATTGCCAGATCTGACCAGAGACTCACACTTTGATTCAACGTCCTTCAGTTCTCCATACAGCTTGTTGAGGTTCTTCTGGACGGAGGACTGCTCGCCCACAAACCGATTCAGGGTATCACCGGCCTTGTTGTAGCGCTCCTGCACTTCCTCAATAGCCTGCTGGAAGACAGCCTTGGCACCCTCGGGTGTCTTGGCGATATCCTCCACAAAGATGTTGAGGAACCCTCCAACGAGGACTTTCAGCTTACCCCGGACGCCGGGGAAGATGATCAGGGCGAGCACAAATACAACCGCTACCGCTCCAATCACAACGCCCATTACTGTGCTCCTTCCTTACCGGCAACGCCGTTCGCAAACTCCAAGAGTTGACTGATAGCTTCTTTTTCCTTCTGGATGGCGGTGCTGGAATCAGAGGTCTTCTGCTTGGAGTCCTCAATTCTGGCTTCCGCCTGCTCGATCAGAGACTTCAGGTGTTCGATGTCCGCCTCGGTTTCAGCAATCAGTGCGTCGTTTTCTGCCCTGATACTATCCTCGGCAGTGTCCAAGACGCGACCACGCTTCAGACCGTCCTCAATGAGATCATCCACATTGATCCCGTTGACACTGAGAATGCCGGCGATGGACGCCTGTTTCTTAGCCTTAGTCATGTCCTGAGGCAGAATGTCGATATACGCCTTGATCTTAAAGATCGAGTTCTCGTCGTCGATATCGCCCTGCTGATAGATGGATGCGATCACATCATCATAGGACACCTGAGCAGCGTCAATTACCGGCGTCTCAGGCGCGTACATAGGCTCGGATACGGGTTGCATGGGGATTTCAGGCATACCTTCGTATTCGGTACGAACCAGCCCCATGCGTTCAAATAAACCTGCCATGGTTTGTTACAGCTCCTCTCGTTTCAAATTTAATTATTTTATCGCACATTTTGAACGCCTCGTCCTGGCTGTGCGTTACCATAATGATTGTGTTGCCTGTCTCAGCATGGATATCCAAAATCAAACGCTGCATTTTGCTACGGGTCTTGTCGTCCAAAGCGGATAACGGTTCATCCATAAGCAGGTATCTCGGCTTGACATACAGCGTTCTTGCCAACGCAAGGCGCTGCTGCATACCACCTGAGAGCTGAGACGGCCATTTATCTGCATACTGCTCTAACCCAACCGCTGCAAGTACCTTGATAGCGTCATTGCGATTACGGAGTTTTTTGTCCCGTTGGGCAATCAGCACATTCTCTGTGCAGGAAAGCCAGCCGAAGTTGGAATAGCGCTGGTGCATCATGTACACAGGGTTCTTGTCGGCGTTCCGATAGGTAGTGCCATCAATGATAACCTTACCATGAACGGGGCGAAGAAGGCCGGCAATGGTTTTGAGGAGGGTCGTCTTACCGGCACCAGACTTCGCCAAAATGCCGTAAATCAAACCGTCGTCAAATTCCTGGTCGATGTGTTCCAGAATTGCTTCGCCGTTGTACCCAATAGCCAGATCATTCAACTTGATCATCGCAGTACCTCCACTGGAATATCTTTCGGATCAGCAAGTTCCCCAGCTTGTCAAAAACGAAGCTGAACAACATGATTACGATGATTGCTCCGAACACCACGGCGGTACGGCCTCTGGCAGAACTTACATTGATGATGAAGCCCAAGCCATACTTAGCGTTGGTTGCTTCTACCACGGCGCAGTATGTCCAGCCAATGCCATACATCATCAGGAACGTACTGAATATTGAAGGGAGCGATGCGGGGAGCAAGATTTCTTTGATTGTCTCCCAACTGGTCATTCCGATTGTCTTGCCCGTATCCATCAGATCTTGCGGTACGTCGTCAAAGCAAAGCAGGATCGACGGCAGCAAGTAAACAAACGTTGCAATAAATAGGAACGAAATTTTCATCTGCTCCCCAATCCCAAACCATAGGATCAGGAGCGGAGAAAATGCGGTTACGGGAACATACCGTAAGAAGGAAACAACCGGCATGATAGTTTCCTTGATAGGCTTCACGCCATAAATTAGAAGGGAGAGGGGAATTGCTACCAGCATAGAAAGAGCAGACGCGCCAGTAATCCGCAGGAAAGAGTAGGCAAGTCCTTTTTGTAACTGGCCTGTCTCTGCCAACCCGACGATTGCTTCCCAGACGGCAGCAGGGGCGGGGATAAACAGCGGTTGAGTGAAGCACGAAGCCACATACCAGACGGCAATGAAACAGGCCAATAAAACCGCTCCCCGTATGCAGTTTTTCGCACGCCGTTTGACTGAGGTTTTCATTTCACGACCTCTTCTCATGAATCATCTTCACCCAGCGACTTCATCATGAAGCATTCATCACAATAGCAGTCACCAGTTGTTTGGATTTTGACATAATCGCCAACTATCGGTTCTCCGCAGGCATCGCAAAGGATAGTACGGGTATAAGCTCCGCCACAGTAAGGACAACCGCTGAAATCCTCATAGGGCGGAGAATCTAACCCATGGCGTTCTTCCCATCGCTTTGGATCGTCAAAGGTTTTGCCGCAGTCCAGACAGGTGTATTCGCCATACATCAGCGCTTCACCTTCCAGACTGCCGTATTGCACCCAGACTTGCCAGGACGCCTGCCGACGATCATAACCTTGCCCTCGGCTTTCATCTCTGTCAGACGAGGCCGTGTGAAGTTCGGACTGTTGATGGGGATTTTACCCTCAGAGACCAGCTTCTCGCCAATCTCATCAGCAGTCATACCGCCAGGATCACCGCTGGTCAGAATATCCAAAATCATAGCCTTACGATTAGGACGCTTCGGTTCGATCTGGTCATATGCTTCACGGCGGTTTCTCAACGCAATGCTCATATGAATCACCTCTTTCTATCCGACAAATGCCGGTTTCTGTTGCAGTGATAGTTGGACAAATCCAACCACCTTCCTGAACTCGACCTCTTCGAGTTTTACTGGACGGGTAAGATAAATCTGCTACCCCCCCCACAGCACACTCAATGAAGCCCTGCCTTGTTGCTTGCTTGATTCTGATTGTCTCGCTCATTTTGCTTTACCTCATATATCGCACATGGCGGGTTCCCGTGGATTTGTGCGCGGAGCGTTGGACAGATTTGTATGATTTTGCATTGTTTCGTTTTACGCCCTTGCGGATCAACCAAACCGATAAAACGATTCTCACAGATGGGGGGGGTAATTACTTTATGCGTCATACTTTATACCATCCGGTCTTGGCTCCGCCCCCCCCCGCTTCGGCTTTCAAAGCACGTGCAATGGTTTCGCCATCATATACACGATTGGCGTCTCCATTGTAATCGTTGATAAATCCCAGCTGCTTCAGTTCATCACTCTTGGGAGAATAATTTAATTTGTTGCTATCATCGGAAATATCAAAGGTAGAGAGTGCTTTTTCAAATGCACCGATGCCGGAGAAAAAAGATCCTACCGCCATATCATCAAAGAGATAGGGCATAGCTTCGTACAGCTCTTTCATGATGGCACAAAGTACATCGACTACAATAGAGTTTCCCGCTTGTTTATAAAGCTGGGAACCGCTACGATCCTTGCCACCGTATAAATTCTGGTTCATGGCTGCTTGGGCTTTATAGAAGTCTTCGTCAGAGAAGCCCATCAAGCGCCAGCATTCCTTTTGTGTAAGTTTACGGACACGGAAATGTGTTTTCACTTTTGTCCCTTCGCCCTTATTGGTTGTTAGGGTAGGGCATACCCCACAAGAATCATAAACGCTCCCGTTCATTCCATGACCAGAAGGATTTACGTTTCCAAGATTGATAGGATTACTTTCAATCACTCTCTTGTCCCCCCCCATCAATGGTGCGAATGGTGCCGCAGACATTATCTTTGAAAAAACGCACACCTTCATCGCATCGACGCTCGCATACGATTTTCACATTGGCTTCCTCGCTTTCATTTATCTCTATCAACACGTTGTCTTTTTGAACACCCGTCAAAGTGTTGGTACACATATTAGGGCGAACTTCCAAACGCTGTATTATCTTACCCCCCCGCATATCTTCCACGAATTGCAGCAGGGATAATATATCGCTTACTCATTATGCTCCATAACTCCTGTCATTTGCTGATTTCCAAAGCCCTTATAGTCACGGGCCAGCAAAGTCAAGGCCGTCTCACAGTATCCTTCAAACTGGGTGCCTTTCTTACTCAGCTTCACACCGGCAAGTGAGCAAGTCCCAGCAGTGGTGGTCTGTGGAACCTCTTCCGCTGGTGCGGACGGTGTTACTGATTTGTCTTGAACGGGGGGGGTTATCATGGCAGCTACCTTGTCATCAGGCAGGTAGTATCGCTCGTCAACCTTATCCTCCAGCATATCTACCAGCGCTTTTTTCAAAGGGATAGGAGACGGGAACTTAAACTTCCCATTATCTAAATCCTTACGAATGATGACACAGTAAACACGCTCACGATTCTGGGGGATTCCGTAGTGTTTTGCATTCAGAACCTGCCAGTAGACGTTGTAACCGTAGTCTTCCAGCTCTTTGACAAAGAGGTTAAAAGTGGCATAGAAGCGAGAACCGGTAATATTTTTAACGTTCTCGTAGATAGCGAAGCGAGGCTTCTTTTCTCTTAGGAAACGCAGCCATTCGACCAGTAAGGAAGAGCGGGTCTTCTCGATTTCAGTTGATCCGCACTTAGGGCAATGGTCGCGTTGATCATAGTGAGCTTCCAGGGGATTATATACGTGGCCGCAATGCTTACAAGTCCATGCAGCCCCCCCCTGTTTGCCCGCTATGCTGAAATCCTGACACGGACTTCCACCGAACATGACATTGAAATCCGGCACAACCTTCTCATCGGCTTTGGTAATATCTCCGATGTTAAGGGTAGGATCAACACCATGAACGGCGCAATAGCTTTCTGCGGCGTAACGATCGAACTCGCAGAAAAGGGCAGTTCGGTAATCCAAGTTAGTTCCTCCTATGTTGGTTTTCTTTGTTGCTAAATGGAAGGTTAAGGGATTTACAAATTCCCTTGAGCTATCTCCATTCTATCATACTGTCTCCATAAAGTCAATAATTTTCTTTGTTGCTATCATGCGTTTTTTTGAATTTCTTCAAAGATAATCTGTTTAGGCAACATCCCTTTACATACATAGACGCTGCTGAACGGCGGGTTTAGAGACGGCTTTTGGTCAGCGTAATTCTTAAAGTAAGATACGCGCCGATTGAGATACATGATTTCAAAATCATGCTCACGGAACATCTCAAAACGTTTCTGACTCTCGAAGAGTCCGACGACCCCTACTAACATAGCAAAGGGTATATTCAACTGGAACAGCCGCTCAAACACTTCACCTTTGAGGGAGTACGGAGGGTTACTGATGATGTAGTCGCACTTCGGCGGATCAATAGCGAAAAAATCCTGACCGTTTGCAATATGTGTTGCGATTACGGTATAGCCACGTTGCCGAAAGAGCTTTACAAACAAACTATCCTCAGTGTCAAACGGGCACCAAATTGTCACGGGGGGGGTGGGAGATACTTGTACAACGGGGTAATCGCATACTCCGGTGTATAGAACTCGTCGTTGCCGCTGCCGGCAACCTTATCCATCTTCATAGCTGCACCTCTTAATTTACTTTGTCACAAATTAAATCCAACGAATGCAAGGTTCGCCGGTATAGCCATGTTCCCATACGAACCAAGCGAAGCACATGGTACTTGACCAGGGCTTACCATTTTCGTCAACTTCCAATCCGTTTCTCAAAGGATTGACACGTTTTGAAAATACATACACGGCTTTCGGAGTGTAATAAGACACCATCTTGGTCAGTGTTGCGGGGTACTGCTCTGCATGGGCAGTCTTGTAGAAGTCCAAACAGAGCAAAGGACTGTATGAAATCATTGTTTTACCCTCTTTTCATAATCATCTACAAATGGAGATCTTCTCGTGATCAACACGGAGGATACTATCAGTGGTGAATACACGAGAGATAAGACCATCTGTCAGCACAGTGCCTTTCAGGATCGTGTTCTCACAGTGGGTAACATAGAGCATGACTTCCTCTGCGCCGGCTTCTTTCAGAGCCGTGGCAGTATGGGTAAATGTCCCGCCGCGAGAGCAGATATCGTCCACGATCAGAATATTTCTGCCGTTGACTTTCTCAGGCTCTGTCAGCTCCAGCCGCTCAATCTTGCCGGTGCGCCAGTCACGATGTTTAATGCAAAAAACATACTCCATAGGAAGAAGCTCAGAGTATCGTTTGGCAGCACCTTCATCCGGGTAGCACAGCAGAGGATTCAGACCCTGACTGACCATCCACTGAATTGCATAGTCGATGTAATGCTTCACATCCATGGTCTCAGCCCGGTCAATCAGTGCCATAGCCACATTAGAGTGAGGGTCGAGAACTTTGACAGACTCGAACCCAAGCGAATTGATAAACTCAGCAAACCACTTGAGCGTGAACACCTCATCGCGGTTCTTTACCCTGTCCATACGGGCGTTGGGGATATACGGCATCTCCAGATAGAGGAGCGGGTTGCCAGCACTCTTGAGGTGCTTCACCAAATACCAGAGCTGCATACACTCGGCATCATTGTCGTACATCCACCGGATGAAATAAGCGGACTTACCCATGGCGAAAAACGTGAAGTCCAGCTTGGGAGCAATGCGAATCGAAGATGTACCGTCGGGAAAACTGGCGAAGTCGATCCTTCTATCGTCAACAAAAATCATTTCAGACCTCCCAGTTCTCCACATTGATCTGACACGCTTTCATAGCAGCCAGAGCATTGTTGTGGCTCGCCGGGGTAACGCCGGCGCAGCAGGCAGCGTCAACGGTGATTTTCGTCTCAGGCAGAAACGCTTTGACGAGCAGTGCGTTAGAGATAACGCAGATGTCGGTGCAGAGTCCAACGAAAACGATCTCTTCAATACGCTGCTTCATTCTGGCAGAAAGTTCTACCAGATAATCGCCCAGCTCTACAGAGCCAAACGTATCCTTCTGGAATACGGATACGCTTTTCCCCGCGTCGATAGCCGCATGACTAATGGCCGTGGCAATGATATCGTCGAGCCGCCAGCCGTGAGTCCCCTCAATGCAGTGCTCGACAGGAAGCAGCTGACCTTCTTGGGTTTTCAGGTAGTCGGCAGAACGATGGGTGTCCTTGGTAATGCAGATCAGGTCTCCGTCAAAGCCGGAAATCTTTTTGGCGACATCTCCAACAGCAGCCTGCGCCTCCGGGGTTCCGAGCGCACCATTGATGAAATCGTTTTGCATATCCACTATTACAAGAATCTTCATCTTAAACAACTCCTTAAAATGAGCACTCACACGGTAAATCATCGTCGCCCTTGATGAGCTTTCGTGCAGCGGCCCAAAATGTTTGAGGTTTGGCTTTTTCAGTGGGCGGCAACGCCTTTTCTTTGAGCTTGGCAAATTCCGTCTCAAAGTCTGAAAGATAGCCTTGTTTGAGAATACTGTACCCGATTGTGTCTTCGGCCAGCTTCGCCTTTTCCCATATTTCAGGATAGAGGCAATAAACAACAAACCAATGTTGTTTGCCGGCTTTCAAACACCCGGTACAATTTGCATGATTGAAAATGCTGTAGGTCTTCGGACGCTCGATCCCAACCTCCTCGATGTCATGGATAGTACGTACCTCCCATGTCAAAGGGTACTCTGTTTGGTACCCCATCGCGGCCATAATGCCAACTCTGCGCCGAATACGGTGCTGTTCATTGGCGTCAAAGCCATAGACTAATGAGATATCGTCCCTTACTTCGGGAGGATTTGCGGGATAGTGCTCGGACAGCCATTTATGAAAAGGTTCGGTTTTCAGTCTGTTGGTGCAAAAAGGCGGTGGACTGAGCGCCAGCCTTAAACGCCTTGATTTCCATACACACGTCGAACTGATCCTTAATATCCCATCCGGGCATATTGGCGTAAGTAATGGGAACGCCCAGATAATCCGAAACCTGTTTTTTGAAACGCTTGATATCAGCGTCTTCGGTTCGAGGACACAAATCATGATTGAGCAAGATCGTGTCCTCTGCTCCGAACTTTCTAACTACTTCTACGGCGGCAATCGCAGAGGAGTGACCGCCAGAAAAACAAACGATGTGCTTCATACCGACCACAACCATCTCGGCTGAGGTCAACCGTCTAATCCTCCCTTGCTACCGGCCAGATGGCTTTCACGCTGTAACAGACGGCTTTACTCTACACTTATCAATCTTGTAGAAACCCGGCTTACCGGGATTGGTATTAGCTCCTTTCTAAATTTGAATTATTTTCGCCGCCCTTAAAAATTGCATGGGGCAGCGGAATAGATTTTTGGGTAAAATATACTGTGTTGAATTTCAGATCCATACCGACTCCTTCTTTGCAAAACGGTTCAGCAATATACTTACGGTAAGCTGTCCGATCCGATTTACATAGGGGCAATTAAGCCGGTCAGGATGCGGGACGCTGTTTCCCAGGTCAATAACCAGATCGCGGGTATTGTAGGAAATATCCTGCGTGATAATCGGAGTTGCGTAAATCACCACATCCCGGTTCTGCGTAGCTTGCAACAGGCTTTTTGTTTTGGAATGTGCTACTGTAACCGTCGCGTTGTTAAAGTCCAAATACTTCGCCAGTTCTTTAACGGCGTGCCCTCGGCCTACGATGGTAATATCCTTCTCCCATACCAATCCAGACTCAATTAGCAAATCCATGACTGCTTGAGAGACCGCCGACATTCCGGGAGAATAAGAGCGGTCAATATCCACATCAGGATCGAGAATAGAGTTGAACGACACTGTTTCACTATCCACAACAATCCCTCGATAGGGAGGGAGAGGGTTGGACGTATGATCACAGTTGATACCAAGCTGGTCTGCCTTACGCTTGATGGCTTTCAGGAACACGCTATCCTGAGAACCAAGCAGAAGCAGCTTGCCGGAAGGATGTAGGCTTGCAGTTTCCGCATCCAAAGCGGCGGAGAGTTTTTTGATGTTTTCCATTACATCAATCATAAGGCGCTCCTTTTTTATTTGTATTATTCTACCGGAATACCAATATACTCAAGGACTTGCCGCATACCCAAACCATGTTCTTCCCACGGCCTCATGCAGTAATCCCAGAGCTTTGGGTGCGTGATTTTTAGACGCTGGAAACGGTTTGGAGCTTTTTCAAGGTGAGCGCCAAAGGCGCAAAAGACACAGCCAGTACGCTTTTCGCCTGTCGTCGTCCACCCCCCCATCAGTTCTGACGATCTCGCCATAAACTGAAGCGTAGGGGACTTGATAGGTATAGAGGTATTCCAGCACATCTTCCTCAGTCCAAAAAGACATGGGTTGGGAGCTGGGCTTCTTACCGGAAAAAGCATTACATCCCATGCGCAACCATGTGGCACGCCGAGATCTGCTCTCGTTTGCCATAGTTGCAATAATAGGTACTCGACCAGTTTCCTTGGAGTATTTCTTCATAGGCCGCTTCTTCATGACAGTACAGCACCGAGAAGAAACCTTGAATGGGGCATCCAACAGATAACACCATTTTTCACAGTTGAACTCTGACGGCGTTCCGTTGCTCCGCATAATCTCTCCATGCAGCTCTTTCCATCTAAAAGAACCTGGCTTATGCCCATATTCCACAGTGTCAGCTACACGCTTCGAGATAACGGGATATCCGTACACCTCAATGACTTTACGGAAGTTCATCTCAGGCCGGACAATCGTAACGTTTTCACAGCTCTTAACAAATTCTCTGACTTCCGGGAACTCAAGCCCGGTATCAGAGAAAACAGCAGGCATATCGGGGTAGATCCGCCGCACAATATCGAGTAGTACGGTAGAATCCTTACCACCGCTAAATGCCACATAGACCTTTCCATCGTAGTGCTGATACCACTCGATGATACGAGCAGTAGTGATCTGGATTTTGCGTTGGAGAGGCAGGCGTTGCATCTCTTCCAACTCTTCTCTGCTATGCAAAGCACCCACCTCCCCGGTTCCAATGATTGTCGTCATCGCCGCCCGATCCTACCGTATAAATCAGCACCAGAGCCAAAAGCAGTAGGATGATACCGTCCATTGGTTACTCTGTGGCCTCCGGCAGAGCAGGGACGCTGGCATAGCTGGCTCGTGCCAGCCACTCGTTGATGACCTTGTTGAAAGTATTGTCGTTGCCCATGTACTTCTTCAGCATGGCAGCAGTCAGGCCGGCTTCGGCGCTGAATGTATCACCGGGCTGGCATTTCACAACCGTCTTATCACCGTCATCCCAGAACACGATGGTAGCCGGGTTGTGGAAGATCACATTGACGGGCATCGGCAGATGGCGAGAAGCAGGCTGACTGGCTTGGAGCTTCATTGCCGCATTCCAACCGTTGGAGAAAGGATCTCCGCTGGGAGCGAGATGGGCAACAAAGCCGCCGTCCGGCATACACAGGCCGCTCAGAAGCTCATCAACGAACCGTTCAGCAGTTACCGGGGGGGTGCCATAACAGAGATGCGGGGAGCGATGTAGGGAGTGTGGATCATGTCGGGAATCATAGTTATTTCCTCCTATTCAGTGTGCATTGCGGTCACAGGTGTTCAACACCATGACCTGGTTCCAGATATCATTACCAAGCAGACGTTCGATTTTGCTAACCGTCTTACTCGGATTATCTGACTTTTCAACCGCATACGGCCACATATGCCAGCGGATCAGCAGCGCCACAGTAAGGCGCTGGTTAGGACTGAGATCGCCGGTATAGCAGAAGCTGTCATAAGCTCCTACACGCTCATGATGATAGAAGTGGGCGATCTCAGTGGGGTTGCCTTTGATGTCATGAAATACTTTAGTCTTCTCTTTGCCAATATCGTGCAACAGCGTGGCGCGGAGCAGAGCAGCATCGGCACCTTTATAGTGGCTGATCAGATACTGCCATGCCGTCATAGAGTGCTGACCAACCGTGTACTCATGGTGCGGGTTATCATGTTCCAGCTTGGAGAGACGAAGCATAAGGGTATCAATCTGGTCGTGGCGATCTTCGTCACCCACGATCCTGATTTCATCCCAACCCTCCGCCATCATGGGAACATCGAATTTGAAGTACATCTTTTGGATTACAGACTCCGGGACAGAACGTTCCCGATTATTGTTGCGCTCCAAACACACCTCATAGGGCGTCGCCATGAAAAGACATACTGTGCGCAAATCATGTTTGTGGAGCGCTCGGACACGATCAAGGAATCCGATACGGCGCTTGTAGTTGATATTGGTTGCGTCGTACACCACATCCTTGCCATCCACCAGATCCTGCAAAACCCTTTTGTGAAGGGTTTGGAAAACCAAGTCCTGTTGGGTTTGGTCGTTCTCGTCACCAAGAACTTCGGCACGGATCGCATCGCTGGAGTGGACGACGGCGTTAGGGATGCTTTCGGCAGTGAATGACTTCCCGCTACCAGGGAGGCCAACCATCATGTAAAACATCGGCATCTCATTCTCCTCCTTGGATTTCCTTTAAGAAGGATCGTTTGAGAATTTCAACGGTAGCCTTTTGCAGTACCTCATTGGCGTGCTGGTTGATCGAAACAGGCACCGTATCCATATAGCGCTTTTTGTCTTCGGTCATAGATTGAATTGCAGTGCTCATCAGTGCCCGTGCTTCTTTCAAAGAGTAGCAACCGCGCTTCACCTCTTTGAGATAATCACACTGGTTACTGATAAGACAGTCAGCGTAAGGCTCGCCGGCTTCGTAACGGGTCATAAACTCCCGCAGCCGCAGAGCATGGTGAAGCTGCTTCGGGTCATACCCAAATGCCTCAATCTTGTCCATTGTGGCAGGGTAGGGGTGCTCCATTGCCTTTTGCTTTTCCAGAGCCATACCCATAATGCAGTTCATCCCGGCGTAGTTGTTGTATCGGGCAATCTCTTCACGAGCGTCCAGAACAGGCTGGAAAAGATCGGCATACTCCGGGTTGATGATGGAGTAAGGGGTGAACAGGATCTCAACAAAGTTGACATTCTGCTTCTTGATACAGTCAAACATGAGGCGGATGTCTTTGAAATCCACGTGTTCGTTATTCTCCATAATGTGGGTAGTGCTGAGAGGTTTGGCGTTCAACACGAAATCGGAAAAGCTGGGCAACATGATTGCCTTGGTGTCAATATCGCTACCCTCATAGTCAAGGTTATAATTCTGAGAACCTTGCAGGAAGAGGCCAACCCAGCCTCCCCTGCAATGCTCCAAGACGGGCACCAGATGTTCCCGCATCCGCGCCATGATCTTCTGGCGCTTCTGCTCATCCTGGATCAAAGTCGTCATCATCATATCGCTCCTTTTTGATACAATCCCGGATCATTCTCCGGTATAGGCTTGAGTCGAACTGCTCCATATCTGCCCAGCTTTGAAGTTGTTGATAAAGTCAAGAACGACTTTTCATCCATTCTGTTCTCCAACATCCTGAGCTTCTTCCATATCAGGCGCGGCGGCGGTGTCTTTGATCAGCCCCTCCAGCGCCTTGAACGCAAAGTTTTTATGCTTATAGGCGAGGAACTTGGGACGGTTGACAATGCGGCACACAACACCTTCCCGGACATGGGTATGACCGACAGGATCGGGGCCGTCGTAGAAATCCTCAGCCAGCTTCTTCACATACTCGCCGGCGTTCACTGCCTGCGGAGATCCAACATCGTCGGGGAGCTGGTAGAAGTCCGGGATGATAGTGCGGCAAAACACCTGGACGTATTTGACGCCCATCTGTTCGCAACGATAGCGCATAAAGTCGGGTGGATACTCTACTACATCGCCGTCTTCGTTGGTCATCGTCATGCGGTAAACAAAAAGATCGGACTTGGGATGTTCCTTGCCATCGGGAGCACAGCCATAGCTGAATGTGGTGGTTTTACCGTACTGTTTGGTAAACTCCTTGTCGTTCAGCTTAGAGTTGTTTCCGGGATTCATGATGGGCGCACCATCGTCAGTGAATCCAACAACCTCGTAGTAGACCGTCTCTCCCTTGTGGAGCTTTCCTTCAAAGACCTTGGCGTGTTTCTCGCGGAAAGCGTTATTGCCGTAGAAACCTCCCTCATCGAAGGTATCCAGAACCACGCGGCGGGTTCCGGTAACGTAGCCCCAGTCATAGATGGGTACCCGCTTGATCTTGGAACGAATCACGTTCGGAGTCTTGCGACTCTCATAGAGCCGCTTTTCCATACCGTTCCGATATTTGTAGCCCTGCAATACAGGCAGATAGCCGGTACGCTGAGAAGTTCCGTGCATTTTCAGGGTAACTTCTACCAGATCTCCGGCATGGAATGCGGAGAGGTTGTAGGCCAACTGCTCCGTGTCAGCGTGTTCTTGGAAGAGCGGGGAGATAGGATCAGAACGCTTACGAACACGATTACCACCCCCCCCACTACCGAAGGAACGTTTGACGGCGGGTACGTACTTCTCGCAGATAGTGATGCCGTTCAACACAGAGATCGTGTCACCCTCTTGGAGCTTCTTGATATCGGTAAAAGAAGCCAAACAGGAGAGAGGGAGGAACAGGCCGTCGCTCTTCTCGCCCCGGAGCTTGAGAGCCTTAATATTCCGCTTCTCCGGGTCAAGGTATCCGCCAGCCGGAGCACCGTTCTCATCCTTGCGCCGCAGCAGGTCATTCTTCTGTGCGAACTCCAAACCGAGTTTGCCATCGGTAGGGAAGTACACGCCCAGCTGATCGGGGTCGGTGCCGAGATCCACAATCACCGTATTGCCGAAGCATTCGCCACAGAGCAGCCGGTCGGCGTTGGTATGCTTCCTCAGATTATGAATCCTGGTAACATAGGCACAGTACATTATATTCACTCCTTGTTAATTTACTTTGTTGCTAATTAAGAATACATAGATTTCAGCTTATAAGAGACCTCCGCAATAGTCTCTGCTGCTTCTCGCATATCATCAACAGTGGTATCGAATCCCATTGAGATACGCACAGTGCAGGCCGCATCTTCATCAGACATTCCAATGCCACGCAAAACGTGGGAGGATTTAGCACTGGCAGCACTGCACGCAGAACCAGCAGAAAGGTAGATATCCAGCTGATCCAACAGAAGAAGCAGAGATTCACTGTTGACACCAGGGATGGTCAGGCTGATGATGTTAGAAGAATAGTCCTCGTTATCACCGTTGATATAGAACTCCCCAGGCATTCTTAACCCCAAATCAGTTAAGAATGTATCTCTGAGCAATCCCCACCGTAGCTTCCAGTTCTGGAGGCGTTCAGTAACGATTTCTGCTGCTTTGCCGATTCCTACAATTCCCGGAACGTTCTCGGTGCCACCACGCATTCCGTTTTCCTGGCCTCCACCGATAATCCACGGGGATTTGCGGATAGAATTGCTGATATAAAGCACACCAACACCCAGAGGAGCACCGAACTTATGACCGGACATAGAGCAGAAGTCAATTCCGCAGTCCTTCACGTTCATATTCACATGGCCTGCCGCCTGCACAGCATCGGCATGGAATACGGCATGATACCTTTTGCAAAGGGTTCCGATTTCATTCATAGGATTGACAGTGCCCAGCTCATTATTTACCCACATGATAGAAACAGCCGTCGAACGTCCATCACGAGGTAAATAGTTAGACTCAGCAGTATGGGCATCCGATAAAAAACGTTCCAGGTCATTTAGATCTATGCTACCATCTTTGTGGACTTTGATATAATGGCGATGACAGTGCGCAGACATAGGTTCCAGAACCGAATCGTGTTCCAGAGCAGTTGTTAAAATCAAGTCGCCGCCAAAGTTTTGCAACCACGCATTGTTCGACTCTGTGCCACCAGAGGTAAAGAACACCTCTGAGGGATCGGCACCAATCATTTTGGCGACCTGGCGGCGGGCATTTTCAACAGCTTCACGAGCTTTGACACCTTGGGTATGGAGGCTTCCGGGGTTGCCTACATGATCGGGTCGGAGCCAAGGGAGCATAGCTTCCAGAACCTCCGGGAAAACCGGAGCATTGGCCGCATTGTCGAGATATACCACGTATTTCACTCCTTTGATAAAGGAGGCTCAGAGCGTAGACAGCTACTTGCTACTCTATCGTTCTGAGCCTCCTTAATGGTTTACTTTGTTGCTTATGCGGAGATAATAGGACGAAGGGCATCGTCCACCTGCTGATACCGCTCCGCGTTGATGGCCTCCAACAGGCAGTCATAAGGATCAGTCTGGCCGCTCATCACCATCTTGGCGATATTGGGGGAGAAACCGCTGACCAACGCAACGCCCAGATTGTTCTCCTTAACAGGAATGGTGCCGCTACGGGAGTTGACATTCCAGAATACCAGACGGGGGATCTGATACCCGGCTTCCGCATACTGCTGGGCGATTACCTCAAACAGGCGGGGAGTAGGAGTGACCACTCTGCTATATCCCCACCTATCACGGGAGATTGCGCCGGTGGTTGCACAACCATCGAACTCCATATCAGAGATGATAAGGATGTTCGCGGGAAGATCGCTCTGATCCATGTGCTTGTTGATCGCCGTAGTGAGGATCAGGTCGAATACGGCCTCAATGTTGGTGTTGGCAACCTCGTTATGGGTAGCCGCGATCCGCAGTTTCTCACGAAGGTTCTTGCCTCTGCTCAAATCGACCAGCTGAGGATGTTCAGAGAAGGTGATGTACTGATCCTTGAACTGACCGGAAGAACGCTCGGCGAAGTAGATCGCCAGAGAGTTTGCTACTTCCAGCGCAGACACATCAGTGTTGCCGACTCTCACTCTCATACTACCAGAACCGTCGGCCACCACGATGGTGTTACCACAGCCCTGCACCGTATCGGGGAGGTTCTTCCACAGCACTTCCAGATTGGTGTCGGTGCTGTCGGCATAACCGTACCGATGTACGATGTCATGCGGGAAGAGAACAGAAGCGTTGATCTTGGCCTCGCCTTTCTCCACAGCACCCAGGAATGCACGTCGGCGATCCTCGTCGTGACGGAGGAAAGCGCTGTTGTACTGCAGGTTGGCACGAGAGGGAACACGCTGATAGTCGATTTCCTCCCACTGCTTGGCGGTCATCTGCTGCTCCACAACAAGCAGGTAACGGGAGAGATTGGCGAGGGTATGCTGATACTGGCGCTCGGTCATGCCGACAGCCTTCCGCAAGATCTGGGCATAATGCCGGGTCTGCTTGGAAGAAGTCTTACAGCGAGGCATCCACTTTGCCAGAAGAGAAATAGACTTGCCCTCTGCCGCATTTTGGGTGTCGTCATAAAGCTGCCCTTTGACCAGACCGGTCACGCAGTCACACGCAGGCGTATCCAGCAGGCACCACAGATCGTCCCAACGACCGTACTCAGGCACCAGTGCCACCACAGGGGCGACGTACTCGGGAAACTCCTTCGCCAGAGGCACCATGCAGGCACGGAACAGCCGGCGCTCACCCAGGCCACCACGGACATCACGAGCATAAAAGAGCCATTTCATTGCCATCAGCTTGTCCTCGAAGAACGCCTTGGTGAAGCGCTGAGAGATGTCGTGTTCGCTGGCACTACGGAGAGATGCCACAGCGAAATTGAGATCCAGGAGAGCCTTGCCGGTAGTACGGAAGCCGACTGCACCGTTCTCGGTGACAGAGACATTGCACTCGTTATTCAGCGTGCTCTTGATTCCATCCATAAAGTTGCTCATTATCTCTTACCTCCTATATTGAGATACCCAGGACACACCTTTTATTTACTATTGCTGTTTGTGCCCAGAGAAATGGAGCGGCAGGTAGGACTCGAACCTACGAATGGCAGCTTGGTTTCCTTGAACATTGCTGTTAGCGGAACTCCTCGTTTCGCATTGTAATAGGGCTGCTGTGTTGACCACTTCACCACTGCCGCATGAAGCTCGTCTTTCCGAGCCGTCACAACCCAGTTCAAGATATTTGGGTTGAATATCTGGCGTTTACTGTCAGCATAGACATAAACGATCCCAAAGCCCTATGCCTATCCGCCCATTAGCAGGGACGGCTTCTGCTTGTGCCAGGGGTGGGACTTGAACCCACGACCACGGGATTAACAGTCCATAGAAAGTTGCTGTAAGCGTCTCAACAAGATACGCATTAGTACGCGCTCTACCAACTGAGCTACCCTGGCGTACGCCCCGCCGTAGCGGGGCTATTTGCATGACCCCTCTTATGTGCATTTTCTACTCAAACCCAGCCGTATAATACGGCAAACAGTTATACCGATCGGTTCGGCTTCCCGCACTATTATGGCTGGCGGCGAACCAGGTTTTCACCGTACTGTAAATTATCGGGGTCGAGATAATGACATACGGCAAGGAACAACAGACAAGCAAACCCATATTCAACATTAGTCTGTTGCACCTCCTTTTTTGTGACTACACTAAGTAGCTTGTTACAAGGAGTGGGACTCGAACCCACGACAATCAGTTCCCTTTTTACATAGCTGTTAGCGCAACTGGGGGAGGGGAACGTTACGCATTTTTTTATACTGGTGCTCTACCAACTGAGCTATCCTTGCATGGTGGGAGGCTTTTTCATTGCTGTCTGCGTTGCTCTGTACGCATACGAATACGGAAACCTCCCAGAAACCGCTATATCCGTAAAATGGCTCTTTGCCACGTGTGCGGGACACATTCTCATTTCCACAAGCAGGTAATGTTGATGGTTGCTGTTAGTGCCCCAATTCGTTACTGTCCATTCATCGTCACATTCATTACTGTACTGTCATCCGAAGATGACTTAGGGCTTGTCTCGTGTTCTATTCATGGTTTCCTCCACATACCCGGCGCTGGACGCCGCTGTCGCCGATCACTTTGAATCACAGAACGATAGTCAGGAACTTCTTCATGACACACACGACCCTTCTTATAGATTGATGACGGTTTTTTAGGAGCTACGGAGTCGAACCGTAAGCAAAAGTTTTGCAGACTTTCAAGGTAAAATTGCTGTGCGTGTCCACCGTCGATTACACGTTATAAGCTGCCACCGGACGCTCCCATGTCGCCCGTCTTTCCGGGCCGTCAGCGGTCTTTCCCGCCGTCAGAGAGAGGAGGTGATAAAGAGTTCGCCGCTATTGCGGCTTGGCGGAGGGGATGGGACTCGAACCCACACACCCTTGCGGGTTACTAACAGTTTAGCAAACTGTTTCCTTACCAGTTAGGATTACCCCTCCACGCTTTTCAACGAGACGCATTGAGTCAAAGTAAAAGTTTGATTGTTGTAAAATTGCTGTTAGCGCCTCATACTCCGGTCGTGCAATCGGATGAATTACTCACTCACGCTCTCTGCGGGGCTGGTGTCCAGGAGCTTTGCGAAGTTGGCGATGATAGCGGTATTGTTCTTCCTCTGCTGGGACATGGCGGCGCGTGTTGCGGCCAGTTCCTTGGAATAGGCATCGATTTCAGCCAAGTCGTTGTCAATCTGCTGGTTGATACCTTCCAGCTCATTCATCGTTCTGGTAACGATGTCTACCGCCTCGCTTGCCTGACGAGCCAGACGAGCAACCTCAGTCTGCTTTTCCTGCAGGAGATCGCGGGTGACAGGTACGGGGACGGCGTTTTTACGGGATCTCATTGCTTTCACTCCTCTTACAGAATAATTTTCTTTGTTGCTATCCGAAAACTAAATGGCCGAAGCCATTTAGTAGAATAGTTGCTTGTAGAGCTTGTAGTCTCTGATTCGGGCAGTACGCTTGACCTTACTGGATAGATCCTCGCAGAGCACCTTAGACGCAAACTCCGGGTCTTCCAGATTGAACTGGGTACTCTCGCATTCCAGCAGATGAGCACGGTAGAATATACCGGACTGGTGGATTACGTTGTACCGTAGCGAGTAGGCACCGTCCATCAGGGTATTCAGACGATTTACCAGACCCTGCATCTTAGAGACGTTGATCTTGCTGTTCCGCTCTGTCCGAATCAGGTTTTCTGAATAGACATAGGCACGGAAGATCACGCCTCTGGCCTGCTGGTAGTATCCCTCTGCATCCCTCAGACGCTTGAATACCTGCAAGATTTCAAACGGCATCTCGGTCTTCTCACCGTTTATCATCACGCCGTCATCAAACACATCTTCCTTGGGGAAGTTGATGATCTGCTCTTCGGTCAATCCAAACCAAGCCAGATAAAGGATTACAGCGGGCAGGTCGAACAGGGTTTCATCGTAGCACTCGGACACTTTGATGGAATCCTGGATTGCCTGGTGGAGCATACCCAAGTTCTTGTAGTATTGCACTCCACTGATCTCGTTGATTTTCAGGTCGTCCACAGTGACGGAGGCCAAAATGCGTTCCTGTTCTGTCGGCAGCACGCCATTGGCAATCAGGTATCGCACATAGCTCATCACATGGCTTTTGTAGTTAAAGAAAATGCTGGTGTGACGAACTCTCATGGAGTTGAACATGGACACATACTGTTCCTTAGTAAAGCCATTGTCCAGCGATTGGCCTGTCTGCTCTTCATAGGCCAGAACCTTTTTCCAGGCGATATCAAAATTTTTCTTGACGCCTACCTTAGCATAGCCGCCGTCTGGGTCTTCAAAGAATTTGTTACGGATCATATTCCCCTCTCCAATCCGTTCAAATCATTTTCTATGTTGCTATCTTAACATACGTAGCTGAGATTGTCAATAGCAAACAAGAAAATTATTTGCGAAATTTTTCGGGGACATCCGCTTCACCTCACTCTGCCGCCGGCACGTCCATCATGTGCTTACTCAGGAACTCACGATCCGTTACGGACAGGGAAGAGAGGATTGTCAGCAGCCGATCCGGGCCGGTTACGATCTTTCTCCATTCCGTATAATGAGCTTGCCACACGCCGAGCCAATACTGAGCAAGGCCGGTAGCGTCTTGGTTCTGCTTGAAAAACCCATCCAGCAAAGCGATAATCTCTTCACTGGACGCTTCGAGAGGACGCTTGATATCCTTACCCTTCCCATGCGCAACCAGAACCAGGCGTGCGCCTTGAGCCAGCTGGACGTTGAGGTAGACATAGGCACCAGAGGACGCTGACATCTGTACGGGGAGAGCACCAGTGTACGGGAGCTTAATATCCGTCTCGCTGATACTCCGCATCCCCACGGCGCTGACATCCAAATCATATTTGCCGAAGTTTGCTGCCATACTGTTTACGATGTGCATTTTTACGCGCCTCCAAATAAGTATTAGGTTGACTAAACTGAAAACGTGTGATATGATGTACTTAACTTCACGAATATGTTCGTGTCTGGTATTTACTATACCAGCTTACTTTCGTGCTGTCAAGTGCTTTTCACGAAAAAATTCGTGACATTCAAATTCTCTGTTTGGAGGTTGCGTTATGGACTCTGTCATTTTTACAAGGATTAAAGAATTGTGTGCTGAAAATAACATCACAATCAACAAACTGGAATCCGAACTTGGTATGAGCCAATATTCCATTGGGAGGTGGAAAAGCTCTACTTCTCCAACCATTGATAAAATCTCCAAGATTGCTGAGTATTTCCATGTCTCCATTGACTACCTGGTAGGTGCTTCTAATGTGCGCTCTACCGCTGATACCATGCTCGGCGACCCTGACTATATTACCCTCCAGCGAGCCAGAGAGCGCATGACTGAGCAGGATAGAAACCGCATGATGGGCATTCTGAAAATCGGATTTGACTACGCTTTTTCCGATGAGAATGATCCGCAGCGGAAGAAGCCCGTTTTATTGGACACGGAATAAGTTATAATATGCACCTATGATGTCTCCGTGTAGCGAAAGGAGGGCGAAATAGTGAGGAGCGTTTTTGTACAGCGTAAGGTCTTGGAGCTTTACCAGAACATGGATTCTGTATCCTATCCTATCCAACCTGAACTGCTCTTGCAGTGCATACCTAAAAGCTGTCGCATTTTGTCGTATCAGGAAATGGCCGAAGTCACTGGATGTACTGTCCAAGACGTTGCCGTTCTATGCAAAAGCAATTCTGGAGCGACGCACTACGATCCAGATACAAACCGTTATCTTATTCTCTACAATGCTGAAATGAACGCTGGCCGTATCCGGTGGACTTTGGCACATGAGATCGGCCATATCTATATAGGGCATCTGGAAATCATAGAGGGAGCCGAAATCGCCTACAATGAGCAAAGGGGCTTCTATGACCAGTTCGAGAGCGAGGCAGACTACTTTGCCTGGAATTTACTTGCTCCGCTCCCTATCCTGCGTGAAATGGGTATCCGTTCCGCTTCTGAGATCAAGGCAACATACGGGCTGTCCAATCAAGCGGCAGCACTTCAATTCGACCGATACACAAAATGGTGCAGAAGCCATGTCAAAACGGCATGGGAAAACGGAATGCTTCGTATATTCCGCAGTAAGTACATGGCCTAAATGAACCGCCCTCCGAAGAGGGCGGTTTTATTATTAGCTGATCTTCTGCTCTCCCCAAGAGATTTTGAAGTTTCCGTCCTCGTCTGCCTCACGAGACATCAGCAGGCTCATCAGGTCATAATCCACGCCAAAGCGGTCGTACACCTCATCCAAATCCACGTCCTGCCCCTTCATGAAAAGGTTCAGTTTCTCTTTGGCGAGCACCATTTGCATCTGGTTGGACTCAATGCTTCCAGAGTAAGTAACAAAGTAAATGTCTTTCCAGTCCGTAGAGGTGAAGCGAACAAACCGCATATAGAACTGGCTCATCCGTGCATTGTTGTAATGCAGCTCCGGGATGATAACTTTGTTGACGAACTCAAAGTTGACAGAGGAGGGGAGGCACTGCTGGGTACAAAGGAGAATGCCGTTTCCGCTTTCTTTCAGAGTATTTTTCAGCTTCCGGCGTCCGGCCAGAGTGGTGGTAGAGCCGGTCACGACAAACAGCTTCCGATCCGGGAATCTTCTGCGGATTTCATTGGCGTATGCTTCCACCACGTTCTTATGGCGGACACCAATAACTACAATCTCATCCTTCCATTCGCCCACCATGTCACAAACCTTCCGAATTTTGACCGGCGTATCCAGGCTGTCGTATTCCTCCACAGTGTTGGGTGCAGCAGAGATACGGAGCAGCAGAGTGATCTGCTGGATCAGTGCCATCATGCTATCCTTGCGGCTATTCCCGGTAAGAGCGAAGTACCGCTGGCGCATGGAGAAGAACTCTTCCATGGCCTTTTGATAGACTTCACGCTCTGCAGGAGCGAATGAAACTGGGGTTTGATGAAGTCTACGTATCTCTTTGCCGGTGATCTCCGCGAAAGTCCGGGTGATGACCGAGTAAGAGAGGAGCTTGTTCAGGACATCCGCATTGTAAATGTCCTGGGTTTTCTTACCCACTCCGAAAACGGTGATCCGCTCAGGCAGATGGGATTCAGTGAACAGACTGTATCCAGCTTTATAAGCAGGGAAGGGCTGGCCGTAGTAAGGATTACTTGAACAGTTCAGATATTCCTCACAGTCATCCTTCTCATAGCAATACAGATCTTCTGCCCAGGAGAGCATATTGTAAGAGTTGTTATAAAGCAGCTCAAGCTGAGGCGCACATTCCGAGATGTTGTTCCGGGTGACAGTGCCGGTCATTTCCAGCTTAAACCGTACTCTCCGAAAACAATCCAACACAGCCTTTGTGCGCTTGCTATCCGGGTTGGTCATCTCGTCGGACTCATCGAACACCAAGCACACGTTCTGGTTTCGCATTTTGATATGGCGCTTGATCTGCTTACGGTACTTGGTAAGCATATTCAGGGTGATGATAACGAACTCCCCATCCTGTACTTTGTCGAGGTCGGCGAGGCACTTTATCATTCGGTAGTTGGTCATGCCATAGTTTTTGAACACCAGATCCCAGTTGTTCTTGATGGAGATAGCAGTGGACACCACCCACACGTTACGAGCGCCCTGACGCTCCATCCGATACCGGCCTGTGGAGATGCCGGCCAGCGTCTTGCCACCACCCTGTTCCCACTGTAACAGATGATAATGCTTCTGAAGAACGAGGTTCAGGTCGTGCTTCTGGGTGTTATTGAGGTGAATCCACTCCTCGTTCTCATTGTCATAAACGGTAAAGTCATCCAGGAACTGAGCGATCTCGGCGTCCTGTTCCATCTCGGTAAAAGGTTTTGTCTCTCGCTCATAGTCGCGCTGCTTACGACGAATAAGGCGGGCATACTGCTCAAGACCTGTATCATCCGCTTGTCCAGAGGCAAGGGCATAGAAGGGAACGAGCTGTTTCATGCCGTCACTCATGCTGTTCTGTGCCTTTTTGCTGTACCCTTTGTAAATCAGCCCTCCATCCTGCTTGACCAATCGTACCACATCCTGGCTGGGCTTCTTATGCTGAGACTTGATAACACGACGAAGATAGGCCAGTACCTTAGCTTCCGTAATACGGATTTTTGCCCATTGCTCATACTTCATATCCTTGGGCTGTTCCTGATGGTGGAACTTGTAGAGATATTCCTGACACTTGGCATATTTGTCTATCAGTTTGGGGTTGGACTTGATATGGAACATCAGCTTCCGCACTTCATACTCGAACGCATTGTCGCTCCCACCCATCGACGCCAGCTTAACGCGGGCACTGTTGCTCCGCATCCGCTCTCTGGCTGGGGCAACGACTTCCTTACGGACGATCTCAAGCAGCTCTGCCGCGTTATTCATGTCGGTCAGATTGAACCAGTTGGCGCTGTTCAGAGCATAAGGTTCTCCCTTGTCGGCAGCGTCCAGCTTCTTCTGCCAAAAGAGTATCTTGGTAGCGTAGCTATCCACGCCAAGAGATTTGAACGCATCCTTCTGAATGGAGACCTGACCCAGGAAAGAGAAATCTTTTGCCAGTTCGGAAATTTTCGCGCCGTCCAAATATTCGTCGGCCAGGAAAGACGTCGGCACCACAATCGCCATAATGCCCAGAGGATTCAGCAGCTTCGCCGCTTTCAGGCAGTAGTACATCTGAGAGATGATCTCGCCACCCTCCGTCTCCCATTTCAGATTGAACGGAGGGTTGCCCACTACATAGTCAAACCGCATATTCGGCTGATAGAAACGGATATCACGGTGTTCCAGATTAGCGACGGGGTAAAGATAGTGCGCTACTTTGTGGGACTTGATGTCCAACTCACAGCCGTAGAAGTTTGCCTCCAGCGGCATGAAGTTACAGAAGTTGGCGATGCCAGAGGTGAGGTCTGCTACCGTTTCGTCCATAGCGGGGGACAGCGCCTCCATGATAAACTGGCAAAGAGCGGGAGGCGTAAAGAACTGACCGTTCTCGATCTCCTTCTTAGCCTCCGCATACTCATGATAGTTGGCAAAGTCAGAGCGTTTCAGGCCATGCAATCCACCGTCTCCGGTATAGGCATTATAGATATCCTCGCGGGAGATCCCAGACTGTTCGGCCAAATCCTGGTCTACCAAATAGAGGATCTTGTCGTTCAACTCCTGTCGGGCTTCCTGGGGAATCGGTTCATTAAGGTATTGATACTTCATTCTTTCACCTGCTCTATCTTTCTTTTTCTGGAGAGAGGCTTTTGTGCGGAGTCCTCTCAGAACCGCGCCCCTCACTTCTATTACAGAAAGAAAAGGGGGATTGCTAACCGGTCAGGCTCTTTTTCTTACCTGATACCACTTTGTAACGCAGTCTCCAAAAAGCGGGCAGGCGCGAGAACAAGGATAATTGACGATCTTCTTTTCATCCAAAAGACAGGGCATACTGTCTCTGGAGGCTCCAAGATCAATCTCACTTTGCCGGAGCAATTTATCCGTAAACCCATTGACATACCTGTTATCATCTCTCACTTTGGCTAACTGGAATAGGGTGTAGATACGCTCCGAAAGATCGGGGTCATGTGTGGCATATTGCTGAAGAAGCTGACGCAGCTCATATCCGGGCTTGTCCGCGCCCGCCATATAATCAAACAGCGCCTCTCTCAAAATCGTTTCCATCAGCTTCCCGGTGTAGTCTTCCTTCGGACAAGCGCACTCAGCGCTCATGTATGCAGCGATGGTCTCTAACGGCGGAGCATTTTCGCCCGCGAGTTTGCAATGCCCTTTGCAGCACATGATGATATTACAGGTTCTTTGTTCCATAACCTGCCTCCTTTTTGCTCAGATAGTTTCTTGTAGCCCTCGCTACACCCTCCAAAAAGCGGTTCCACTCCATGTTATATTCACCTGCCGGCCATTGATGGAAGTCCCGAAGCATAGGCCAAACTGTGGCAGAAATTTCCACGTCGTTCAGGAGTTTTACCAATGGTACAAAATTGGTAATCCTCAGCCATGCGTGGCAAATATATAGCACCCGTTCCTCCATGTTGGTGCGCGGATCAATCTTTCCGGTGGAGTGCGTTTCCGAAAAGTAGTCGTTATGCTTGATATATAAGTCGTCACCTTTTAGGAATAGCTGGCACTGACATATTCCCTCAAAAGGGACAGAAGCGAATTTCCTAACGCCTCTGATTTCTTCCGGCTTTGGGAGCTTGCCGCCAGCACAAAGCACTTGGTATTCCGACTTCGGGAAAAGAAACTGTTTACAAAACGCAGCCGGATTAGATAGGGTCTTAGTGATTGGAGCGACCAGTGCCCCGGATTTCCAGAATTGATACTGGCACAAGTCGTACCACATTCCGTCGCTGATATCTCGGAAAAGCATCGCCAAACAGGTGCCCGCCGACGTGTTAAACCTGAGAAGATAAACGGTAGAACCTTTGCGTTCCGCCGTTTTACAATCGTTGGCGGTAGCAAGCATCCGCTCAATGTACCCCACATGAGATTGGTCGGTATGTTCCATAATTGTGGCGTCCGGGTAGCTCTCCTGGGCTTTCTCTTGGGTGGGATAGTAGAGTAGCAAAGTGTGGCCGTCTGCGGTTTGCACCTTAAACCGTTTCAAAATTAACACCTCCAAAATTTTCGTCTCCCGTCTTAATTACAGACGGGAGACGACGGATACTAACCTCATCTCTCAATAGTAGCGAGAAGATTTTAGATATGATTCATTTCTTTGCCCCGTTCCACCGTTTCACCCCGGAAGCAGTGACCGCAGTATTCCCAAATACCATTCGGACACTCTCTACCGACCTTACGGAAGGTGGCATAGGTGCTCCGCCATTCGCCGGTCTTTTCATCCAGCTTGCTGGAGTACGGCTCGCCCATCTGAGAGCACTGGGCACTCATACAAACAGGTGGCAAACAATCCATTGCATTGTCCACTACGGCCTGAGTCACAAAGTCACCGGGTTTTGCGGTGGCGTAGTCGAAGTCATCCTCATCTATGACTTCCTTTCCGTCCCAGACCTGCTTGGGCTTGGGAGCGATGGTGGATACGTCCAGCAGATGAGCGCCAGGGATATTCCGCTTGACCTCCCACACCTCATCCATGTCGCCAACTAAGTTATACAGCTCCTTATGGCTATGGGCGACATTCAGCCGTGCCCCAGGCAGGTTATTGGCCTGCTCCGGAAGAGGCACGCCATTGACAGTAGCATGGTAACTGGCAGTGATGTAGGAGATCACCTTGAGGAAGTCCGCCATGTTGCTCACACTGCTCATAGCCTCCATAAACTCAGGCCAAGTATGGTCACAGGCTCCAAGGCCGAAGCGTTCCATTTCAGCCTTGTCGCCGTTATATTCCTCGGAAACGATATAGCTGTCATTCAGATCGTTCCAGAAAATCACTTTCCGTCTGGTCATGTCAAACTCTCCCCACATCGAAAGTATAGTTGCTTGTAGCAAGTCCCCAGAATTTCGTATCCTCGCGTCTCTCACCCGAATATACCGCATTGATACGATAATTCTCGTTTCTTACCATAACGTCCATGCTTCTGCCTGTTTTGCAAACAGTTCTCAAAACTCGTTCTGCGAGACATTTATAGATGCCCAGAGACAAGAGCTTTTCAAGTGCGTCTTCAAAACTCATAACATCCTCCTCCTGTCAAGGACGGCACGGCAGCAGAAATGCCGGCTCGTCCCAGTTTACACTATCTTGCTCGTCACGCCCGCACCGCCTATACACCAGCAAGCACGGATACGGAGTCCGCATTGTGTCGCTGCTCCCCATATAGATGTTACGATACGGCCCAACAGCCTCCAAAATGTCCAGATAGCGATAGGCGTCGAAGTAACTCGTCATAGGAGCATCGTTCTCGTCCTTGGTGGTAACGGTAATCTTTGGGAAAAGAGGCTTCCCCAAATTCTTCATACCTCTCCACTCACGGATGATCTTTTTGCAATCATCCACAGTGGGCGGCGAAACAACCAACGAAGCGTTCGCGTCCTTGAGATAGTCCTGAACGTATTTATCATACGTTTCCGTCCGATCACCTACGGAGATTCCCTCGGGCTGTTCCGCAAACAGCACCACCATAGTTCCATCTGTTATGGCAAAATGCTTCTCGCTGGGATGAACACCAGCCAGAGCCTCCGACTGGGTTTCGTCATATCGGGTCTGCTCCCGCCCTACAATCCGTTGTAGGGCGGAGAGCTGCTTCTTTGTCAGTTTCATGCCGGGTTCCTCCTCAAATACTGTCCCACAAACTCCTGGACAAAAGCGACACTGCGGAACTTGATATCCACACGGCCATTTTTGAACAGCTTGATATTTTTGACCTTGCTCATGTACGCGATCTCAAACTGGTTTTCCTTGGTATCGTACTTGAAAAGCTCCGGGAACCAATTTGCGCCGTCCTTGAACTTCCCAGTCTCATAGTGTGCCAGCGCATTCAGAATGGTTTTCAGGGACTCACTGGGCTTATACTCAGGGACAGGACTGCTCATCCATTTGTTTTCATCACAATATACCCACGATCCGGTCAGGCGGAGCACATCGTTCTTGATCTCGAACTCTTCCACATACGGATCGGAACTCCAGTTTCTGTGATGAGACGCGTCCCAACACAACCGGAGAAACTCATTCATGGCTCGCTCCTGGAATGAGAATCCGCCCAGCTGTACAAAGATCTCATCCACAACCTGTTCATACCGGAGAGGGAGAGTACGCAAGGACTGTTCAAACTTATTCTTTTCAACCTTATAGGCGTCCAGCTTTCCCCGATAGGAGGCGATCTCGTCTTCGGTCATGTTCCGATATCCGCCCCAGGGCAAATCCGGTTCCTTCGGGCCAGTGGGAATGAGATGTTCCTCAATCTTGCTCTTGTCCAGCTCAACACTGTACTTGCGGCTGAAATAATTGACGACAGCCGAAATGAATGTGCGGTTTCTCTTCTTCATGGTGTCGTAAACACTGTCTACGTCACAATCGTTTCCCACATACCGGTCGATAAAGTCGTCGTCTGCGGTCAGGATTCCAGCCTGCTCTGCCTTGGCTGCGGCCATCGCCTTAGCAACCTTCTGGAGCGCCGGCCCAGCCTTATCAAAGGCTTCCTGCTGGCGGAGACAAAACGCCTTGTCATCCTCGGAAATTCTGTTGTCCGCCTTGATCTCGACGGCGGAGAACTTCTCCATCAAACTCATCTTTCTTCCTCACTTTCATTTTTGTTGTATCTACGAACAACGGTATCGGAGTATTTGTTGGCGTGCCTCACGGCCACGTGTTCCAAAGTCAGCTTCACGGCCACGATGACAAGCCCAAAGAAGATTTCCATATCAGCCACCTCACTTTATGGGGTGAGGCTTTTTATAGTGGAGCCTCCCAGACCACTACATTTTCAGAATGAAACTACTATTTGCTAACCATTAAAACGTAGGCGTTTCCTCCTCCTCCTCATCATTTTTGAATGCGGCAAGAAATTCCTCATCGGTCGGAAGCGCGTCCAGGTTCCACTTTGCTGCCAGCCGGACACCGTGATACCCGTTATCCTTCTCCAAATCCCGCAGGAAGTAGAAGCGGTCATTCTCGGCCAAAGGGGTCTGGCCGAACCCGCAGTACCCCTCAAATGTTCCCGCATCCAGGTCGATCACCCACGCCCACTCACAGAAAAGACCGTCAGCGGCAAAATTGATGCTGTCTTGGAGCTTCATGCCATCTGAATGGTTCTGTACCATTTCAAGGATGCCCGCGCCAGTGTTACGGCTAAACTCAGGATGATCTTCCATCATCCTATCCGAGTCTTCCATCGTGATCCATCCGTTCTCGTCTGCCCCGTATTGCTTCCAGAGAGCAGTAAGCTCCTCACTGGGGATGTAGGACGAGTTCCGCAACGCTTCCTTAAACAGTTCCAAATCCATCTTGTCCCGAAGGAAGGTGAGCGCCGTTATGCCCTGACCTTCCGGGTAGCCGTCCCACTGACCGTACTGTGCCACCTTATACTGCCCGTCCAGGTAAACCGCTGTCAAATTCCGAGTCCCCATTTTTTTAATACCTCCTATATTTTTTGGTTATTCTAATTACGTAAATAAAGCTGTTATTTGCTAACCTTCCGCCCGAAAGTTTTTGTTGAACTGTTCCTTATAGGCAGCAACGCCGTTCCAGTCATCATACACGACCTTTTCCATCTGATCTCCCAGCTGGAAAACCAGGTTGGGTCTTGGTTCTCTACCATCTTCCCACACCCGGCGCTCTCCACACACATACCACTTGGCAAAAAGCTGGTTGGCGTGTACCTCGCGCAAATAGTAACGCTGTGTCTCGACACCCCGGTAAACCTCTCGGCCCGTTCCGTCTTCGATGCCGACGAACATGACCTTGATGACTTTCTCAGGATTGTGTTCCAGATCGTTGTACCAGGAATTTTGAGAACACTTCATAAACCACTCGTCGCAGACCTCAGAGTGTTCCAGCTTTGCGTGCTGTTCGATGTAGGCCAGCCCCAGACGGTCGAACTCATCCTGCTTCATGAAGGACTCCGCTACGTGTCCGGCGTCATCCTGGCATATCAGCTTTACACGGTCTACCAGACACGCCTCGGCGTTCATTCCAGCGGAACTGAACTTTTCGTAGTCCTGTGAGGTCGGGGTCGTGACGATGATCTTCATATTGTTACCTCCCAATTCCATTTCCCTTCCACCATCGGCTTGATAAACGTCTCGCCGATGTACTTGGCGGTATCGACACCCTCCTGCATTTCCTGCATGAAGCGCTCCATCTTATCGAGGGAAAGGGTGCCGTAAGATGTAGTGCTTACTCTGATGTCTACACAGCAGGCGTTCCCATCATCATCGAAGCATCCATGGGTATATAGATAGGGGAGATACGACCCTTCCTTTTCAACGCGCTCATCATGGTTATCTCCATAATGGATCTCGACATGAAGACGCTGGCCGGTAGATTTTCGATCTCCACGAATAATCACCAGATAGCGTCCCACCTCATAAACCTGGATGCGCTCTTTACCATTACTGAGGTCGCGTTCGGTGCGAAGTCTGGCAGTAATTTTTTCTCCGCTCATAAATAATACCTCCTATCAAATCTCTACACGATGAATGGGATAGTGCTTCTGAGGGAAAGAGCGGCAAGAACCATTACTCAGTTTTAGCATCCAGACATTTGTGTAACGCCCGTTGATCTTGGAGCACTGAGCGTCAATCTGGATAACACCCCCAACGGATGTGAAAGTCTCTCGCCGTAAATCATTAAAAACAACTCTCATCATAATATCTCTGCCTCCTTAATATCGCTTGACCCGCACTTTCAAACCGTACCGCTTGGCAAGCTCGATCATATTCTTGGTACCACGGCTTTCACCGTTCCAGAATGCGGCCAGAGCGTCGGCGTTCTGTGCCATCTGCTCATTGCGTAGGTATCCAGCTCGCTTGCCGTATAGCTTCCACTGGGCGGGGTAGTAGTCAATGGTGTATCCCTTCTCCATGGCATACTGTTCACCCAGCGTATCAGCGCCCTTGGCCTGTCCACAAACAACGGTGATCTCGTCCGTAATATTGCAAAGCAGTTTATCCATGGTCGCTTTCAAAAGCTGGTAGTCATCAAAGTCTCGCCCTCCGGCGATGATAACTCGAAACACATTGACCACCTCCTTACTATATTTACAGACCGTTAGTGTTTCTTGCTAACCAAAGCAATCAACTTTTCCAGCTGCTGTGCAACTGGATCAGTGATCGTCACCAGTGCATAATCCCGTTTGTAGTAAGGTTTACGGTGCTCTTTATCAGTGTACCAGCGGTATGTATGAATGTTGGATTCCGCGTACTCCCGTCGCGCCCAGGCTGTTATACGTTCCACCTCGGCAACAAACACTCCGCCGGATTGACTGTTGCTCTTCCGATAGACTCGGAACATATATCCATATTCACCCTGGCCTGCAATACTCGAATTGGCCTGCTCATCCAAAGGAGCGGGACGTAACCGCCCCAGCTCCACCAGCTCATAAACATACTTGGGGATTTTCATGCCACATCCTCCTTCTCGAAGTAGAACGGAACGCCGGCTTGGAAGGGGTAAATCGTGAAGTCGTGGTCGCTCCACACTCGCATTGCATGACGGCAAGGCTTATCCTTGGGAAGAACAATCCGCTTCTTGCCGCCAAACATGATTTCGATATGGTCGTCGGCGTATAGGTTCTCAACTTCCAGCAGTTTGAAGACATAGGACTTCGAGGTTTCCTTGACTTCCATGACATACCGATAGGCATGGAAAACATCACCATCATGCTCAGATTTGTAACGTCCAGGCTTCAACATCACAAATACAACTCCTCTCCGCCCACGAATACATGGGTAACACCGTCCGTGACCTCTACCCGAATATCCCTTTCTTCCATAACCCGACGTTTCTCCGCAATACCATAGGAGGCAGTCAAACAGTCATCTTCCATAAATGCGGCAACCTCACCCATCTCCATTTCGGGGAGAAAGCTGGAGAGAAAATCGCAAAACTGATCTTTGCCTACCTGCTCGTGTTTGTGGGCATACTCAATCAGATTCTCCAACAGCTCCCGTGTAAAAGAGCCTCCGCTTCTGGAAAACACGCCCGGAAACTGATACTCTACATAGGCCATAAAACCCTCATCGTTAAACCCTTTTTTCATCAGTCATACCTCACTTTCAAAAAATTGTTGATTGCTTGTACTATATTTACAAACCGTCCTATAATTTTGCTAACCATAAAAAAGAGACGGGATAGATTTCTCTATCCCATCTCGTTCTGTTCTTATCGTGCGCCAACGCCTGCCAGCAGAGAGGCCATCTTGTCCATCATGGCATGGCCGTCCATAATCCGGCCCCAGTTGTTCTCCTGGTAGTTGGAGGTCATGCGGCGGGGAGCGGTATGTCCAACCATGTCGCTCATCGCGTTCAGTGCGCCCCAGGCAGTCCCCTTGAACTTGAGAATGTCCGGCGCAAAGTAGCAGATCATGTACTCTTCACGGGCTTTCGTCGCGTTCCGCTTTTCGCGCTCGCTCATATCCTCCGTGGCCGGGAACATCTCGTCCAGAATTTTGGCGATCTGCTCATCGGTGACGGTCTTGTTCGCCATCTGGTCGGCGTACACAGCCAGCTTGTCCATGTACTTATTCGCCATGTCCAGGCACATCTGCGCCTCCTGGAGCTTGGCCTGAATGTCGCCGGTATGCCGGACAGACCACGCACGCTTTGCGCCGTTCAGTGCGATGTTCAGAGTGTTGTTGCAAACCACCCGGATAGGCGTCATACACACGCGGATAGCGCCGCTGCCGTCGTGGGTGTTGGAGAAGCACAGATACGGCTCGGTCTTATCGCCGACGATCTCCGTATCGGGCAGTTTTGCCAGCAGCCAAATCTTCCGGCCACCCATAAGGCTTCCCGCCGTCTCATAGTGAACCTGACCCTCTCCGCCAATCAGAGCGTCGGTGAACGCAAATGCCTCCGCATTCTGCACCACCTGATACCGGTCACTGACCACGCCCAGCACCGCACCGTCGCTGCTCCGCACATTAGCGAAGAAGTTATCCACCTTGCGCCCGCCGCAAACCTGAATGGGCTTGCGCTGCACAGTCCAGTCCAGACCAGCCAGCCGAAGTGCATCGGCACTGGTCGGCGCTTCCTCAACCTGAGTACCCAGGCCGTGCCAGGGCTTCTCGCGTCCAGCATAGAACATACTCTCAACATTCGCAGACATTTTTACGTACCTCCTAAATTTTGTTCTCGTTTGTTTTCTCCGGTCGCTATACTTACAGAAAAGAACTGCGTTTTGCTAACCGTCTGTTTAATTATCCCAAATATCGTTGATATCAAAGGAAATGCGAACGTGCCCATCGACGGCAGAAATCACCGTGCCGTCAGCCTTATTCATGATGGCCGTAAGAGCCGCCGTTTCTTCCTTGTTCAGGGTAGCGGCAGGGGAGAAGTCCAGCCAGAGAATGGCGTGCTTCTCTTTCATGTTCGGGTCATACCCGTCGATCATCCGCACGTCATCGCATATATTCATAAACTCCACCAGGTCGCTTTTGACGGCCTGGTAGAGCTTGATCTTGGAAAAGTTAGCACGTGTTCCGTTGAAGTTTTCGTTACGTTCGTGCATCTCTGCGATCTCTTCAGGAGTGTAGTTTACGCGCATCCTTTCTTCCTCCTCAACTCCATGTACTCGGGGTAACTCACCCCCATCAACTCGGCGGCAGCATGAAGCGCCTGCTTCTTATCTCCCAACGGGCCAGCAGGCACCTTGGGAGTCTCGATCTTGTGGGGGTACCAGCGGGAACTGCCCTTCTGCTTGGACACATCATAAGTAATGCTCATATGTTCCTCCTTATAAAAATGGTTTCTTACCAAACAACACGCCAGCCGGGAGACTTGACCAGCTCATCCAGCTCGGCCTCTTTCTGGTCTGCCGCTTCCTGTTCCCCTTCATCCGGGAAGTCGGAAACATCCAGATCATATACATCGACATCCATATTGGCATTGGCATAAACTGAACTCACCAAACCGCCCTTGACACAGATAGCTACCTCCGGTGTAACCTCTTCGCAACAGTTAAGATACTCGCACAGGTCGTCTACCTCATCGGCCATTTGGTTGTTGCTATCGTGGATTTCCGGGTCGTTGGTACATTTGTTTTCATATGCAGCATTTTCCTGCAAAGCACGCAGCCCGTCGATGATCAAGGAAACCTGAGCATCAGTCAAATCAATTTTCATTTCAAATCTCTCCTCTCAGAACTGGTGTTGATATATTCCATCACAGCTTGGTACAGCTCAGGCGACGCGGTGAAAAGAAAGACATCATACATGGGATTGTCCCGGTCGGGAGCTACCTTGTAAGGGGTGAAACCCTTCTCAATCAAGAAACTACACATTCTGGCCCGCTTGCATACATAGGTCTTCTGCTCGTTGGCGTTGTTCATCTCTTCAAGTCCTTTCAAAAAGTTGTTTAGAATTGCTTCACTATAATTACAGAGCCAGGGCGAGTTTTGCTAACCTCTAAAATAAAAAGCCCGCCGTAAAAACGGCGGGCAATCTATTAGGCCACGACAGATTTCAAGCGGGCACGGGGATTAGAGGCAAGCTGATACCACGCCTCACCATTTGAAAATCTGGCAGTACACACATATTCCTGGAATCCATATGCCTTGGCAAACTCGGCCAGCTTCCGGTTGATCTTCCGAACTTCCGACGCATACTTCCGATAGGCTACACTCCGACAACAGTCAAAATAGTAATGGCAGTCATCGTTGGAATAATCCTGATCTTCGGTCAGATCGTGATTGATTTCCACATAGAATTGGACACCAGAATAGTATCCGCTTTGGAGCTTAACTTCATGGAACAGCAGGCCACGATTGAAGTCCAGCAGTTTGTCCTCGATCTCCTGGCGCTCGTCGTAGGCCACGCACTCATCATAATACTGGTAGTCTTCCAGCTCGTTACACTCGCAGAACTCACATTCCGTATCGTCTGCGCTCAGGATTGCGCCGCATTCCGGGCAGCGCTTGGCGTCCTCATAGTAGTCCTTGGCGAACAAAGGGAAGTCCCTCATGGTACAGAAATTAGCAGCGCTCATTTTGTCATCCTCCTTAAAATTGGTTGCTTGTGCTTGTACTATAATTACAGATAGCCTCCCAGTTTTGCTAACCGGGAGGCTACTTTTTTATTTGCCGTCATCAAATTCCCCGGCGTCGATCTCGTTTGAGATGGAGAACACTTCATAGGCGGCTTCATTCAGGCGTCCGATAGATGCAGTTGCGTGCGGCTCGCGGTTTTTGATTGCGTCCGCCTCAGCCTCCAGCAAGTCCTGGACAAAAGCCAGAGCCTCGCCCACATCAGCATCCACCACAATGGTGGTGCTATGCTTGGCCTTGATCTCATCGAACTTCTCTTTGCTCATGTACATTAAAACTCGTCCTCCTTCACAAGGATTTCCCCAATGGATACCTCTGCGACATAGTTGAAGTCCAGCTTTTCCAGCAGCCGCTTCATGACCTCGTGGCGACTATTTGCGCTCACGATATATCCACGAACTGAACCGCTGAATTGACGAACGACAACAGAATATCGCGGGCGAAAGTATTCATCTTCAAATTCTGCACGGCTCAACCCCTCTACCACATCTTTCCCGCAGGCCGGACACGCGGTAAAGGAATGCCCCTCGATCTCTTCGTCGTGCAGTTTATCCGCCGAAAAATATGAACCGCAGGCTTCACAGGAAATAATATGTCCGTTGTTACACTCGGACGGGACACAATCGCAACAAACATGGTATTCATTGTCTATGCCCTCATTGACAACAACACCTTCAAAATTTTCTTCATCGAAAGAACATCCGCAGATTTTGCAGGTTTTCATATTCAGCACCTCCACTATATTTACAGACCGTTTTGAAAAATTGCTAACCATAAAAATAAAAAAGGAGAGGTTTGCCCCTCTCCCTGATTTAGAAACACTCAAACCCCGTGATGACCAGCAACACATTGAATAGCACACGATGATAGTCGCTGTTATAAGGATTCTCCGCCACAGCTTTGAGATAGTATAGAGCATCGGTCAGCTCGTTTTTCAACTGCCCGTCATCCGGCAGATTTGACAGCTCAACCAGCTTTTCCGCTATGTCACAGCAATCATATTCCCACGGTCTATTGAATTGCCTGAGTTGATTTAGCTTATCCGTCCGTTCCATATATTATGCCTCACTTTCTACCAGGGCTTTCAATTCAGCCGGTGTATAGCTCTTGCTGTATGGTTTATTTCCGCCGCTGAGAACCAGACAGAATTTGCGGAACGTAACTCCATTGATCTCTTCCAGCTCCTCCTCAAAGATACGATACCGGAAGTCCCCACGCTTAGGTGTCACCTTGTAGTGACTCAGCATAGCGGCCTGCGCCTGCTCAACCGTAGGGAAGTCGCCAACATTGACTGTCTTACCGGTCTTCGTAGACCGGGAAACATTGAAAATTCTCTCGCTCATCTTGGCATCTCCTCAGTAAATCAGAATCTGCTTAGAGAACAGCAACCACAGCCCCAGCGGAGCCAGCAGTACAACCGCCGTGCCGTCTCGATCTTCTACGGTTACGCCGGTGGAGCACATCCACAGCACCAGAGCACAGCAGGCCAGAACTCCCAGCCCCATCAGCCGCTGCTCGATTATCTTCTTGCGGTAATACCGCCGTTCATTTCTTGTCATTTGTGCTTGTCTCATTTTTTTTATCGCCTCCTATTATATTTACAGAATGATTTACTTTGTTGCTAACCAAAAGAAAGAAAAAAGACGGAGAGAAAAATCCCTCCGCCTCTTTTTAGGCTACCACATCATTCTGAAGCTCGGCCATATGCTTTTTGGCCTCTTCCAGCAGGCGCTTTTCGTCCCATTCAACGGTGAACTTTGCCAGCTCGTTCCAGTTGCGTTTCTGGTAGATGTTGTCGGTGATCTTTACCACGGCACCCAGGCCACGGCTACACCACATACCCGGCGTGCTGCTCGGAGTCCACAGGGAAAGGGAAAGGCGCGGCATCATGCCAATAGTCTTCTGATAGAAACAACCCAATCTCGGCTCCTCGCGTACCTCAGTCCATCCGATGTCGGCCTTCAGCACTTTGCCGTCCGGTAATTCGATGGAGCGCGTAGCCACCTTGTCATTCCAGATGATGAAGCGCTCCAGATCAAGCCGGAACCCGTTGCTCAGTTTTGCATTCCAGCGATCAACCTGCTCTCTCGTACATTGTGCCATTTTGTCTTCCTCCTTTACAGCAATAGGACTTTGCGTCCGTCAGATGTTATCCCGTACAAGGCACCGCCAACAGCATCAGCGGCCCGCCGTGCCTGCTCCAGGTTTGGTGTCTTTCCCATGTATTCCCCTTTCTCCGTGGGAGACTTTACGGGGCAGTAAACCTCGAAGGAAACGTATTTGTTTTCCATCACTGCACCTCCTGGTATAATTACAGAAGGGGAGAACGATTTGCTAACCGCCCTCCCCAAATTTTTATACTCCCAGTCCTCTCTTGAATTTCTCATAGTCGATGACGCAGATGATTGCGCTCATTGCGTCCAGATACTCCGCAGACTTATCAACCGCCTGCGCGCCCTTCTTCTTATCCTCCAGATACTGGTCACGTGATTTATCAAACCACTGGCCGTAAATCATGACCACCATATCCCGGATATTCTGAAGCTCGATGTTGTTGCGCTTATCAATTTCCAGCACTTCGTAGATGGTCTTGGCCTCCTCGCCGGAGACGATACCCCGCACTTTCGGGGCGTATTTCTCCCTCAGCTCCTGGATGGCGTGAAAATCAGTTTTCGTTGTCATGTGTCATTCCTCCATTATTTTGACTTTCTACTTTAATTACAGAAAGAAAGGCAAATTTGCTAACTTTGTTTATGCGCCAAATGCACGATGCCCAGCGGCTCCCATGCGTGCAAAATAAATACCATCATTGTCTGCAATCAGGGTATTGCATCGCTGAATATCAGTAAGCTCACAGTATAGGTTTTTGACCGTTTCACCAGGTACCCATGTGTCGGTGTCATAATCGTCTGCGATGTCGCCATCCCAGCCCTCATATGCAGTCGGGTCATCAGCAAGTTGCTTCACCGCATCTACCAATACTCCCTTGGGGCCGTATTCCCAATTCTCAAAAATACGAACGGGGTTCCCGTCTTTCAGAATGACCATATACAGGCCACCACCGTTGTCTTCGTATACTTCCCACGTCATTTTGCTCATTAGTAATCGCCTCCTGGTATAATTACAGAAACAAAACCGGTTTTGCTAACTACTCCAGAAAAAAAGAGCGGGCGATTTTGCCCGCTCTCCTCAGATTGCATAAACCAGCTCCACGCCGTCCCGATCTGCAAAGAACTTCTCCGCCACTGGGCAATAACTGCACAAGGCGGTGTTGCATTTTCCACGGGCACGGCAGGCACGACCATCCACACCGCAAATGTCGGGCGCATTCCGCTTGGAATGAAGGATAATCCGCTTGCCGGTCAACCTCTCCACCAGCAGCTTTTTGAGGTAATTCAGTGCATATTCGTCCTTATCAAAAAACTGCTCGTCGATCTTCCACATCCAGGTTGACTTCTTCCCGGTTTCGTTGACATATTCCGCATCCTTTTCAACCCGGATTTCTTTCCCGTTGGAAAGATGCACAATAAAAACCTTCTCACTGATTTTCTCAGCATCCAGGAACAGGCTATCGGTCACATACATTTCCACCATCATCACGATACCTCCTCCTATCAATAGCCAGCGGCGCGACCAAACTTAACGGCCTCTTCACCCTCTGCCAACTCCCGGATATACTCGATCTTCCCGTTGGGGAGTTGCCACTGACGGATATAAAGGCGACCTCTGGCCCGTGCCTCGGTTTTATTCTTTACGGTAAAAACAGCTTCACCCGTGCCGCCGTCATCATCAGTGATACAAACTGCATAGCGTTTCATTCTTTTGACCTCCGTTAATTTACTTTGTTGCTTGGAGCGTTGCCCCTTACACTATATTTACAGACGGTTTTTCAATCCTGCTAACCTAACCGGCAAAAAAAATAACGGGCCAGCCACCAGGCCAACCCGTTTTTATCAGCCGTAAATCACGTCGCCGAAAATCGCATACTGCATAATGCAGTCAGCAGAAATTCCGTCGTACTCGTCGAAGTCGTCCGCGTTATGATCTTCCGCGTACTTTTTCCAGCCGTTCAGAAGTTTTTCCAGCGTCAGCTCGTGGTCTTTGTTGTCCTCACGGTCGTACACGGTCAGCTTGCCGCCGCCCTCCAGAATCTCGGCCAGCACATCCTCATAGCAGGGCTTCATATCGGCCTTTTCTCTCTCCGCCAGCCGCTGCCGCGCCGCCTCGTAGTCCTTCTCATCGCTGCACAACTCGCCCCAGTAGTCAAAGCCGCCGGCCTCGCAGGACAGTACACAGTCCACGATGTTCTCCGTCGTGATCTTCAATTCCTTTTCGATCTTAAATGTGTGTTCCATCTTTCATTCCTCCCGACAAATAACGTGCCGAATTTGCAAAAGCTCCTCAACCGTTCCATCTCTTAAAATCTCGCGGTTTTTGGCCTCGATCTCTTTGGCCTCCGCTTCGGTGATTTTCTTATCGCCCAAGTAGTAGCACTTCAATGGACTTGACCACCTCCCACTATAATTACAGACTGTTCCGATCATTTGCTAACCATTCAGTAAAATTTTCCGAAAAAGAAAAGGCGGGCCAGGTTTTCCCAGCCCGCCGATCTGTTATGCAACCGCGATTTTTCCGCCGTCCTCTTTTTCGATCTTCTCGCTTCCGTAGTAGCCTCTGATCTCGTCCAGCGTCAGAGACTTCTTGCTCCGCTTCTTGTATCCGTCGCGGTGGAAATACCACGCGGATTTGTTGTTGCTCCACCGGAAAGACAGGGCTTTCAGCTCTTCCTTGTGCGGCTTTGTGTCGCCAGTGACCCACACCCAGGAACCGCACACCTCGATCTCGATGCCCTCCATGTGAATCAGCTTTTCGATGATGTCCATGAACTCCGTGGCCGTCTCGGTCGTGGCCGTCCGTGCCGTGTAAAACTCGCCTTCTGCGTTTTTGTGGGTATCTTTCAGCCGGGAGAACAGTGCTTCATACTCAGCGTTAATCTCCTGCATATCCGAAGTTTTGCCGCCCCGGTCAGGATGATTTTGAAAAGCCAGCTTCTTGTATTGCTTTTTCAGGTCTTCCAGCGTCTCAGGATTATTGAACCACTTCATGTTTGTCAGCCTCCGTTATTTTCATTTGATTTCCAGGTATCTACTATAATTACAGAATGAAATTCGTATTTGCTAACCAGGCCAAAAAAAAGAAAGAGGCGGTGATCTCCCGCCTCTGCTTCATATCACGTTGAACGGAACACGCGGGCGCTCGATCATTCCGCACCAGCTCAGCGCGTGCGCCTCGTCCGCCGCCTGCGTCTTCGGGATATAATATCCTTCTGAATACTCAAAAATGGCAATCCATCCATCATTCATAGTCACGAAAAGATAATCAATCCCGTTTATGTATTTTCTTTCCTTGTTGCCCGTACCATTCTCGGCGATCCACTTTTCCAATCCTGCTGCATCCAGCATTTTCAACACCTCCTGTTATATTCACAGACAAAAAAAGGAAATTTGCTAACCACCAAAAAAACTTTTATACCACCAGCATCTGCTCCGCAAAGTCGTTGATCTGCTGCTCGCTCATCCATTCCGGCGCGGCTCCAATCTCACACAAGCGGCGGTAAATCATCCGCATCAGTTTGATCTGCTCGCGCTCGTTGCCTGCCCAGAGATGGCCCGCAAAGCGCCCACCGTTCCCCAGATAATACAGACAATCCGCTTCCAGCCGCCCCAGCATCTGATACAGGAACTCCGGCGAACTCTGGTTGATTTCCTGAATATCCATTTGCTTTCCTCCGTTCCAATGGTTGAAAATTTATTAACTCTTGATATAATTACAGAAAGAGAACAAGTTTTGCTAACCAATAGGAGAGATTTTTATGAAACTGTTTCGCCGTGTTCCAACCCCTGTTGCAATCACATATTTAGTTAGTAGCCTTCTCCGTGAGTCAGTCCAGAAACGAAAAGCGGACAAATATGCAGCTCAGGCCGTCCACTACTATAAACCGGGTGAATCTCCATATCCATCCCGTACCGTTGGTACTTTGGAAGAAGAACTTGAAAGATTAGATGATACGCTCAAAAAATACGAAGAACGAAAAAATAGACAATTATAAAAAAACGCCCGCCGGTTAGTCCGGCGGGCAATTCTGTTCTATATTTTTCTTCATTTGCTAACCGTTCCAAAAAAAAGAAAAGCGGGCGCTTGGCCCGCGTTTCTCAATCCTTCGCCGCCGTCATGAAGTCGTACAGCTTCGCCTTCAGCCGGATGATCTCAGCCTCCGCAGCATCGGCGCGGCTTTGGGCACGCTCCAGCGCGGTGTGTTCGTCTGATCTCCAACTGTTCAAAGTCTGCGCCGCCTCTGTTAGCTCCGCAATCCGTGCATTACACCTGTCCAGCTCCGCCCACAGCACTTCACGTTCCGCCCGCAGTCCGTCCGCCTCAGCCTTGACCGCCTCCAGCTTCTGTTCCGCACTCTGCCAGCGGCCCGCCATACTGAGCGCCCAGTCGTTTTCAATGTTCGACTCCGCGTCTTCCACGCAACCGGCAAAGGCCATGCCGATATAGCTATCAGCCCCAGCATCCGTCAGGATGTTTTTAATCCGTTCCAGCGCTTCGCGCTCCTGCTGTTTGGTCATCATTTTGTTTCGCTCCTTTACGTCGTTTTGTGTCCCTCTGTTATAATTACAGACACCGCGCCCGATCTGCTAACCGTTCCGAAAAATTTTCTTGCACGGCCCGGAAAACAGAAAAGCGGGCGGGAGCCGTAGCCCTCGCCCGCCGTCCTGCTGTTAGATGAAATACATCTCGCCGTTGATTTCCAGGGCGATGGCCTCTTGTCCCATCTCCCGCTTCAGCTCCTCGCACAGCTCCACCACGCGCCCGACGTGCTCCTGGAGCGCCGCATCCGCAGCGTAGGCGAAAACCACCGTTGTAGCCTCTGCCACCAGGCCAGCCGCCGGAGACATCCAGTAGCCCAGCGCCGGGGTGGAAGTCGCGCCGCCGAAAAGCTCGGAGAGGAGCGCCGCCGTTTTCTTGACCTGTTCCGTATTGTCCGCCGCCTGGTCAATGCCGTTTGTGGCGGGCACGTAAACCGTGATCTTGCTGGAGAGCTTCAAGCAATTTTTCAGAACCGCGTTATTGATAGTCATTTTTGTGTTCCCCTTTACGTTTTTTTGTTGGGGGCCGGCGTTCCGTTTTGCCGGCCCCGCTATCATTTACAGATTGATTTTCTTTGTTGCTAACCGTTCGGAATAATTTCTTTTCAGGCAACCCGCAGACTTTCCAGCGCCGCCCGCATTTTCACAATGCGCTTGTGTACGGCTACGTTAGAGATGCCCACGGCTTTCCCGATCTCGCGCTCTGTCTTGTGCGCGGCTACCATTTCGAGAATCTGCCGCCCGATCTCGTCCAGCCCATCCCGGAACGCGTCCAGGTCTGCCCGGATGATGGCGCTTGTTTCGGTGTTCACCGTAGCATCTCCGCAGCAGGTTTCAAGGAAGCTCGCCGCGTTGCCCTCGCCGTCATTGATTTCCCAGTCATACGCCGCGCCGTGTTTGCTGTCGGCGTAGTACACCGCCGCAATAGAAGCCCGCGCCGCATTGTAGACGACGGACACCAGGCGCATCGGACGCTTGCCCTGAGCGGCCCGCCGTTCATTTGTTGCGGCCAGCTTGTCAAGGTCGGCCAGCTTGTCAAGAACCCGGATACAGGTTTCAGATACGAACTCATCAAAATCATGGGTACGGAAGCAACCGAACGCGGGCACTTCAGAGAACTGCAGGTAATGGTCTTCGGTAGAATAGCCGATTTCATTCTTTGCTGCCTTGCGGATGCAAGCGGTCATCATGCGCACCTTGTCAGCGTCGGCCATGTTCGCCCACTCGCCCGCGATGGCGGCGGCGTTGGTCTCAGCGTTTGCGCCTTCAGCTTCAGCCCAGGCGATCTTCAGACATTCGCCCATCAGGACTTCAGACACCTTGCACCCCATGTCAGCCGCCGCCGCTTTGCGGATGGCCCACGCCCGCGTCATGGTCTCGCTCATGTTGTAAACTTTTTTCATTGTTCATTCTCCTTTACGTTGATTTACTTTGTTGCTATTGAGAAGCGGTGGAGCCTGCCACCCGGAGAGGATACCCCCGGCCAACGGCCCCAGCGCCCGCCCTCTTTAACTGTCTATATCTTATCATAAAAGATCCCATCCGTCAATCATTTACTTTGTTGCTATATATAAAAAGTTAGAAAAAGAGCCTATTTTACGCCAAAACAGGCATATTTATAGCGTAAAAAGTACAGAATACAGTCCATCATTTTCGTCATTATGCTGCATTTCTTATTGAATCTTTGTGCATTTTGCTGATTAGCAAGCCGGTTGGCCTGAGATCGCCGCCCATGCCCAGCACCAGCCCCAGCGCCCGCACAGACTGCCCCAGCACGGCCAGCAGGGGAGACGGACAACAGACACGGCACGAGAGCGGCCAGCCCTGCCGCCTGCCGTAGGAGAGCACGACACGCCCAGCACCCCGGCCAGACGGACACGCCGCCCGCCGCCCCTATGCCGCCAGCTTGCCCGCCCAGATCAAACAGACAGAGCCAGCCGGAGAACGCGAGGACATCCGAAGAGGGAGAAGAAGAGCACGAAGGGAGGAAGGGCGAAAAAGTGAGGACTTGCGCCCGCTTGCCTGCCGAATTGCCGCCCAAGTCATAAAGGCATCGAACCCCGCCCGAAGCCAGCCCGACAGGAGCCAGCGCCGCAGGCCAGCAGGCACCCCGCCCGCCACCGTGCCCAACTCCAGCCCCGTCTCATTTTCTGCCCGCTTTCAATTCTGCTTTTGGAGAGTTTGCAGAACCCCGGCCCGTTTTCGCCCGTCAGCAGACGAACAACGGCACCCCGCCCGCCTGCCTGGACGCCACCGGCACCGGGGGAGCCTTCACATTTTCGCGCCCGCCCCGTTTCTCACGAAACGGCTCAGTACCTCTACTCTATCACGTACACCCCATATCCCCATTTTTCACTCGGGAACAATCTCGACGATTCCCCAACAGTAAATGAATTAAACCCATACTTCCAAAATCACATTTTTAGCCTTACAACCTCGGTTTTTCTGTCAACCCTCTATAATTCACCCCGTTTACAGTCGTATTCTTCTCCGATAGCAACAAAGAAAACTAATATTCTGATTGACTTTAGACCCCAGATATGGTAGAATATATTAAGGTAAGAGACAACAACTGACGGTCTTTTGTGACAAAGAAAATGAGGTGGACTATGGACACGCAACTTAACCTCTTTGATCTGCCTACGGCTCCTCAGATCAATACCGTACCGCCGACCAGCTGTAAAATCATTCAGTTCCCCGGTACCTCTGCTGCCGAGCCTCCCAAGAAGGTCAACTACCGCAAGGGAGAAGAGCAGACGGTTTTCCCGATCAAGTCTCGTGAGCAGCTTGACGCTATGGCCTCCTGGCTACGGGCCAATGCTGATCCCAAATACCTGCTGGCATTCATCCTGGGTATCAACCTCGGCCTCAGAGCCAACGAGCTTTTGGAACTGAAGTGTTCTGATATTTTCTTCCCTGACGGTAAGATCCGCTACATTGTCGGAGACTACACCGATACCACCGACAAAATCTCAGTCTTTCAGGAGAAGGTAGACAAGCGACGTGGACTCTATCTGAATGAATCATGTGTCCACGCCATTCAGTGGTACTACGGTAACGATGCCAGCCACTACTCTGATGAGTACATCTTCGCTTCCCGTGAAGGTGGTCACATTGAAGTGGACACCCTGCGCAAGAAGTTGAAGGATGCGGCTAAGGCTTGCGGGATCAAGCAGAACATCGGTACCCATACCCTGCGGAAGACTTTCGGATACTTCCACTACCAGAGCAACCACGACATTGTGTTCCTCCAGCGTCTCTTCGGTCACTCCAGCGCTCTCATCACCATGCGTTATATCGGTATCGCTGACGAGGAAGAGAAGAAAGCCTACCACGATGTTTCAATCGACCTGTTAGGGGACATTTGATTTTCTCTGGTGTCCACGCTGCCAGTCGGCAGAAGACTCAAGATACTGGGGGATGGGTAGATGACTAAATCGAAAGTGTCTACCCCGCACCTACCTTTTGGGTTAGGCCGCTACCAACTCTCCGTATATCCGCGAGCGAAGCGAGCGGCCTAACTGCAAAAACTTCCCCTTTGCAAATTGGCTATTTTTGCAACTTTTTAGACTACTTTGAGCGTAGCGATATTACCCCTTCCCCTTCTAAGGGACGATTTTCAAATACCCCGTTTGTTGACGAGCGTTTGAGCATCGAAATTTAGAATTTATCACCTCAAAAGTGATAATTCGATTTTGGGGTTCTGAACTTTTGAACATTTTTGGAGGTTTTACTATGTTCCTGAAGAAGCACTCTCAGCCGGAATGGACGCCGGCTGACCGACAAAGAGAACGGCTGCTGTTGGACTACTTTGCCGTCGAAACAAATCTGGAAGAGCGAGCTAAGGCGGCGATCGTGCGCAAGGGCGTCATTGACCTCTACCCGGACGGCCCCGACAAAGATCGTGCCATCAAGGACTTTGAGGCGGCGCAGCACTCTCTGCTCTGTGCAATCGGTACGGTGGATGGGCTGCGAAATGACATGAGGTCTTACATCGCGGCGCACGAGAAGGACTTTGAGGTTACGGCTCGATGGGCAGTCCCGAGTGTCAACATTTCCAGCCATACCATCATCGAAAAGGTCTACCGTGATTTCTTCAAATAATGGTGGTAAGATGATATGACATTTATAAACGAAAACAAAGATCAAATCAGAATCGTTGTGCGAGTGAATAACTATGGTCGCGACGGGTCTATTAGATTTCGCGTCTGTGATATCATGGTAAAGCCGTACAGAAAACGTAAGGAAATTAGCACTGCAGCCAGCATAAGAGATCGTTATGATTATCGCGTGCTCGATTTAGATGGGCGCAAAGAGTACGTAAAAAATGTATTCTTGGAATACTGCACTCAGGAACAAATTGATAAGGCAGTTCAAGAGGAATATGAAAAATTGGCCCCATCTGAAGACAATGTGGAATACGCCTGCTGGTAATTACGCTCGGAGTGAAGAAGCTACATGGGAAAGAGACGCAGGCTGACGCCGGCAGAGCGCCGTGCCGTTTATGACAAGATGGGTGGGCGGTGTGCATACTGTGGCGAGCAGCTGAACTATGAGGATATGCAAGTCGATCACGTTGTTGCGCTGAGGAGTGAGGGCGAAGACGATCTGGCAAATATGCTGCCGGCCTGTCGGAGCTGTAATCACTACAAGCGCGGCAACTCATTGGAGGGCTGGCGGCGAATACTGGAAGCTATGCCAGCTACCTTGGAGCGTGACTGCTATACTTACCGTCAGGCTGTACGGTTTGGTATGGTTAAGCCAACGCCAAAGAAAATTACATTCTACTTTGAAAGGCGGTGCATCTGAATGACCGACATTGAAGTTTTGGAACGGGAAAAACAGTGCGTACAGAGGAAGACGGCAATCAACTGCTCTGACTGCGCCCACTGTGATTTGCTCATGGACGATACCGCTATTTTAGCAGCGTATGATAAGGCGATCTCCGCCCTCCGCGTCAAAAGGGTACAAAAAGTAAATGATCTGTACGACGAAGACGGCAAAGAGATTTACGAAGAAAATAGGGAAAGTAGCACCATGTTTACTTTGGATGAAGCAATTCAACATTGCTATGAGATAGTGGAAAGACTGAGAAAAAGCAACCCTTGTGATACCTGCACTACCGAGCATGAACAGCTCGCCCACTGGTTGGAGGAGCTTAAAAAGCTCAGAGTGGAATGCGACGGGCTGCGCTCGAACTGGTATAAGTGTGCGGAGAAAGTGAAAACGTTGCGGGCAGAGCGCGACGCCGCCGTGTCTGATCTTCGTAAGCTCGTTCCCGCCTGGAAGTGGGACGGCGAGAAGGAACAAAGCTCCTACAAGGAAGCGCCCGAATGCGGTTGTGTGGAGTTTGGATAAGGCGGTGGATATATGAAGCATTATGATTTTTTCGGTCGGGAGCTTATGGTCGGCGACCGTGTGGCCTACATTGACTCCAAGTACCAAGAGCTTCGGAACGGTGAGATCTTAAAACTCAATGAAAAGCAGGCAACTATTCGTAATCTGGACGACAACGGCCTATTCGGAGACAAGATGGGATATGGCCGGACGTGCAGAGGCTATGGCTGCATAGTGAAGAAAGTTTGACCTTCAAATAGTAACAAAGTAAATCAATCAGAAAGGAGCGCGTGCAGTGGACGATCTTAAAGAGTTGACGCGCAGACTGAACGAGTCTGAAGCGACGATCCTACGTATAAACCAGGAGCTTGATACCCTGTTTAAGGAGGTACAGACATATAGAAACGCGGCGAGGCTCTATGGAATTGACCCGGCGACAATGCTGACGCTGGCTAAGAGCCAAGTCAAAACCTGCGCCGATAATATCCGCCTCATTGAGAAAATGCAGGAGGTATTTGAGCTGTTTCAGTATGTGCCGGAGGATCTGACGGAGCAAGAGGTTGTATCAGCAATTACCCAATACGATGGCGACGGCTCCAAGCCGTATTGCGATCTGGTGTACTGCGGACTGAGCATAATCTGCAAATATTTGAAGAAAAGGAGCGAGTATGATGAGTGGCGAAAAGGTAATTTGCCGGAGGGTTTCTGATGGCGTACTCATTAACATTCCCCATACGTTTGATTTGAAGCAGATTGCAGATTCCGGCCAGTGCTTCCGGCTGACCGCACTGCAGGATGGGGGATATGTGGCAATTACCGGTATGAAGCTGGTGAAAATCACACCGGATACCAATGGCGGGTACGTTTTCCACTGCCCCTATGATGAGTTCCGGGATGTATGGATGCCTTATTTTGACCTGTCTGCCGACTATGAAGCATATCAGCAGAAGATGGCCGGAGATCCGTTTCTGCGGGAGGCGATCGCGGCAGGTGGCGGTATCCGCATCCTGAGACAGGATTTGTGGGAGATGGTAGTGACCTTTATTATCTCCCAGCGTAACAACATCCCGCGCATTCGCAAAGCGGTAGATGTTCTCTGCCAGACATTCGGTACGCCGCTGGGGGAGATCGACGACCAGCAGTTCTATTCCTTCCCGACACCGGCGCAGCTGAGAGGTCAGGATCTGTCACCGGCATCGCTGGGCTATCGTGAAAGCTATGTGAAAGAGATGGCCGAGTATGACGAAGATTTCTGGGTGCAGCTCCAGAAGCAGGATGACGATACGGCCCGGAAGACGCTGATTGCTCTGCGGGGCATTGGCGAGAAGGTTGCGAACTGTGTGATGCTGTTTGGGCTTCACCGTATGGATAGCTACCCCAGGGATGTGTGGATCAACCGCATGATTGATGATGTCTACCATGGCAATTTCGATCCTTCTCAGTACGCCGGATTTGCCGGCTATGTTCAGCAGCTTCAATTCTTCTATTACCGCAAGACGGCGAAGGGGGAAAGCGTGTGATCGTTAAGGTATGTGACACGATTATGGGAGCGGGTAAAACCGAGTCCGCGATCACTTTGATGAACCAAGACAAGGAAAGCCGCTACGTATTTATCACGCCATATCTGGACGAAGTAGAACGAATCAAACGGAGCTGCGGTGGGCGGAAATTCAAAGATCCGCAAAGCAAAGGCAAGGGTAAGTTGGAAAACCTGCATTACCTTTTGTCTATGGGGGATAACATCGCCAGCACTCATGCGCTGTTTGAGTCGTATAACGATGAAACGATTTCGCTGATCCAAGACGGCGGCTATAAGCTCATTTTGGATGAGGTTTTCCAAGCCGTTCAGACAATCCCGATTTCTCCAAAGGATTTGCAAATGCTCAAGCGGGAGATGATCGAGGTTGACTCTGAGTACCGTGTGCGGTGGGTAAATGATGACTACGAGGGCAGATTTGAAGACCTGCGGGATATGTGCATGACTGGCAACGTCATTTTGTATAATGACTGCCTCTTGCTATGGAAATTCCCGATTGAGGTATTTCAGTCCTTCGATGAGGTGATCATTCTCACCTATATGTTCGATGCTCAGGTGCAGAAATATTACTTCGACATTCATAATATCGAAGTCCAGCGGATCGGAACGGTTTGTGAGAACGGGGTATATCATTTCAGCGATACACCTCACATACCGGATTACGTAGCAGAACTCCCAAAGAAAATTCATATCATCGAGGATGAGAAACTGAATAAGATCGGCGAAATGAGGTCGAGCCTATCTGTTTCTTGGTATAAGAAAGCGCGTGATACCAAAGGACAGCCGCTTATCAAACAGCTGAGAAACAATTTGACGAACTTGTTCAAGAATATGCTCAATTCTTCATCAGACCGTAACTTGTGGACGGTTTTTAAGGATTACCAAGCCCTCCTGAAAGGCAAAGGATATACCAAGGGTTTCCTTTCCTGCAATGTCCGGGCTACTAACGCATATCGGAACAGGGACTGCTTGGCCTATTGCGTCAACGTGTACTACAACCCTTTGCTGAAAAACTATTTTCAGGAGCAAGGAGTTGAGGTGCGCGAGGATGATTATGCGTTGAGTGAGATGATCCAGTGGGTATGGCGGTCAGCTATTCGTGATGGCAAAGAAATCTGGATCTACATTCCAAGCAGGCGGATGAGGGAACTGTTTCGGAATTGGTTAAACGGCATCTCTCGTGGAAACACGACAGACTAATGCGGCGTCAACGATTCATTTGATCATATAGGGAACTTGAAATTTGAGAGAGCTGACGCGGCGGTGTGTAGCGGAAGGAGGCTTACAATGAACACCGCACGAAAAAATTGTATTTGGTATGACCAATGTGGCTCGGAGTGCCAGGGGAAGTGTGATGACTATTCTCCGGCTGACGACGCAGGGGAAAACGAAGTGTTGTTCTATCAGGGCGTTTTGAAAGAGAACGCTCGGGAGTACGAAAAGGTAATTCGGGAATATTCAGACAGGGGGTAATGTGTTTGAACCGTGAAAATCGCAGAGCTTTGAAAAAGAAGCTCAGGGACAAAGGCTCACGCACACTTGCTGCGGATGTCCTGGAAAGCCTCGGAAACGAGATTGACAAAAAGATTCGTGATGGGGATTTGGTCATTCTGAATGTGGATCAAATCATAGCTCGGAAGGATTATCCGCGTATGCAGGGAGAGTACCGTCAATTCGTGGAGTCCAGCCGTAATAAGGTATTTGTTGCGCATCCGCATCGTGAACGACCCGATGGGTTCTCTGCTCTGATCGAGCTGGAGGGCGTAGAGACCTGGTTGTTCTGGTATGGGGATCTGATTCAAGTCGAAAATATTCAAACTGAGGAAGGTGAATAGACCATGGGTAATTCGGTCTATATCGTGTCTGTGGATGCCAAGGATTTGTTTTTGGCGAACTATTCAAGTCCGAACAGTAAGGAATATTCTGTGAAGCTGGCTGGATCAGACCACAACGACCAGTTCAATACAAGACGTTTTGTCAACACTTTGGATTATAGCCTCGACCTGATAAAGCTGAGGGAAGTTTATGAGAAGGTATACCGCCGCATGGACTTCACATTCAGTAAGCGGGGTAAAGAATACTGCCGGCGCGTGATCAATGTCACGTTCAAGTATAGTGTCAAGGAGTTCAATCGCTTCTTTGACAACACCTACATCAAGTATGGCTATCTGCCGCAGGATGTGCAGCTTACCGACAACATTTGTATCAAGGATGGGGAACTGATTGCTGTACGGGTAGGATCTCCCGTCGAAAATCCGGCCTCTCCCCAAGAGCTGGGAGATCTGTTCGTTTTTGATAACGGAATGTATCGGCTCGGGAAAACCATGAAGGTACTTCTTACCGTAGCCCAGCTTCGGAATCGTCTTTATCAAGACGGATTCACGTGTGATGGTATTGTGTTCCGTAGGTTCAAGCGTTCAAGCGGAAGCAGCCGAATTGGAAAGTGCCTGTTCATTGATGAGCAGTTGTATCCAAGAATGCACAAGTGGGAGCTTTGTGGGCTGAAAGTGAAAGAGGGTCAGGAGATTGATCTGGCCGCTCTGGAAGCCTATATTGCCCTTACTTTGAGCAGCATCGTCGGTACTATTCCGCTGCGGCCCGAGAACTTCTTGGTAATCGACGACCATAAGAGCGTGTTCAAAGATCGCGTTGTGGCGACAAGGATTGGCAGCGATAACTGGCTTACTTCAAAGCCGGAAGAGGTTGAGATCGAGAATAGCATTTGGGACGGACAATCTCTCATTGACAAAAGTGCTATGGGCGAATGGCAGGATTACGGTATGATCCTTCTGCGGAATCGGTTTTTCAAATCGGCCTGCTTTAATACCAATATCCAGAAGTTTTTCGCCGATCGTGGCATTACTGATGTGTCCCAGCTTTCCGGTTTCACGCTGGCGCAGGATATCAGCGATATCAAGGTTATTACTACGCCCAGTAGTATTAAGTACGTGAAGTTTGGCACTCTGGAACAGTGGCTGAGATTGCTGGACGAAGACGGTAACTTTGGTGTCGTGAAGCATGAGAAGCCGACGCATTTCTTTGATGGCCGCATGGTGCAGATCCATTACCAGCTTTTGAATACTCTTCAGCTTTCGCAAGATGATGTTGACCAGTTGGTAAAACCGTCGTTGGATTATCTGCGCATGATTCAGACAGATCCTGCGGTGCTGCGGTACCATATCAAATATATGGGCGGGAATGAGGAGATCGACAGCGACGGAATTACGACGACGAACGATGTGGTATATCAGATGTTGGGCGTTACAGATAAGTTTTCTCAAACGAGGCTGTACCACAACTTCAAAACCGACGTATCGAAGTCGTTCAAAAAAGAGCTGGCCCGTGGACACATTCTTGTAGAAGGGAACTATTCAACTCTGCTGGGAAACCCCATCGAAATGCTCTACTCTGCGATTGGGCAATTTGATGGTGAGAGTAAAATCGGAGTAGGCAATATTTTTTGCCAACAGTTTGCTTTTGATCAGACTATTCTCGGATCGCGCAGTCCCCATGTGACGATGGGAAATGTTCTCCTGGCGAGGAATACGGATAACGAGGAGATCCGGCAGTACGTCAATACCACGCGAGAGATCGTGTGTATCAACAGTATCGGCGAGAATATTCTTTTCCGGCTATCCGGTGCAGACTTTGACTCTGATACTATGTTGCTGACGAACAACGCCATCCTTATTCGGGCCGCAGAACGGAACTATCACAAGTTCCTCGTCCCGACCAGCATGGTAGACGCTAAGAAAATCGTGCGTCATTATACCAAATCAGATCAGTCTGATCTGGATATCAAAACATCGGTCAATAAGATCGGTGAGATCGTAAACCTCTCTCAAGAGCTGAATACGAAGCTGTGGGACGCGCTGAACAGCGGAGCAGATTTTTCCGAGTATGAGGAGCTTTACTGCGAGATTGCCCAGCTGGACGTTTTGAGCAACATCGAGATTGATAAGGCGAAGCGAGAATATGCCGTAGACAGTGTTGCGGAAATCAAACGGTTGAGAAAAAAATATGAGATACGCGACGATGATGGCCGGCAAGTAAAGCCCAACTTTTTCGGGAAGATCGCCCGCATGAAGGGCTATTATGACAGTGTGGGCAAAAACTATCGCTTCCACAATACGACGATGGACTTTTTGCAGCACAGCCTGAACTCTTACCGTACAAGCTATGCTTATACGTCGTTCATCCCGTTTTCTGAACTGTTGGTAAACGACGCCTATCTGCAAAAATCTGTGAGCTATTCACAGGTCGAGCGGATCTTGGAGTTTGTCAGAGATATGAGATCTAAGATCCGGGCAGTTTGGGATGGAACAGACGAAAACCTGGATAACTACGGTAAGGCAATCCTGGTACATGAGATTCGGCAGGAGTATATCAACTATATTAAGTCACTGCGGATCAGTCCTCATACTGCATATCGGTTGATGCTCGCCATTGAGGAGCCTCAGAATAAAGATATCTCACGCACCTTGTTTTATACGTTGTTTTCGGCACCTAATCAGTGCTTTTTGGACTTGATTGAGCAGAGTCGGACACCCATTTCAACGTTGACTGAGGTTTCTGACGGCCTGTGGGACGTGGAAATTTATGGGTTTCATTTCCGTAGAGAAACGGCGATATGCCCAAAAACAATGTCCGATAACTGTTGAATTTTCACAATTTTATACAGATTTTCGGGTTTGTTGGTCGAATAATTCTAAAACCACGCTGGGAACTCCCATTTGTTGTCGGGAGTTCCCAAGTCCTAAATTTGGTGTAAATTTGAGGGAGTACCCTCAAATTTATTAGAAAAGGATGGTTCTCGTGGTTCCTATTAACAAGACAGAGAAAGATCTGCTGGTCAAAGCGTTCCCTCCGCATAAGTATCCCCACTACTACTGTTATCCTCGGACGATGAAGCAGGACTCGAAGAGGGGTCATTATTTCTGCGTCGAATCCCCTGAGCTGCTTGCAAAGCTGAACGAAATTCGTCGTATGAACGTGATCGAGGAGCACAAGTAAATGGCAGTGCGGGAGCAGCGTGAGGTATATTCTCACGCGACGATCGACTGCTCCGATATGACGCTGACGGAGTATGACGTGAATGGTGCTCGGACTTACGATATCAAGGAGATCTTGGAGCGTTGGGCCGGCGTACCAAACATTGAAATTGAAATCAGGCAGAGCACGCTTCTGCCAGCAGAAGAGGGGTGAAGACATTCGTGAATCCAAAGTATGAACGCAGAGAAGGTGAGGATGCATATGAATATGGTCTTCGCCTAATCGAAATCAAAGTCGAACAGAAGCCCGACGATCTGGACTGGGAAGACATCGTTGAAGCAACTGGCATCGAATGCCATCGGGACAGTTTGAGAAAGGCGGCATCTGTAACGCCATACTCCGGCTATGCTGTTGCGCAGTATTTCAAGAAAAAGTATGCCGCTCAGGGTAATCCCGGCCAGGATGATTATATGGGCGAGCTAAACTGCAAAATTGCGGAGATGCGTAAAGAGGCCAAACGCTTCTATGACCAGCGCCGCGAGTTCAATAAGATGGTCGATCGGATGGGTCGTGAGGAAAATCTGGAAGATCGGCTCGTTAAGGCTGCTCAGGATCTGAATGAGTCTTTGCCGCTATCGGTTAATAAGCCGGACGACTTTTGTATGTCCCTTGGCGATGCTGAGGCTGTTCTTGTGTTTGCCGACTGGCATTACGGTATGGTAACGGACAATATCTGGGAGCGGTATGATACTCAGGTATGCCGTTATCGTGTGGAACGGCTGGTCGAGCGAGCAGTTGAGCGTATCAGGCTGAATAGATGCCATAGACTTCATGTCGTGTTGTTGGGCGACGCGGCTCATGGTTCAATACACACCAGTGCGCGTGTTGCCTCTGAGGAGCTGACGTGCGACCAGATCATGCAGGTGTCAGAAATTATGGCACAGGCGATCAGTGTTTTGGCCGATGAGGTTGAGCAGACAGTAGTTCACGCGACCTACGGAAATCATTTGAGAACCGTTCAAAATAAAAACGACAGCATTCATGCAGATAACATGGAGCGGCTGATCCCTTGGTGGCTTGAACAGCGGCTTCGTGATCGCAGTGATATCGTTTTCCCGGAGTCGGAGTATTACGAGTTCTTGTACTTCTCCGTATGCGGGTATAACATTTGTGCCGCCCATGGTGACTTGGACAACGTGAAAAACGCCGGAAAGACGCTGCACACGCTGTTCGCCAAGAAGTATTCCAGCGATATTGACTATGTGGTGTTGGCCGATAAACACCATAAAGAGGAGTTTGAAGAGCTGGGAATCGAGAGTATGATCGCACCCTGCTTGTGCGGTACGGATGATTATGCTAACGGAAAACGGCTCTATTCGACTCCGGCACAGCTGATGATGGTTTTCCGCCCCGGAGTAGGTGCGGATGCCTACTATCAGATCAAATTGAATTAAGGAGTGGGACAATGGTTAAGGCCGATATCGTGTCCGCTCTGTGCGAGAAAGGCTACTACAAGAATCAGGCCAATGATGTGGTGGACGAAGTGCTCCAAATCATCAGAGACGCGCTGGTTCGTGGGGAACAGGTACAGCTCAGAGGTTTCGGAACCTTTGAGGTGAAAACCAGAAAAGGCCGCAATAGCAAAAACATCTCCACCGGGGAGATGCGGGTATCGAGCGATAGCAAGGTACCCACGTTCCGAGCCAGTAACAGCCTGAAAGAGGATGTTCGCGCCGGTACAGACTCGCAGCAGTGACACAAAAAAATATAAAATAATTTTCTTTGTAGCTATTGACATCCAGAAATGCCTATGGTATCATATGACCATAGCAACAAAGAAAATCAATGAAAACAGCGCCGCCCCTTATTAGGGGGCGGACATATGGGGCCATAGCTCAGCTGGGAGAGCGCCTGCCTTGCAAGCAGGGGGTCGGGAGTTCGATCCTCCCTGGTTCCACCACTATGCTGTATTGGCTAAGTTGGCGTTTGTGCGGTTCAGCTCATTACTTTTACTGCTATCTCAGCCAAAAGCCTATCGGCTGCAGACGAGGTTTTTTGGACGTACAGCTATTACGGCAGATGCGTCTGCCGTAATATCGGGATATAGCTCAGTTGGTAGAGCACACGATTGATAATCGTGAGGTCAAAAGTTCGATCCTTTTTGTCCCGACCAGTCCCATTCGCCACAGGAATGGTATTTTGACCGAATGCCGATGACAAGGCGGGAGATACGGCTGTGGCACATATCTTTCTCTATGAACTGCAGGACTTCCCCTTCCGCACGCCGATAAGATTCGCCGTCTGGAATATGCAGGGATTGGGGAACGTGGTCGGGCAGCGCCTACGCCCGAACCGGTACACCTTGACAATTTCATATGGGGCCGTAATGGGTTCGACGGGGTTCTGAGAGAGTAAGACTCGCAGGTAGAAGACCGCCTCAAGGCTTAAACAAAAATGAAATGACAACGATACGACTGTTGTAATGATCCATCCCGCTTTTTCCGCTGCTCTTGCAGCAAAGGGAATTGCCGCCTGATGACGGCTGGATTCCAAAACGATGTACCCACTGACCGGGTAAACATCTGAGGTCGAAGATTCGGTCAGAGTATTGCAGTTTTCCTTGTCACTGTGAAAAGAAACAAGGTGGTGGAGGTGCATCTAACCGGTGTGCCCTGGGCGCGGAGTGACAACTGCTGATCCGCCCGTCTCAGTTTGAGGCGAATTGATAAAGTGTTGTCTATTGCGTAAGACTGTTTTATTCATGTAGGGATTTCGGACAGGGGTTCGATTCCCCTCGGCTCCACCATATATAGAGGATGTAGTGATAACGGTAGCACGCCTGCCCAGGGAGCAGGAAGAACGGTTCGAGTCCGGCATCTTCTACCATTTTTGGGGCACGTACAGCAACTTTCAAAAACTTTTTATGGGAAAAAGAACAACCGTGTTCCGTATTTTGAGACGCTAACAGCAATTTTGAAAACAATTCTACTTGAAATAGAAAAATCATCGCCTTTAACTAAGCATATGCCGAACAAATGTGGTGTCGTTAAGAATGCGTCTCGTAGATCTATATTGGCCCGTAGCTCAGATGGTAGAGCGTCTGACTGTTAATCAGATGGTCGCAGGTTCGAGTCCTGCCGGGTCAGCCATATTGCGGGGTGTAGCAGTGGTAGCTTACCAGCCTCATAAGCTGGTGGTCGCAGGTTCGAGTCCTGCCCCCGCAACCATGCCCGTCCCACGAACAGAGCGGAGACTGTAAACCGAATGGGAAATAGAAACCTTCACATCTGGCAGTGATGACTTTTACAAGGTTTTGGGAGTAAAACCGGCGCAATCCGGCAGGCGAAGTACGAGCCGGCACCATGGCTTACGGTGTGAGTAAGCCGATCTGTCCGGTTAGCTCAGCTGGGAGAGCATTTGCCCTACAAGCAAAGGGTCGGCGGTTCGATCCCGTCACTGGACACCATATGCGGGTGTAGCACAACGGCCAGGGCACCGGCCTTCCAAGCCGGGGATGCGGGTTCGATCCCCGTCACTCGCTCCATATGCCGGAGTGGTGGAATCGGCAGACGCGGAGGACTCAAAATCCTCTGGTAGCGATACCGTGTGGGTTCAAGTCCCACCTTCGGCACCAAGGCGTATCTGCATTAAATCACAGCCCCGCACCATTTTTTCGGTTTTGATGGTCACTCGACCCAGTGCCAGCACTGGGATGAGAGGGCTGCAATCACGAAGTACAAGTGATGTGAGCCACGCAAACCGTATATGGCAGTATGACTGGAGGTGGCTCCAGCACGACCTCATACGTCGTAAGACGCAGGTTCGAGTCCTGCTACTGCCACCACAGCTCTCCCATTTTGGGCGAAACGATATTATAAATAGCGGTGGCCTTATGAGTGGGGCGTTAATCAATGGGGCTGACATCCATTACCGCTGAAGTCAGCTTATGATACCGTAGCCAAGTAGTAAGGCTCTGGGCTGCAACCCCAGGATCATAGGTTCAAATCCTATCGGTATCTCCATATTGGGGTATCGCCAAGCTGGTAAGGCATCGGACTTTGACTCCGACAAGAGGTTTACCCTCGACCGCAGGTTCGAGTCCTGCTACCCCAGCCAATAAAATAAATGCGGTGGCGGAATAAGTAGACGTTGTGGGCGATTGGGAAGGTAGACGTGGAAGTATCTTGCTCTGCAAGGGGTGCTATCATGCAAGGTGTAAATCCTTGCCCGCATTTTTATATATGCTCCCATCCTCTAACTGGAATAGGAGGCCGGCCTCTCAAGTCGGCAATACGAGTTCGAGTCTCGTTGGGAGTACCAGAGGTGGATCTGTGAAGGGGCTTGTGCGCACAAGTTGTTATAACAGAAAGAGTAGTCTCATGAACTGCTTGCCGCAATAAGGCTTCCAACTGGAAGCGCCTTGCCATAATTTATAAAGCAGGTGCAATCATGCCGAAGAAAGATTCGGGCGTAACGAAAGAAAAAACATCAAAAATCGTTAAAAAGATTTCCGCCTCTGAGTGCGGTACCGGTGTGCTGTGTACAACGAGGTCGGGCAAGCAGTACCAGATCAGCCAAAATCCAGAAAAGAAGAAGCATACGCTATGGCGTATTGTGGATGGTGGATATGAGAAAATTGCGACTGGGGATTCGCCCTATGATCTATACCCTTTAATTGGTTGGGACAAATAAATCCAAATATGCTGCTATGGTGGAATAGGCAGACACGCCAGCTTCAGGTGCTGGTGGGAGAAATCCCGTATGGGTTCGAGTCCCATTAGCAGTACCAACATGGTGCGTTGGACGAATTGGTAGAGTCACCACCCTTTCAAGGTGGAATTTCCGGGTTCGATCCCCGGACGCATCACCAAAGCAACCTAAATTGGTTGCAAAATAAAAATGCAACCATAAATGGTTGCTGTATATGGCGTGTTAGCTCAGAAGAGTAGAGTGCCGGCCTGTCACGTCGGAGGTCACGGGTTCAAGTCCCGTACACGTCGCCATTTTTATAGGGGTTTGGTGTAATTGGTAGCACTCCGGTCTCCAAAACCGATGTAGGTGAGGGTTCAAGTCCTTCAACCCCTGCCATGCTGACATAGCTCTAATGGTAGAGCGGTTGCTTCGTAAGCAATAGGTTCAGAGTTCGAGTCTCTGTGTCAGCTCCATATGCTGGTGTAGCTCAGTCGGTAGAGTGGCTGATTTGTAATCAGTAGGTCGGGGGTTCAAGTCCGTCCACCAGCTCCATATGCGGGTATAGCTCAGTTGGTAGAGCAGCTGACTCTTAATCAGAAGGTCGTGGGTTCAACCCCCTCTACCCGCACCAATATAAGAATAGTAAATATAGGGGAGCGCCAGAGTTGGAGAGCTGGGGCGGTCTGTAAAACCGTTGCTTTCGAGCTGAGTGGGTTCGACTCCCACCTCCCCTACCATACAAATATTTGTTGCTACCCGATATGCAACTGAAATAAGGTCGGGTTCAAATTGACGAGTGGGTGATTCAATGAAGTTCCCGTTTGGATCTTTAATGTATTATGTGTCCCCGGTGAATGGAGCAAAAACACTTTGCCTATACATTCGAGACGATCATGGAAAGGCTGTTGTGTTCTTTGAGCACGCAGAATGGGCAGCTCGGGTTGGGTACGATCAGCTTGAAAAAATAATGTGTGCCTAAATTTTACAAGTGGCGGAATTGACCCCAGTAGGTGCGGGGAGCAGTCTTGAAAACTGTTGGTCGTGATGAGCGGCTTGTGGGTTCGAGTCCTACTTCCGCCGCCAACGGGATGTGTTGATATTTACTGCTTTCTAACGACCCCAAGACAAACGGTACGAAAGCGGCGCGGTTCCAGCGATAGGGGACGGTGGACTTTGCTACGCTGTCCTGTGCAATGCCGATAAACAAAAATGCGTAGCGCTATGGGATGATAGCTCAGTTGGAAGAGCGGCAGGTTGAAGCCCTGCGCGTCGGAGGTTCGATTCCTTCTCATCCCACCAGTCCGTAAGGATACTACCTATGATGACGTGTGACGGCTCTGACACGTCGGTAAAATAAAAATTGGCCGTGTGCAGGTAGATTAGGGTCGCTCCCTCCGGTGAAAGTCCGGCGCAGGCAAAACGCGATAGACCAACCTAAACGCTGTAAGCAAAGCGGCAAGCCGATCAGGAGCGCGGCGGGCTGGCATACCCCAACGGGACTTCGTGAGCCTGGGAAAGTATGCCCCTCTAATGGTAGTCAGCAATGGAGGATAAATAAGTGTAGTAACCGTGCAAATCGGAATTATTGCCTAATTGAGATAACATATCACGGCTGTGAGTGGCGGTCGGAATCCAAGGTAAAGGTGTGTGGTGAGGCCGGGAGTGGAGTCACTTCATACAACATATGCGCCTGTAGCTCAGTTGGGAGAGCAGCGCACTTTTAATGCGTGGGTCGGGGGTTCAAATCCCTTCAGGCGCACCAGAAGAAATAATAACGATTGAGAAAACCTCGGAGTCTTTGGACTTCCGAGGTTTTGTCATATAGAAAGGAGGTCGCGGACATGGCGGCAAAGAAACAGCTGATGAAACCGGCTACGCAAAAGGTAGTGAAAGATGCGAAGCCTACCGAAGTTGAGCCGCGTGTAATCAGCGATGAAGAATATCGCTGTACCTGCTGCGGCCACAAGTACAAAAAACAGGAGACTAATTTTGGCCGTTCAAAGTCCCCTATTTATAAGGGCAACAACGGCTTTGTCTCTATCTGTAAGAACTGCGTTGCAGAGCTTTACGAACAGTACGTAAAGTTCTATGACGGAGACGAAGATGCGGCGGCAGAGCGGATTTGCCAGATCACGGATATGTACTTTGATTTGGATATCTGGGCGTCGTCACGAAAGATCAGTGAGAGCCGCAATGGAAAGAGTCGCAATCGGATCAGTACCTATATTTCCAGACTGAATTTGAGCCAGGTAGACGGAGCAACGACCTACTCTGATACATTGGTGCGGCGCTGGGAAGCCAATGTGGAAAACGCACCTACGGTGGAGGATGTGGCAAAAAATGACGATATCCAGACGCCCGAGGAGGTTGTGCGCCGGTTTGGTGTCGGTTTTGATGCTGGCGACTACGATTCTATGCAGTACGAGTATCAGGATTGGGTAAAGCGATACGGCGAACCGATGGATAAGCGGCAGGAGGAGCTGTACGTTTCGATCTGCTTTATGAAGCTCAACCTGCGGAAGCTGCTTCAGAAGGGGGATTCCAACATTGGTACGGCTGCGAATAGCTACAAGTCGCAGATTGACGCAGCTACTACTGAGATCGAAGACCGGAAGAAAAAGGCTGAGGCTGAAAAGCAGCTGAGTCCTTTGGGAGAAATGATTCGAGATATCGAGGAGTTTTGTCCGGCTGAATATTACAAGGACAAGAAGCTGTATGCGGACTTCGATCATTTGAAGGAGTATATTGAGCGGTTCATGACCAGACCTCTTCGCAATCTATTGACCGGCTCTAAGGAACTGGACAAGGAATTTAGCCTGTCTGATTCGGAGGAGTGAGTTATGGATTACGAAGCGTTGATGGATGGGCGGCAAAAACACGTTCATGAACATTTCTCACCCAATAGCAAATTGAACGACCCTGAGTTTGTCAAAAAGCTATTGGATTGGATAACGTTTTGGCGAAGGAATCCCAGCCGCTTTGTGCAGCGGTATTTCGGAATCACACTGTATCTCTATCAGCACATCATTTTGTATCTGATGGATATTTTTCCGAGTATCTGCATTGTGGCCGCTCGTAGTGCGGCAAAGTCATTTATCATTGCGGTCTATGCCTGTAAAGAAGCAATTTTGCGGCCTGGATCATTGATCGTCGTAGCTTCGGCGACAAAAAAGCAGGCGAGATTGATCGTATCAGAAAAAATCGCCAAAGAGATTTTGCCAAGATCTCCGTTGCTTCAACAGGAGATTAAGACCATCAAGGACAACCAGAACGATATCGAAGTGAAGTTTAATAACGGAAGCTCTATTGTTGTATTGGTTGCCAATGAGAATGTGCGTGGATACCGTGCTACAGTATTCATTTATGAAGAGTTCCGTATGATTGTGAAAAGCATTATCGACACGGTTCTTTCTCCTACGCTGTTCCAGCGGCAGATTCCGTTCAGAATCAAGTACCCCGACGAGTACAAAGAACTGAAAGAGGAACCGAAAGAAATCTATATCAGCTCTGCATGGTACAAATCTCACTGGATGTGGGACTACATGAAGCTCGTGACCCGCGATATGTTGGGCAAGGGCAAATCTGTTCTGATTGGTATGGATTACAGCATCGCTTTGAAGCACGAGATTAAAACCCGTGACTTCTTGGTGAAGGAGCGAAAGAAGCTGGATAGGGTTGCCTGGACGATTGAGTATGAAAATCAGATGGTGGCCGAGAATGCTCATGCTTACTTCACCTACGATATGCTGAACAAGAACCGTGTGTTGAAACGTCCGTTTTATCCAAGGAAGAACGAGGACGTACTGTCAAAGGTCAAGGCAAAGCACACAATTCCCAAACAGGCAGGAGAAATCCGTATTATCGCGTGCGATATTGCCCCGGAGGGCGGTACCGGCAACGATAACTCGGTATTTACTTGCATTCGTGCTCTCCCTGAGAGCAAGGAGTATAAGGTCTCAGATACCAGTGGAGATCATATTGAGGTCAAGCAGGGATACCGCCGGCAGGTAGTCTATATGGAGCCGCAGGCAGAATTTGAAACGACAAAACAAGCCATTCGTATTAAGCAGCTGTTCGCTGACTTTGAGGCGGATTATTGCGTTTTGGATACACGAAACGCGGGTGTCGCTATTTACGACGCTTTGGCTAAAGTGCTTTATGACGTAGATCGGAACGTGGAATACGAACCTTGGACGTGTATGAACGATGATAAGCTGAAAGCTCGTATCGTAATTGCAGGCCAGAAAGAGGCAGTTTTCTCGGTTAAGGCGTCCTTGGAGCTGAACAGCAAAATTGCTGTCTCTATGCGGGATAGTTTGAATAACCGGATGATCGAACTCATGGTAAGCAACCAAGAGGGCGTTGAAGAATTGCAGCGCTTGTATCCTGAGTATGTCTCTGCCGATGTAGATACCCAACTTTTCTATGAGCGTCCTTTCCTTGAGACGGTGGCGTTGATCAATGAGATGATTGGGTTGGAGTATACTGTGCAGAACCAGACCAACCTCATTAAGATTGAGGAACGCCCAGGTGCGCGGAAAGACCGGTATACATCAGTATCTTATGGCAACTATTTCGTTTCACTTTTGGAGGCGGATCTTTTCTCGGATAGCTCCGGGTATGAATACGTAACACTTTGTAATTAAAGGAGGTGAAGACAAGTGGCAGGAAAATCATTCTTTGGTCGGATTATGGGCCGGAATCAATCTGAAACGCAGGCCGCAGTACCTATGTCGCAAGTAAACAGTGCGCCGCAGGACGACAAGACCTATGAGTTTAACACGCGTTTGGGTTCGTCCTATTTGAACGTGGTCAACTACGGTACGAAATGTACGGCACCGTATTCCACGGAAGAAGTCACGCGAATGGCGAGAGATCCTATGCAGTACATCTCTGAATTGCGTCAATGGGCGAAGTGGGCGTATTACTCAAACGGCACGGTGACGACAGCTATTGATAGCCTGGTTAGTCTTCACTCCCTTGATTATGTGGTAGTTGTTAAGCCCAAGAAAGCGGGAGGCTCCCGTAAAGGGTATCGTGCCAGCATGGACAAGATGACCAGCGTGCTCCGGTCGATGCGCTACAAGGAGGTTATTCGTGACGGTCTATTCCACGATGCCAATGAGGGTATGTACGTGGGGTACATGGAGACGAGAACAGTACCAGTAGACGATCGGCTTGCGCTGACTGATCTTGATATCCAAGGCATCACCGAGATTAACTCAGCCGGCGTCAACTGTGTTGTTATTTCTTTGCCGGTAGAATATACAAGAATCATTGGCCGCAGGAACAACTGCTACGAAGTAGCGTTTGACCTGCGGTATTTTAGCGCCATGACAGAGGGAGATCGTAAGCGTAAGCTGCAAGGCTTCCCTCGTCAGATTCAAGAAGGATGGCGTAGATATTCCAATGGAGAGTTCCCGGATGGTGCGTGCTGGCAGAGACTGGACTGGCGCAAGACGATTGTAACCAAGATCAAGAGCGGACAGAACGATCCGTATGGCGTGCCTTTTGCAGTAGCTGCGTTGGACGATATCGACTATGCCAAATACTTCATCAATACGAAGCGGCGTGTGTTGGATACGGTCAATAACCAGATTTACTATGAGACTTTCCCCGAGGGAAAGGACAAGGGTACATCTGCTCTGTCTCAGTTACAGCAAGAAAACCAGCATAACACAGTCAAGCAAGCGCTGACGCAACGCAGCAACACAAACGGTGTATCATTCTTCTCTTTGGCTTCTGGCACAAAGATGGATCGGCTTCCGGTTGATCTCTCCCTTTTGAATGAGGAAAACGAAAATGCCATCAAAGAGGATGTGAATGAGGACATCGGCGTGGCCGCTGCTGCGCTGAGTGGCAGTTCTACGGGTAACTATGCCACGGCCACACTGAATATGGAAATCGTTGCGAATAACGTATTCACGTGGATTGAGGCTTTGGTGGAAGAGCTGAACAAGTGCTTGAATTACAACGTGATCAGGGACGGCAGCTACCGGGTGGAGTTCCGGGTGCTTCCCATTACTTTTGTCAATCGAGAAAAACAGGTGAAGTTTTTCTCTGACCTGTATGCCCGTGGAAAGGGCAGCTTGATGGCATGGATTGCCTCTACAGGGTTTGACGTGGATGACTACCTCTCTCTTATGGATCTTGAGTTGGATGAAGACTTTGAGAACAAGTACCCTGTGCATAAGACCTCGTTCACTGTTACCGGTAAGGATGCGCCTGACGGTGATGTGGACAAGAGCACCGGTGGCGATCCTCCGGTCAACCCAAGCACAGAGTCTACAAAGGCTAATAATGCTAACGCAAGCCCCTCTCCGTCAGGATAAGGAGGTGAGAGTATGTCTGAGAGAGCTTTTGCCCCTATCTATGAGATCTCCAGTGAAAATAAGATTGCTGGCAGACGACCTATCAAGGTTGTATTGCATGAGATCTTTCCTGATAACACTCGTTGGCAGGAAAACGGAATCTCGTGGAAAGAGGAATATGTTCAAGCTAACCTCCACTCCGTTGTCGGAATGTCGATTGTAGCGGAATTTTTGACCGAAGATCGGGACGTTCCATACAACCACGGTATGACGGATGTACGGGAGGAGGATAAGCTGCCTTTGTTTGAAGACGCCACTATGGTTGGACACTTCGACAAGGCGTATGTGGATGACGTAGAAATCGGAGGCGTTACTAAACGCTGCTTGGTAGCAGAAGGAACGCTGGATGAAATGCGTTATCCCAAGTTTGTTGCTTGGCTCCGCGAAAATATGGCGGACTCTGTTGTTAAGGGTTCCGTGGAAATTGTGGGTAAGCCCGAGCACGATGGATACATTATTTACTCCGGCGGTTGGAAAGAGGAAGGTCGTGTCCCGCAGTATTACGATTACAGCGGATATGCGATTCTCAGTGTTAAACCGGCTGATGAAGCCGCCATCGTAATGGAGCTAAATAATAAAAAATTGGACAAGGAGGATGGAACAATGGACGAGAAGACCAAGAACGAGTTGATGGCGGCTGTGACTGGTGCTGTCTCTGAGGTCAACTCCAAGTGGGAGGAGTATTGGGCCAAAGTTGACACGCTTCTGGCTGAGATTAGCCAGCTGAAAGCTGACATCGCACAGAAGGAAGCTGATATCAAGCAGCTTCAGGCGGATTACGACAAGGAAGCCGCCGCGAAGGAAGCGGCAGAGGCCGGACTGACTGAGGCTAACGCCGCGAAGGAAGCGGCAGAGGCCAGCCTCGTTGAGGCTAATGCCAAAATCACCGAAATGCAGAACGCCGCTGCCGTGGCAGAGCTGAATGCTGCACTGGCCCCCTACACCGAGGAGCAACGTGCGGTTGCCAAGGAAGATATCGACGCTTTCAATTCCAATCTCGGCAGCGTAGAGATCAACAGCATCGTTGGCAAGATCTGCACCGCTATGGTGCAGACGGCTCGTGAGAGTAAGATCGCAGAAACCAATGCCGCCAGCCAGATTGACGTATTTGGCATGACGGATGACGCCGGCAAGAAGGAGAACACCGACCCCGCCGACGTGGACGTATTTTAAGAAAGGGATGAAAAACAATGAAGGCTAAGACGATTGGTTACTACAAGAACGTGCAGAACGTTGGCGACGTTAATGCCGCCGTCGATCTGAAGGTCGGCATGGGTGTGGTGCTGAATCGCGCCGCTCGTACTGCCAACCTGCCCGCCTCTGAGGAGGAGGCTAAGGCTTGCTTCCGTATCGTGAGCAATATCAATGACAAGCCTGAAATGCGTAATTTCGAGGAGACGTTGACGGTCAAGGCCGGCGAGAAGGTACGCGCCGACGACCTGACCACTGTGGCAAATCTGGAGATGGAGTTTGCCAGCTATGAGATCAGCACCGACTATGCCGGCATCTCTGTTGGCGATAAGCTGGTCTTTGGTACGGATGGCCTGCTCGCTAAGAGCGCCGATGTAACCGGTTACAAGGTGTACTTCGAGGTTACGAAGAAGACCGCATACATGGGCAAGGGCGTCCTCGTCGTTGTCCGCGTGCAGTGAGAAGAGAAAGAGAGGGATAAACGATGAGCACGATTTATGAAATCAACATGAGCAACGCTCAGGCTGATGTGAATACTGGTCGTGTCAAGCAGAACTCCAAGATCGTGGAGGTATTTTCTGCTCTGAGCGCCGGTAAGCGCCCCGAGGTTGACGACAAGACTCTGGACAAGAGCGTGGCAACCATCAAAGAGCTGTCCAGCAAGGCTATCGACGGCGATAACGCCGCCCGTAGCGAAATCAACTCCATCATCCGGTTCTCTATTGAGCCGAAGCTGTTGGAGGTTGTTCGCCTGTTCGACTTCATGGGCACATATCGCCGGATCGGTTACAACGAGGCTCCCATGATGAAGACCTACGGATACGAGAGCATTGATTCTCGATTCCAGGCATCCAGCAGCGACGTACCCTTCGCCGCTGTGAATTGGCGTGAGTATCCGATCGGCACCCAGACCATCTCTGCCGGTTTTGCTGTTGACTACCGCGAGCTTCAGAACGGTAACTTCGACGGCAATATCCGTGAGGGTATGAACCAAGTGCAGATTGATATGCAGAACAAGATGACCTACTACGTCATGACCGTTCTGTACAACGCCCTGAAAAACGCCAAGGGTGTGAAGCACTTCGCTGAGGACAACGGCATCACCAAGACCGCTGTTGACAATATGCTCAAGTCCATGCGTCGCTATGGTAAGGTCAACATTGCCGGCGATTACAGCGTAGTGTCTCAGTTCAACGACTTCGCTGGCTTCAAGCAGTTCTCCGCCGATGAGATCCGCTACGCCAACAACATTGTTGCCGAGGAAATCCGCCAGACTGGTCTGGTAAGTATGTACAACGGTGCTTTCGTAACCGAGCTGCCCAACGCGATCAACTGGACTCAGTTGAACAAGGACGGCACCGATTATGACCTGTATATGCCCCAGGGTCTGCTGTTCTTCCTGCCTCGTGGTTCTGTGTCTCCTCTGCAGGTCTTCCTGCGTGGCGGACTGACCACCATGACTGGCGACGACATCGTAACCCGTCAGCACCTGACCCGCTTCGATATGGAGTTCGGCGCAGGCGTTGCCGAGGGCATGGAAGATCAGATCGGTCTGATCTCCGATACGAACTTTGATGCTCCCACTTTTTAAGTGAGAGGTCTTTTTTTTTATGCCTGAATGACGGCGCAAACGGGGAGGGGCACAAACCCCTCCCCTAATTTCAATCAAAGGGGAATCGTTATGAAAACGAATAATGTTCTGGTAAACAACCTTTGCTCCTGGCCTCTGGGCTTCCGGCGTCTGGCGGGGCAGGGCGATATTGCAATTCCGGGCAAAGCTCGGAATTTCCCCCTCCTCTCCGAAGAGGAGGTTCTGGCTCAGATCCAAACCGGCAACGTGATGTTTACCGGCACTGATGGTATGGGCAATCATGCCCGTATTCAGATCGTGGACGAGGCAAAGCGTAAGGAGCTGTTCGGCCTGGGCGACGCCGAAGTTTCCACTCCTATCCTCTTGAATGAGGAAAGTGTTAAGGAACTGTTGGCTATTCGCTCCAAAGCCAAGTTCAACGAGCAGATGGAAGCTATGGTGAAAACCGACGCCGAAAAGAGAATGCTCGTGGAGCTGGCGTTTAGTGTGGGCGCTGAGGACGCGGAGTCCTGGAAGGTGGACGCTCTGCGCAAGCTGGCTGAGACTGCCAAGGTCTAACCGATGAAGGGAAAAGGTGTGGATTATGGCGGACGAAAAGAAAACGACCTTTGCGGACGTTGAGCAAAAATTCCACTCCATGCCTTTGACTAAATATGAGATCCCGGAGGCATTGGAAGCAGAATGGCTATCCACAGCGGTAGCAGATTTTGAACTGAATTTGGGCTGTGACCTCGGGTATAACGAGGAGACACGCGAGTTTTCTGGCAAGTTGAAAAGTATTGCCGTTCGTACTCTCGCCCAGATGATGTATGTGTCTTACCTGCAAAGGGAACTGAGCAGGGTAATGGCGCTGAACGGGATCTATGGAAAGGATGTTCAGCTAACCGGCCAAGATGCGACCAAACGTGTAACAAAACAGGAACTTGACGACCAGATCGCCAAGGTTGAAGTTTTGCTTCATCGTCAGAAAGACCCTGCGTATGGATAAGGGGGTAGCAATATGTCAGAAGAATCCAAAAGCTGGTATCGAATGACACGCCCTCTTTTCAACAGCGGGTTTGAGGATGATGAGTTTTGGGCATACGGCCAAGATGGTTTTCAGGAAGTGCTCGATTCCTTTATCGGGTCTGATATTTTGATCTACGATAAGGCGATTGGAACTGAGCCGCAGCAGGTAAGAGCTATTGTCCAACAGAAAACCAGCGATGTGTATAACAGCACAACGGTTAGACAGATTCTTTGCAATATCGGTATCTTGAGATGTGGGCAGTACGTGAAACACGACGGGGCGTTTTGGCTGGTGAGTTCGCTGCCGGATAACAACCGCATTTATGAAAAGGCGGTACTCTGGAAGTGCAAATACTCCATCCGATTCGTCTCCCCTTTGACAGGTGAGATTGTAGAATACCCCGTATATAGCACAAACAGCACACAGTATGGCACGGGTGAGGCGGGTAAAACGCAGATGACGGTTGGCGAAGACCAGCACCTGATTTATCTGCCGTACAATGAGGAAACGATTATGTTGGATACCCAGACCCGGTTCTTGATGGACAAGAACAAGGTCGATCCAACAGCCTATCGTATCACCAGAGTTGATCCGATCTCGTATGCAGTGGGCGACGAACGTGCAGAGGATGGCTTGATCCAATGGGCCGTACTGGAAGACCAATTCAATGCCGCTACCGATAACGCCGAGTTGATGGTGGCAGATTACTATACTTCTGTCCCCGGTGGGACGGAGGAAACCTTGGGAGCGAGCGTCCATATCACATTGACAGACCTGGACGGCGATTTCAAGATCGCGGGCGGAGAGACAAAGCAAATCCGTGTCCAAGTCTTGGATGAGAGTGGCGTTCCTATTGATCCATTCCAATATCGTTTGGAGTATGACTTTGCTGGTGCGGCCAGCATTGTCGATGAGATGAACGGCGTTATCACGCTGCGGGCGTCGGATGATCCCGTATTTGTGGGAACACAAATTGAGATCAAGGCAATCCACGACGCCTCCGGCAGTGAGGCCGTTATGAAAATCCAAATTGTGAACTGGTAAGGAGGTGATGAGGGTGTCGCATTTTGATTCGATGATTCAACAGAAGATCTTGCTGAAACGAAAGCTGCTGCAAAATCAGGCGGTGGTCAATTTGCTCTGTAACGTAGGGAACAACGTGGCGGAGTTTGAGGATTTCAAAACGGGTAGTAAAAGCCCTGCGGAACCCCTCATCAAAACCCACTTTTATGTCCCTGGTACGCAAACAGATGACAAAAACTTTATCACGATGCGTAGTCGCGTGGTCTATACCGACTCGAATGTGATTAAGGAGACAGGGATTACTGTCTATATCATCTGTAACGAGCACCAGATTGATTTGCTGCAGGGTTCCAGAGCGGATCTGCTGGCAGATGAGGTGGATCGCATTTTGAACAACGGGGACAAGCCCCTGTTCGGACTGGGTGGGATCAAGCTCAGTACGGCGGATGAAGTTCAGTTCAACGAAGGATACTCCGGGTGGTCGATCCCGTACGTTACCCACGAGATGAATAGGGAGGCTGGTATCATTGATTGATCAGCTGAAATTGTTTCGTGGAGAGGGATACAAGATCAACGATAAAATCTTGATCAGGCAACCCACCTTGGAGGAAATCGTAGATTTTGGCGAGCAGCGGTATTTCGGACTGGTGCGCACTATCTGTTCGACCCCCGCCGATCGAAAAGTCGAAATCTGGGACAAACTTCATGTCTTCTGGGAGAAGATAGACGAATACGACCTTTTCATATCCCTTTTTCAGACGCTTCAAAAATCTGAGGTGTCTATCCTTTTTGGGGATATGGACTTCACGACCTTTAAGCTCGGTACACAAACAGGTCTCCCAGACCTTGTACTGAAGAATAAAGATCAAGTGGTGATCGACCGAGCTATTCATAAGCTCATGACTGACTATCTCCGTCAAATCCATAAGCTGAAAAAGAATGTGGATACGGGATTTAACGACGCCACGAGAAAAATCATGATTGAGGATGACAGGGATGAAATGGCACTGCAAATGCAGAAGCCTTTTCAATCATTACTGTTGCCTCTTATCTCTTCTTTGACAAACTGCCCAGAATTTAAGTACCGGTGGGATGACGTATGGACGTTGCCCATCGGTGTTTTTATGGACAGCGTGGAGCGTGTTCAGAAGCATAAGAGCTACAACTTCGTAATGCAAGGCATTTACAGCGGCTGTGTGGATATGAAGAAGCTCGACAAAAAGGAACTGCATTGGATGGGGGATCTGAAATGATCCCGAAAAAACATAGAAAGGACGATGAATACCATGTTTAACGCAACTCAATTTGTCATCGACAAGGTACGTCGAATTACTCAGATCAACCTGGCAACGGGTTTGGTGGACTTCACCGGTACGAGCGTGGAGAGTCCTCAGATCGAGTTCACTGGCGAGTCTACCGACAAGACTGACGCTCAGGGCGTTCTGCTCGCCCGTTTCGACACCGCTAAGGGTGTGAACTTCTCTGGTGAGCTGTCTCTGTTGAACCTGAACCTGATGGGCGCACAGCTCGGATCTGAGGTGCAGGTGGCCGATAGCTCCAAGAAGGTCAAGGGTGCCGACTTTGCTATCCTCACCGTGACGGACGACAAGGGCACCAAGACCGCTACGCTGAAGCACGTGCCCACTTCTGCCCCCGCTGCCGTGTACACCATGAGCGAGGACAAGAACATCAGCGGTATGATCGAGGTCGGCGTTGATGAGGGTAACGCCAAGATCGAGGGCAAGGTTATCACTCTGCCCGCTTCCTTCGTCGGAACCACTGTTGGTGTGTTCTATGAGTACGAGACGGATTCTGCCGTCAAGCTGGTGGACAGCGCCGAGAGCTTTGCCGAGGCCGCGATGTATGTCGTGGACATTCTGGCTGCTGACGTGTGCAACCCGTCTGTCAAGCGTGCCGGTAAAATTGTCTTCCCCAAGGCTAAAATCGACAACAACTTCACGGTCAACCTGACCACGGAAGGTACGCACCCCTTCTCCTTCACTGCTCTGAAGGATTATTGCGCCGACGACGCGGAGCTGTGCTACATCCTCTTTGAGGAGTAAGGCGGTTTACCATGATTCGGAATTGCAAGGTGTGCGGCGCTTCGTACAAAACCTGCTATTCCTGTGAGAAAGAGCGGAGCTGGAGGCTTCATACTGACACTCCTGAGCACTACTACATTTGGACGGTGCTCATGGGGTATCAGGCCAACCACGATGCGAAACAGGCATATAGCGCTCTTCGGAAACGCGGCATCGACCTTCGTAATACGGCAGAATATACGCCGAGTGTGCAAGCACTGCTGGCGGAAATCTATGCTTTGGCGCACGAAAACAGCAGGGCGAAGAAAGCAGTAGTCGAAGCGGAGGAAACCAAGGCCGAAGAACAGGTGGATAACGAGGCTGAGTCGCAGCAGGAGTAATGGGAAGGAGGGCTTCGGCCCTCCTTTTCAGACTCATAAAGAAAGGTGGTGAGACGGGTGAAAATCTTGGCCGTTGACCAAGCCAGACACGGCGCATGGGCGGTTTATGACTATGAGGTAAAGAAACTGCTGGACTATGGGACGTGGGGCTTTGATAGCAAAAACTATACATTCGAGCAGGCAATTTTGCACATTGAGGCTTTGCTTAGTGAGGTGATCCGAACGCACGACATTGATGCGGTGTTTTTGGAGGACATTCAGCTTAGAAAGAATGTTCAATCTTTCAAAAAACTGGCTCAACTACAGGGCGTACTCGTGAATATGTGTGAAAAAACGAATATTTTGTACAATTTGGTAGCACCCACACAATGGCAAAATTACTGCAAAGCAAGAGGTAGGACGACAAAGGAGATCAAGTCAAAGATCACATCTGTCGAACCTACGGGCAAGAAGACATCAAAAATCCTATCGTTGCAAGCTGCAAGGGATATTTATGGAATCGTTACTGAAAACGACAACTTGGCGGACGCCGTGATGATTGGGCATTACGTCGTAAACAATATCAAAATCGGAAGCGAGGACGACTTCAATGAAAAAGAACGAGATGACTAAGAAGCTCATGGAGGAGTTTAACGAGGATTTTATCGACGTGGGGGGGGTATTAGACACCACATTGCCTGATCCCACTATGGTGGAATATTATCGCCGGTTGAAAAAGCGCGAGATTCTTTGGAATGACGATATCAGCGACGCTACTATTGATATCGCTTTGTATATCAAGAAGTGGAACTCCGAGGATAAGGGAATTGCGCCGGAAGAGCGTAAGCCCATCAAAATCTTCATCAATTCGGATGGCGGCAGCGTGGACACGGTGCTCCACATCATCGACATGATCCACCTGTCCAAGACACCGATTTACACGATCGGTATGGGCCGAGTGTACAGCGCTGGCGGACTTCTGCTGATGGCCGGCCATAAGCGCTATGTCTTTCCTCATACCAGTTGTCTCATTCATGATGGATCTTCCGGTGCGATCGGAAGCATCGGCAAAATGTTGGACAACTTGGAGTTTACCAAGGAATTGGAAAAACGCATGAAGGAGTACATCTTGTCCAGCACCCGAATCACGGAGGAAGTCTACGACCAGAACTATCGCCGTGATTGGTTCTTGTTCAGTGAAGAAATGATCGTGTTGGGTATTGCCGACGAGATCGTAACTGACATTGATACCATTCTTTGATAGGAGTGAAGAAGATATGGCAAAGAAAAATACCAGCATGGAAATCTATGATGTCCCCGCTACCCTGCAGGAGCATCCTTTTTATGGACTGAGACTGGATGAATACCAGAAAGTTTTTCGGGATGCTATTTGGGACACGGAGAAGCTGATTGTGTTTTGCAATGCTAAAGCTGGTACCGGCAAGACACTGATTGCTACGGCCACAGCCAATTTGCTTTATCAATACGGACGGTGTAATGGCATCGTCTATATTGCCTCTCCTACTCAGGAGCAGAAGCAGGGATATTTGAAGGGCACGATCGAGGAGAAATCCGAGCCGTATTTTGAGCCATTTTATGAAGCATTGGAAAAAATTGGTGTAAATCGCAATACTGCATTTTACGATGGTGCAGTCAACGAGAAGTATCAAACCGCATATATCCAGTGCGCTACGCACACGTTTCTGCGTGGTACCAACTTTGAGAACAAAGTGGTAATCATCGACGAGGCGCAGAACTATTACTTTGACGAGTTGAAGAAGGTTCTGACTCGTTTACATGACAGTTGCAAAATCATCGTAATCGGTCATGAGGGACAGAATGATTTGTTCGATCACCCGGAGCGCTCCGGTTTTGTTCCCTATCTGAACTGGTTTGCAGGTGATGATCGGACGGCGGTGTGCCGACTGGTAGAAAATCATCGCGGCTGGATCAGCCAACACGCCGACGAACTGACGTTCCGTGCGGCAATGAATCTTGTGGAGGATCAATAAAATGAAGAAAATCGCTGTAAATACGGTGAAAGCCTTTCTGAAAGAGAACAAGAAGGAAGATGCTTACACCCAGGCGTTTACTGTGGGGGACAGCTCTTTTGAGGTGTCATTCCATACAGCTCTGACTATCGCAGAGAAGAGCACCTTTCTGAATCGTGTGGTTTCTGGATGTTTCGATGCGACGGGCAAGTTCCGCCCTGAGTATGTCTCGCCTATGCTGCGAGCTACTATTCTCCAGATGTGTACCAATATCCCGGCCATGACGCTCAAAAACGAGACAGATGAAGTGGGTGTTCCCGCTCTGGATGTGGATGCCATGAATGAGCTGTATCTGGCTATGGACTTGGATCACGTCCAGAACGCCGGATATCAGGATATGCTGAATGAGATGGTTCCCCTGTGCGGGCAGGCTATCGACTGGAAAAAGAGCAGTATTCTTGCCGATCATGGTACGGATACAGCTCTCCGCGATCTGCTGGAGGGATTGGCCGATAAGGTGAAGGATATCGACACGGAGTCGCTCATGCAGTATGCCGGTATCCTTTCCGAAGGTACCAAAGGACTGGGTGAAGGTGGAATCCTGCAAGGTCTGCTGAACTCAAGAAAGGCGTAAGTAACAAAGAAAATTATTGAGTGGGAGGTGGCGGCATGAACATTCGGGAAGCGCTTGAAAAGGCAAACAAGCAGCTTATGGCAAAAATCGACGACGCAATGACAAAAGAAGTCTTTGAGGAAGTCCAGGATGAAGAAGCTGCCACCATCTACTCTGAGGTGTACAAGGTCTATACCCCTCGGATGTACCGTCGCCGTGGAGAATACGGCGGATTGGGAGATCCATACAACATTGAAATCCGAGGCGGAGCAGCAAAGGGCGGCGTGATGGTCGTGGTCAATATGACTGAACCGAATCCGGGTGGCTGTATGAACGACGATCGGGTAACGATTGGTAAAAATCTACCTGAGCTGGTGGAATTTGGAGACGGTTATAAATTCTATCACTATGATTTTCCCAGCCGTAGGCGCTATATGGAGCCTCGTCCTTTTACTGCAAAAACCATTGAGCACCTGAAAGAAAGCCGCGCTCATGTAAATGCTTTGAAAGCTGGACTGAGACGACAGGGGATCAATGTGAAATGAAATTTAACAGAAAAAGGTGGTGAGAGATGTGGACGAAGATCTGAAAATTGTATTGACCAGTGAGCTGGAGGCTGATGAAGAGGCTTCCGCACAACGTATTTCTGCGCAACTTCCCAACATTGCAAAGCTGATCAATTCCAAAAGCAGCATCAAGGTTGGTGTAACTCTGGACGAAGCTGGTATTCAGTCTCAAACTCAGCGGATTACTCAGCAAATCGCCAGAGCAACAAAATCCCAAAGCGTTGGTGTTTCTTTGAGCTTGGATCAAAGCTCTGTCAACAAGATTAAGACTGAGCTTAATAATTTGAAGGTCAGCCCCGACATCTCTCGTGCCATGACTGATCAACTGGATCAAATGGGTATCCAGATTGACCGAATCACTGGCCGCTGGGAAGCGGTGAACGGCGAAGAGGAACGCATGCTGAATCTGACCATTCAGGGCACGGATCAGATGCAGAGAACCGTCACGTATCTGCAAACCTATAATGCGGAGACGGGCGAAATCAATACCCATTTGACCAATGTGACTGCAAATCTGGAGCGTCAGCGCAGAGAGCAGGAGCAGGTAGCGGCTCAGGCCAAGAAGGACAATGAATCAAGGGTTTCATACTTGAATCGCCAAAAGGCTCTTTTGGCTGATATTCAAGCCGCTTATGTCGGTCAAACTTCTGTAAAGCCGATTACGGATAGCGCTCATTTGACAGCGCTGAATGATACTTACGCCGCAGTCAATGCCCGGATCGAGACCATGATTGCCGCCGAAGGGCGGCTGGATAATGTTCAACGCTCTAATCTGGAAGCTCAGATTTCCGGCTTGCAGCGTTTGGTCAAAGAGTACCAGAACGCCGAGTATGTAGCAACCAAGCTGAGAACAAAGGACATCGGTTCTATCAAGGCCGATCAGCTTTCCGGGCTGGAAGCCTTGGAGAAACGACTGGAATCTGCCGGAACACTGACCGACACGTTCAAGAGTAAGATCGACGGATTGAAGAAAACTTTGCAAGGCGTCGGCACCAAAGATCAGTTGGTAGCTTTCCTCAACAGTTTTGACCAGCTGAACAATGATGTGGCTGTCTTCCAGGAGCGGCTGCGTGGTGCGAACAAGATCTATACTCAGTTGATCTCTCTGGACAAGCAGATTACCTCTGTTCAGTCTTCTATGACAAAGCTGAATACCAGCGACGACAAAAACAAGTTGCTGGCTTTGCAAGGTCAACTGTCTGTGCTGAATAATCAGCGGGCGGCTCTGGAGGCACAGCTGGTTCCCTATGCTGATATTATTCAATATGCGAAGCAGGCGACGGCTCTTGAACAGAGCCGTCTTTTGAATGGTACCCAACTGGTTTATACCCAGATGGAGCTGGCTGACAAAGCGCGAGATTATGATGTCGCAATGCAGAGTATCCCGTCTACCATTGCTGATTTGCAAACGAAGTTTAGCCAGGTGGTGGCCCCCACAGAAAATCTCGTGCAGAATATGAGACTGCTCCGGGAGACAGCGGCACAGTATGGCGCTGATATGGGGGATAGGGAGAAGGTTGCGACATATGAGCGGCTGCAATCTCTGATTGGTGCTTGCAGTAAGGAAATGTCTGAACTTCTCCGCGTCCAGCGTGGTGATGTCAACGACTTCAAGTTTACTCAAAACTTGGAGAAAGCAAAGGCGGATTTGGAAACAGTTGGAAGAACGTGGAGTGCATTGAAGCAAGATCCCGGTCTTAATGCGCAATTCCAACAGCTGAGTGAAAACCTCAAGCGCGTTGACAATCAGATGGATTTGAGAAAATGGACGGCGCAATTTAGCACGTTCAAATCTGAGGTCAAAGCTGCTGGAAAGAATATGCAGTCTTTGGGCGACATTTTGAAGAACAACGTAGGTAAGGTACTCCAGTGGGTATCTGCTACTACGCTTCTCTTCCGTGCGTTCCGGCTGCTGAGATCTGCACTTACTACGATCGTTGATCTGGATACGGCCATGATTGACCTGCAAAAAGTCACGACCGCGACCAGAGAGGAGTATGACCGTTTCTATCATAGTGCCAATGGCACAGCCAAAGCGCTGGGTGTAACCACTGAGGAAGTTATTTCTCAGACGGCGGAATGGGCACGACTGGGCTATGCTATGCAAGATGCCGCAAAGCTGGCAGAAAACTCTGCTATCTTTGAAGCTATTTCTCCCGACATGGATATTACCCAGGCGACAGACGGCTTGGTAAGTATCATCAAGGCTTACGACCTCGATGTTGAAGACTCTTTGGATGGTATTATCTCCAAGGTCAACGAAGTGGGTAATAAGTTCGCCGTGTCCAACGGTGATATTGTGGAGGCTATGACCCGTAGCTCTGCTGCTATGGCTGCTGCAAACAATACATTTGAGGAAACGGTAGCTCTGGCGACCGCCGCTATCGAAATCACAAGAGACGCGGCGACGGTTGGTAACGGTCTGAAAACCTTGTCAATGCGTATCCGTGGCTATGATGAGGAGACGGAGGAATACTCCGCAGACGTGTCCGAATTGACCGGTACGATTGCCGATCTTACTAAGGTCGCAAGCAATAATAACCGGGGTATCAGTTTGTTTGAGGCGGACGATCCCGAGACTTATCGTTCTACCTATGACATTCTGTCCGATATTGCGGATATCTGGGATGAGCTGACCGATAAGAATAGAGCTAACCTTTTGGAGGCTCTGTTCGGTAAACGGCAGGCTCAGATTGGTGCCGCGATTTTGTCCAACTTTGATCAGGCGCGTAGTGCCATCGTAAAGATGGAAGAGAGCGCCGGCAGCGCGGGACGCGAGATGGACAAGATTACGCAATCGTTGGATTATAAGCTGAATGCACTGAAAGAAACATGGGTTGGTGTGGCTCAGAACCTGTTCCAGACCGACGATATGAAGCTCGTTGTTGATGCTTTGAACCTTGTTTCCAACGGGATTGACCAGCTGACGGAGAAGCTGGGATTGTTTGGTACAATCGGTCTTGTTGGTGCGATTGCGTTGATTTATAAATTCCGTGCCGAAATGAATATGCTCCAGAGCACTGTCCTTCCGGTGACAGAGGCTATCAGAGCGTCTGGCGTGGTTATGGACGGTAGCGCTACAAGTGTACAGTATTATGCTACTAAGCTGATGGGACTTGATAAGTCTCAGCGTGCGGCAGCAATGAGCGCACTTGGACTGACTGCGGAGCAGAAGAAGCAGGTCATGACAATGACCAGTCTGATTGCTTCTGCACAGAGATATACGATCCAAGAGTTGGCGGAAAAAGCTGCTACGGATAAAACGACTGCTGCTACGCTTGCCAAGAATATGGCGAAAGCTACCGAGAAGCGGACGACCGAGCAGATTACCGCCGCAATGATGACCGAGATTCTAAACTCCAAGAAACTGACGGCTGCTCAGAAGGAAGCAATCGTTGCTGCTCTGCGACAGACCGCAGCGAATGAGAAGCAGGCATTTTCTTTGAAGGTTCTCGGTGCCAACGCCAAGGCCGCATTTGCGGCGATGGCGACTAACCCCATGACATGGATTACCCTGGCAGTTACTGCTGTCATGGCTTTGGCTCAGGTATGGCAAAGTGTAAAGCAACGGGCAGAAGAAGCTCGTCAGTCTATGACTGAGGCTGCGGAGGTCGCTAACGATCAGCGCAATTCGCTTGCCGAGCTGATTGCAGAGTATAAAGAGCTGGCAACTGCCGGCGACTTCGACTCTTCTGCCAGAGAGACGGCGAAGCGTATCCAGAAAGATATTACGGATCTGGTTGGGGCGCAGGCTGATAATCTTGATCTGGTTAATGGCAAGCTGGATGACGAGATCAAGAAGCTCGACAACATTAAACTGCAAGCAGCGTATGACGCCAGAGATACTTTGGATACCAAGTACCGTGACGCAATGTCACGATATAACCAAGGTATCAACGCTGAAGGTTCTGGAACGAATTTCCTTGGCGTTGTTACTGACGCAGGTGGCATTGACCAGATTTTGCGAAAGATCGGTTATGTTAATGATGCGTGGGAAAATGTCAACGGGCAAATCAGTATTAGCTATGCACTGGCAGGAAAGAACGCAGAAGAAGTCCTGGCAATGTACAAAGAACTCCAGCACGTACTTTTGAGTGACGATAGCTGGCAAAGCATGGCTGACAGCTGGCTTGGGGACTCATCCCAAGATGTCCTCAACAACGTTCAGCGGCAGATTGAGTTTTATCAGGGACTCGTAGACGATTATAACTCCGCTCAAGAGAACTTCCTCAAAAATGAGGCGGTCATTGACCTTGGAGAGACGCTGAAAACTACTGATATCAATACTCAGGATGCTTTCGACGGATATATCCAGGGGATCAAGGATAGCACGGAGTATTCTGAGGCATATAAGAAGATCCTTTTGGAGCTTGCCAACGATACCTTCCCGGAGTTCAGCGGAGCAATGCAACAGGCCACAAACAACGGTGGCACTTCTGTATATATCGCACAGCTGGAAAAACTGACCGATGTTATTTCGGGGTTGCGGTCTTCGTATGATGCTTTGGCGTCTGCCGAAAGTGATATGGCCGGTGGCGGCGGATTGTCTGCTGAAACTATTGAGTCTCTTGCCGGTGCTGAGGAAAAATATCTGGACTACCTCTACGAGGAGAACGGCGTCGTAAAGCTCAACACAGCGGCATGGAAAGAAAACGCTAATGCTAAAATGCAGGGCGAGATGGACGAGATCCAAAAGGAGATCGACTCGCTTCAAGAGCGTAACGCCGCCCTGCAAGAGAGCATTAAGTATTACGAGGAGCAGCGTAACCTTGGCAATGATGGTGGTCTGTGGTCGGGCATGATCGGCAACGCCACAGAGGAAATCAAGAAAAACAACGAGGCGATTGCTGAAAACCAGGGCAAGTTGGCGATCTACAGCAGTTTGTACGGTTCGATTACCGGTGATCTGGACGCATATACTTCTGCCTTGCAAAACTTCTCGAATGTCGCAACTACCATTGATACCATCTCTGATTCCTTCCAGACGCTTGCAGATTTGCAGGCTGAGGTAGCCAACGGGTTTACCATGTCGTTGGATAAGGCTTTGGAGTTTGCCAAGGTCTATCCTGAGATCATGAACAATGCCCAAGTAGCGGCTGATGGTCAGATTATCCTTAACGAGGGCGTAGTAAACTCTTTCATTCAAGGCAAAAAGGCTGAATTGGATGCTCAGATTGATGGGCAAATCGCCCAGCTGGAAGCTGAAAAGGCAGTCTTGCAGGCCAAGATGGAAGCAGCTCAGACGCAGCTTGACCTTGCCAAAGCGGTTGCTGAGGGTGAGGGAGATATCTCAAAAGAGCTGGCGGAGTATCGGATCAATGCCGGTAACGCTGTTGCTCAGGCTCTGATTGATGCTGGCGTTGATGAGGCGACTGCGTTTAAGCTGGCGGCTGCTGCTATGGCTCAGAACGTGGAAGAGTTCAACCGGGTAGCGGCTGAGGTCTGCACGGATGTAAATGGCAACTTTAATCAAGCTGCCTATGATCTGGCGCAGACGATGTACAACAACCTGACCAACGTAAAGACGGATCTTGCTTCTGTCGCAAAGCAGGCACACCAGACGGCTAAGGCTATTGCTGGTGTTGCAAGCGGTACAGCAGCTGGATCGGCTGACGTACAAGGTGGGTCTGGTGGTGGTACTGGCGGTAGTGGCATTAAGCTGAACCTGACAAGCGGTAGCTTTAAGGGAACAGAATATTCCTACACCGCCAAGGAAAGCAATCTGGAGGACTTTATTTCCCAGATTGAACTGGATGTTTCCAAGTACCAAGACGCGATCAGCCAGATTGATGGACAAATCGCGGCTTTGCAGGCGTTGAAAAATGCGCCTTTGAAGAGTTTCAAGAGCGATACAAAGTCAGGTAGCAGCTCTAAGAAAGATGTCGAAGAGTATGTCGCTACCATCGACGACTATCGAGAGGCGGTTGAACGGCTACGCAAGGCACAAGAGGCCAGAGCGGAGCTTGAAACCAAAATTGACAACTCTGACGATTTGAGAGAGAAAATCCTTTTGGAGCGTCAGTTGATCAGTGCCTATCAGCGTGAGCAAGAGGCGCTGCAAAATCTGAATGACCAGAGGGAAAGCACGATCTCTTCCGGCGTTAAAGCACTGCGAGATCTGGGGTTCGAGGTACAGTATAACGCTGACACCAATGAACTCTGGATCGCAAACATGGAGCACCTGAATGAGCTGGTGGCCGATAGTAAGGGTGGGTACGACACTCTGCAGGAAGCCACAAATGGTTTGAGGAAGGAAACTGAGGATCTTATCAATTCTTTGACGGACTTGAACGAGGAAAATCGTGACGGTTCGGAAAGTTGGAAAGAACTTGGACAGGATATCAAGGAAGCCCGTAAGCAAATTATGGAGCTTCTGGATGGTATCGTTGAAGAGGCTTCCGACGCGGTTGACACTATCCAAAATGTTTACGACACACTCCACGATGCGGCGGACGAGTATGCCCAGAGCGGGTTCATTACCGTAGATACTTTGCAGAGTATTATCGGGCTTGGGCAGAAGTACGTAGCGTACCTGATTGATGAGAATGGGCAGCTTGTCATCAACGAAGAGCGCATCCAAGCGGTTATTGCCGCACGGACGCAGCAGATGGCGATTGAGAGTTCTTTGGCCTATGTAGAAGCACTTCGTATGGCAAAGTCTGAGGGAGATATCGCAACTCTGAATAATTTGCTGTATGCAACCGAACAGGCTACTAACGCAACTTGGGGATTGGTCTATGCAAATCTGGCTTTGGCCGGACTGGACGAAGATCAGTACCAGGCGGCGTTGCGGAATATCAATGCAATTCGGGCTATGGCGGACAGCGCCGTACAGAGCATTGGTAAAACCGTGGGTGGCGTGACGGACGAGTTAGAGGAGATGCAGAACGGATTGAACGACATCCTCGATTATGTAATGGATATGCTGAAACAGCGTATCCAAGATCAGATCGACGGATTGGAGGACATGAAGGATGCGTACTCTGAAATTATCGACCTGAAGAAGCAGTCATTGGAGGCCAGCAAAGACGAGGCAGATCACCAGAAGACCATGGCATCTAAAATGCGTGAGATTGCGAAGCTGCAAGCTCGTATTGATATGCTTTCTCTGGATGACAGCCGCGAAGCTCAGGCTGAAAAAGCTGCGTTGCTCAAAGAACTGAGTGAGCTTCAGTCTGATTTGGCCGACGAACAGGCGGACAGAACACTGGAGGCTCAGGAGGATGCTCTGGATAAGATGGAAGAGTCTTATCATGATGAGAAGGATAAGGAAATTAAGATTCTGGAAGACAGTATCTCTTCTCATCAGAAGCTCTATGATATGGCAATCTCTTATATCGAGTCTCACTGGGATACGCTGTATAGCGAGCTGATCAGTTGGAACACGCAGTATGGCGATGTGCTGAACAGTGATATTGCGAATGCTTGGGATAACTGCTTGGCTGCTGCACAACGGTATGGAAGTTACGTGTCTGCTCTGGGAAGTATCGGAAGAGATATCAAGACCGCGCAGTCCAGCGGAACAAATTTCCAAGTTGGGAATGCTACCTACGACAATAGTTCCAGCGACGAAGACATGATCCACGCGATCATCAAAGAGATGTATGCAAACAGCAAGCAGCACGCTTATGAAGATGCTGCCGGCAAGCTCTATCTGAACCGGCGCAATCTTGAGCTTGGCTCACAGCTGGCACAGTATGGCATTACTGCGGTGCGCGGCAGTGATGGTGTTTGGTACGTAGATCGCGTGGGTGGGCAACTGCTGTACGATAAGTACAGAAAGTACACCTATCATGAGGGTGGCATTGTCGGCGGAGGAGATATCAAGTCCAACGAACAACTCTCTCTGCTGAAAACCAAGGAGTGGGTATTGAGCGAACAGATGGTGGACAATCTGACCACACAGATGGATCGTATCAATATGCTCTCTGACGCAATGAGTGATCTGCCGGATTATGCTGGCAAGTCTACTTTGTCTGATGTGATGAAGCAGGTAGGCGGCAGTAAGACGGTAAATAATATCACCAACAACAGCAGACCCATTGAAGTGCAGATTGGCGATACGATCATTCATGGTGCCGACCAGTCTACGGTTGATAAGCATATCAAGGTTACACGCGATATGGTCAATCAGATTGGACGGCTCATTGGAATCGGGAGATAAGATTGGGACGCCCAATTTCGGGCGTCCCTTTCATATAGCAAGGAAGGGAAGACAATGTTCAAAAGCTATGAATTTACCTATGCTGGTATGCCCGCTTCCATGTTTGGTATGTACATTGCGGATATGTCCAGCAATAAACATAGTGCCAATAGTTTTGGCAATAAAGCAAATCTGGTGGAGACGCGACTGGCAAATCGTGTTGCGCCGATCCACTATGGTGTGCGATATAACGATACCCCGTTGAGCTTCACGTTGATTTTCGGAGCAGATCATAAGTTGGATCGCTATGAAATGCAGGCGGTTTCAAAATGGCTGACAGGGTATCAGGAGTACCAATGGCTCAGTATTGATCAACCGGATATGGAGCATATTCAATTCCGGTGTCTCGTTCAGGAACTGACGCCTATTCATCTCAGTTGGGTACCTATGGCGTTTGAAGCTAAAATCATCTGCGACTGCCCATATGGATACAGCTATCCATTTACGAAGACCTATCAAATCAGCGGGGAAACAGCGGTGCGGTTTTACAATGACAGTACCTGCATGGAAAAGTTGCGCCCGGAAATGTTGGTCGCTCTTGCTGCCGGCTGTACCAGTTTTGCAGTAAAGAACAAGACGACCGGAGCAGAAATGCGGTTTGATAATTTGCCGGGAGGCAGTTTGTCTATCCGTGTTGACAATGAGAACCAGGTAGTTACAGAGGATGTGTCTGGCTACGATCTTTATGAACACTTCAATTTTGTGTTTTTGGAGTTGGAACCCGGAGACAATGAATTGGTATTCACTGGAACTGGGAGCGCAACGATCAGCGGTCGATACCTTTATAACGTCGGAGCATAAGAAAGGAGGCCAGAGGTGTATCTGGATTATTCTAAATTGGAAGCCAGCCAGATTAAGCAGCCCGCTTTGCGGTTGCAGACTCTGGCTGGTAAAGAGCTTGGGGTTATCCCTTGGGTCAACAACCTTAATTTTGAACTGAACTATGCGGATGTAAGCCGCGTTGAGTTCGATGTCCCTCGGCATTCCGATGGGAAAATCAATCCGGTTTATCGTTTGCTGACCAGCTACAAAATGCTGTTTACCGAACAGCTTGGTATCTACATTCTTCAGAGGCCGACTACATCAGGTGACGGTGTATCTGAGGTAAAGCATATTACCGGATACTCCATTGAGCAGCTTTTTGAGAAAAAGAAGCTCTATTTGGAAGAAGGAACGTATAACTTCTGGAATCCTGTTCAGCCGGAGGATACTATTCTGGGCCGTATCCTGGAATTGGATACGACATGGAGTATTGGTTATGTTGACCCCAAGCTGATTGGATGTTATCGCACCTTTGACGAGTACGATAGCGACGCCTTGAGTTTTTGCTATGGCAGCGCCATGGAGAAGTATAACTGCACGATTGTGTTTGACGTGTACGCCAGGACGATTAGTGCTTACGACGCGGGGAAAAGCCGTGGAACCGTGCCTATCTATCTGAGTTATCAGAATTTGGTGGATGCGGTTGATCTGGAAGAGCTTACCGATGATATGGTGACAAAGCTCCATCTGTACGGATCGGGCGACCTGAGTATTCGGGGTGTAAACCCGATCGGCACAGACTACATGGTAAACCTGTCGTATTTCATTTCCAACGGCGATTTTGATGTGATCGCCGAGGGCAGCACAGTTACTTTGGCCGAGCGTGTCAAGAGCTGGAATGCTGCAATTAAAAGCAACCAAACTCACTACACCAATCTGGTAGCAGCGCGGGCATCCAGAACCGCCCAAAGGCTGGCGGAGGAAGTAACACTTGCTTCGCTGAAAAGCGATTTGGAAGTCCTGACTACGCAACAAAGCGTAATTATCCAGACAATGGCTCTGGAATCCACTGCCGCTGGAAAGGCAAGTCAACAGCAACAGCTGACAGATATCAATGAGAAAATCTCTGCAAAGAACTCTGAGATTGAGGCGCAAGAAGCAGTGATTGCGAATTTGCAAGCAGAGATTGATCGGCATACCGCTGATATTCAGGGTGTTGTAGAACAGCTGTCTATTTTCAAGTATTTCACAAAGGCCGAACAGAAAATTCTCAACCACTATTTGATTGAGGGTGAAGCAGCAGAAGAAACTTTTGTTGCGACCGATGTAGATACATCGGCTTCTGGTGCTATCTCCACATTGCAGGGGAAGGTTACATTGACCGGGGCTGATATTGCACAGGCAAGTCTTAACGGTAAAAGTATGTATGCTATTGCGGGCGGCGTTTTGAAAATTGCCAGCGCAAAGCTGACGGCAGACATTGTGCGTGGTACTTTGGAGGTTAATCCAAGTGCAAACGAATATGTGCTGACGGTGTACATGGGATCTACGACGTTTGATGAGCATAGCTTCCCGAGTGGACTTATTACTGCAGCCGGCATACTTTCTCAGTTCAGCAGTGATATTTCTCCTGTTTCTCAGGATGGGGTAACGGAGAACAAAGGCACCCGGATTTCTTTTGAGGCGGGCACATCCAAGCTGTTTTTCACAGTAAATGTGAACGAGTATCAAAAATATTCTGTGGCGCAAGAGCTGTACGCATTTGGCGAAGAGCTTTTGGATGAATGGGCATGGCCTGTTTACGAGTTTTCCATTGATACGGCGAATTTCTTGTTCCAGAAAGAATTTGAGCCGTTTAAGAATAAACTGGAGTTCGGCAAGAGCATTTATCTGAACGTCGGTGATGGTGGTGTGATCGAGCCGAAGTTGATCGGGGTAGCTCTGGACTTTGAGAACCCCGAGAAGTTGACATTGACCTTTTCTAATCGTTTCCAAAAACGTGACGTAGTTGCGAATTGGCTGAGTGAGGTCAATAAGGTCAGTGCGTCCAGCCGCAGTTTTGATACCAGCAAATACCTCTACAACAGAACTGCGAATAAGACTACTCAGGTTTCGCAGTTTATGGAGAACGCCTTGAATGCGGCAGTAAACACCATTATTGGCGCAAGTAATCAGAGCGTTGTGATCAATGGTGCGGGTATCCAAGTGGGCGGTGACAGTAAGTACCAGCTGCGTATCGTGGACAACATGATTGCCATGACTGACGATGGTTGGAAGACTGCTAAACTGGGTATCGGTCGGTTTTACTCCGATGCGAAAACAGGTCTCAAAGATGATAAGGGTAACGATATCCTGATTGGAGAGACATGGGGTATCAATACAGAACTGCTTGCGGGTAGTCTCATTATTGGTAACAACCTCGTCTTGGAGAACGCCAACGATAACGGCGTAATGCAATTCAAGGTGGACGCCACCGGAGCGTGGTTGTATAACGCCTCGTACATTATGCAGCATGACGACGGTGGCCTGATGATCTTCGATCCGAAGTATGGTATCGTGGCCGGCAATAAGCTCCTGTTCAATACTAACGGTACAACCGTGACCCCGGAGTTTATTGACGATTGGGGCGATATCAAGTTCGATGCGGACGGTATGCCTGAGAACGCAAACTTCTATCTGGATCTTCGAGATGGCAGCGCTTATTTCAGAGGAAGAATCAAGGCCGACTCCGGTTCGATTGGCGGGTGGGAACTGGCCGAGAATGAGCTTCATTGTGGATCAAACTCTACTTTTGTTGCCCTCAACTCTTCCAAGGATACCAATTCGCTGTATGCGATTTGGGCGGGTGCTACAAAACCTGAGAATGCAAAATTCTGGGTAAAGCGAGACGGCACACTGCACGCAAGAGATGGCGAGTTTAGCGGTACGCTCTCTGCCTCAAGACTGAGCGGAAATCTGACCGCCGATCCACAATCTGGTGGATGGCTGAAAGGCTGCGGTATTGATGTAAACAACGGCGCGTTCTATGTCGATCCGTCCGGCAATGTCACTATGAAGGGCAGCATCAATATGGCGGACGGCAGCATTACTTGGGGCAGCGGCAACAGCCCGTGCTTGGTGTTGTATTGCAGTATTGCCGCCTCACCTCCTACCGGGTCATACAACTCGTATCCGTCCAGGGGAAGTACCAGTTGGCACAAGTCTATCAATGACGGAGATCTCTATGCTTCTTATACCTACGATGGCGGAGTGACCTGGACTTCGGCGATTAAGATTCGCGGTGAAGACGGTCAGAATGGTAAAGACGGCCAGGATGGTATGGACGGAAGCGATGCGACCGTCAATGAGCGAAACGTTTTTAATGTTTTGACAAATGGCGGTACAAAGTTTGGCGTTTTTAGTGATTCTTCGACACGCAAGCTGTATATCAATGCAAGCTATATTCGTGCAGGTCAGATTGACGCCGATTTGATCACTCTTGGCAGTGAGTATGGTGGATTCTGTTGCGCGAGGGGCAGCGACGGCGTGAGTTTTACTTACGGCGCTAAAATGTACGGAAGTGATGATGAATACTACTTTATTGCGACCAACAAAGGTGTGCGTATGCAGGCACCGGATCATGGTTTTACCATTACAAACAATGGTTTGTTTGCTGATGAAGAGATCTCGGTCGGATCTGATAGGAGATTGAAGCAAGCGATCGAGTACAGAATGGACAAGTACGAGAATTTCTTTATGAAGCTGAAACCTACTCAGTATCAGCTAAAAGCTGGAAAGTCTAAGAGACTTCATACTGGATTTATCGCGCAGGACGTTGAGCGTGCATTGTTGGAAAGTGGTTTGACGACGAATGACTTTGCCGGCCTGACAATTACTCCTGTCCAAGAAGTCAATCCCAAAGACGGTATTGATGACGTTTTCTATCGTCTGCGGTATGGGGAGTTTATCTCTTTGAATACCTACATGATTCAAACGCTTTACCGTCGCATCTCCGAACTGGAAGAAAAAATCAAGTCTTTGTAAGGAGGACTATATGAAGGATCAAGTTATGCAGCAACTGGGATTCGTGCTGAATGCGCTGAACAATGTCTATGTAAAAGGCAAGGCGAATTTGGCAAATCTGAGTGGTAGTATCGCCATTCTCGAAGAGGTTGCCGACGTTTTGAACAATGCGGAAATTGTTGAAGCTACTTCAAAATCCGCTGAAAAATAATATTTGAAAGGGCGGTGATAGGTATGAATTGTGATTACAGCCCTTACTCACTTCCTACCATCGACTTTGTGGGAGGATCAACGCAGGAACTTGTGTTCCACACGTTCTTTTCACAAAACAAAAAGCCGTTTGATCTATCCTCCTGTACGGCCAGTTTTGCGTTGATCAATTTTGTCAACAAAAACGGATCACCGCTTATTGCCAAACCGATGGAGGTTAGTAAGAGTGAGGACGGCGACGGAACTGTAACAAATGTTCTGCGTGTGGTGTTGTTGCCAGAGGAAACGGTAGATCTGGTCGGTAAGTTTATCTATCAGATTACTATTCAGGATATCTCAGGGGAAATTGAGATTCCGAATCAGGGTATTATTCGCATTGCGAACAATATCAACAAAAGTTTCCCTCATTAAGCAACAAAGAAAATCATTGAGAAAGGATGAGGACGATGAATACGACCTATTTTCTGAATTTGGTGTCAGGCAATGTGTTTGGCTCCAAGAAAACCCCGGCTGTGCCTGAGAAGTATTATCTGGGTCTGAGTAGCGCCGCGCCTGCTCTGGATGGCAGTGGCGTTGTTGAGCCTGGTGATGGCACCGGCTATGCTCGTGTAGAGCTGACTTCTTTGAGCGCCCCTGTTAATGGCGTCGTGACCAACAATGCTGCGATTGATTTTGCGGAGAGCACTTCCGAGTGGGGCACTATGACCCACTTTGTTGTTTACGATGCTCTGACTGGTGGCAACCTGCTGATGTACGGCGAGCTGTCTGCAAGTCGTCGTGTTGAGGCTGCAACCATCATGACCATCAAGCTGGGTTCTCTGAACCTGTCTGTGGTGAACCCGACGGCATAAGGAGCGATAGGAGATGAAGGAGTACGATATTTTCCTGAAACAGCGTTTGACTGAAGGTTCAATCATCGTTTACTCCCTCCCATTTCGTGATGGCGTATCAGCTGTAAACAGAGTAGTTTTGCGGGCGATGCTGTCATATTTCAGCCTGCAAAAGAAAATTGCAGTGGCAAATCAATCTGCTCTGTTGTCGGAGATCGACGAGATGCTGGCTACGGTCAGTGAGAAAATCGGTGATCAAGTTTGTCTGGAAGCGAGCGCCGCACTTACTATCAAGTATCGAAACGAACTGGAGCAGGCAGCGATGAGGCTGGATATCCCAGCTTTCACGCTGTTTGCCCAGAGTTTCTTTGCCTTGGAAAGTCAAATCGGTATCAAAGTTAGCCAGCCGATTGCTTATGCTAAGAGTTCCCTTGGCGATGCGCAGAGTGCAATGGCGATTGTAGCAAAAAGTCTTGCGGAACAAAAGCAAGTCTTTGACACTATTCAAAATCAGACTGTTTTTGGTGCAAATGATCTTGCATTTCGGAAACACGATTTTGAGTCAGGCAGTAGTGCGATCGGTATTGACCAGACAAGCCCGGAGCTGCTTTATCGCTATACAACAGGAATGGAGGCCGCATTTGCGATTGCGGCAAGCATTGGAGAAACAGAGTTCCACTATTCTCTGGGGGACGGTAGCAATGCAATCGGTATTGAGACTTCCGAACCAGAAACCATTGCAGAAAAGAAACTGCAAATTGGTAATGCTATCGAAATGTTCTACGAACTGGTTGTCGAGACGATCAGCTTGTTTGCTGTGTCAAATGATGCAGAGATCCTAATGACACTGAATGCGGGCATGAAGCGCTACCGCCTGTTGTCAGATCTGGACGATAAAACCTTGGCAGAGATCGACGATATGACTCTGGAAGAGTTGGACTTTGTTGTACTTGCTTAGGAAAGGAGTAAGAAAAATGTCACAGGCACATTTGGGTTGTTTCAGCGGGACTGTGACGCCGAATGTCAATATGCTGGATATCTTCAAACAGAATGAGCGTGCGGATAATCCCAATAGCATTTTGAACTTCGGTCAAATGTCGCTGCGGAAGCTCAGTATGATTTGCCCAGAAGGAACGAAAGTGAAAATCAACGGGAAGGAGATCCCACTGATCACTGGTATTTTTGAGCTGGGCATGGATCAGATTAACATTACGTCTCTGGAATTTTCTGAGGCGGTTAATGTCAATATTTACTATATGTTCTGAGAGGAGGCACAATTATGGCTGATTTGAGCTGGATTTCTGCCTTGATCAATCAGGGCGGAGGTGGCGGATCTGGCGGTGTTTCTGACTACGATCAGTTGACGAACCGGCCTGTTATCAACATTGCTGGTACAGGTATTGTAATCAGCTCTTTGGCGACTGGCGTTTATAACATCGAAGGTACATGGAAAATCACGGACGACGATGTGGAGCGCGAGACGCTGGCTGATGATTTGTTCTACGTGATGAACGATGGCACGGAAAGCAAGCTGACGTGGATCAGTGCGGGCCAGATCAAGACCTATGGCGTACCTACTGGCGGCAGCGCTGCCGATATCAAGGAGGACGCAATCGCAACTGCCGAAGAGGTAGTACGCAAAATGGTTGGCACATTCTAATTTATGCCACCTGTTGCAAAAAGCAACAAAGAAAACAATCGTGTGTAAACGGGCAAACGCTCTTTACAAATATACCAATCCACAATACGTGAGAAGGAAGGATGAATCGCTATGACTGAGAACTACAAACTTGTGTACCATGGTAATAAGGCTGGCCTGCCTGCCGTCCGCGACGCTGATAGCTTCTACCTGACCGACGACACTCGCGAGCTGTACTTCGGTGATAAGAAGTATACTGAGGGCGTACGTCTGTACACCAATGCTGCGGGTAAGCCTGCTACTCCCGCAGAGGGCGTGCTGTATGTCAACACTGATACCGGTGTTGGCGAGGTTTACAACGGCTCTGTCTGGACTGTCGTAATCAAGGGCTACGCCACCTCTATCGGTGCTGGCGCTGACGACACCACTGTTCCTACCAGCAAGGCCGTGAAGGACTACACCGATGCTAAGGTCGCAGAGGTTGCCGGCGACGTTGCTAACCTGGGCGCTCTGGCATCTAAGAATGAGGTGAGCGAGGCCGAGCTGGAGGCTACCCTGAAGGCCAAGATCGACGGCAAGGCTAACCAGACTGATCTGGACACCGCCAATGGCAAGCTGACCACTCTGATTGGTACTGATGCCGGCAAGTCTGCCCGCACCATTGCCAATGAGGAGCTGGCTGCCCAGCTGATCCCCGAGAGCGCCAAGGAGTCTCTGGATACTCTGGCTGAGATTGCTGCCTGGATTCAGTCTCACCCCGATGACGCCTCTGCGATGAATCAGGCCATCACCACCCTGCAGAACCTGGTTGGCACTCTGCCCAAGGATGCTACCAGCGGCACTGTTGTTGCCTACATCAAGGAGTATGCTGACGGTGCTATCGCCGCTCTGAACATCGGTGACTATGCCAAGGCTGCTGATCTGACTGCTGCTATTGGCCGCATCGCTGCTCTGGAGAAGGATACCCACACCCACGCTAACAAGGCTCTGCTCGACACCTACGATCAGACCAACGAGGATCTGAAGGACGCTGTTGCCAAGAAGCACAGCCACGCCAACAAGACCGAGCTGGATAAGATCGCTGAGGGCGACAAGACCAAGTGGGATGCTGCGGCTGCAAAGGCTCACGAGCACGCCAACAAGACCGAGCTGGACAAGTTCGAGACTGGTGACAAGGCCAAGCTGAATGCTGTTGTTGAGGCTCTGACCGTGGGTACGTTCTGATCGGACGTTCCGGTGAACTGACCGAGGAGGGAGCGGCTTAATTGCCGCCCCTCCTTTTTCAATTAAAGGAGGTGTACAAATTGTGTCCCTGTTCAATGTGAACCAAACGGTCGCCAGCAAAGCGCGGAATACATCTGATGTACCGTTCAAGGAGAAGCAATTTCTTATCGTAACGGACTCGGGTGACATCTTTTACGATTTTGACGGAACACGTGTCCAGCTGACGGATATTCTTGTCGTGGATACAGAGTCACAACGTCTCGCGCTGACTTCGCCGTTCGAGAAGTTCTACTTCGTAAAGAGGTCAGGCGTCCTTTGGAGATATAACAATGGTTCGTGGGTAAAGTGCTCCGGTGGTGGAAGCACATCGGTGGACAAGGTACTGACGGTTGCCGCTTGGTCGGACAACAAACAAAGCGTTGCTATTTCTGGTTTGACAGCAGATCAGAACGGCATTGTAGGGCTTTCTCAGAGCGTGTCCCTGGAGGAAAGGGAAGCAGCAGAGACTGCCAGCCTTTATGTTTGTGGGCAGGAGGACGGTTCCTTTACTATTGCCATCGGAGGAGACAAGCCTACGTGTGATATTCCGATTACTGTAATTCTGTTCGGATAAAGGAGGGATGAGCTATGAGCAAAACGACGACAAACTATGGGCTTATCCTGGAAGACGATGCCTCCACGAAGTTCAAAGATTGGCGTGAGGCAATCAACGGTGCGACCAACTCTAACTTCACCGAGGTTGATCGGATTTTGGCAGAGAAGAGCGACAAGAGTGCAAGCGTTGAGTGTACGCTGGTCGCCAGCTCATGGGTAGGAGTAGACGCTCCGTTTACACAGGAGCTGGTTGTTACCGGCCTTGGCTCTGTACAGAACGGTAACATTTCTGTCGCTCATAGCGCAACTTTTGAGCAACGTGAGGCAGCGCGAGATGCCAAACTCTGCGTAACCGGACAGGCCGACGGAAAGCTTATTATCTCAGCTGATGGTGAAATGCCGGAAGTAGATATTCCTGTGGTTATCACTCTCTTGGGATAAAAGAAAAGGAGGATTCAATATGCCTATTCTTGGCAATTTCCCCTCTGGTGGTGGAGGCGGAACAGGCGGTCTGACCCTGGCCGCTGTGACAGATATTCAGACCTTGGCCGCTGCCGGCAAGGTTTATGTGAAGTGGACTGACCCTGACGATCTGGTTGTGGCCGGCTCCACACTGGCAGCATGGGGCGGTACTCTGCTGGTGCGTAAGGCAGGTAGTGCCCCCGTAAGCCGTCGTGATGGTACGGTAGTCTTGGATAGCAAGACTCGCAATGCGTATCAAAATAAATATTTCTGCGATTCCGGCCTGACAGACGGCGTAACCTACTACTATAAGTTCTTCCCCTACACTACGCAAGGTTCCTATACGGACAGCGCAGACGACGAGTTCAACAAGACACCCACTCCCGTGGCAGTTGGCAATGTGTCCAGCATGAGTGCTGTTGCTGCTGGTAACGGCAAGCTGGCGCTGAAATGGACTGATCCTTCGGCTACCATGGTGAACGACGGCGTAACGCTGGCGACCTGGGCGAAGACTACTGTAGTAGTTAAGGCGGGCGGTTATGCTACTGATCCCGACGACGCGGATGCTGCATATCGGCTGGCGGTAACGACTCGCAATCAGTATGCCAGTAGCCCGCTGACTGTTACCGGCCTGCAAAACGGAGTGACCTATTATGTGTCGTTCTTCCCGACTTCTACAGACGGAGCAGTAAACACGAGCACTGCCAATCGTGTCACCGGTGTACCTAATCGACTTGCAATCTCTACGGTTCCCAGTCAGAGAGGTAGCCTGACATATACGGGCAATACTCAAAGCCCGTCATGGAGCAACTATGATAGCTCCAAAATGACATTGGGTGGAGTTACAAGCGGCATCAATGCCGGAAGCTACAACGCCGCCTTCACTCCCAAGGACGATTATTGCTGGTCTGACGGCAGCACATCTGCTAAGACGGTAATCTGGGCTATCAGTAAGGCAGCAGGCTCTTTGAGTCTGAGTGCGACGAGCGTAGTTCTGAATAGTTCGGCCAAAAGCAAGACAGTCACCGTTACCCGTGCCGGTGACGGTGCAATTTCCGCACAAACCAGCGACGCCAATGTTGCTAAGGTTTCTGTCAGCGGGAATGTGGTGACTATCCAAAGTGTGAACGATAAGACTGGTACGGCGAAAATCACTATCAGTGTAGCCGCCGGTACAAACCATACTGCCCCTGGCAGTAAGACGGTCGCGGTGTCTGCGGAGTTCCTTCCTGCTGTCGGTACTGCATTGAACGACTGCTCTTGGGAAGATATCAGTAAGATCGCTGCAGCTGGTTTGGCGAGCACATACTGGTCAGTCGGCGCAACAAAGACCATTACCATCAACGGTACAGTTGGAACGCTTTCTCTTTCCAACCTGTCTGTTGATGTTTTTATTTTGGGCTTTGACCACAACAGCTCTGTCGAGGGCAGCAACAGGATTCACTTCCAGATTGGTAAGATCAGTAGTAAGTTGATTGGCCTGATTGACAGTGGCTACAATAGCTATTATACCAATGGTACAAAGTATTTCAATATGAACCATTGGGGCAACTATAACTATGGTGGCTGGGCTGGTTGTGACCTGCGTTACGATGTTTTGGGTAGTACCGATGTGCCTCCTTCTGGCTACGGTTCTACTGTAACTACATCCAGAGTTGGTTATAACGCAAGTGCCACTTGTGCTACAAACCCTGTTGCGAATACGCTGATGGCTGCGCTTCCTGCTGACCTGAGAGCAGTTATGAAGGGCGTTACCAAATACGCCGATGCCGTTGGCAACAGCTCCAATGTGGCTGCGAATGTCAAGGCATTCACCGACTATCTGTTCCTGCTGGCTGAGTTCGAGGTACAGGGCACTCGTTATTATGCTAACCAGTATGAGCAGAACTACCAGAAGCAGTACGCCTATTACTCTTCCGGTAACAGCAGGGTCATGTATAGACACAACGCTACCGGCTCTACGGCGTGGTGGTGGCTCCGCTCTGCTAATTACAGCACCACTAACCGTTTCTGC
>OCHI01000029.1_pt1 | contig 199385 bp, 160 predicted proteins | sample 1538691 | NCBI WGS metagenome assembly OCHI01 (sample SAMN04571718, study PRJEB22368) | human gut metagenome | biome: human gut; material: stool | host: Homo sapiens | place: Luxembourg | collected 2012-09-21 | reverse complement strand
AGCTTGTGGAGCGTATGAATGGAGATATAAGTGCAAGAATACAGGGAAATGATTTTATTATTGAGATAAAAGTTCCGCTTGTGGTATAACGAACACAATAGTGCTCATCTTAAAAGTTCCTTACGGAACTTTGTATGTGCGCTGAAAAGCTGCACAAATATTGTGGTATAATATGTATGAAAAAATAATAAAAATATTATACTACGCATTGATAAAAAAATAACAAAGTGATATAAATGTAAAAGAAACAGGGGCTGTTACGGAGAAATTATATATAGAATATGCTGATTCGTTTAATGAATGGGGAATACTACAAGTTCAATAATAAAGGGAGACATGCGCATGAAAAATATAAAAGAAATAGGGGATTTTTTTATAAATCTGAATGAATATGTATATGCAACAGATATAGAAACCAATGAGATTGTATATATGAATCATAAAGCATTGGAAGCGTATGGCTTGGAATCAATAGAGGATATAAAAGGCCTGAAGTGCTATGAGGTATTACAAAAAGCTTCTGTTAAATGTGGAATGTGCAACAACAGCAGGCTTCTGCCTGGAGCCTTTGAGGAATGGCGTTATTATAATCCTGTATTAGATAAATATATGATAATAAAGGATACACTGATAGAGGGTGAAGGAAACAGAAAGTACAGGCTGGAAATAGGCATAGATATAAGTGAGGAGCTTGCACAGGATAAGCTTATCCAGAAGTATAGAGAAACTGAGGCTCTTGTCAATGAGGGCTTAAGAGTGGCACTTGCAGCAGATACACCTGATGAAACGATAAGCACACTTCTTGGGTATATAGGTAAAGCACTTAGTGGAGAAAGAACCTATATATTTGAAAAGAATATATATGGAAGAGATGATAATACATATGAGTGGACGGCAGAGGGAATAAGTCCGAAGAAGGATAATCTTCAGAATCTGCCGCCAGAGGTATGTGCTAACTGGTATAAGTGTTTTGAAAAAGGCGGAAACATCGTAATTCAGGATATTGAAGAAATAAAGGATAGTGATCCCCTGCAATATGATAATTTAAAAAGACAAGGTGTTCATTCAATAATTGCAATTCCTATATATAACGAAGGAAATGTTGTTGCATTTATGGGAATAGGCAATCCGCCACTGCTTACACTTAAATATGCCTTAAGTATACTTGAGATTATGGGAGCTTTTATTATATCGTGTATAAAGCGCAGGAATACGATAAGAAAGCTTGAGAATATGAGCTATAAGGATGCCCTGACTAATATAGGAAACCGCTTTGCAATGAGTGCATGTGTAGATAATATAGATAAAAAACAAAGTATAGGCGTTGTATATTGTGATGTTACAGGACTTAAGTATGTGAATGATACGATGGGACACGAGGCTGGTGACAGACTTATTCTAAATGCATGTGCATGTCTTACGGATGTGTTTGGAGAAGATAGGGTGTTCCGTATAGGTGGTGATGAATTCCTTGTAATCTGTACACAGATAGACGAGAATACATTAATAAAGCATATAACAGAGTTAAAAGAACTAATGAAAGAGCGTTCTGTGAATATGGCAGCCGGTGTTATCTGGAGGGAGAACGTAATAACAGGCTTTGATGAAATGCTGCGTGAATCTGAGGAACGGATGTATGCTGATAAAGCACAATATTATAAAGAAAAAGGTGTTGAACGCAGAAAAGGACGGGCATAGCAGGACTAAAGCAATACATGTAACACAATAACAGGAAATTTTGTGATAAATTATAATAAATAATACAGCTTAATTATTGACATTTTAAGATCAATTATATACAATCACATTATCTGCGATGACGAAGACAGTAGATTATGAAAGAAAGCAATAGCGAGCCGGGAGGGTGGAAGCCGGTGTGAGTAGAGCATAGTTGAATATCACTTCCAAGCATCCTTGCAGAACTTTGTAGTATGATATTATTGGTAACATTAAGGATAGTATTATATTACGAAAAGTAAGTAAGGACGGTAATCCTACCGTTACAAGGGACGCATATGATGGTATGTCGTAATTGATATAGGTTAAGTTGATTCAGCCCCTGTCGTATTACGGCAGGGGCTTTTTTGCATATGTAACGACATTTGTTACAGCACCAATAAAGCAAGCTGATATCGTTACGATTAAGTAAATGATTTGAAAGGAGTAACACAATGGTATACGAGAAAGTTTCATCAGATATGAATTTCGTAGACAGAGAAAAACAGGTCGAAAAGTTCTGGAAGGATAATGATATATTCCAGAAGAGTATTGATAACCGCAAGAAGGGGGAGACATATACATTTTATGATGGACCTCCTACAGCTAATGGTAAGCCACATATCGGACATGTTCTTACAAGAGTTATAAAGGATATGATTCCAAGATATAGAACAATGAAGGGTTATATGGTTCCACGTAAGGCCGGCTGGGATACACACGGACTTCCAGTTGAGCTTGAGCTTGAGAAGGAATTAGGTCTTGACGGCAAGGAACAGATTGAAGAGTATGGTCTTGAGCCATTCATCAAGAAATGTAAGGAAAGCGTATGGAAATACAAGGGTATGTGGGAAGATTTCTCATCTACAGTTGGTTTCTGGGCTGATATGGATAATCCATACATCACATATGATGATAACTTCATCGAGTCTGAATGGTGGGCTTTAAAGCAGATATGGGATAAGGGTCTTTTATACAAGGGCTTTAAGATTGTTCCTTACTGCCCACGTTGTGGAACACCACTTTCATCACACGAAGTAGCACAGGGTTATAAGGCTGTTAAGGAGCGTTCGGCAGTAGTACGTTTCAAGTGTGTAGGTGAAGATGCATATTTCCTTGCATGGACAACAACACCTTGGACACTTCCATCTAACGTGGCACTCTGCGTTAACCCAGAAGAAACATACGTTAAAGTTAAGGCAGCAGATGGCTATACTTACTATATGGCAGAAGCACTTCTTGATAAGGTACTTGGTGGACTTGCAGTTAAGGCAGGTCAGACAGTAGGCGGAAATGTTATCGAAGAAGGTAAGGAAGCTGGAAGCGGCGCTGGAGTTGACTACGAAGTATTAGAAACTTACAAGGGTAAAGACCTTGAATATAAAGAATATGAGCCATTATATCAGTGTGCGGCAGATGTTGCAGCTAAGCAGCACAAGAAGGGACATTTTGTTACATGTGATGACTATGTAACTATGTCAGATGGTACTGGTATCGTTCATATTGCACCAGCATTTGGTGAAGATGATGCCAAGGTTGGACGTAAGTATGACCTTCCATTCGTACAGTTCGTTGACGGAAAGGGTGAACTTACAAAGGAAACACCATATGCAGGACTTTTCGTTAAGAAGGCAGACCCAGAAGTACTTAAAGACCTTGATAAAGAGGGCAAGTTATTCGATGCTCCTAAGTTTGAGCATGATTATCCATTCTGCTGGAGATGTGATACACCACTTATCTACTATGCAAGAGAATCATGGTTTATTAAGATGAGTGACCCAGAAGTTAAGGCTAACTTAATAGCTAATAATAAGACAATCAACTGGATACCAGAAACTATCGGAACTGGACGTTTTGGAGCATGGCTTGAAAATGTTCAGGACTGGGGAATTTCACGTAACAGATACTGGGGTACTCCTCTTAATATCTGGGTATGTGATGATTGTGGAGAAATGTTATCTATCGGAAGCAAGGCAGAATTAAAGGAACATTCTGATAACTGTCCAGATGATATCGAGCTTCACAGACCATATATTGATGCTGTTACTTGTACTTGTCCTAAATGTAAGGGCAAGATGAAGAGAGTTCCAGAAGTTATCGACTGCTGGTTCGACTCAGGTTCAATGCCATTTGCACAGCACCACTATCCATTTGAGAATAAGGAAGTGTTTGAACAGCAGTTCCCTGCTAAGTTCATTTCAGAAGCCGTTGACCAGACAAGAGGCTGGTTCTACTCACTTCTTGCTATATCAACACTTCTTTTCAATAAAGCACCTTATGAAAATGTTATCGTACTTGGTCACGTTCAGGATGCAGATGGACAGAAGATGAGTAAGTCAAAGGGTAACGCTGTAGATCCATTTGACGCATTACAAAAGCACGGTGCAGATGCTATCCGCTGGTATTTCTACGAGAATTCAGCACCTTGGCTTCCTAACAGATTCCATGACAAGGCTGTTACAGAAGGTCAGAGAAAGTTTATGGGAACTATCTGGAACACATATGCGTTCTTTGTACTTTATGCTAACATTGATGACTTCGATGCTACTAAGTATACACTTGAGTATGATAAGCTTCCAGTTATGGATAAATGGATTCTTTCAAAGCTTAATACTCTTGTTAAGACTGTTGATAACAATCTCGCTAACTACAAGATTACAGAGACAGCAAGAGCACTTGAGGAATTTGTAGATGAGCTTTCTAACTGGTATGTAAGAAGATGCCGTGAAAGATTCTGGGCAAAGGGTATGGAGCAGGATAAGATTAATGCTTATATGACTCTTTACACAACACTTGTAACACTTTGCAAGACAGCAGCACCTATGATTCCTTTTATGACAGAAAGCATTTACAGAAACCTTGTATGCAGTATAGATAAGACAGCTCCTATCAGTATCCACCTCTGCGACTTCCCAGAAGTTAAGGAAGAATGGATTGACAAGGAACTTGAAGATAACATGGAAGATGTATTAAATGCTGTTGTTATCGGAAGAGCATGCCGTAACTCAACTAACATCAAGAACAGACAGCCAATCGGCAAGCTGTACATCAAGGCTGACTGGAAGTTAAACGAATACTTTACAGCTATAATAGCAGATGAGCTTAATGTTAAGGAAGTTGAGTACACAGATGATGTAAGAGCATTTACTTCATACTCATTCAAGCCACAGTTAAAGACACTTGGACCAAAGTATGGCAAGCATCTTAATGCTATAAGAACTGCACTTTCAACACTTGATGGCAATGCAACTATGGATGAGCTTAACACTAAGGGTTCATTTACAATCAATGCTGATGGTGAAGATATCGTTCTTGAGAAGGATGATGTTCTTATAGAGATGACTCAGAAGGAAGGTTTTGTAGCAAGTTCTGACAAGGGTATCACAGTTGTTATGGATACTAACCTTACACCAGAGCTTATCGAGGAAGGCTTCGTAAGAGAAATCGTAAGTAAGATCCAGACTATGCGTAAGGATGCTGGATTTGAGGTTATGGATAAGATTACTGTATATGTAGATGGTAATGACAAGTTAGCAGACCTTATGGTTAAGAATGCAGAGCAGATCAAGAGCGTTGTTCTTGCAAATACTATAGAAACAGGTAAGACAGCAGGCTTCACTAAGGATTGGGATATCAATGGTGAGAAGGTTGTACTTGCAGTTGAGAAGAACTAATATAGAACTTTAATATATCAGGAGAAAATTACAGTTGTGCGAATTTTCTCCTGATTTTTTAATATTTACAGTTTTTGGGTTGATGTATAAATATTTGTGAAAATATATATTGACAAATAAGGTTTAGTGACTTAGACTAAGGCTATAAATATCAGATAAGAGAGGTGCAGATTAATATGCAGCCAGTAATATATGAAAGTGAGTATAACTTCTGTAAGATATTGTGGGAGAATGAACCGGTTAAGAGCACAGAGCTGGTGAGATTATGCAGGGAAAAGCTTGACTGGAAGAAGTCAACCACATATACAGTTATAAAAAGACTGAGTGACCGCGGAATAATAAAGTCCGAGAATGCAATAGTCACATCTATAATTAAGAAAGAAGATGCACAGTCAATAGAGAGCGTGAATACCATAGATTCAAGATTTGACGGTTCGCTGCCGGAATTTGTGGCGGCTTTTGTTCGTGCAAGGGGGATAACGGACGAGGAAAGACAGGAGATAGTAAGGCAATTTGGGTTAGATAAATAACACAATGGGGATTGTGTAAAGTGGAAGGCTTAGGGCAATCCGTATACATCAGTGAGTGGGGGTATACATATGATGGGGTTAAAGTTATATACAGACATTTTGGAGAATAATATCAGAGTAATGGCAGCTATATTAATATGCCTGCTGATATGCGGTTTAATGCGCATAAAGTCAGCCAAGCTTAAGCTGCTATTAATGTCGTTGGTGTGGGTCAGAATTCTGATACCACTGTCAATCAGATTCAATATAAAAAGAGTATCAACAGACATATTGTCAGAAGTGAGTTACACAGACAGTGTGACGGGAATAACAATAAATATGTATGAAATATTAGCGGTCATATGGCTGCTTGGAATTGTTGTGATATTTCTACATAATATGTTAGCTGATATGAAATTCAGGAACAGATTATCTACAAGTATTCCACAGGAAATACTAGCTGGCGGTAAAAGAGTGAAAGTATACAGAAGCGATTATATATCTTCTGGATTGGTATATGGTGTTGTCAGACCTAAGGTTTATATATCATATGCAGTCAATGATGAAGACGTACCATATCTTTATGAGCACGAGTATACGCACATATGCCACAAACATCATATTATCAAGATAATAACAGGCATAGCAGCGGTTATATACTGGTACAATCCGCTGGTATGGATGTTTTATAAGTATTATGCAGAATATATAGAGTTAAGCTGTGATTATGACTGCTGTAACAGACATATGGACGATGAGGACTGGAGTAAGAAATATGCCAATATATTGTTAAACAGTGCTTATAAAGGCAATATGACAAAAGTAAGGGTGCTGGGATTTAATAATGATTACAGAATTACGATTAATAGAATAGGTAATATAATGAAGCCTCAAAGTGCCAGTACCAGCAAGGTGGCAGTATCATTACTGATATTGACGGTTGTTATGGCTGCATTATTCATAAAGCCTACGGTGCAGTATGTAGAAGCCGGCAGTAATGAAGTTAATAGAAGTACAGATGTTATTGAAAAGATAGAGCATACAGATGAGAGCGTACAGATAGAAGATGAAGAACAGGCAGAAGATGAGGTAATTAAGACAGAGCAGAAGGAAGTTGATGGGAAAGTATTAGGAACGGGTGGACAATATGTCCAGTCATATCAAGAGGTCATTGATGATGACGGCAATTTAGTTAAAGTTGTTGTAAAATATTAGGATGGCAGTTCTGATAGTATAAATGAATAAATTAGTTAGGAAAGGGATAGAGGTTATTATGAAAAGATTAGAAAAAATATTTATTACGAATATATTATTAGCAATATTAATATGCACAATGCCAATTAATGAAGCTAAGGCTGATGATGTTTTATATGTAAGTTCATATTCAGAAGATGATATGCAAATGATGAGGGAATATTCTGCTAAGTCAGTAATGTATTTAACGCTTACAGATATAGATACTAATGAATTGACTGCAGATGTAATAGTTAGTATTTTATACGATTATGCTGATGGATATTGGGTTGAAATGAATAATGTATATTTAAGTATAGAGTGTTATGAGGGCTATTTAGTTTTTGTTGATGAGAACCAAGAAATATATCAAGATTACGGAGTAAGATATTGCACGATAAGCAACTCTGACGGCTTAAATATAAAATATAAGATAAAAGCGTACGCAGATTGTTATGGTGAAACAAGTGTAGATTATGAAATAATAGATAGATATTATGATTAATAACATAATGGGAATGAACATTATGGTAGCTAATATGTAATAAATAAAAGTAAAATTAATTGACAGAATAGGTCTAATGAGTTAGACTGATGGTATAAATACTTTGTGCATTAATTATAAAGAACCAAGAGCTCAGTTCTTAATATTTAGTATTAGTGCAACAAAGAGTTAAATTTAATTAAGAAGGGAGGAGGTATAGATAATATTTAGTTAGTAACCGAGTAACTAAAGATATTTACCGAAAGGAGAAAATATTATGAATATTATGAGAATAAAGAGAATAGGTAAAATGGCAACAGCGGCTATTATAGCATTCATTGCTGTTGTAGTATTTATTAATCCACAGAAGGCATCCGCATCACAGGGTGGTGCAGTAACGGTAACAGCTACTTCCAATTATGTACTTGACGATTCGCATAATGTGGATATTTCTATAACAGCTTATGTTGAATATGCATATGATGAAGGCGCTTATGGTTGGGTTATAAATATCATTCCACAAAGCTGGAGCAAGACAAGTGATAATGTAACAATAGATAATATGGATTATGAAGATGACTATGGATATCAGACATCAACAGCTACATATGTATTCCATTATACAGCTCACGCAGCATTTGGTGAGGGTAATTATGATGGATATGCCACATTTAAATTTTACGTTGATGAATGGGGAGATTTTGATTACTGGTTAGAGTAATTAAATAGTTAAGAGTGGATTATGGAAAGGGGCGTATCGGCTATGAAAAAGATATTATTAATTATGATGACAGTTACAACAGCATTAGTTATGACAGCGTGTTCTGGAAAGACGAACAGGCAGACATCATCTGAGGATTATAAGTATTCCTCATATGTATATGATGACAATGCACCACAGTATTATATGTCGGATAATGCGGCGGCATCAGAGACCGGATATTATTATATAGCCGGTGCGCCTGTTAATAATAATAGGAATTCGTATATATATTATTATGATATGGTGAAAGATATGACCATACCATTATGTTCAAAGATGGACTGTGACCATAGGACAGAAGAGTGTGAGGCATATATGTCTAAGGATGCCTGTCTGGGAAATAAGATATGGTATCATAACCAAAGATTATATATGATTGAGAGGACTACAGAAAAAGATATACTTGTTTCCTATGATAAGACAATGAGAGATAAGAAAGAAGAGAAGACGCTATCAATAAATGGGCTGTCAGTTAATAAAAATGATAACAGTGCCTGTTTAACTAATGGTAAATTATATTATGAAATATCCGGAGATAATCAGATATATCTGTGTGCAGTGCCTATAGATACAGATGGGCAGGCTTATATTGTAAAACAGTATGCGAGTGGGTATTATTATCACGAAGTGATTTCATTATATCCAATAGAAGATAAGCTATATGTTAACTGGCTGAGTGGAATATCAGCTGATGAGTATAGATATTATACAGAGCAGATTGATGTGTCAACAGATAAAGTTGTTATTCAGTGTAATATGAATGAGAAGTATCCAGAAATAGCATCGACCATAATATATACAGAATGGTGTAGACAGTCGCGTTTTGATAGTGATGGAAATATATATTTTGCATGCGTAGGTGATAATAAATATATAGTAAGAAAGCTTAATATAAGTACAGGGGATATCAAAGATATATATTCGCAGGAAATGCAGCACGAAAAAGATTACAGGTATGTGAGTTTGAAAAATTATGATGGTAAGTATTTATATATTTATAAAAATGTCAATGGAGAAGCACTTGCTGAAAAGAGCATTGAAGAAAAATTAAAAAAATACGACAATAATATATACATATTAGATACTGATGGTAATGTAAAAGATACTGTAACATTGAATGGAACAGATGATACAGCCGGTGGAAATATTCCAGGTGAATTTTATGGAGGAGATGACAGATGTCTGCTTATTGTATTCAGCAAGTATGATATAAAAGGTCTGGAGTTATCTGAAGAAAAAACGGCTCTTAGGGCAGAACTTATAGAAGAGGCTAGAAAAAATAAAAAGGGAAGTCCAGTTGTCAGTATTTCAGCCATTTTGGATAAATCTCAGATTGGCAGCGGTGCTATAACTTTGGAGCAGATTACACCTGAATAAGTTATGGGTGAGGTGAAGGCGTATGGAACTTGTAAGAATTGTAAGAAAAAGTTTGCTTTGCATAGTGTGTCTGTTTATAGCAATGATATGTATAAGCCTTTATCAGATTAATTATAATCAGGATAGTAAAGTGTATAAGTATTACAAGGAGATTATCGCAGATTATAATAATATTAAAAATGATAACGTAGCATTTACAGCAGAAAAACTTACTAAAACGTATGAACAATATAAGGAAGAAGACAGCGAATATATAGAGGAAGCTGCTGGACTGATTAAGGAAAAAGAAAAATATATCGAAAGCTATAATGCAGATAACCAGTCAAAGAATTATAACAGAATATTGCAGAGTACACTTTTTGGTAATGACAATAGTTTTTATATACTTAATGCGAATAAACAGATTAAGGATAAGGAAAATCGTCCATCTGTTGATGTAGAAATGGTTAATACAACGGCTGTTGAAAAGCTGGTAACCAACAGAACGATGCCTCTTTTGTATATAATTATATTCACAGTTATTATTATCTATTTTACAGAAGAAACAGATAATGGTGTATTAGTACTTGTAAGAACAAGCAGGCGTGGGCGCGTATTACTTCCGATAGTAAGATGTGGAATTATAATTATATATAATATTGTACTTTCATTTCTGTACAACGGAATATTGTATGCTATATATGCTCGTGTATATGGAATTTCTGGCGGTGCATATATACAGAATTCCAAGTTGTTTAATATGTTTCCATATGCTATAAGCATTAACCAGTTCTTTGTTCTATATTGTCTGGTATATGCACTGGCAATGTTTACTATAGGGTTATTCATATATTTTGTAATTAATCTTATAAGTAATTATAAAGTTGCTGTTACATTGGTTATAGTAATATTTTTGTGTGAATATCTGCTATATAATAAAATTCAGTATAATAGCCAGTTTAATGCTTTGAAGTACATAAACATAATAAATATATTGTTTTCTGGAACATCTTATCTTGTGTATGAGAACTGGGGAACCAATGGTTTTATAGCAGATATAAGTACTACTACATTTGTTATGACTGCGGTTATATTCCTTATAAGTCTTGTTGGAAATATAGTTGTGTATTCATCAAAGCATACTATCAGAAAGAAGAATATTATTGATATTATGCTTGATAAAATACATATATTGATACAGAAACTGATGTATAAAATGTCGCTTCTTTTAATGGAAATATATAAGACGCTTGTAATACAGAAGGGAATTCTATTTATAATTGTATTGGTGTATGTGCTTATGACATTTAAAATTCAACGAGGAGTGGATTACACTAATACCAATTATATGGTTAATAAATTCTATAAGGAATTTGATGGACGTGCGCCGGATGAAGATGTGGAAGCCTATATAACAGATTTAAGAGATGAGTTAGAAGAAGCAAAGCAGGATGAAGCTGCAATGTTATATAAAAAGGAGGAGTTGTTAAAAGAGCAGCGTAACATAGATGTAATGCAGACGGCAGTTGATTATGTTAATGAAATTAATGATAACAGGTCAGCATCAGCAGTTATAGTTAATCCAGCCAATTATAATGATATACTTGGAGAAAGAATGTATTCTAGCAATGAGAGCGTGAATTTTATAAGTATTATTATAGTTATATTATTATTTGCAGGGGACTATGCTTTTGAAAGGCAGAATAAAATGACAGCCCATATACGTTCATCTAAAGGAAGAGTAAGGTTATGGAATAATAAAATGTTAAAGGTCTTCATAATAACCACATTATTGTGGCTGATATCAACTATAATTAATGTACATAATATATCTGACCGTTATGTATATAACCAGCTTACACAAAGTATATGGTGTTTACAGATGTTTAAGGATTTTCCAGTTAATATAAGTATTCTGGCATATATTATCTGGTGTAGTGTATACAGGCTTATATGGATGCTTGTTGTTGCATTTACAGCTTATATTATATCTTATAGATTTAGCTATAAAGTATCGTTAATGGTTTCATTTGTTATGTTAATACCACACGTTATATATATATTAGGTGTAAACTGGGCGCAAAAGTTATCAATAGTTGTAGGTATGGATATTAACAGACTGTTTAATACATATGGCTATAACGTAAAAAGCATAATTCTGCTTATTGTAGTATTTGTAATAATGCTTGTGATAGCCTGTGCAACATATCGTAAAAATATAAAATAATATTTTTAAATATTATATAGACAGAATATCCGTTAAATAAAAGCTATTTGGTATGAGAAGTATGGAGGGTTATTATGGAACTTAAGATTACAGATTTAAAGAAAACATATGGAAATGTCAAAGCTTTGAAAGGGATAAATTATACATTTACGCCGGGAGTATATGGAATACTTGGTGCTAACGGTGCAGGCAAAAGTACGATGATTAATCTGATAACAGATAATGTCAGCCGTGATAAGAATGGCGGAAGCATAATGTATAGTGATGGTGAAGATAATACAGTATCTAAGGAGCTTGTTGATATATTAAAGCTTGGGGCAAAGTTTCGTGGGGTTGTAGGATATATGCCACAGCAACAGGGCTTTTATGAGGAGTTTTCGCCTAAGGCATTTCTTAAGTATATGGCAGAGATAAAAGGTGTTAAGAGTGTAAAGTCTGTTGATGAAGCTGGAAATGTGACCATTAAAAAAGTTAATCAGCAGATAGATGAATTGCTTGAAGTGGTCAATCTTACATCAGTTGCGTATAAGAAGATAGGTGGTTTCTCTGGTGGTATGAAACAGCGTGTACTTCTTGCACAGGCATTGCTGGGTGACCCAAAGATACTTATACTTGATGAACCGACAGCAGGTCTTGACCCTAAGGAAAGAATAGGTATCCGTAATTATATTGCTGAATTATCCAGAGATAAGATTATATTATTCGCAACTCACGTTGTAAGTGATATTGAGTGTATAGCGGATAAAGTGCTTTTGTTAAAGGATGGTGAGATAATTGCAACAGGAACACCTTCACAGCTTATAGAGAATATGCAGGGCAAGGTTGGTGAAGTTGTCTGCACTCTTTCAGATGTAGCTGATTTGCAGGGAAAGTACCATATAGGAAATATCAGGCAGAGAAAGAACGGTATGGTATTAAGGCTTGTCGGAGATGAGCTTCCAGAGGAGGCTGTAAGGGTGGACAATGATATAGATTTAGAGGATGTATATCTTTATTATTTTGAATGATAAATAGAAAATATAATCAATAGTAATAAGCGTGGAAGAAGGTTGTATGATTACAATTTTTTTCCACGTTTTTATATAAATAGGTGAGATGAGGTACAATTCACGCCAAAAAATGACAGTTCACGCCAATGGTATTGAAATGTTCGCTTGGATAGATATACTGAAATTAGTAAGAACAGTATAAACATAATGTGACAGGTATTATATTGATTTAGCATATTAGAAAGAGGTGTATCGGCTATGAAAAAAATAATATTAATAATAATCACGGTAGTGACAATGTTGGGAATATCTGCCTGTGGTGATAAGCAATCTAATCAATCAACAGTAACTGATGATTACAGGTATTCTTCATATACTTATGACGATAATGCACCGCAGTATTATATGGCGGGTTCCGCAGCTGCATCGGAGACTGGATATTATTACATAGACGGTGCACCAGTTATTAATAATAGTAATATGTATATATATTATTATGATATGATTAAAGATATGACGATACCATTATGTTCTAAGGTTGATTGCGACCATAGAACAGATGAATGTGAGGCATATATATCACAGAATATCTGTGTAGGAAGCAAGATATGGTATCATAATCAAAGATTATATATGATTGAGAAAACTGAGGAAAAAGATATACTTGTTTCTTATGATAAGACGATGAGAGATAAGAAGGAAGAGAAGACCTTATCAATAAATGGATTGTCCGTTAATAAAAATAGTAAGAACGCCTGTATAACTAATGGTAAGCTGTATTATGAATTATCAGGAGATAATTCATTGTTTATATGTGCAGTTTCCTTGAATTCAGATGAACAGGCATATGTTGTTAAAGAGTATGTGAGTGAATATAATTATTATGAAAGAGTATCGTTATATCCAATAGAGGATAAGATATATGTGAATTGGTTAAGTGGAGTATCTGCCGATAAAAGCTTATATTATATAGAACAGATAGATATCTCTACAGACAAGGTGAGTAGACTGTGTGATATGAATGAAAAGTACCCTGAAATATCATCAACGATTATAAATTGGAATAGTGAAACGTATTTTGATAAGGATGGCAACTTATATTTTACTTGTGTTGATAAAGATAATTATATGGTTAAAAAGCTTAATATAAGTACAGGAGATATCAAAGATTTGTATGTACAGGAATTACAGCACGAAAAAGACTATGGTTATGTACATTTAAAGAATTATGATGGAAACTATATCTATATATATAAGGGTGTTAATCTGATGGCTTTGAGTGGAAAGCCTCTTGATGAGCAATTTAAAAAATATGATAATTATATTTATATATTAGATACTGATGGTAATATAAAGGATACAGTAATATTAAATAATACGGATGAAAAGGTATCAGGAAATATTAGTGCTGAATTTTATGGAGGAGACGAGCGGTGTCTGCTGATAGGATTTTCCACACACGATATAAAAGGCTTGGAATTATCAGAAGAAGAACAAAATCTTAGAATAAAATTAGAAGACGAAGTATTTAAAAATAAAAAAGGTTTCGTGGATGTTAATGTTTCAGCGATTTTGGATAAATCGCAGATTGGTAGTGGAAATATAACGCTGGAACCAGTTACACCAGAATAAGTTATATAAAAGGGGAATATAGTATTATATTGAATAATAGCAAAGAAATATAGTCAAAGGTAATCAACAAGTGCGGATGAAAGAATTTCTATGGAAGATTTTATGAATATAATGTGTAGATAATAGATAGAATAGGTAAATAACGATATAGATTTGGAATACGCATATCTTTATTATCTTGAATAATAATGATAAAATATTACTGTTTGAAGCAATTCATATTGAGGGGTGATTGTTTTAAACAGTAATATTTTTATATGGAGAGATAAGCATATGATAAGATTAGCAATATGTGATGACGATAATGAAAATATGAGTTATATGAAAGAAAAAATAAATGAAGCATTTATTAAAAGTGGTTATAACGATGAGATAATATATAATCTTTTTAATACAGGAGAAGAACTTGTAAATGCTCATATTGCTAATAAATTAGATATAGTATTTATGGACATTGAACTTGAAAATAAAAGTATTGGGTTTGATGTAGCAAGGATATTGTGCAGACAAAATAAAAACATTGCAATTATATATATGTCCAATCACGACCATTATGTCACTAAGAGTTTTGTATGCAGACCTTTGGGGTTTATAAGAAAAAAATATGCCAGTGAAGACCTTAAAATGGTTATGGATGAGATTAAATTATATCTTGGTGAAGAGTACAGAACAATAACATTTAACAACAATACTAAGAGAGTGGAATTAAATGTTAATGATATATATTCGGTTGAGGTATTTAATCATCAGCTTCGTATTGTTCTTAAAAATAATAAGGATATTACAATTAGAGATCAGATGGTAAAGCATATAGAGGAACTTGAAGAGAATGGCTTTATTCAGGTGAGAAGGGGAATAGTAGTAAATTCAAGGTATATAAAAAACATAAAAGAAGCGAATTTGATTATGGACAATGGAGAAATGTATCCTATTGGGAGGGAAAATGTTACTAAGGTAAAACAACAATGGCTTAATAAAAGATTATTGTAAGGGATTATTACGATATTATGTAAAGTTATATGGAGCAAAGATATAGGAGTGAGAGAATATGTCTGGTTGGGGAGTATACGATGTAATTATAGAGATTATTTTAAATATATTTCAGGGATTTATGGTTACCTGGTATTTGCAAAAATGTCTTGGAACTGATAGAAAAAAAAAGGATGTATACATAACGGGAACAGTGTATACATTTTTATATCTTATGTTACAGGGATATTTTACAGATTTTGAAGGTGTCGGAATTTTAATATATCTGGGGTTATCATTGTTTTTTAGTTATATGATGCTTGGAGGTACTTTTATAAAGAAACTTGTATATAATATTATGCTTGTATTTGTTCTGGCTTTCTCATCAGTTATTGCGGGGAATATTGTGGGACTGGTTTTATCCAAGGATTTTATGGAGCTTATAAAGACTAGAAATATAGATTATTATATTGCGGCATTTGTCAATCAGATTGTATTAATGTCATTTTTATTGATTATAGTTAAAATGGAAGAAAGAACAAGAAGCTTTTTGAAAGACAGGTACATTATACTTACATTGTCTATACCTATTATTACTATTATGGTATGTGCGGGAGTTTTAAGCATTGATGCTGATAATGGTAATAATATTGTATATACATCGGTTGTTATAATAGGACTTGTGGCTATAAATATTATAACAATTATATTGTTAATGATGGAACAAAATATATGTCAGAAACAGGCGGAAAATGCTATTCAGATGGAGATGTTGGAGCATCAGAAGCAAAATGTTGATGAGATTAATAAAGTGTATCTTGAAACTAAAAAAGTGCGCCATGAAATTACAAAAGTTATAGATATGACACAATATCTTATAGAAAATGGGCAACAAGAGAGAGCGGTCAATTATCTGAGTGAATTTCAGAAAGAAGGAAAGCTGTATAGGCAGGATAATATATATTCAGAAAATGCAATTATCAATCATATTCTCAACAGAAAGATAGAGTATTGCAACAATAATGGATTATCAATAAAGTGTATGGTATGTGGAGAACTTAAAGGTGTATCCGACTATGATATACATATTATTCTGGAGAATTTGCTGGATAATGCAATAGAGGCAGCATTAAAAGCAGTCAATAAAAGAATAAGTGTGGACATATATTCAGATGAACAGGCGATGGTAATAAAAATAAGTAATACTACAGAAGAAAATGTGTTAAAAAACAATCCGGAAATGAACACAACCCAAAAAGATAACAGCTATCACGGATATGGTATTAGGAATGTAAGTGAGCTTGTTAAGAAGAATAACGGAACAATAGAATATATACAGTTGGGAGTTGATATAGTTCAGTGCAGGGTATTGCTTATGTTGTAATAAAGATGATTTTCGTGAAAAGTATGTTGTTTTTTTAACAATTTTATGTTGTATTTACACTAAAATAAGTTTATTAAATTGCAATAGGTGTGGTAATCGTGTATAATTTACTTATATAGTATTTCTGGCTGGAGATACAGTTGGAAAGCGGAGTTGATGATTAATTAACTCTTAATTTGGTAATAAAAGGTATACAGATTGGGTATATCTATATATAAGGAGGAGAATACAGTATGACAGACACAGCAGTATCTTTTAGCAAAGAAGAATTTAAGAAGAAGGTCGTAAGCAATTGTAAGTCTTTGTATAGAAAGAACATAGATGAAGCTGACAAACAGCAGGTGTTCCAATCAGTGGCATATGCAGTTAAAGATCTTATAATAGATAAGTGGATAGCAACTCATAAGACATATGATAAGGAAGATCCTAAGGTTGTATATTATATGTCAATGGAATTCCTTATGGGTCGTGCACTTGGCAATAATATGATTAATCTTACTAAGTACAATGAGATAAAAGAAGCTCTTGAAGAATTAGGCCTTGATATCAATGTTATCGAAGATCAGGAACCTGATGCGGCACTTGGTAATGGTGGTCTTGGAAGACTTGCAGCATGTTTTCTTGATTCTTTAGCTACACTTGAATATCCAGCATACGGCTGTGGTATAAGATATAAGTACGGAATGTTTAAGCAGGAGATTAAGGACGGATATCAGGTAGAAGTTCCAGATAACTGGTTAAAGGATGGCAATCCATTTGAGATTAAGCGTTCTGAATACAAGTATGAAGTAAAGTTTGGTGGATATGTACGTTCTTACAGAGATGAAGCATCAGGACGTGATATATTCGTTCAGGAAGATTATCGTTCGGTTATAGCTGTTCCATACGACCTTCCTGTTATTGGATATGGCAATAACACAGTTAATTCACTTAGAATATGGGATGCAGAGCCAGTTAATACATTTAACTTAAGCTCATTTGATAAAGGTGATTACCAGAAGGCTATTGAGGAGGAGAACCTTGCTAAGAATATCGTAGAAGTTCTTTACCCTAATGATAACCACTATGCTGGTAAGGAATTAAGACTTAAGCAGCAGTATTTCTTCGTATCAGCATCAGTACAGAGAGCTGTTGACAGATATAAGAGTATGCACAACGGTGATGTAAGAAAGCTCTATGAGAAAGTTACATTCCAGCTTAATGATACACATCCAACAGTTGCAGTTGCAGAGCTTATGAGAATTCTTATGGATGAAAATGGTCTTGAATGGGATGAGGCATGGGATATCACAACTAAGACAGTTGCATATACTAACCATACTATTATGGCAGAAGCACTTGAAAAATGGCCTATCGAATTATTCTCAAGACTTCTTCCTAGAATTTATCAGATAGTAGAAGAGATTAATAGAAGATTTGTAGAAGAGATTAAAGCTAAATATCCTGGAGATCAGGAAAAGGTTAGAAAGATGGCTGTTATCTATGACGGGCAGGTTAAGATGGCACATCTTGCTATATGTGCAGGCTACTCAGTTAATGGTGTTGCAAAGCTTCACACAGAAATCTTAGAAAAGCAGGAGCTTAAGGACTTCTATGAGATGATGCCAGAGAAGTTCAACAACAAGACTAATGGTATTACACAGAGAAGATTCCTTCTTCACGCTAATCCACTTCTTGCAGACTGGATTACAGACAAGATTGGTGACGGCTGGATAACAGACCTTAAGCAGTTAGAGAAGCTTTTAGTATATGTTAATGATGAAAAGGCAAGACAGGAATTTATGCAGATTAAGCATAAGAATAAGGTAAGACTTGCTAAGTACATTAAGGAGCATAATGGAATAGATGTTAATCCGGATTCAATATTTGATGTTCAGGTAAAGAGACTTCACGAATATAAGAGACAGCTTCTTAATATTCTTCACATAATGTATCTTTACAATGAGATTAAGAAGAATCCAGATATGGATATTGTGCCAAGAACATTTATATTTGGTGCAAAGGCAGCAGCAGGTTACAAGATTGCGAAGCAGACAATCAAGCTTATCAATAATGTAGCAGAAGTAATCAATAATGATGAGTCTATCAATGGTAAGATTAAGGTTGTATTCATAGAGAACTACAGAGTATCTAATGCTGAGATTATATTTGCAGCAGCAGATGTATCAGAGCAGATTTCAACAGCTTCTAAGGAAGCGTCTGGTACAGGTAATATGAAGTTTATGCTTAACGGTGCTATGACACTTGGAACAATGGACGGTGCTAACGTAGAGATAGTACAGGAAGTTGGAGCAGACAATGCAGTTATATTCGGACTTAGCTCAGACGAAGTTATACGTTATGAGAATGAGGGCGGATATGACCCAATGGAAATCTTCAACAATGATCAGGATATAAGAGAAGTTCTTATGGAACTTATCAATGGTAAGTATTCTAAGGAAGACCCAGAGATGTTCAGAGATATTTACAATTCACTTCTTAATACACAAGAAGGCAGAAGGGCAGATACTTACTTTATCCTTAAAGATTTCTGTTCTTATGCAGATGCACAGAAGAAGATTGATGAAAGATATAGAGATGAGAAGAGCTGGGCTAAGACAGTTATGATTAATTCGTTCAAGGCTGGTAAGTTCTCATCGGACAGAACTATAGAAGAGTACGCTACAGAAATCTGGAAGCTTACTAAGACACCAGTTAAAGTACAGTAATAACAAGAATAAATTCTATCCATAATTCATACTCTTTAATATGCGCCATATAAGTGCAGACATAAAGGAGTACTGAATGTTGGATAGAATTTTTTTAAGCAATTCATATAGTTATAGAAAGAAAAAATGTGCGGCGGTAATTGTATTTATCGCCATATATCTGCTTATACCGACTATTGTTACACTGAATGTTACAGGAGTTGTGTACACGCCTGTGAATGAAGATTACAGCGATGGAAGAAAAGTGATTGTAAAATACAGAAATGCCACGCAGGAGGTAGGTGTTGACAGGTTTGTGGCGATGGTGCTTGCCAAAAGGCTTTATATGAGCAGTGAAGTAGAAGTTCTTAAAGCAGAAAGCATTATGATAAGGACAGATGTATACAGGCTTATGGGTGAGCAAATGATTATAGACAGCAGTGAGCTTGGAATGGAATATATGACGACACAGCAGATGAAAAGCAAATGGGGGAAGGATTACGAGGATAATTATAATCTTGTTAAGGACTGCACGGCTGCGACAAGTGGACTTGCAATCAGGTATAACGATAAGTATATTGAGGCAAGATATACATATATAACATCTGGAAGCACGCTTTCAGGGGCTTCAATACTAGGTGATGAGTATGCTTATCTTTCAGCAGTGGAGTGTAATAATGATAAAAATGCACAGGACTATCTTGTTGTTAAGACTATAAGCAATAAAGATTTTGTTAATTCATTTGAGAAAAAATACGACAGCATTAATCTTGATAAAAATAATCTGGCACAGCAAATTCAGATTGTATCCAAGAATGAAGCTGGTTATGTGTTAAAGCTTCAGATAGGGAATGTTGTTATGTCGGGAAGTGAATTTGCATATGTACTTGGTATTAATTCGCCCAATTTTAGTATTGAATATATGCAGACTGGCGTTAAGATAACGACAATCGGTGTTGGAGAAGGCTTTGGTGTCAGCGTATATACGGCAGATTGTATGGCAAAGGCTGGCTCATCTTATGAAGATATTATAGAAACATTTTATAATAAAATAAATATAATAAGTGAATAATACGCAGGATTATGGAAAGCATATTAACATAGAAAGGTTTTGATAACTGTAGGTTTTACCTACAGCACCAGACTTTATGCCCTCTATGGGCAGGAATGGAGGTTAATATGGATAAGAACACAGCCAGTAAGACAAAGATAGTTTCAATCGTTATATCATTAGGAATTATTGCAACACTTATTATAGGAGTAATTTCGGTGGTAAGAAGCGTTAATTCCAATAGAAATAATGAGAATAACATTGTTAATCTTAATGAAACTCAGGAAGATGTTGCAATAAAGACAGAAGATGTGACGGACGATGTGCTGGGGAATATCGATGATGAATTACAGGAAGCTAATGCTGGTGCAAGTATGGCGGTGGATACAGATAATATCAGTAATAAAGCAGATAATACTTATAACACACATAAAGCTGGCACTGACGATGCAGATAAGGAAACTGAGCCGACAGTTCCACCGACTTTATCATCAGAAGAAGTTATGGCTGAGGCAATGAAGAATTTTGCATTTGATGAGAGCAACAAGCTTGCGTGGCCAGTGCTTGGTCAGATTGTACTCGACTATAATATGGACGAGACCATTTTCTTTAAGAGTCTTGGAATGTACAAATGTAATCCAGCAATAATTATACAATCCGAGGTAGGAACTAATGTTGCAGCGGCGGCATCGGGAATTGTAACAGATGTGGCTAATCTTTCAGAAACAGGAACAACAGTTACAGTATCAATTGGAAATGGTTATGAAACAACAACTGGTCTTATAGAAAATGTTAATTTGAAAAAAGGGGATAAGGTTGTAGCCGGACAGCTGATTGGTACAGTGGCAAGCCCAAGTGCATACTATATAGAAGAGGGTCCTGGAGTGTATTTCAAACTTACACAATATGGAGAACCAATAAACCCAGACACATATTTTGTGGAATAGATAAAATAAGCACCCACTTAATTTCTTACAATAGTTTCAAATCATATATTATTTATATACGGCTTACAGTGGGTGCTTTATATATATTTTATGTAATAGGAAAATCCAATATAATTCCCTGTTAGATAAAAAGCAATATGTGCCGGTAATGCACACCCGTGCGAAGATGTAGTTTGTCGCAAACAACCGCACCTGACACGAGAATGTATTTTGCATATTCTTTTTATCTGGCAGTAGAATTAATTAAGTTCATTATTATAGGAATAGCGTGGCTTTCCTTGCTTTCTGACATAGCGTTGATATATGTCTGTCTGTTAGTATAGAGTTCATTAACAGCTTTTAATAAGCTTTCTGGTGTAAGGTCTTCCTCAAATAATACACTTGAATAACCGTGCTCCTGAAATGATTTTGCATTAAGAATCTGGTCGCCACGGCTTGCGTTAGCTGAAAGTGGAATTAAGAGGTTAGGCTTTTTAAGGGCTAATAATTCACATATAGCGTTAGCACCAGCTCTTGATATTACGATATCGCTTATTGCAAATAAATCGCGCATTTCCTCACTTATATATTCAAATTGTACATAGCCTTCAATGTTGTTAAGTGAGTTATCAGTCTTGCCTTTTCCACAAAGGTGAACAACCTGATAATCTTTAAGAAGTTCAGGAAGAACTTTTCTTACCGCTTCATTAACGTGAACAGCACCAGTACTTCCGCCGACAACCATAATTATTGGTTTGCCACTTGTGAAATTGCAAAGCTTAAGTCCGGCAAGCTTATTACCCTGTAAAAGCTCCTGACGGATAGGAGAGCCTGTAAGAACAGCCTTGTCAGCAGGAAGGTACTTGATAGTTTCAGGAAAATTACAGCATACCTTTGTAGCCTTTTTAATAGCTATTCTGTTGGCAAGTCCTGGTGTCATATCTGATTCGTGTATGATAACAGGAATGTGCTTGTGTCCAGCTGCAAGTACAACTGGAACAGATACGAAGCCGCCCTTTGAGAATATGATATCAGGCTTAATTCTTCTCATAAGCCTGCGTGCCTGAAAATATCCCTTTATAACCCTGAATGGGTCAGTAAGATTTTTAAAGCTCTTATAACGTCTTAATTTACCTGAAGATATTCCATAGTAGGGAATATCCAGATTTTCTATTAATGTCTTTTCGATTCCAGTGTATGAACCAATATAGAATACTTCGTAGCCAGCTTCCTTAAGGCTGGGAAGTAATGCTATATTAGGTGTTACGTGGCCGGCTGTACCACCACCTGTTAATATAATCTTTTTCATAGCCAATCCTCATTTTCTTAATTATAATTATTGTTTATGGTAAATTTTAAAATTTTATAGCAGTAATTTACTGTTGCATTAGTGAGTGTCAGAATTCACGCGGTGTTATTATATTTTGTGTGAAAACCTTTCCTTGAAACTGCAATGCCTGCATAGCGGTTCAACTGCATATTTGTCATTGAATCCCTGAACAAATGCCTTGCTTTTATCGCTTTCAAGTATATCAGAAAGCGGAGTATCAAGTATATTGCCAAGAGCCATAACGCCGTTGCCGTCAAGACAGCAGGGTACAACTGTTCCATCACTTAATATGGCAATATGTGTGCGTATTCCCTGACAGAAGCCGCGTTCGTTATAATAACTTCCGTTAAGTTCAGGCCATTCAAATGGACTTTGCACATTGACATAAAGATGACGTTTGATAGTGCAGTTTCGCTCACCAAATAAAAATGGCTCATTTTTCGTGTTCCATAATCTTAACGAAATCTCTGTATCAGTCTTATCAAGAAGTGTCTCACAGGAATAGAACAAATCATTAATATAAGTATCCATATCTATGCAGTCGTTGTCATCGGCACTGTGCATAGATACATTAATCTGGTGTACTGGATATTTAATCAAAGTATCAAGTCTTTGTCTTATAAGCGTTCCATTGGTAGTGAGGTTGACCGTTATGCCACAATCCCTGCACAGGGAAAGTATGTCGGCAAGCTGTGGGTGAAGCAGTGGCTCACCCTTGACGTGAAGATATATATAATTCGTATACGGACGTATTTCATCAAGTATATGTCCGAAATCTTCAATCGGCATAAAATGTGCCGGGCGTTTGGTTTCCTGACAGAAAGAGCATTTCAGATTACAGGAACTTGTTATTTCTATATATATTCGTTTGAAGCGTTTAATATTTCCCATAAATTACTTATTGGCAATATATTGCTTGAGTGCAGTTGCAAGCTGGTCAGGACAGGATGTTGGCTTAAAGCCGCATTTAATTCCTTCCATACGTTTGATAGCTTCGTTAACGTCCATGCCCTCAACAAGTGCGGCAACACCCTGGGTATTACCAGAACAGCCACCCTCAAACTTAACGCCAGTAACCTTATTATCGACTACATCGAATTCAATAGAACGTGAACATACGCCTCTTGTAGTATATTTCATAATTATCCTCATTTCTACGCACAGTCAGTTAGTACAAAAATGTTATATAGACGGAAATGCATTGTGTGCGTTCAACGCATTTCATTATATCATATGCCCTGCGTTGTTTTTCAACGCATCCGAAGTTTCGAAGAAACTTCTAAGTGACTACGAAGTAGTCATATTATATCATAGTTTTTGCGATGCTTTTCAACGCATCCGAAGTTTCGAAGAAACTTCTAAGTGACTACGAAGTAGTCATATTATATCATAGTTTTTGCGCAGTTTTTCAGCGCATCTGAAGTTTCGAAGAAACTTCTAAGTGACTACGAAGTAGTCATATTATATCATAGTTTTTAAAGAGTTGTATTATGTAAGATGTAATTAATTCAATATTCAGGTGAAAATCAGAGTAAATCAAATGATTTTCGTTTATGATGTTATAGTGATTAATATTTAAAAATAAAGCCTGACACAAACATTGTGATATTGCCAATTAATTGGTACAATAAGTAAAACGCATTTTAACTGTGAATAATTAACTAATAAAGTAATAACAGGAGATTAGTGTGGAAAACAGATTTTCACACAGTGGATTTGTGTCTGTGCGTACCATACACAAACCAGTATGCGAAAAATGTGCGCAGAAATGAGGATTATTATGATAGGTATTATTGGAGCTATGGACGAAGAAGTAGCTAAGATAGTTGAAGCTATGGAAATTGAAAGACAGGAAGATAAGGCTTGTATGTCATTTAAGGCTGGAAAGCTTAATGGCAAAGATGTTGTTGTTGTAAGAAGCGGTATCGGCAAGGTAAATGCGGCAGTATGTACACAGATACTTGTAGATGATTTCGGCGTTGATTATGTTATTAATACAGGAATTGCAGGTTCACTTAAGGCAGAGATTAATATTGCAGATATTGTTATATCAAGTGATGTATTACATCACGATATGGATGCTTCAGGATTTGGATATCCTTTAGGACAGATTCCAAGAATGGACGTATTGTCTTTTGAAGCAGACAAGCACCTTATAGATGTTGCCAAAGAGGCTTGTGCTAAGGTTCTTCCAGAGATAGGTACACATATTGGCAGGGTTGTAAGCGGTGACCAGTTCATATCAGACAAGGCTGTTAAAGAAAGAATATCAGCTAATTTTGATGGATACTGCACAGAGATGGAAGGTGCAGCAATTGCACAGGCAGCATATCTTAATAAAGTTCCATTTGTTATATTAAGAGCAATCTCAGATAAGGCTGATGATAGTGCAACTATGGATTATCCTACATTTGAGAAGCAGGCGATTGAGAATTCGGTTAAGCTGATTAAGGAATTGGTGGGACAGATATAGATATAGACAGATATAATTTCTGCTGATTTATTATGTCGGACGCGGAGTGCGGTTGTGGCAAATGGTTGTGACAAACGGACGGGCTGTGGCTAGGGGCTGTGGTGGTGCGTGTGAGACTGCTATAAGATAATTGGATATTACTAAGTCATTCCCGGTGGAGTTATGGTGCCGGACGCACCGCTCCAAATTCGCCATCGTGGCTCAGTTGTCGCTTGCCCAGACCTCGTGTCTGGGCATTGCTGTATGGTGGAGGGAATGACTAAGAAATATCAGCAATTATCTTATAATGTCAGTCCCCACACGCACCACCACAGCCCCTACCCGCACCCCTGTCGGGTTGCGATGGCAGGGGCACACACTACCGGGGGGTGCGGATAATAGGGCAGAAATATGGCTGGGAAGGGAGATAGGAGTGTGGCTGTCAAGATGTAGTGGTTGGAAAGCTGTACAAATCAGTGGGACCTGTAGTTCGTGAAGTTAGCTGTAGAGGTGTATTGTATATTCTTTCACAATGCAGGAATTAAGGCGGACGGCTGGGCGGTTGTGTGAGCGCGGGCTGGCGGGGGCTTGTTACGCAAGTATTATAAGTACAATTGAGATACAACTTAGCCTTTCCCCTCACCAAACAGCAATGCCCAGACACGAGGTCTGGGCAAGCGACAACTGAGCCACGATGGCGAATTTGGAGCGGTGCGTCCGTAACCACAACTCCATCGTGAAAGGCTTAGTAGTATCCAATTGTCTTATAACTTAAGTAACGAGCTCCCCGCCAGTCCAGCCACACAACCATCCAGCTGTCTGCCTTAATTCCGTCCGTTATAATCCATAATTATATAATCATAAATCCAATATTACAGAAATTTATAGCATATCATCTATAATGCACTAATAGCAAACTCACGCCCTAAATCCCAAGCATCTCACTATAAACCTGCAATGCCCCATCAGTATCGTGTGCCAGCACTCTCTTAGCAAGCACCTTTCCAAGCTGTACGCCTTCCTGATCGAAGCTGTTGATATTCCATAAAAATCCCTGGAACATAACCTTATTTTCAAAATGAGAAAGCAAAGCACCTAAAGACTTAGGAGTAAGCTTATCTCCAGTTATAATGCTTGAAGGTCTTCCACCCTTGAAAGTCTTGTTAGGGTTCTCATCATCTTTTCCACATGCAAATGCAACAATCTGAGCCGCTACATTAGCACATAACTTATGCTGGCTTGTGCTGTCCTGAATAGTAACATCATTTTCAAGCTGGCTGTTCTTAAATCCAATGAACTGTAAAGGAACGATATTAGTTCCCTGATGAAGAAGCTGATAAAAAGAATGTTGTCCATTAGTTCCCGGTTCACCAAATATTACTGGACCTGTAGGGTAATTAACCGGTTCATTAAATCTGTTGACGGACTTACCATTAGACTCCATATCAAGCTGCTGTAAATGTGCAGGGAAACGGCTTAAGCCCTGTGAGTATGGAAGTACAGCAGTACATTCATATCCAAGTACATTGCGTTCATATACGCCAATAAGTGCATCAAGCATTGCTGGGTTCTTAAGAATGTCTTTGTTTAATGCAAGCTTGTCCTCAGCAGAGGCACCTTCAAGAAAATCTGCGAATACATCAGGACCAAATGCCAATGATAATACAGCACCGCCTACAGAAGATGTTGAAGAGAAACGTCCTCCGATGTAATCGTCCATATAAAATGCATCTAAATAATCATCACTTTTGGCAAGAGGTGAGGTCTCGCTTGTTACTGCAATCATATGCTTTGCAGGGTCAAGACCAGCTTCCTTAAGAGCATTTTTAACAAATGATTCATTAGTTAACGTCTCAAGAGTTGTTCCAGACTTAGATACAAGAATGAATAATGAGTGTGTAACATCAATAGAAGTAAGTACAGCAGATGCATCATCTGGATCTACATTACTTATAAAATGAGCTTCCATTTTAAATGAATTATTTTTTTTAGCCCAGTTCTCAAGAGCAATATACATAGCACGAGGACCTAAATCACTTCCACCGATACCAATCTGAACAACAGTTGTGAACTTCTCGCCAGCACCATTAGTAATAGCACCATTATGTACCTTGTCAGCAAATTCAGCGATACGCTTCTGTTGTGTTGTATAGAATGTACGCTTGTCTACGCCGTCAGCATTAACAGCTTCACCGAGCTGTCCGCGTGTCATATGGTGGAGTACAAGTCTGTTCTCGCCGGTATTAACAACTTCGCCATTGTAAAGAGCAGCAAATTTGTTTGAAAGTTCAGCTTCTGTAGCAAGCTTTTCAAGTGCCTTAAGAGTTGTATCATCTACTTTCTTAGCTGCGAAGTTGTAGTTAAGTCCCTCAGCCATAGGAATATTATATGTCTTAACACGTTCAGCACCAGCTTCGCCCGACATAACCTTATTAAGGTCAACAAGCGGAGTTTCCTTTAATTCCTTAAAAGCTTCAAGTGTGTCAAGATTGTTCCAATTAATCATAAAATATCTCCTCCTAGTATAATTGAGTTGTAGGTAATTGCGAAAACTGCTAAGACCATTCGCAATTACCTATAATAAGTTGCAACATTAAAAGATATAATGCCAGAATATATCGAAATAACATTTAAAATGTTATCCATTAAGGCATTATATTGATATATTGTCGCACAAAATATCTTAATTGAATTATACTATCAATGTCTGTCGAATACAAGGAGAAAAGTCGTTATTATCTATCATTTTCCATCTGCTTAAGTTCGGGGAGAATGGTACACAGCATAGTTATAAAACATATGCTTCCGCCAATTATATTAGATACAGGTTCGGCTGCAAATACACCATTTGTTCCCATATTAAGAGCGTAAGGCATAATATATGTAAGAGGTATTACAATAAATACTTTTCTTAATAAAGAGAAGAATATAGCCTGTTTTTTCTTATTAAGGGATTTGAAAATGGTCTGTCCGATGTATTGCAGGTCCATAAATATAAAGGCGGCAAAATATATCTTCAATGCTGATACTGCATTTTCCATAAGTGAAGTATCAGAGCTGAAAATATTAATAAGCATATGAGGGGCAAGAAGTATTATGCTCCACATAACTGCGGTATATCCTAATATTAATGCCCCCATAGTAAGTCCGGCTTTACGCACCCTTCCTGGCCTTTTGGCACCATAATTATAGCTGATAATTGGTGAAGAACCTTCGTTGATTGCGTATATAGGTGTCTCAACCATTTGCCGTATGCTTGAAACAATAGTCATTACAGAAATGTAAATATCGCCGCCGGTAACTGAGAGAACATTGTTACAGCATATTGATACAAGGCTGTTAGTAAGCTGCATTACAAAGCCGGAAGTACCAAGGCTGATTATATCTTTTGCAAAATTCAGACATTGTGGCAGTTCATTTTTTCTTATAAAGCTTATCTTTAATTCAGCTTTAAATCTTAAGAAATATATTACAAATGAAGCTGACATAAGCTGTGAAATAACAGTTGCCACAGCCGCACCTTTTATTCCAAGATTAAGGATAAATATAAACACCGGGTCTAATATAAGATTGGCAATAGCACCGATTGCAACAGAGAGCATACCGATTGTTGAGTAGCCCTGTGCATTGATAAATGGGTTCATTCCTGTTGCTATCATTGAAGGAAGGGTTCCGATAAGGTAAATGCACAGATAAGGAAATGCGTACTTAAGTGCTGTGTCAGAAGCTCCAAATAGTGTGAGCAGAGGGGCTGCAAATAAGAGGCATATGCACATAAGAATAATTGCGGAGCCGCAAAGCATTGTAAAAGAAGTGTTCATAATGGTGTTAGCATTTTTTTCATCACCCATTCCTCTCTTAATTGAGAATAAAGGTGCACCTCCGCTTCCAAAGAGGTTGCTGAAAGCGGTCATAATCATAATTATTGGAAAGCATAGTCCAACTGCACCAAGGGCATTTGTTCCGACATCGGGAATCCTTGCAATGTACACTCTGTCTACAATATTGTATAACAGACTTAAAATCTGTGCCACAAGCATAGGTATAGCCGCATTTAAAATATTATTGGTTATAGTTCCATTTTCAAAATCAATACGTTTCATATATTTCACTTTCTCCATTGTGATTAAAAAGTTATTAATAAAGATTATATATTTAATATTACATATATAAAATGTTATTCCTTAAAACGATTGCAAGTATATCACTTTGATATTGTAAACACAAATTAAAACTTATGTAAAATTAAACGATAACATTTACAATTGAATTATAAATTACAGAGAAGTATAATTGAAATGTCAGAAAATGAAGCCGTGAAAAGTTATGTTTTATAGGCATACAAAGGCAGAATGGAGGTATTATTATTATGAAAATTCTTATGCTTGATTCGTCTACATACGGAGAAGATGTTAATGTAGACGAGTTCTATGGTCTTGGTGAGGTTAAGAGCTACCAGACAAGTACAAGGCAGGAGGCACTTGAAAGAACTGCGGAGTTTAATCCGGACGTTGTTATTATCAATAAGATTGTTGCAGACAAGGAATTTATAGATTGTGCACCAGCTTTAAAGATGATAGCAGAAACAGCAACGGGTTATAATAATATTGATATTAATTATGCTAAGGAAAAGAATATAAGAGTAGCCAATGTTGCGGGATATTCAACGGACTCAGTTGTACAGCATACATTTGCATTGGGACTGTATCTTATAGAGAAGATGAACTATTATGACAACTATGTTAAATCAGGTGAGTATGCAGAATGTCCGATTTTTTCACATTTTTCCAATGTATTCCACGAACTTTCAGGAAAGACATGGGGCATAGTTGGTCTTGGAACTATAGGAAAAGGTGTTGCAAAGATAGCCTCAGATTTCGGATGCAAGGTTATATATTATTCAGCAAGTGGAAAGACACAGGATGTGCCTTATGAGAGAGAAGCGTTTGATGAATTCTTGAAAAAATCAGACATAATATCTATCCACGCACCACTTAATGATAAGACCAATAATCTTTTTAATAAAGAAGCATTTGATAAGATGAAGACAAGTGCAGTGCTTTTAAATCTTGGACGAGGTCCTATCGTTAATGATGCAGATTTAACAGAGGCACTTGAACAGGGAAAGATTGCTGCGGCAGGACTTGATGTACTTGGAAAAGAGCCTATAGAAAAGGATAACCCGCTTCTTAGAATTAAGGATAGCACAAAGCTTGTAATTACACCACATGTAGCGTGGGGCACAGTAGAAGCAAGAACAAGACTTATGGACGAAGTATATGAGAATATTGCAGCTTTTACTAAGGGTGAAGCAAGAAATGCGGTAGTGTAAGTGTGGAAGAAATGGCAGTATAATAAGCGGAATGGAGAAGAGTATGCAGATTTTATCAGTTAATGATGATGAATTTAAGAAATATGGACGTGTAGTTGATAATGTGGATTTTACAGAGCTTATACAGGAATTAAAAAGAACTCCCATACCATCGGGTGTTGTATATGAACCAGCAGTAAAGGAGCTTGAAGCACTTCCTGTAAGGCTTGACATTTCCTCAGTTGTATATGGTGAAATGCCAATTCAGATAGGTTACTGTAATGGACATAATTCAAAGCTTAATGCACTTGAGTATCACAGGGATTCTGAGATTAATATCGCGGCTACGGATATGATTCTTATGCTGGGATTGCTGACAGATGTTAATGATGATTATACATACGACACTGCTAATGTAAAGGCTTTCAGGGTTCCGGCAGGAACGGCTGTTGAAGTGTATTCTACAACACTTCATTATGCACCTTGCGGCATAGATGGTAAGGGATTTCAGGTGGCAGTTGTGCTTCCTAAGGGAACTAACTATCCTTTAAAGTCAAAGCATATAAGAATAGATAATAAAACAGCCAGCACCTCAAATAAGAATACTGGCAGTAGTAATATCAATGAAGATGCACTTCTTGCGGCTGCTAATAAGTGGCTTATAGGCCACGCCGAAGGCGGTCTTGATGATAGTGCATATATTGGACTTAAGGGTGAGAATATTGAGATTTAATCTTCTTCAATAACCTGAACTTCCATATAAGCAAAGTCAATTGAATCAATAAAATTATCTTTAGTAAATCTTACTTTAGAGTGGCGTTGGAAGTCTGCTATATTAGAGTCAAGCCATATAGGCTCGCTCAGATCAAAGGTATAGCAGGCTTCTTTTATGCCATCAAATATCTTTTTGGTTCTGTTAATATCCATATCAGGATTAGCATAGACCATATCTTTCATAAGATGATTGGACTCATCAAAAAGTTTACACCATAATCGAAACATATATTTTCTCCGTTCTTACATTAATATAGGCTGGTAACCTGTGATAGTATTAGTCTGTGTTATGGTAGGATTTTAGTTAAAAATCGTAATCTGCCATGTATTACTTAATGGTATTGCAGTAGGATTTTAGTTAAAAATCATAATCTGCCGTAATATTACTCACTAGCACGCTCCGAGAATATTATGCTATATTCATTTGAAGGGTATACCTGACTAATAAATGAAGTAAGAATAGTCTTAGCGTTATCAAGTGCCCTGTCGTACAAGCCGCTGTTTATTGCGTCTGATAAAGCATTTTCTCTTAGCTGGATTAAAGAGTCGTTATGCTCAGTAAGTGTTATAGGAGAGAAAATGTTGTTCTCCTCGTGTAGTACTTTGAAGGAGTCAAGGTCAATGTCAGCCGATAAAGTCTTAACTTCAGGAATGTCTACATATATGTTATGGCTTGTATCGTCAGTGTCGCCGAGCTGCCATTTGACATCGCTGAAATTAATTCCAGCCTTGATAGTTGTATTATATGTATATATGTATTTGGATTGTGTCAAAGGTATGCTTACATTAAACAGCTTAAGGTCTTTGGTTTCAACCCTTACAGTAGTGGTTGTTACTGACTGGGTTGCAAGCTCACCGATATTTTCAAAGCCGATTTCTGTAATCTTTTCATCAGAAACGTAATTGCTTTTAGCTTCTTTTCTTGTGTATACAAGCACAGCACATAATAATATGATGATTATTACAGCGATTATAAATTTAATATCGAGTACCTTTTGTAACTTATTGCGGGACATAGTAATCCTCCATAGTAGTAGTTTTATATAGCGTTGTTGCATATATATTAATCATATTAATGCGATTTTATCATAATGTAATAAACAGGTCAAAAATATTTTTGTCTTATAGGTTAATAAAGTGCTGGAATTTTAAAAATGGAATTCTGTTATGTGCAATTTGATATATAATAAAGAAACCTGATGCTTACGCACCAGGCTTCTAATATGTGATACATATAATAAAGATTAGCAGAAGACCAGCATATAAAAGAGGGAAGCCAGTCTGTTTGGACTACTAGTCCATATTAACATTAAGATGTCTAGGAAGACCATCAACCATAATTGGTGAAAGTTCAGCCTGAATTAATGGTCTGATATAGTGAATAAGGTCTTCTGTGACAAAATCATCTTCAGTAATCCACTCAAGTGGAACTTTCTTCTCGATGTTGGCAATCTGGTGTACATCGTGTGTTTCTGTAATGCACATATATGGATCATCAGAAACTCTCTTAAGTACAACAACTTTACCAGTCTCGCCTTCAAATGCAGCCTTAACAGCGGCACCACCAACGTTGAATGCTTCTGTGATATCTGTACGAGATGTCATATGAGCTGCACAACGCTGTAATGTTGATAATTCAATAGCTCTTGTCTTGATACCAAGTTCAGAACCGACTTTGTTAGCAAGGAACTTAGCAGAACCAGCTAACTGCTTGTGACCGAAAGCATCAACGAATTCAACGTGGTCAGAAAGTTCAAATACATATCTTCCGTCCATAACTTTAATACCTTCAGAAACGGCGATTACCATTGAACGTCCCTTAGAAGCGATTTCTTTAACTCTTTCAAGGAAGTGGTCAATATCAAATACCTTTTCTGGAAGATAAATGAGGTCTACGCCTTCACAATCCTCACCTCTTGCAAGAGCAGAAGCGGCTGTAAGCCAACCGGCATTACGTCCCATAATCTCAACGATAGTTACTGTTGGATAGTCATATACAAGACCATCGCGGATAATCTCTTTCATAGTAGCGGCTATGAATTTAGCAGCACTACCAAATCCAGGAGTGTGGTCAGTAACTGCAAGGTCATTATCGATTGTCTTAGGAACACCCATAAACTTGATATCACTGCCTACAAGAAGAGCGTAGTCAGAAAGCTTCTTGATAGTGTCCATTGAATCGTTACCACCTATGTAGAAGAAGTATGAAATGTTGAGTTCTTTAAGTATTTCAAAAATCTTCTCGTAAGTATCTCTGTCATCAGATATTTCTGGGAGCTTATAACGACATGAACCTAAATAAGAAGAAGGTGTTCTCTTTAAAAGGTCGATATCGATATCAGTCTTAATCTTCTCTGAGAGATCTACATACTGCTTGTCAAGCAGACCCTTGATGCCGTGAAGCATACCATATACTTTGTTAGCTCCTCTATCTTTTGCTGTCTTGAATACACCTGCAAGACTTGAATTGATTACGGAAGTTGGTCCACCAGACTGTCCTACGATAACATTACCTAACATAAATGTCCTCCGAAAATTATTATAATAATAAAGATGTAAACAGACCTAAATTCCCTCTAGACTTAAATCTGTCATAAATATTTTATTAAATTAATATTAACATAATTAAAGCAATCATACAACTTAAAAAAGATAATTAATTTAATAAATTCTTCCCACCAAAACAGGAAACTTTCAAAATATTTATAATATGATATAATATGACTACTTCGTAGTCACTTAGAAGTTTCTTCGAAACTTCGGATGCGTGGAAAAGCAACGCAGGGCATATGATATAATGTGCGTAAGCAATGAGCCGTGCTGGACAAAAAAATAAAAAAGAACTGTGCTTGCACGAAGTTCTTTTTTAACTTTTTGTCCAATAGGGCGAACGCCCGACAGTCAAGGGAAGCAAAGCTTTCCAAGACGCACCCGGCGAGGCAAATTAGCAAAAGGAAGAAAACCATAAGAAACGAAAGGACAATTGAAAGATGAGCAAACAGACATGGAAACCCGGCAATATGTTATACCCAGTACCAGCAGTAATGGTTAGCTGTCGAAGAGAGGGTGAGAAGCCTAACATAATTACTGTTGCGTGGGCAGGAACAATATGTTCTGACCCTGCTATGGTGTCAATATCAGTGAGAAAGGAAAGATACAGCCATGATATTATAAAAGATTCAGGCGAATTTGTGGTCAATCTCACAACAAGAAAGTTATGCTATGCAACTGATTACTGCGGTGTTAAATCTGGAAGAAATACGGATAAATTCGCAGATATGCACCTTACACCACAGCAATCGGTTAAGATAGCTGCACCGGCAATAAAGGAAAGCCCTGTTAATATTGAATGTAAGGTTAAGGATATTATAGAACTTGGAAGCCACGATATGTTTATAGCGGAAGTTGTAGCTGTAAATGTAGATGAGAAGCTTCTTGACAGCAAGGGTGCATTAAGGCTTCAGGATGCTGACCTTATAGCATATTCACACGGACAGTATTACACACTGGGAGATAATATAGGCAAGTTTGGATACTCAGTTAAGAAGTAAAGGGTTTATTGCGTAGCACGGAACAATTTGTAGGTATCAAAGTCTGGGGCTTTTGACCCCGGCATCATAATAATGAACAGTTCATTATTATTTCATTATTTATAAGAAGTGTAAGACTTTACAAATAAGCATATGCGTGGTAGTATAAAATTTGTTACGAAAATGTTACAGAAATATTACGTCATCATATTATACGAATAATGGCATTAAATATACTATTTGTTGGAGGAATGTATGACACGCATAACGAGATATGGTAGGGAGATGAGAACTACCTTTATCGCGACAATGTTTATTGCATGCCTTGTAATAGTGATAGGTATTCCATTTGTATCAAAGCAGATGTTTGATAATGAGGTGGGATATTACAGTATTTCTATTCAGGGTAATTATATTGGCGCTGCTAATACAGAAGACGAAGTCAATGTTGCATTGGCTGATGCAAGATTACAGCTCTGCAAAGAATTTGCAGATTATATATATATGGACTGCGATGTTAAGATAACAAAGCAGAGAAGAGCGATAGCGAAACGTATGACTACCAAGCAGTTACAGAATGCAATATACAGTTCATTATTTGACTGTATCGTTGATGTTGAAACACAGCTTGCTTATACTGTAAGGGTTGATGATAATATGGTAACTCTTGCTACTAAAGAAGAAGTTGAGGAGTTATTCAGAAAGATTATACAGCCATACAATGTAGCTGATGAGTTTGAACCTGTCATAAAGGCTGGAACATCGATTGATGAACAGTACACAATTGCTATCAATAAGAATGAGGAAGAGTCAGTTCAGGATACACAGATAGTTGCTTCATTCTTTGAAGATAATAATTCGGAAAATGGAACTAACAAGAAATCGCCTGACCAGCTTATGGGAATTGATTTTGCGGAAAATGTATCTGTTAACGCAGTAAGCGGGGATAAGGCAGATGTAGTGTCTGTACAGGAAGCTTATGACATTTTAACAAGAGAGAATAAATCCCAGGTATCTTATATAATAAAGGAAGGCGATACTCTTGAACAGATTGCCAAAGATTGTCAGATGACTTTGGATGATCTGCTTAAGCTAAATGACATAGCTTCACAAAATGTGGTTGTTGTACCAGGCGATGAGCTTGTGGTAACAGTACCGGATACGCAGATAACAGTGCTTACAACCAAGCAACTCTCGTATGATGAGGACTACAAGGCGGAAGTGAGTTATATTGACGATAATAATAATTCAAGAGGGACTAATACAATTCTTGATGAGGGAACGTCAGGAAAAAGAACGGTGGTTGCTAATGTCACATATGCTAATGGCAGGGAAGTGGCAAGAGATATTGTAAAAGAGAATATAACAGAGGAGTCAAAGCCTGGGAAGATTGCAGTGGGAACCCTTACACAGACTGATTATATTAAGCCGGTGGCAGGAACTTTTGTTTCGGGTTATGGAACTGGAGAAGATACAGTTAATTACGGCGTTGACTGGACGTGTAGTGAAGGCATAACAGTTGTTGCAGCAAGAGCTGGTAAAGTTACAAGAGCAGGCTGGTATGGTGGATATGGTTACTGTGTTGATATACAGCATGAAGATGGAAGCCTGACAAGGTATGCTAATAACAGCAGACTTACTGTCAGTGTTGGAGAGCAGGTAAGTCAGGGTCAGCAGATAGCGTTAAGTGGAAGCACAGGCGATGTGACAAGTCCACGTCTGCATTTTGAAATATGGATTGATGGCACAAGGGTTAATCCTCTTAATTATGTTAATAAGAACTAGAATAAAACGTACAAAGGGTGTGGATATTTTCCATACCCTTTTTAAATCATAATAAAATGCGGATAAGACAGATTGACATAATGATATGGTGTGATATAATCATAAGGATATTGAAATATTTGAACATATGCCTTAATATATTTAAGGATAACGATAGAGTAATACCATAATTGTAACGGTATAGAATATGAGATTATGGTTAAGATATTTAGAGATTAGTAACTTTTTATGAATTAGTAAGTAGTGACAGAGGTGCGAATTATGGAACAGTATGTTGTCAAGGGAGGAGTGCCACTTCGTGGAGAGGTGTCCATAGGTGGAGCAAAGAATGCCGCACTTGGTATTCTGGCAGCAGCAATTATGACGGATGAGACCGTAACAATAGAGAATGTGCCTAATGTAAGAGACACAAGAGTGCTATTACAGGCAATAGAGGGCATAGGTGCAAAGGTTAAATATATATATAACAACACAGTTCAGATTAACGGGGGTTCAATAAGCGATCTTAATGTTGAATACGAATATATCAGAAAGATAAGAGCTTCTTATTATTTACTTGGGGCACTTCTTGGAAAGTATAAGGAGTCCAATGTGGCACTTCCGGGTGGCTGTAATATAGGAAGCAGACCAATAGACCAGCATTTAAAGGGCTTTAAGGCTCTTGGAGCAAAGGTAAATATTGACCACGGAGTTGTAAGTGCGAAGGCAGAAAATCTGGTTGGAGGTCATATTTATTTTGATGTTGTAACAGTTGGAGCAACAATTAATCTTATGATGGCATCGTGTATGGCTGAGGGAGAGACAATTCTGGAGAATGCGGCAAAAGAGCCACATATTGTAGATGTAGCGAACTTTCTTAATGCTATGGGTGCTAATATTAAAGGTGCAGGAACAGATGTTATAAGAATTAAGGGTGTGAACAGGCTTCACGGTTGCACATATTCAATAATACCTGACCAGATTGAAGCTGGTACATTTATGATGGCAGCAGCAGCCACAAGAGGAGATATTGTTATTAAAGATGTAATTCCAAAGCATCTTGAGTCAATAACAGCAAAGCTTCTTGAGATGGGCTGTAAGCTTGTTGAGGGTGATGACTGGATAAGAGTTATAGCTGAGGGTGAAGTGGGAAGCACTAATGTAAAGACGCTTCCGTATCCTGGTTTTCCTACAGATATGCAGCCTCAGATAGCGGTAGCACTTGCGCTTGCCAAGGGTTCTAGTATGGTTACGGAAAGCATATTTGAGAACAGATTCAAGTATGTTGATGAACTTAACAGAATGGGTGCTAAGATAAAGGTTGAAGGTAATACAGCATATATAGAAGGTGTGGAGAAGTTCACATCGGCTCAGTTATCTGCACCTGATTTAAGAGCCGGAGCGGCTCTTGTTATTGCTGCACTTGCGGCTGACGGAATTTCACAGATAGATGATATTGAATATATTCAGAGAGGTTATGAGGATTTTGAAGGTAAGCTCTCAGCACTTGGTGCAATTATTGCTAAAGTGGATTCAGAAAGAGAACTTCAGAAGTTCAAATTAAAGATTGGCTGATAATAATGGACTGCGGATATTTTTATGATATCTGTAGTTCATTTTATTTTTATATTTTTAATACTTTGTTATAATAATAGTGTGCTAATTTGTGGTATTATTATAAAGTGATTAATATATTTATATAATGATGTCCGATTTATAATAATAATGTTAAGATGTTATAACATTTGGATATTTAATATATAATATTTAGAGAGAATACATATTTATAGCAAGAGGAATATATGAAATTAAGAGATAAGTTAAAGATTTCATTCTGCGTAATGATAATACTTCCGGTTATTATGCTGTGTGTGTTTGTCGTAGGAATTTTCAAAATGCAGTCAGACAGCATATGCAAGACATATAATGTTGAAGGTGATACGGTGTTATTATATTTTTATTCGCCTATGACGTTGTTTGGAAGCATAACCGATGATGTGTATGAGCAAGTAAGAGAACAGGCAGAGACCGAACCAGAGAAGTTTAATAACAGAATATATCTAGAGGAGCTTAATGATACATTAAAAGAAAAGTTATCAAAACTTGTTGTAAGAAAGAATAATAATGTTATATACAATTCGACAGGGTTAAGTTCAACAGAGCTTATTAATATACTTCCAGAGTATGAGATAGATGGAAGTAATATTGTAGATGTTGCAACATATAAAGGCGGAAGCTATCACAGCCTTATAAAACAGGTTGATTTTACAGATAATTTCGGGAATACATATAGTGTATCAATACTCACTTCTGTTAAACAGAGTGTTCCACAGATAAGACATATGATTGTTGAGCTTATAGTAGTTATAATACTTATTCTTGCAATTACGAGCCTTATTCTTAATCTGTGGATATATAGTTCGATTATTAAGCCGGTTAATAAGCTTAAGCTTGCGACAGATAATATTAAAGAAGGCAATTTTGATTTTGAGATGCCCAAAGTACCTGATAATGAGATTGGAGATGTGTGTAAGGATTTTGAGGAAATGCGTCTTATATTAAAGAAGTCGTCAGAGGACAAGCTCCAGTCGGATAAAGAAGAGAAGGAACTTATAAGAAACATTTCCCACGACCTAAAGACACCTCTTACAGCAATCAAAGGATATGTAGAGGGCTTAAGGGATGGAATTGCAGATACACCTGAGAAGCAGGCAAAGTATGTTAAGACAATTGCTAATAAGGTTAATGATATGGATAAGCTAATAGATGAGCTTACTATATATTCAAGGCTTGATGCTAACAGGGTATTGTATACATTTGTTAAATTTGATGTGTCAGAATATTTTGATGACTGCTGTGATGAGATAGGAACAGAGCTTGATGCGGCAGGCATAGAGCTTAATTACAGAAATCATATTAAAGAGCCGGTCATAATTGCCGCTGACCCAGAGCAGTTAAAGAGAGTTATCAATAATATTATCAGCAACTCAGTTAAGTATATGGCTGAGGGGCGCAAGGGAAAGATAGATATAGATTTGTATGATGAGAGTGATTATGTACACATCATCATTGCAGATAATGGCAAGGGAATAGCTGGAAAAGATGTTTCGCATATATTTGAAAGGTTCTATAGAACTGATGAGTCGCGTAACTCGAAACAAGGAGGAAGCGGCATAGGTCTTGCGATTGTAAAGAAGATTGTCGAGGACCACAAAGGAAAGATATGGGCAGAGAGTGTTGAAGGAGAAGGCACTACAATGCATTTGAATTTACTCAAATATAATGTGCAGAACCCACAGCCTAAAGAATAACAGATTATAGAAAGATGAGGAATGAGATTATGAGCAAAGTATTAATAGTAGAAGACGAGGAAGCAATTGCAGATATTGAAAAGGATTATCTTGAATTAAGTGGATTTGAAGTAACAATATGCAAAGATGGTACAAGCGGACTTGCAGAAGCACTTGACGGAGAATATGACATCTGCATACTTGATGTTATGCTTCCGGGAATTGACGGATTTGAGATATGCAAGAAGGTAAGAGAGACTAAGAATATACCTATTATAATGGTATCAGCCAAGAAAGAAGATATTGATAAGATAAGAGGTCTTGGTGTAGGTGCTGATGATTATATGACTAAGCCATTTAGTCCAAGTGAACTTGTGGCAAGAGTTAAGGCTCACCTTTCAAGATATGAAAGACTTATTAACAGCTCGCAGCCAGAGAATGATATAATTGAAATACGTGGTATCAAGATTGATAAGACTGCAAGAAGAGTATTTGTTAATGGTGAGGAGAAGATATTTACAACAAAGGAATTCGATCTTCTTACATTCCTTGCTGAGCATCCTAATCATGTATATACTAAAGAAGAATTATTTAAGGAAATATGGGATATGGATTCTATCGGTGATATAGCTACAGTTACAGTTCATATTAAGAAGATAAGAGAAAAGATTGAGCTTGATACAAGCAAGCCACAGTATATTGAAACAATATGGGGTGTTGGCTACAGATTTAAGTTATAATCAGTTAATGGGAGCCGTCAGGATGGATAACTCCCTGCGTTATGTAAGGAGTATTAACCATAAATTATCACATAAGTATATCATAATATAGAAAGAAGTGTTGAATATGATTATTGAGAAAGATTATTTTGATGCTGAGGAAGTTGATATTGCTAATGCAATGAATGATAAGTCAAGAGCACCTATAAGAAAGATACGTCTTGCAACAACTGATAGTAATAAGTATTATGCAAAGGCAATTCTTGTTGGAGATCAGGAAAATATTCTGTCGGGTGAAATAGTATTCAGACCGGATTCACAGGTTTCCAAGGAAGGTCTTGCTTTCAGTAAAGTCATTATAAAGGAAACAGCTGACGTTGAGGAATATTTTAAAAATCTTATCAGATTTGAAGGCTATAGAATTATAAGTGAGAAAGCTGACAGTGAGAATTTCAGGGCTGGATATGATGAATTATGTATGCAGGCTAATAAACTGTTATTTATGAAAAGTGAATAAACGGAAAGAGAATAGTTAAGATGTTAAATGTCATATATGAGGATAAAGATAAAATAATAGTTAATAAACCGGCAGGGCAGCTTTCGCAGAGTGCCAGAGGCTTTGATATGGATCTGGTAAGCGAAGTGCTTACATATAGAAAGAATAAGGGTGAGGAAGCCTATGCGGCAATTATTAACAGGCTTGACAGACCAGTATCAGGTCTTGTGCTTATAGCAAAGAACAAGAAAGAAGCGGCAAGGCTTTCAGCACTTATGCAAAGGGAATCTTTATGCAAGCAGTATCTGGTACTTGTATGTGGCAGACCTCATAGTGATACAGGCACATTTACAGATTATCTTTTAAAAAATGGCAAAGATAACACATCAAAGGTGGTATCAAAGGAACAGGCAGGAGCAAAAAAGGCTGTGCTTGAGTATAGCCTTATTGACTATGACGAGGAAAGAAATGTTTCACGCCTTTTGATTAATCTTATAACAGGACGACATCATCAGATACGTGTCCAGTTATCATCAAGGAATCTGCCCGTTGTTGGCGATGGCAAATATGGTGGAAACCCAGCGGTTAAGAAAGCAGAGGAGTACCATATTAAAAGGGGCTGTATAGCATTATGTGCTAAGAGCCTTACAGTTGATGGAAAGGTGTATGAAATTGAGCCTGAATTTTCAGGAGGAAAATAGAAAGACTAAAAACAGAGATTGGACAGCTCAGGAAAACAAGCAATCAATATAGAATTTTTTCAAGTATAATTTGTCGGTAATGTGGAATTATTTCATATATAGATGATGAATTATTACGGAGGAGATTGTATATTTTGCGTGATGAAAAGAGTGGTAAGACCAGAATAAAATTTCTTTTTGGAATAGCTGTTATAGTGGCGGCTGTATATATAAGCTTTAAGTATCTGATTGTGTATGTATGGCCATTTGTTATAGGTGTGTTTATAGCAGTTATACTTGAGAAGAAGGTAATATATCTGTCAGATAAGCTATACATAGGACTAGATAAGCTTTTAGGATGGAACAAAAGAATAACAATTAAGAAAAAGAAGTGTCAGGGGATTGCTGCAACGATTATTGTATCATTGATATTTGTTGTACTGCTGGCACTTTTTAGTTTTATAATTTTTAAGGGTGTAGATGAGTTCAGCAGGCTGTTAAGAAACCTTGATTATAACCTGATTGCGGTAAAGCAGCTCACAGCCAGAATGTGTTTTGATGCAGATGCATTTCTGGGACTGGAAGGAGGCTGTTGTCTTGAGTCACTTATTGCGTGTGGACATAAACTTATGAGCATAATGCCTGAGAAGATAATATTGATATCTGCTCCAGTTGTAAAAAATATTGTTATTATTGTGGGTGGAATTGTTGTATGCTTCATAGCAGTTATATATCTTGTGTCTGATTTGCAGAAGTTCAGGGATAATATAAGACAAGTAGTATTCTATGAAGAAATCCGTATGATATGGAAAGAAGTAAGAAGGCTTATAAATATTTATTTCAAAGTGCAGCTAAGAATTATGCTGATTAACTCTGGGTTATGTATGTTGGCATTTGCGATACTTAAGAATCCATACGCTATTGTTCTTGGAATTATTATAGGGATAATTGATGCACTTCCTGTATTCGGAACGGGTACTGTGCTTATTCCATGGATATTAATAAGCTTTCTTATAAGAAATTACAGATATGCAGTAATTTTGTTAATGGCATATATAATCACGTATTTTGTGCGTGAGATTATGGAGTCCAAGAGTATGGGCGACAGACTGGGAATATCACCATTTACAATGCTTGTGATAATATTCACTGGACTGCTTGTATATGGTGTGGCAGGTTTTATAACAGGACCGGTAAGTTATGTCATAATTAAGGCATTGGTTATAAGACTTAGGTGTGAAATGGGGATAGAGTAGGCATATAAAATATTTAAATAACGGATATCTGTGTTCTACTTGAAAATCCCTGCGGAAAATGTTAGACTATTACAGATTATGTGAGCTTTAATATGTGGATAACCTGTAGCATCTTTTATTGTGGGTTATCTGCTTAGATTACAGGCTTGCGGCACATTTAACAGGACGCGCAGACAGCGCAGGAAATGAGGTATATTTATGGCAGAGGATAAGAAGTTAGTAGAAGCGATTACTTCCATGGATGTAGACTTTGCACAGTGGTACACAGATGTATGTAAGAAGGCAGAGCTTATGTCATATTCAAGCGTTAAAGGATGTATGATATTTAAGCCGGCTGGATATGCAATCTGGGAGAATATAAAGAATGAAATGGATAGAAGATTTAAGGAGACAGGCGTAGAGAATGTATATCTTCCTATGTTTATTCCAGAAAGTCTTCTTGAGAAAGAAAAGGATCATGTAGAAGGATTTGCACCAGAGGTAGCCTGGGTTACTTATGGAGGACTTAATCCACTTCAGGAGAGAATGTGTGTAAGACCAACATCTGAGACACTTTTCTGTGATTTCTACAAGGATGAGATACAGTCTTACAGAGATTTACCAAAGGTATATAACCAGTGGTGTTCAGTTGTAAGATGGGAGAAAGAGACAAGACCATTCCTTCGTTCAAGAGAATTCTTATGGCAGGAAGGACATACAGCACACGCAACAGCAGAAGATGCAGAAGCGCGTACACAGCAGATGCTTAATCTTTATGCTGACTTCTGTGAGGAAGTTCTTGCTATCCCGGTTATCAAGGGCCGCAAGACAGATAAAGAGAAGTTCGCTGGTGCAGAAGCTACTTATACTATCGAAGCACTTATGCACGATGGAAAGGCTTTACAGTCAGGAACAAGCCATAACTTTGGTGATGGATTTGCTAAGGCATTTGGTATACAGTATACAGATAAAGATAACAAGCTTAAGTATGTTCATCAGACATCATGGGGAACAACAACAAGACTTATCGGTGCTGTTATTATGACACACGGAGATAATTCAGGACTTGTGCTTCCACCTAAGGTTGCACCAGTTCAGGTTGATATTATTCCTATTATGCAGAAGAAGGAAGGTGTGCTTGATAAGGCATACGAAGTAAGAGATGCTATCAAGGCAGCAGGTCTTAGAGTTAAGGTTGATGATTCTGATAAGAATCCAGGCTGGAAGTTCTCAGAGCAGGAAATGCGTGGTATTCCAGTAAGAGTTGAGATGGGACCAAGAGATATTGAAGCTAATCAGGCTATCGTTGTACGCCGTGATACAAGAGAGAAGATTACAGTTGCAATTGATGAACTTGCAGTTAAGCTTCCCGAAATTCTTGACACTATCCAGAAAGATATGCTTGAGAGAGCAAGAGCACATAGGGATGCACATACATATGTAGCAGTTAACTATGATGAGTTCAAGGAAACAGCAGCTAATAAGCCAGGCTTTATCAAGGCTATGTGGTGCGGCGAGCAGGCTTGTGAAGATAAGATTAAAGAAGAGACAACTTGTACATCAAGATGTATGCCATTTGCACAGGAGCAGTTAAGCGATGTGTGCGTATGCTGTGGCAAGCCAGCTAAGAAGATGGTTTATTGGGGTAAGGCATACTAATTAAATGCAGCAATTCTGACATATCAGTGAACTGCATAGCAATGGGAGCAATCCGAGGGCATAAGTCAAGGGCAGAGTACCTTTTGCCTCTGACATTAATATATAAGATTATATAGAATACTGATAAGAATGGTAGACAATGCGTAAATACGGCTGGTTACCAGACTTGTCAGTATTTTTTACATTTATTTTATAAATATTAACACTGGATTTACGATTGTATACAAGCAGATTTTATAAACTCCCCATATATTATATATAGTCTTTAATTAAGCTGTTATCTGCAAAATACGTATGGCAGACAGATTGATAAAGACCAGGCTGAAAATGCAGAACACATAATTACCAGAAGCTTTAACGGGCAGGAATATAATTCCATAAATTGAATACAATATAAATACAGCATAAAATTAAAACAATATATGAATTGCTTAGAACTCGTTGATGTATTAATAAAAGTATGTTATACTTTTAACAATAAATTAACGGACGTAATAACTAAATACGTTATAGGAATAATGGAGGGAAGCTTATGGCGAAATGGGTTTACAGATTTTCAGAAGGCAACGCTTCAATGCGGCCATTACTTGGTGGAAAAGGAGCTAATCTTGCAGAGATGACAGGGCTTGGTATGCCAATTCCACAAGGTTTCACAGTTACGACAGAAGCCTGCACTGAATATTACAGACACGGAAAGCAGATTACAGATGAGATACAAGCTCAGATATTTGAAGCTATTGGCTGGCTTGAGGAGTATAACGGAAAGAAGTTCGGGGATACACAGGATCCTCTCTTAGTTTCTGTAAGATCAGGTGCAAGGGCATCTATGCCGGGTATGATGGATACAATACTTAATCTTGGACTTAATGATGTGGCAGTTGAGGGCTTTGCGGTTAAGACAGGTAACCCAAGATTTGCGTATGATTCATATAGAAGATTTATACAGATGTTCTCAGATGTTGTTATGGAAGTTCCTAAGTCATATTTTGAGAAGATTATAGATGAAGTTAAGGCTGATAAGGGTGTTGTATATGATACAGAGCTTACAGCAGATGATTTAAAAGAACTTATTGTAAGATTTAAGGCTGTATACAAGGAAGCTATGAAGGGTGAAGAGTTCCCACAGGATCCTAAGGTTCAGCTTATGGAAGCAGTTAAGGCAGTATTCCGTTCATGGGACAACCCTAGGGCAATTGTATACAGAAGAATGAATGATATTCCGGGCGACTGGGGAACAGCGGTTAATGTACAGACTATGGTATTTGGTAATAAGGGTGATACATCAGGAACTGGTGTAGCATTTACAAGAAATCCATCTACAGGTGCTAAGGGAATATACGGAGAATATCTTATCAATGCACAGGGCGAGGACGTAGTTGCTGGTGTCAGAACACCTCAGCCAATAACACAGCTTGAGAAAGACCTTCCAGAGTGTTATTCACAGTTTATGGAACTTGCAATGAAGCTTGAGAACCACTACAAAGATATGCAGGATATGGAATTTACTATAGAAGAAGGCAAATTGTATTTCTTGCAGACACGTAACGGCAAGAGAACTGCACAGGCGGCTATCCAGATTGCGTGTGATCTTGTAGATGAGGGAATGATAACACCTAAAGAAGCAGTAATGAGAATAGAAGCTAAGTCTTTAGACCAGTTATTACACCCAATGTTTGATACTGATGCACTTAAGGCAGGGGAAGTTATTGGAGAAGCACTTCCAGCATCTCCTGGAGCTGCCGCAGGTAAAGTAGTATTTACAGCCGAAGAAGCCAAGGAACTTGGAAAAGGCGGCAAGGGAGAAAGAGTTATCCTTGTAAGACTTGAGACATCTCCAGAGGATATAGAAGGTATGCACGCTTCACAGGGCATACTTACAGTAAGGGGAGGTATGACATCACACGCTGCTGTAGTTGCAAGAGGTATGGGTACTTGTTGTGTTTCAGGCTGTGGAGCAATATCTATAGACGAGGAAGCTAAGCAGTTTACACTTGGTGGATATATATTTACAGAGGGGGATTATATATCACTTGATGGTTCAACAGGTAAGATATACAAAGGCGATATTAAGACAGTGGAAGCTACTGTAAGCGGTAATTTTGGAAGAATTATGGCTTGGGCTGATGAATATAGAAAGCTTGGTGTAAGAACTAACGCAGATACGCCAGCAGATACTAAGAATGCTGTAAGGCTTGGTGCTGAGGGAATAGGACTTTGCCGTACAGAGCATATGTTCTTTGGTGAAGACAGAATTCCTAAGTTCAGAAGAATGATTCTTTCTGATACAGTGGAGAAGAGAGTAGAGGCATTAAAGCCGATTGGTGAGTTCCAGAAGGCAGATTTCAAGGCTATGTATGAAGCACTTGAAGGCAGGCCAATGACTGTAAGATACCTTGATCCACCTCTTCACGAATTCGTGCCAACAGAGGAAGAAGATATTAAGGCACTTGCAGATGATATGGGACTTACAGTAGAAGAAGTTAAAGCAAAATGTGAGGCACTTCACGAGTTCAATCCAATGATGGGACATAGAGGCTGCCGTCTTGCAGTAACGTATCCAGAGATTGCAAGAATGCAGACAAGAGCTGTAATGGAAGCTGCGATTGAAGTTTCAGAAGAAAAAGGCTATGAGATTACACCAGAGATAATGATACCTCTTGTGGGCGAGAAGAAAGAATTAAAGTTCGTTAAAGATGTTGTAATAGAAGAAGCGGAAGCTGTTAAGAAAGAAAAGAATTCTGATATCAGGTATAAGATTGGTACAATGATAGAGATTCCAAGAGCAGCACTTCTTGCTAATGAGATTGCAGAAGAAGCAGAGTTCTTCTCATTTGGTACTAATGATCTTACACAGATGACTTTTGGATTTTCAAGAGATGATGCAGGAAAGTTCCTTGACTCATATTATAAGAGCAAGATATATGAGTCAGATCCATTTGCAAGATTAGACCAGAATGGTGTAGGACAGCTTGTTAAAATGGCAGTTGCCAACGGAAGAAAGACAAGACCAGCACTTAAGTGCGGAATATGCGGAGAGCACGGAGGAGATCCATCAAGCATAGAATTCTGTCATAAGGCAGGACTTGATTATGTAAGCTGTTCACCATTCAGAGTGCCTATTGCAAGACTTGCAGCAGCACAGGCAGCAATCGCCAGCGAATTGCAGAATGACAGTGAAGGTGACACTAATGCCGCGGCTAAGGAAGGCATAGATACAGATGAGCTTAAGGAGAAAGCTAAGAAAGCTGCTAACGAAGCCGCCAAGGTAGGCAGGGAAGTAGCTAAAGAGGCTGTCAAGGTGGGTAAGGAAGCCGCCAAGGCCGGTAAAGAGGTAGCATTTGCAGGGGTGGCTGGACTTAAAGCAGGAATAGCAGAAGCGAAGAAGGCTTATAAAGAGAATAAGAATAAAGATAACTAGGTCGGATTATTTACACAGGTATTGGTGTGATTGTGTTATCATAATAGTAAAAGAGCTAATCATTAATATGCAGGCATAGCTTTGTGGCATATAATGGTTAGCTCTTTACATTTTAAAAGATATGGCTGAATTTATATTTGAAATAATAATATGGTATAAAAATTAAATTAAAGTTGGATTTTTAAGGTAGGCGAAAAGCCAAACCTGTGTTATATTATAGAACATATAAGCTGAATATATATTTAGAATGTGAGGATAGATATTACTATGGCTAAATTTACAAAAAGAGCTATAATGTTAAGCTTTTTAAAATTACTAAAGCAGAAATCAGTTGATAAAGTTACGGTTAAAGATATATGTGATGAGTGTGAAATTAACAGAAACACATTTTATTATTATTTTAAGGATATATACGATGTTCTCAATAACATATTTATGGAAGAGATTGAGAAGAATTTAAGAGAAGCTGGAAGTAATGGTTCATTTTATGAGGAGTACAGCAGGGCTGCGGCGATACTTGTGGAGTATAAGGACGTTGTGATACACGTCTATAATTCCAGGAACCGCGATATTATTACCAATTATCTTGAAAAGATGACCGCTGAGGTAGTAAGAAGTTATATTGCGGCTAAGAGTGAGGGCGAGAATATCTCAGAAAAGGATCTGGAATTCATGTCGTATTTTTATGGCTATGCGATAATCGGAAGTACATATAAATGGATAGAAAGTGGTATGCAGGCTGATTTTGAGCATTTTATAGCAAGAATTTCTGAGTCAATAGATGCAACACTTCCAGTTATGATTTCAAAAGCTAAAGCAAATAGTAACTAACATTTATAATAATTTCATTTTCAGACAGATTGAGGGAAGTGTACGAATTTAGGTACACTTCCCTCAATCTGTCTGTATTAATTGATATGAAAATGAGTTATCCTAACTTTAGGTTAAAGAATTCACAAAGATATTTAAGAAAGGAGGCAGCATTATGAATGGCATAAAGAACTTTAAGAATATGTACAGTATTCTTACAATATGTCTTATTCTTGTTGGGGCTGTACTTCTTATAGCACCGGGAATTGCGTTAGATGTTGTGTGTATAATATTCGGGATATATATGATAATATACGGCGCAGTCAAGATTATGGGATATTTTGCAAAAGATGCTTACCAGCTTGCATTCCAGTTCGATCTGGCACTTGGTATAGTTATTGCAATTGTGGGAATTGTATTTGTGTGCAGGACAGCAAGAGTGGTGCAGTTGTTATCAACATGTATAGGAATTGTAATGCTTGTAGATGCGACATTTAAAATACAGACCTCTATAGATTCCAAAAGATTTGGAATAAGCCGCTGGTGGCTGATGCTTATACTGGCAGTTATTGTAGCTGCGATTGGCATATTGCTTATATTAATGCCGGGTGAGACAACAAGGCTTATGGTAAGGCTTATAGGGCTTAATCTGTGTATGGATGGAATTCTTAATCTTGTTATCGTGATAGATACGGTTAAGACAGACAAAGCATTAAGGCAGTGATTATATAGATAATTAAAGCAGTAGTTAGCAATTGGAATATTAATAAATAATTAATACGGATTATAAGAGTTTATACAATAAAGAAGAAATTAAAAGCGACAGGAGTTGAAAAAAATGGGAACAATTACACATAAAGCAGGAAGAGTAGCCGTAGGAAAAGCAGCAGATGTTGTTATTAAAAATCTTGATAAAGATAGAGAAAAAGAGATATTAAAGCTTGTCGATTTTATGGAAAAATATATGGATGGTGAGAAGCTTGATGTTGATTTTGACAGCGTGAGAAAGAAAATCAAAGATAAGGACAGTGCACTTAATAAGTATATTAATAAGGCATTAGATGAGATAGACCCTAATGTATTAAAGACTATGGTGCTTAATCTTGGATTTGAGGCATTCTTAAATGGAACTAAGACAATAAGAAAGATGAGAGAAAAGTATAACTGTAATGTTCCTTGGCTCATTCTTATGGATCCTACAAGTGCCTGCAACCTTCATTGTACAGGCTGCTGGGCGGCAGAATATGGCAACAGGCTTAATCTTACATTTGACGAAATGGACAGTGTTGTAACACAGGGCAAGGAGTTAGGAATATATCTTTATATGTTTACAGGCGGTGAACCACTTGTAAGAAAGAGCGACATAATAAAGTTATGTGAGAAGCATAATGACTGTGCATTTCTTTCATTTACTAATGGAACACTTGTTGATGAAGTATTTTGTCAGGAGATGAAAAGAGTTGGTAATCTTTATCTTGCAATAAGTCTTGAGGGATTTGAAGCGGTCAATGACTTAAGACGTGGCGATGGTGTATATGGCAAGGTTATGAATGCGATGGATCTTTTAAAGAAAAATGGTCTTGTATTCGGTACTTCAATATGCTACACATCTAAGAATACAGAAACAGTAACAAGTGATGAATTCATACAGCTTATGGTAGATAAGGGCTGCCGTTATGCAATGTATTTCCATTATATGCCAGTTGGAAATGATGCTTCAGTTGAATTGCTTCCAACACCAGAGCAGAGAATATATATGAAAGACCGCATAAGACAGATAAGAAGTCTTACAACAGGACAGGGCTTATTTACATTTGATTTCCAGAATGATGGTGAGTTCGTTGGTGGCTGTATAGCAGGCGGAAGAAACTATTTCCACATTAATGCAAATGGTGATGCAGAGCCTTGTGTATTTATTCATTATTCAGGTGCGAATATAAGAACTAATACATTACTTGAGATACTTAACCAGCCATTATTTATGGCGTATAGAAAGAACCAGCCATTTAATAAGAATCATTTAAGACCTTGTCCTATGCTTGAAAATCCTGAGATTTTACAGAAAATGGTCAAGGAAACAGGTGCTAAATCAACAGATTTACAGTCGCCAGAGACAGCAGAGCATCTTTGCAGCAAATGTGTTCCATATGCCAATGCGTGGAAGCCATATGCTGATAAGATATGGAGTGAAACTCCTGTAAAGAAGAGTAGCTATGAGAATTATGGACATTGTTGATTGCAGGTCAGCAGATATGTGAAAGGAGAAGCTTATGAGTAAGAAGTCAATCGGAAGCAGGACATTAAAGGCGGGAGCAGCACTCCTTGCAGTAGGAGCAGGAGTTGCGGCTATTAATGCAAAGAATAAGAACGGTACAGAGAAGAAAGAGATAAAAGAAATACAGAAGAAAGAATACGAGCAGTACAGAAATACTGAGCGTGGTAAATATGATAAGAACAGCAAGGGTATATATTACTCAAATGGTAATTATGAAGCATTTGCAAGACCAGAAAAGCCAGAGGGCGTTGATGCTAAGTCAGCATATATTGTAGGTAGCGGACTTGCCTCACTTGCAGCAGCTTGTTTCCTTGTAAGAGATGGACAGATGAAGGGAAGCCATATTCACATTCTTGAAGCTATGGATATAGCTGGTGGTGCGTGCGATGGCATTAATGATCCAACAAGAGGGTATGTAATGCGTGGCGGTAGAGAGATGGAGAATCATTTTGAGTGCCTTTGGGATTTGTTCAGAAGTATTCCATCATTAGAGAAGCCGGGTGCATCAGTGCTTGATGAGTATTATTGGCTTAATAAGCACGACCCTAACTATTCACTTTGCAGGGCAACAGTTAATCAGGGTGAAGATGCACATACAGATGGCAAATTCAATTTAAGCCAGAAGGGCTGTATGGAGATAATGAAATTGTTCTTCACTAAAGATGAAGATTTGTATGACAAGAAGATTGAGGATTTCTTTGATGAAGAAGTGTTTGACTCGGATTTCTGGCTCTACTGGAGAACAATGTTTGCATTTGAGAACTGGCACAGTGCGTTAGAGATGAAGCTTTATATCCAGAGATTTATTCATCATATAGGCGGACTTCCAGATTTCTCAGCACTCAAATTCACTAAGTATAACCAGTATGAATCACTTATCCTGCCTATGCAGAAGTATCTTGAGGCAGCAGGTGTTAAGTTCCAGTTCAATACAAGGGTGGAAAATGTTATATTTGAGTTCAAGGATGGCAAGAAGATTGCCAGGACAATAGAGTGCAATGTCAAGGGTAAGGAAGAAACAATTGAGCTTACAGAGAATGACCTTGTGTTTGTAACTAACGGAAGCTGTACAGAGAGTACAATCTATGGTGACCATACTCACGCACCTGTAGGAGATGCAGAGGTAAGAACAAGCGGCTGCTGGAGTCTTTGGAAGAATATTGCAAAGCAGGATCCATCATTTGGACACCCAGAAAAGTTCTGTGGCAATGTATCTAAGTCTAACTGGGAGTCAGCTACAGTTACAACAAGTGATGAAAAGATTATCGATCATATTAAGAAGATATGTAAAAGAGACCCTAGAACAGGAAATGTTGTTACAGGCGGTATCGTAAGCTGTAAGGATTCAAGCTGGCTTCTTAGCTGGACAATTAACAGACAGGGACAGTTCAAGGAACAGAAGAAAGATGAAGTATGCGTATGGGTATACAGCTTATTTACAGATGTAGCTGGTGATTATGTCAAGAAGCCTATGAAAGAGTGTACTGGTCAAGAGATTACAGCAGAGTGGTTATACCATATTGGAATACCAGTAGATGAAATAGATGAACTTGCTAAGAACCACTGCAATACAACACCTACGATGATGCCTTATATCACAGCATTCTTTATGCCAAGAAGAAAAGGTGACAGACCAGACGTTATACCAGATGGCTGTGTGAACTTTGCATTCCTTGGACAGTTTGCTGAGACACCAAGAGATACTATATTCACAACAGAATATTCAGTAAGAACAGCTATGGAGGCTGTATACGGACTTCTTGGCGTAGACAGGGGCGTTCCAGAAGTATGGGGAAGCGTATATGATGTAAGAGATCTCTTAGATGCTTCTGTTAAGCTTATGGACGGCAAGTCACCTCTTGAAATAGAACTTCCTGGCGTGCTTGATAACATTAAGAAACCACTACTTAGAAGGATAAAGGGAACTGTAATTGAAAAGGTTCTTAAAGACCATAATGTTATTAAGGATTATATGAAGTATTAATATAAGCGATAGTTGTCTGATAAATACGATGTTTTAAGATAACATAGTGTTTAAAAATGCAGCATTTTAAAATAGTGCAGGAAACTGTTGTGCTATATACAGAATATCAAAAATATTTGTCATATAAAAAGCTCAGCCTCAAGCTGATGGATAATTCCAGCAGCTAGGGCTGAGCCTTTTTATGTATTAGGAAAGCACCTGTGATTGGTGCACATATGACTACTTTAAATTATCAAGAAGTGCAATTAAAGTAGCCTTATCATTAAGCTTAGGGTTCTCAATTACAATATCAAGCAGTGTATTAAGTGTATTGCCGATTTCTGCACCCTTAAGACCATATTCGATAAGGTCAACTCCTGTTATATCAAGGTCTTTTATTGTAAAGCAGTCACCTCTTTCAAGTATATCATCTGCCATACGCTGTAATTTATTCAGGTGGTTATACTTGGCAGGGTTACTTATAAATGTAATCTCTTCACTTGCTTTAATAGAAGCACGCTGTAATCTTATTACTAACATAAAAATGTCACGTCCACACTGATGAAGTGCTTCCCTTACAGCAGGTTCAGTTTCATCAATGTGAAGCGGGGTGTATGTTAATATCTTTACAACAGTATCAATAGTCTTGTTATCCATTCTAAGATTTCTTAAAGCTGTTCTTGCCTCATCAGGTGAGCATACAAAAAGAATTGCGGCTAATCTAAGTGGAAGCTCATTATCAGTATATTTGCAGGTAAGAAGCAGCTTCTTGGCATATCTGCCGGTAAGATTATCTGCTATTACAGGCAGAATATTATTAAAAAGACCTGTTGTTGCATAAAGACTGCAATAATCAGGGTTATCTGATAAAAGAGTCTTTTTAAGTTCTACGCATACACGTTCCATACTGACTTTATCTATATTGCGGTTAAGCTTTTCAATAGCCTTAAATGTATCCGGTTCAATGGTAAAGCCAAGCTGTGCAGAAAATCTTATGGCTCTCATCATTCTTAAAGCATCTTCTGTAAAACGCTCAATTGGGTTGCCAACGCATTTTATTATGCGGTTATTAATATCGTCTATTCCGCCATATTCATCGACAAGCCCAGTTATATTATTGTAAGCCATAGCATTTATTGTAAAATCACGTCTGCATAAATCGTCTGTCAGCCTGTCGGAGAATTCAACAGAAGATGGGTGTCTGCCGTCTTTGTACTCGCCGTCAATTCTGTAGGTTGTAACCTCATATCCAACATTGTGCAACATAACTGTTACTGTGCCGTGTTCAATTCCGGTATCAATTGTCTTGTTGAAATATTCTTTGATATCGGAAGGGAGTGCAGAGGTTGTTATATCCCAGTCATTAGGAGTGAGTCCCATAATAGAATCGCGGACACAGCCACCTACAGCATAAGCCTGATGGCCGTGGCTTTTAATTGTGTTGATTATAAATTCAACGTCATTAGGCATATCAATTTTAAAATTACTATAATCCATACTTAATTACCAATCTTTAAATTATTATTTTGATTTCATTTTTAAATCTTTAAATCTGTTATTTGGCTATATAAAATTTGCAATAGTTCGCATTATTACTGCCCATAATTTTAACAAAAAAAACTATGTTTGTCACTGAATGGCAACGCATTTTTTATTGAACACATGCATATGATAAGTAGGCCTAGTTGGATTGGAGGGTATATTCGTGAATGAGAAATCAGAAAAGGTGTTAGAACAATATAATATCAGCATTAACCGTATGATAAGAGGCAGGGGCGGTATTATTATTGCAACTGGACAGGGGTATAAGCTTTTTACCCAGTGTGAGAAGCCTGACAAGTATTATGAGAGGGAGAATAATATTACACAGATATTAAAATCAGCGGGATTTGGCAATACAGATACATATGTAAGAAATAATGAGGGACAGCTTGTGTCGCAGGATGAGGACGGCAGAAGATATATTTTAAAAGACTGGTTTGATGCGAAGGAAAGTGATGTAAAGGATATGGGGGATATGTGCAGAGCGGTGAGTATGATGGCGTATCTTCATATCGCGTTAAGGGAGGCTGGAAGCGAGCTTAAGATTAATCCATGTGGTGAGACAGAGTACAAGGAGTATGCACAGGCAGAGCTTAAGGCATGCCAGAACAGGAAGGAAACAGCACTAAGAAAGACATATGTGAAGCACACAAGGGAATTAAAGAAAGCATACAATTATCTTAAGCAGAAAAAAGGCAGACAGACATTTGAGCAGCTGGCATTTAAGCATATCGGTGACTATTATGAGGAGGCGTGCAATGCAAGCGAGAGGCTTATGGACGAAAGATTTGATGAGAGGCTTCTAGATGCGGCGGTTAATGGAGAGATTTCGCATGGAAGCTATACTTACCATAATGTGCTTATCGGTGGAAAGGATACTTATGTTGTTAATTTTGACAGATATAAGAATGAGTGCCAGATTAGTGATTTGTACCAGTTCATAAGAAAAGTTATGGAGAAGTATAACTGGGAAAATAGTGTGTTCTACAGGCTTCTTGATGAATATGACAGAATATGTCCTCTTGATGATAATGAGCTTGAACTTCTTATGACACTTTTGTCATATCCGGAGAAATTCTGGAAGATAATTAACCAGTATATTAATAGTAATAAATCGTGGATTCCAGATAAAAATGTAGATAAACTAAGGAAGGTTATTGAGCAGAATGAAAGAAGAAGAGAATTAATTGATAAAATATGCTGTGTGTGGTAAAATTCCCATAGGTATAGCCAATAAACGATTATAATCAGGATACAGGGAATGAAACATACATTTATATATAATAAAGCTAATAGAACAAAGAACGAAAGTGGTATTACAAGAAGCAGGACACATCTGTTTAACATAGTTAAGCCATATTCGGTTGTAAAGAGAATGGCAGTTATTATAATGACTGCCATTATGATAATATGCCAGACAGGTTGTGGAACATCGGGAAGTAACGGAGCGATTGTACCGGGCAGTTCAATTACACCAGCGAAGAAAAAGGGCAATGTAACAGACATAGCCAAGAACAGTGACAATGCAACACTAGTGGGGATAGTATCGTCAATAGATACCACGCTTAAGAATATACATTTTATTGATGTTGAAACTGGAACGGAATATTCAGTAATGTATACAGGTGGTACTGATATACAGGATGCTTATGGAAAGCTTAAGGCGGCGACATTGATACAGCCCGGAGAGATATATGATGTATACTGCAACAAATATGGCAAGGCAACCAAGATATATGGTTCAAAGAATGCGTGGAGCAGGACATCAGTTACGGATATAGAGCTTGATGAAAGCTCTAAGAGTGTGGTGATTGGACAGACTACGCTTAATTACAGGGATTATACGGTAGTAACCTCTGGAGGTAATCTTATAAGCATTGCACAGATTGTAAAGGAAGATGAACTTACGTTAAGAGGAATTGATGATAAGCTGTACTCAATATCGGTTGATAATGGGCACGGATATCTGGAACTGACAGGAATAGATGCATTTGTAGGTGGTTATGTGACATTAGGAAGCAGTCTTTTGTATGGTGTTACACAGGATATGATGCTTACTGTCGGAGTTGGTACTTATGATGTTGAGCTTCAGAGTGCAGATATGACAGCAACCAAGAAAGTAACTATTAAGAAAGATGCGACTTCAACGCTTGATTTCTCAGAATATAAGCAGCTTTCAGCTAAAAAGGGTGCAATCAACTTCTCAGTTACACCAGAGAATGCAATTATGGCAATAGATGGAAGTGAAGTTGATTACTCAAAGCCTGTGTCATTAACATATGGTTCTCATACACTTACATTACAGGCTAACCATTATGAAACTTATACAGAGACATTTACGGTTAATTCAGATTACAAGACTAAGGTTATTGATATGACAAGTACAAGCTCGTCAACAACAGCAAAGACGACATCAGCGAGCCTTACTAATGGTTATAGTGTTAATATAACAGCACCATCAGGAGCTGCTTTGTATGTAGATAGTGTATACATAGGTGTTGTTCCCTGCTCATTTAGCAAATCAAGTGGCAACAAGACTATAACATTGTCACAATCTGGGTATAATACAGTAAGCTATACTATATCAATACCTAATACAGCAGGTGATATGACATATGCGTTTCCGGATATGACAAAGACAAGTGAGACTGCGACTGTACAGACGCCAACGGTAACAACGCCTACAGCCACATCTTCTAATTAGATTATGCAGAATGTATAGAAAAGAGGCAGAAGGATAATAATGACAAAAAAGATGAATATACCATTTTCACCACCAGATATATCAGAAAAGGAAATTGAAGCAGTAAGCGAAGCATTAAGGTCGGGCTGGATTACAACAGGTCCAAGAACCAAGGAATTAGAAAGACAGATGGCAGAGTTCACTGGCACTAAGAGAGGTGCGTGTCTTAATTCAGCTACAGCGTGTATGGAGACGGCTCTTAGATTATTCGGAATTGGAGCGGGAGATGAGGTAATAGTTCCGGCATACACATATACAGCATCAGCAAGTGTTGTATGCCACGTTGGTGCAACTTTAAAGCTTATTGATGTGCAGGAGGGAACTTATCATCTTGATTATGATGAGCTTGAAGCAGCCATAACAGAGAAGACCAAGGCGGTTATTCCAGTGGATATAGCTGGTGTAATGGTCGATTATGATAAGATAAGGGCAATACTTGAGAGCAAGAAGGCTTTATTTAAGCCGGCTAATGCTTATCAGGAGGCACTTGGAAGAGTTCTTATACTTGCTGATTCGGCACACGGATATGGTGCATCAAGAAATGGACATAAGAGCGGACAATGTGCGGACTTTACATCATTTTCTTTCCATGCTGTTAAGAACTTTACAACAGGTGAAGGTGGAGGCCTTGTATGGAGAGAACTTGACGGAATAGACGATGAAGAAATATACAAAAAGATTATGCTTATGAGCCTTCACGGACAGTCAAAGGATGCACTTGCAAAGACTAAGCTTGGTGCGTGGGAATATGACATTATTGCACCACTTTATAAGTGTAATATGACAGATATAACAGCCGCCATAGGTCTTGCTCAGATGACAAGATATGAGGGGATGCTTGCAAGAAGAAAGCAGATGATTAATATGTATACAGAGGGTATTAAGGCAGATGATGTTGAGTGCCTGTGCCATTATACAGATGAATATTCATCAAGTGGACATCTGTTTCTTACAAGACTCCTTGGAAGAGATGTAGAAGACAGAAACCAGTTTATAATAAGAATGGCAGAAGCAGGAATTGCAACGAATGTACATTTCAAGCCGCTTCCTATGCACACAGCATATAAGCAGCTTGGCTTTGATATAAAAGATTTCCCAAAATCTTTTGAAATGTATCACAATGAAGTCACACTTCCACTTCATACTAATCTTACAGATGAACAGATAGAATATGTTATAGAGAATTTTAACAGCCTTAAATAACAGGTTTAACAGACTGGCAGAAAAGAGGTTGGTATGCAGCTTAGAAAATGGAATGAGCTTCCAAAGTTTATGAGAACAAGGGAAGTAAGAAAATATTACAATATAGTTAATAAACGTAGAGCTTCTTTAATGGTGAAGAGATTATTTGATATCGTAGTTGCATCAATAATGCTTGCTGTGCTTGCATTGCCGATGTTAATAATTGCAATACTTATAAAATGTGATTCAAGAGGACCTGTATTTTTCAGACAGGAAAGAGTTACACAGTATGGAAGAATATTTAAGATATACAAGTTCAGGACAATGGTTGTTAATGCTAATGAGCTTGGTGCTTCTGTGACTGTGGATAATGACAGAAGAATAACAAGAATGGGAAAGCTTTTAAGAAAGATAAGAGCTGATGAATTCCCACAGTTATTTAACATTCTTGCAGGAGATATGACACTTGTCGGCACAAGACCGGAAGTGCCTGAGTATGTAAAGCAGTATTCTAAAGAAATGTATGCAACACTGCTTTTGCCGGCTGGGCTTACATCAAGAACAAGCATAGCTTATAAAGATGAAGATAAAATATTAGGCAATGCCGCCAATCCGGATAAAGCGTATGTTGAGGAAGTACTTCCTGCGAAGATGAAGTATAATCTTGAGGCATTAAGAAAGTTTGGTTTTGCAGAGGATTGCAGGGTGCTTTGGGATACATTTGAATCTGTTGTTGGAAGCGAGAGGCTTTCAGTGACAAAGAGTAGAAGGAGATAATAAATGTCTGATATGCTTATTACTATGTGTGTTATTGCATATAACGAGGAACAGAATATTAATGGAATATTAGAATGTATTAAAAATCAGGATTATGACCATAACAATATGGAGGTTGTGCTTGTAGACGGAGCATCAACTGATAATACAAGAGCACTTATGTGTGAATTTGCACTTGATAATAAAGATGAATTCAGAAGGGTTGTAGTGCTTGACAATCCTAAAAAGACACTTCCATCAGGCTGGAACGTTGCATTGAGGGAATATAAGGGTGATGCGATAATAAAGGTAGATGCACACGCTGTAATTCCAGAGGATTTTGTCAGTAAGAATGTGAGGGTGCTTGAAACAGGCGAATATATATGTGGTGGACAAAGACCTAACATAATAGACAAGCCAACTCCATTTAAGGAGACACTTCTTCTTGCAGAGAGCAGTATGTTTGGTTCAAGCATTGCTTCATACAGGAATAATCCTGGAAAGACTTATGTTAAATCGTTATTTCACGCAGCATATAGAAGAGAAGTATTTGAAAATGTTGGTTTCTTTAATGAGGAACTTGTGCGTACAGAAGATAATGAAATTCATTATAGAATGAGAAAAGCTGGATATAAGCTGTGCTTTGACCCTGATATAATATCATACCAGTATACAAGAAGCAGTCTTAAGGCAATGCTTAAGCAGAAGTATGCTAACGGCTACTGGATAGGAAAGACAAGCAAGGTATGTCCTAAGTGCCTTAGCATATATCATTTTGTGCCATTTGCATTTGTCAGTGCAATAATAGCTTCAGGTTCGGTTATTGGAGCGACAGGACTTGCAGAGTGCATTAAGAAAAGGCACAACCATACACTTGGAAAAGGTATTTCGGCATTAAGAAAAGTAACAGTAGTGCTTACAACTGTTATGTGGGTGCTCTATGCTTTAATGGCATCTGGTATGGCGGCAGTATCTGCATTTAAAGCTGAAGATAAAAGAAATATAACTAATGCCTGTCTTCCTGTATTATTCCTGCTTCTTCATTTAAGTTATGGAATAGGCACAATAGCAGGACTTATGGATAAATCAAAAAGAGGTTAATTATGGAAGAGACAAGGAAAGATAAGCTACAGTTAATAGTCAGACGCTTTTTTCTTATAATAACAGATATAATTCTTGTTAACGGCTGTGTATTTATATCGCTGGTAATGAGGTTTAACGTTGATCTGGCGGCGATAGAGTCACAATATATACAGAATTTTAAGAGTACCTGCGTACCATTTACACTTATAACACTGCTTATATTCTGGTGTTTCAGAATGTATCACAGTTTGTGGCAGTATGCGAGTATAGCCGAGCTTTATAAGATAGTTGAGGCTTGTATTGTATCGGAGGTGGCACACGTCTGTCTTACAACAGTTATGGGAACACCGCTTCCTAGAGCCTGTTATTTTATGTCAGTAGTATTTCTTATAGTTGCAATGTGTGCGAGCCGTTTTATGTACAGGCTTATAAGAACACTTTTACAGGAATACAGACATACATCAGAGCAGATTAAGATTATGATAATTGGTGCCGGTGAGGCTACCAATGTTCTTATGAGAGAGATTGCTAATTCAAGATACCTTGATAATTCCAAGGTTGTATGTATTATTGATGATGACCCTAAAAAGGTTGGAAAGTATATACGAGGCGTTAAGATTGTTGGAACAAGGGAGCGTATTAAGGAATATGCAAGATACTATGAGATAGATGAGATAATATTTGCTATTCCATCAGCATCGCAGGAAACTAAAAGACAGATACTTAATATCTGTAAAGAAACTAACTGTAATTTAAAGATTATACCTGGCGTGTATCAGATGATGGACGGCGAGATTAATGTTCAGGATATCAGAAATGTTGATGTGGACGATTTACTTGGAAGGGATCCTATCAATGTTGATGTGGAGTCAATTCTTGGATATGTATCGGGCAAGACTGTTCTTGTAACAGGCGGCGGTGGTTCAATTGGTTCTGAGCTTTGCAGGCAGTTAGTCAAGCATAACCCTAAGTGCCTTATTATATTTGATATATATGAGAACAGTGCCTATGATATACAGCAGGAATTAAAGATGAATTGTCCTTATGCCAATGTGGTGACGCTTATTGGTTCAATAAGAAATAACACAAGACTTGAGTGGATATTCTCACATTACAGACCGGATATTGTATATCACGCAGCGGCACATAAGCACGTTCCGCTTATGGAGGGAAGCCCTAATGAGGCAGTTAAGAATAATGTAGCCGGTACCTGGAATCTTGCAAGAATGGCAGACAAATATAATACCAAGAGATTTGTAATGATAAGTACAGATAAAGCCGTTAATCCGACTAATATAATGGGTGCGACAAAACGTATATGTGAGATGATAATTCAGTATTATAATGGAGTATCTAATACAGAATTCGTAGCCGTAAGATTTGGTAATGTACTTGGAAGCAATGGCTCTGTAATTCCTCTTTTTAAGAAGCAGATTGCAGCAGGGGGTCCGGTTACAGTTACACACCCTGATATAATAAGATATTTTATGACAATACCGGAGGCCGTGTCGCTTGTTATTCAGGCGGGTGCATACGCCAAGGGTGGTGAGATATTTATTCTTGATATGGGTGAGCCGGTAAAGATAGATGACCTTGCAAAGAATCTTATAAGACTATCAGGTTACACACTTGGTGTGGATATGGAGATTAAATATACTGGTTTAAGACCTGGTGAGAAGTTATATGAAGAACTTCTTATGGCAGAGGAAGGGCTTCAGGATACACAGAATAAGCTTATTCATATAGGCAAGCCTATTGAATTTGATAAAGACAATTTTGAGGACAAGCTAGAAGTCCTTAAGGAAACAGCTTACAAAGAAGATGCGATGGCAGTAAGACGGCTTGTAAAGGAATTCGTTCCAACTTATAAGCCTGACCATGTATCGGATAATGATATACAATAAGAAACTGCAAAAAGAGGTTACTATGAAATATATTATTGATGGAAGCTTTTTGTATGGACATATTAAAGGTGTCCAGAGGTACGCAAGACAAATAACAAAAGAACTTGATAAATATATGGCGGATAAGCCTTACGAGGTTGAGATAGCTGTGCCCGAGATTGATTCAGAAGGTACATCTGCGGAGATTAACAGCTATAAGACACACTATAATAACATTAAGATTGTTATATTGGCTGGAAAATCTGGAAGAATGTGGGAACAGTTCACGTTTCAGAGATATGTGGACAAGCAGAAGGCTAAGCCTGTATATTTATGTAATGAAGTATCACTGTTTATGAAAAATGGAATAGTTACGGTACACGACATAGCATTTAAGACACATAAGGAGTTCTTTAGAGAGCCGGGTGACTGGCATGAGATATTGTTCAGAAAGCTTATGTATCTTAAAGCCTTTAAGAGTGCTGATGCGATAATAACGGTCAGTGGGTTTTCCAGAAAAGAAATCATTGATAATTATAATACCCATGGTAAGGAAATAGTAGTTGCAGGCAATGGCTGGCAGCACTTTGATGTGAACAGCATAGACGAGAGTATATTTGACAAGTATGCTTCAAGAATAAAAAGACATAAATATTATCTGTATATGGCTTCATTAGCACCTAATAAGAATCTTAACTGGATTCTTAATAATGCGAAGCTTCACCCAGAAAGTACATATGTAATAGCAGGTGAAAGTCTTGGGGACAGGTCTGGAATAGAAAAGCTTGGCAATGTAGTGGCGATTGGTTATGCCAGGGATTCAGAGGCGAGAGCACTTATGAAATACTGCAAAGCATTTTTATTCCCATCAACCTATGAGGGCTTTGGAATACCACCTATGGAGGCACTCTGTATGGGAGCTGAGATTGTTCTTGGTGATATTCCGGTGCTGCACGAGATTTACAAAAATGCGGCTACATATGTCAACTGTCATAAGCCTGATGTGAATATAGATGAGCTGTTAGAAAAGAATAAGGTGAGTGACGAGGCAGTGCAGAATGTACTTTCAAATCATTCGTGGGACAGGTCAGCCCATATAATTGCAGGAATTATGGACAAATATGCAGAATAAGGATTAAAAAGATGAAGATAGCGGTTGATGCAAGAACGCTTGGCAGCAGACCAAGCGGAGTGGGAATGTATCTTAATGACTTTCTTAAGCAGCTTATGAAATATGAGGATTTGGAATTCGTTCTTATATCAGATGTTGCAGAGAGTGAATATATTAAGTCATTTATTAAAAATGGAATAAAAGTATATACAAAGGGAAAACAGGTGTATAAGAGTGCCGGAGTTTATGCTTATTTTGCATATGTGAAAAAGCAGCTTGATATTATTAAGCCTGATATATTCTGGGAAGTTAATACGATAATTCCGATTAACCTCGGCGGTAGCTTTAAGACTATGATTACAATACACGATATGTTTCCAATAGAATATGTTGAATATTTCGGACAAGTATATAGTATGTATTTTAAGTACAATCTTAAAAAGACACTTAAGAATACAGATATGATTCTATATAATTCAGAACAGACCAAAAGTACAACGGAAGAATTTTTCCCGGAAGCTAAGAGCATAGCGAATGTTAATGCTTATATAATATCTAATCCTGTTAAGAAACAATGGGATAATAAAGATGATGATTATTTTCTTTATGTTGGCAATATGGAGAAAAGAAAGGGCGTTGACCTTCTTATAAAAGGCTATTTGCAATATAAGAACCGGGGCGGAAAGAAGAAACTTATTCTTGGTGGAAAAATGCAGGAAGAAGAGATTAACCAGATTGTAAGGTCGGCAATGATGTTAGATGAAGATATAACTTATCTTGATTATGTGACCCACGATAAAAAGCACGAGCTGTATGCCTCAATGTCAGCTTTTGTGTTTCCGTCGAAGGCCGAGGGGTTTGGTATGCCGATTATTGAGGTTATGCGTTTTAAAAAGCCAATTATAGCAAGTAATCTTCCTATATTTGATGAGATTACAGACGGCAATATTAATACATTTAATATAAGATGTAATGAATATGAGCAGATAAACAATCTTGCAGATGAATTATTGTCATATAATACAGAGGTTGATACAGAAGCATATGCAAATGTAGTTAAAAGATATGCACCTGATAGACTTGGGAAAGTTGTGTATGATTTCATTACAAGTGATTAAATTATTTATATTGTATATAAATAATATTTGTAATAGTATTAATGCGCTGGATTATAATTAAATTGAAAGATAATAGAAGACATTAAGGAGAAAGTATGAAAGTATTAGTAACAGGAGTGTCAGGTCAGTTAGGTCATGACGTTATGAATGAACTCGATAAAAGAGGGTACACAGGAATAGGAAGTGATATAGCTGATAATTACAGTGGTATTCAGGATAATAGTGCTGTTACAACAATGGAATATGTCAAGATGGACATAACAGATGAGGCTGTTGTAGATGAGGTTATAAGCAGTGTATCACCAGATGTTATTATACACTGTGCGGCGTGGACGGCAGTAGATATGGCAGAAGATGATGACAAGGTTGAGAAGGTAAGAGCTGTCAATGCCAAAGGGACAGCTAATATTGCAAAGGCGGCTAAGAAGCTTGATTGTAAAATGGTATATATAAGCACAGATTATGTGTTTAATGGGCAGGGTGAGAAGCCTTGGGAGCCGGACTGCAAGGAATACAAGCCGCTTAATGTATATGGACAGACTAAGCTTGAGGGTGAGCTTGCGGTTGCTGATACACTTTCTAAATATTTTATAGTAAGAATAGCATGGGTATTCGGTGCTAATGGCAATAATTTTATAAAGACAATGATTAAGGTTGGAAAGAACCACGAGACTGTAAGAGTTGTTAATGACCAGATAGGAACACCAACATATACACTTGATCTGGCAGTATTATTAGTTGATATGATAGCTACAGAGAAATATGGATATTATCATGCAACTAATGAGGGTGGCTATATTTCGTGGTATGATTTTGCGTGTGAAATATACAGACAGGCCGGAATGGATATTAAGGTTATTCCGGTATCCACAGAAGAATATGGCCTTTCAAAGGCGGCAAGGCCATTTAATTCAAGATTAGATAAATCAAAGCTTAAAGAGGCAGGATTTACACCGCTTCCAACCTGGCAGAATGCTGTGGAAAGGTATATTAAATATTTAAAAGAACAGGAACAGGCTACAGGTAACGAATAGAAATGATTATAATGTCAGGGTCAGAACCCAACAACTTTAATGTTTCGTTATTGTGTATCCGTATTTACTAATTAAGAAGAAAGGTAAACGTATGAAGGAGAAGGCGGTTGGATTATGGAACAGGATTGCTACTAAAGAGAATAAGCAGATTGCGAAAAATGTTCTTTTGATTTTGCTTGTATCAAGACTATTTTATATATTTATTGGCTGTGTTACCAATTCAGCATTTGGCAATAATATTACATTTGCTAAGATGTTTCTTGGTGGCGATGCAGATTGGTATATTAAGATTGCTGAAAAAGGATATAGTCTTTCTGGAAGCATAAAGCCGGGAGATGGACAGGCTAACTGGGCATTCTTTCCATTATTTCCAGTATCAATAAGATTGTTTAAATACATATTTTTCTTCCTTAATTATGCACAGGCAGGAATATTTCTCAGCTTAATATATGTGTATATAATGGGGATATTTCTTGTTAAGACAGTAAGGCTTTATAAGCCTGACAGATTAGGATATTTTGCAGTGGTTCTTGTATATATGGGACCATACTCATTCTATCTTCATTGTGTATATTCAGAAACATTATTTATGATGCTTATTGCAGTGTTCTTTTACTATCTAAAAAAAGAAAAGGGCAATATTAATAATTACTGGATTTCAGCAGCTGCGGCTATGCTTGCAAGCTGTACAAGAATAGTTGGTGTTATACTTGTATTCCCGCTCGTATTGCAGATGTACCTTGATTTATATGAGGGCAGGATAACATTTGGAAAGCTTGGCAGTTTTATAGTACATATGTTTAAAAATCCAGTTAAGATATTGCAGGTATTCTTATGTCCGGCAGGCATATTTGTTAATATGATGCATCTGTATTATGTGACAGGAGATGCGTGGGCGTTCAGAAATGTGCAGGCAGCATGGAGAGAAGATGGTGCTGGCTGGATAGGTAATATGATATGGGATTTCTTTAATAATATATATGCAGAAAGATACTGGATTCCGCTGGTTATGATACTGGCAATAATCGTGTATGTATATATGCTTAAATGTAGATATTATTCAGAAGTTCTATTTGCTGTCATAACACTTATAATTCCTTTTACGGGCGGAGTTATGTCAATGTGCAGATTTATAGCTGGAAGTTATGTTGTATACATTGGTTTATATGATTATTTTGCAGATAAGAAAGACTTAAAGTGGCTGGCGGTATTTCTTGCAGTAGTTATGGAAGCATTTCTTATATGGTTATGGTTTACAGCAGGTGTCAACGCATTTACGGCGTAGAAAAGGAGAGTTGGGATGAATAATAAGAAAAAATGTATTAATATAATTGCATATATTATTGTTGTGATTCTTGCAGTGTTCTATCTTGCAACGCTTGTGCTTGGCAGTAAGCTTGATGTATCAGATGAATATAAGCTTTACTATGTAGATGGTGAATTGTCTAAGTGGCCGGGTGAAAATGGTCTTGACTATTACTTTGGTAATACAGAGATATATGATATATCAAAGCTTGAAGAATATAAAAAGTTATTAGAAGAACAGAAGCTTTATGGCGATATTATAACAGATGATGAAGAAGAGGCTGATGAGGTTAATGAGGATAGTGTGGAGTCTAACAGAGATTCTGCCATTGATAAATATTTCCAAAAAATGTTAGCAGCAGAGAATAATTATGTATCAGAAGATGCTGATGATAATTCTACAGCTGATAAAGATGAGGATAAGACAATAGCTTCTGCATTGAACATTCCTTACAGATACACAAAGGGTTTCTATTCACTTCATACAGGGATATATACTAATAAAGGTAATGAGGCAGCACTTTATTACAGATTTGTAACAAGAGTTGAGAAAGACATTGTGCTTGAAGTGTATGGTGCAAGCTATAATACAGATACTAAAGTATATGCTAATGATGAATATATTGGAACTATAACTGCATATAATGAAACAGAGGGAGCGGTTAAGTACCATAAGAATGAATATGGTGACAGGGAAAGAGAAGATAAGGTGAATGATAACCTTAATACTTTAAAGATACCAGCAGATATTGTAGGAAATGATGGTATTGTAAAGATATCTTTCGTGCCAGAAGAAACTGTTAATATATATGATTACACATCAGCTATTAGCAATGATAATTTTAAGAAGTATAAGGGATTTCGTATTACTTCGGTTAATATGTTTTATTAATTAATAAATATTGTAAAAAACACTTGCCAAGATAAGATATATATGATAAAATGCAGAAAGTTTCCTGAGTTAGCAGACTGACTTAGGAATTATGGGTGGATTCCCGAGTGGCCAAAGGGGACAGACTGTAAATCTGCTGGCACTGCCTTCGAAGGTTCGAATCCTTCTCCGCCCATTCTACATAATACTGGCTTGCAGGCAGTAAAGTGCAACTTAGGCTGCACCAAGTTTGGATTATGTATTAAGATATACCAAAGAGCCGGTGTGGCGGAACTGGCAGACGCACAGGACTTAAAATCCTGCGGGACTTATACTCCCATACGGGTTCGATTCCCGTTGCCGGCATAGGACTTCCTACAAATGAGTAGGAAGTCTTTTTTGTGTAATAGGAATTCTTTATTACACAAAAGGCACTATGTGCCGATGATGCACACCCACAATAATCTGTAGTTAGACGCAGATGACCGTGCATGGTGTTGGAATGTGCTTTGCACATTTTTTGTATTAATAATCAATTTGTTGTTTAGAAATGAGGGTGCAATGGTAGAATTAGATGGAATGTTATCCATAGTAATGCCAGCATACAATGAGGAAAAATTAATATATCAAAGCATAATGAAGACACTTGATATAGTATCAGGCTTTGTCAGAGAAATTGAACTTATAGCTGTTAATGACGGAAGTAAGGATAATACCAAGGCGGAGATATTAAGAGCGGTAAGAAAAGACAAAAGAGTAAGGCTTGTCACTTCTGATAAGAACAGAGGTAAAGGTAATGCCATAATATCGGGCGTGTCGCAGGCTGAAGGAAAGTATATTGCATTTGTTGATGCAGATCTGGAACTTAATCCGGTACAGCTTGAGGGTTATCTTAAGAAAATGCTTGATGATAACGCAGATGTTGTTATCGGGTGTAAATTTCATAAGGGGTCAAAGCTTAAATATCCATTTAAAAGAAAAGTAATAAGTATGTGTTACTATATAATGCTTATAATATTATTTCATCTTGATGTAAAGGATACGCAGACAGGACTTAAGGTGTTTAAGGCAGAAGCTATTAAACCGGTAGGACATCTTATAAGAACATCAGGTTTTGCATATGATATAGAACTGCTTGTAGCGGTGCATAGAAGGGGTTTCAAAATAGCAGAAATGCCAGTTGAGGTTGTATTTGTAAGGGATAAAGGCGTTAACAGAATTGGAATAAAAGACTGTGTAAGAGCATTCGCTGATACCTGGGCAATATTTGCAAGAGTGTATTTTAAGCATTATTATGATCAATAGTCAGTATAATATTACAATAAATAAATTCAGGCATTTATGTGTGAATTGGTGGACTTAAGAAAAGAGAAATACAGTTGAATAAGTTTAAAGAATTATTAGAAAAAGCAGGCGATTTGCAATTTATAAAAAAAGCAAAAGATTACATTGCACTTCATAAGATAGCGGCAGTAACAACGGCAACAACTGCTGCGGCAGGAGAGAATATAAAGAGTGGTCTGTAATGGTCAGACAGTGAAATTACAATTAAATAAACTATAAGTATGCTTTAGTGATTTCTGCATAAAATAATTCTGACAGATAAAATGTTACATTTTTTGGTGAATGGAGGAATTATGACAGGAAATATTAAAGTGAATTGGAAAAGGCTGATTTTAGCGATGGTGATAAGTATAGGAGCAGGAGTAATATCGTGGCTTCTTACAGGTAATTCAATGGAAATTTACAGAGATTTGAATAAACCTGTACTATCACCTCCTGGTCAGCTTTTTCCTATTGTATGGACAATTCTTTTTATACTTATGGGACTGGCATCTTATATTGTATGTGAGACAAGGGATGATGACAGAACAGAAGCACTGATATTATATGGAGTACAGCTTGTAATCAATATAGGCTGGTCAGTTATATTCTTCAACTTTGGTGCTTTCTGGCTGGCGTTTGTATGGCTTATGATATTGTGGATTTTAATAATATTTACAATATGGAGATTTTTTAATGTTAATACAGTGGCAGCGTGGCTTATGGTTCCATATCTTTTATGGGTAACCTTTGCAGCATATCTTAATATTGCGGTTGCGATTATGAACTAATCAGATGCTTTTGGTATTAGGTGTTAATTAATGTAGTCATTGCGTAATTTTAATGTAATAATTTCGCAATAAATTCAAAAATAGTTAACATATTGTTAACAATTTAAAGCTGTATAAGTGGTATAATTACAAAAATCTGCACAGTAGTAAGCATTAATGGAAAGAATTACCGGATTGTAAGAGTAGTGCAGATAATAGATGAAATATACAAAAAGTACAGTTTTACTGTATTTATTCGTTGGAAATGAGGAACGGAATGAAAAAGGCATGGCCACACATAAAATGTGTATTATTTATCGTTGTTCTGGCAGTGGTTATACTTGTGTGCGATTATCTGTTTGCTGAGAGCGGATATATACGTTTTGTGTTAAATGATGTGAACAGTTCAAATGAGAGCTACGACACAATAGTGCTTGGAGCTTCACATACAAGATGTAGTATAGATACAGAATATCTTGATAAATATATCAATGTTAATTCGTTTAATATGGGAATACCAGGAGAGACGGTTGATGATTTCTATTATGTATTGAAATCAGTTGTCGATTCAGGTAATAATGTTAAACAGGTAATTGTGGATGTAGACTATTACTATTGGATGAATGGGCAGTCCCAGAATCATTTTTCCAAGTCATTTATATACCAGCAGATGAAAGATACTTGGGTTAAGGCAGAATATCTGTGGAATAACAGGGCTGAACTTGATATAAGAAATGTATTTTCAAGAAGGCTGACCTGGAAATGCACGATAAAGAAGGCAAAGACTAATATTGCACTTAAAAAGACAAAAGAATATAAGAATTATGATATGTCAGCAGGACTTGATACAGATGGATATTTTGCAACCGCAGGTGGTCCATATCTTGGAAAAGGATTCTGCTACAGATATAGAATTAATGAAGTACCAGGTAATCCATCATATGTTAATACAATGAAAGGAAATGCTGCTAAAAGCCTTGATAAAACAGTTATATCACAGTTTGAGCGTTTTCTTGATTATTGTAATGATAATGATATAAAGGTTGTATGTGTGTCAACACCTATAACACCAGATGCATTTAAGGAAGCACAGGTGGACAGGGCGTCCGAAAAGCTTAAAGAATTATTTGATAGCTACAATATTAAATATTATGATTTTAATAAGACGCTTATGTCTGTGCTTCCAAGAGATGATTCGGGTTATGTGGATACAGAAGGACATATGTATGGAGAACTTGCTGTTAAATATTCAGATGTATTAGCAAAAGTACTTGCAGATGATGCAGAGGGAAATGTTAATGAGGAAGAATATTTCTACAAGTCATATGAAGATATGTATGAGACAATGAAAGACGATTATGAGGCGGCTACAGGACTTGAGTGGAAGTCTTATTAACTGCCATATATATTATATGAAAATACATAGGAATGGAGAAAGATATGTCATTTACGACTTTTGAGTTCTTTCTGTTTATAGCAGCGGCAGTTATTATATATTATGTGATACCTAAAAAGCTGCAATGGATATGGCTTCTTATAATAAGTTATGTATATTATGCTTCTTATGATATCTCGACAGTGTGGATGTTATTACTGACAACATATGTTACATACAGGGGCGGAATTCTTCTGGACAGATTGAATGAGCAGAAACCGCAGGACGGAATAAGCAGGGAAGAAAAGAAAGATTTCAAGAAAAATATTGTCCGTAAAAAGAAAAAAATAGTACTGGCTATGGTACTTATAGCGTTTGGAATGCTTGGGATTATGAAGTATACCAATTTTATGCTTGGAAATATAGATGCAGTTTTAAGACTTTTTGGAAGTGGAAAGCAGATAGGAGTTCTTAATCTGACACTGCCGCTTGGCATATCGTTTTATACATTCCAGTCAATAAGTTATGTTGTTGATGTATACAGAGGCAAGCATAAGGCTCAGGGCAATTTCTTTAAGCACGCATTATTTGTTTCATTTTTTCCGCAGCTTTTACAAGGTCCGATTGGAAGATATGAAAGACTTGGAAGCCAGTTGTATGAAGGACACAGCTACAATTTAAAAGAATTGCAGTTCGGTGTCCAGAGAATACTATGGGGTTTTTTTAAGAAAATGGTACTTGCTGACAGGGTAAATGCGGCAGTCCTTCTCATATTCCATAATTACTGGAATTACGGCGGATGGTACAATGTGTTAGGAGTGCTTCTTTATAGCATACAGCTTTATGCAGATTTCTCCGGTGGAATTGATATTGTCATAGGAATTGCACAGATGTTTGGAATTACGATGGATGAGAATTTCAGACAGCCATATTTCTCACGCTCAATAAGTGAGTTCTGGAGAAGATGGCACATAACGCTTGGTACATGGATGAAGGACTACATATTCTATCCATTTTCTTTATCTAAGAGTATGGCTAAATTCGGCAAGTGGAGCAAGAAGAAATTTGGTAACAATGTTGGAAAGCTCCTTCCTGTAGGACTTGCCGACATTTTGGTGTTCTTTGTTGTAGGTGTATGGCATGGAGCAGCGTGGAAGTACATAATGTATGGTATATATAATGGCGTAATTGTTGCAGGAAGTGGAATGTTAGCACCTGTATATGCAAAGATACAGGAAAAGCTTCATATCAATCCTAAGAAATGGTGGTATCAGGGCTTCTGCATTATAAGGACATTTATTCTTGTCAATATAGGCTTTTATTTTGATATGGCAAATGATTTAAGAGCTGCTAATGCTATGTTGGTACAGACAGTTACAAAGGCACATATATCACAGCTTTCAATGGCGGCTGTTAAAGCTGTAGGGCTTACAAGTCAGGATTTGCTAATTGTTATAGCAGGCTGTATTATTATATTTGTTGTCAGTCTGTTAAAAGAAAAGGGGATTAACATAAGAGAAACAATAGCATCATATAATATTGTAATAAGATGGATTATATATATAGGATTTATAATGTTTATACTTATATATGGAAGTACAAGCACAACATCAGATTTTATATATGCTAATTTTTAATAATTACAGTAAATGAGTGGCAAAAATCAGGTTATAGCCGCTTATTTGCTGTTTTTTTGTTGTAGTGACAATTATTGTGGGAGGTGGTATAATAATATATGAATGCCTAAGTGGAGCATTTTCACATTTATTCTGTTCATAACGGAGTAGATAGTGAAGGCACACATAAAGTGTTCTTATTTTAAGGTTTGGTACGTTAGTAAGAATATTATATCAGGAGATGAATATGAGTAATAAAGATGACGGGCTTTCACAGTTAGTACAGGATGTGATTGACGGAAAAGCTGAGAAAAAGGAACTATGCAATAAGATTTACAAAGAGGTATACGCTTTAGCATACCCTGTATATCAGGACGAAGAAAAGAGTATGATCCAGGCAAAGAAGGCACTTATTGAGATATGTAAGAGAATAGGTGATTTTAACCTTGAAAGAAATATTCATAAGCAGGTTGCAACAATTGCATCTGCGTTCTTCTTTACAAGTGTGGTAAGTGAGAATGCAGAAGAATTAAGGAATAATGCACCAACAGGAGAATATGAATATACTCATATTAAGGATGATGAAGAATTCGTTACATATATGAAGCAGAAGGCAATAGCCTTCAGAAGCCCTAAGTCATTTGACCAGCAGGAGGAGAGCTTTAGAAATTTATCAGAGATAGAAATGTCGCTTACAGAATTATACGCTTATGAGATGCTTTCTGTTGATGCGATTGAGAGCGTAACCGATGTTGACAGTTCTTATATAAGCGGCTGGTTAGCAGGCATAAGAAGTTATGTATTAGGTTATGAAACGGCTGGTAATGCCGATAATAATGATATGGCAGCAGTCGCTGATAATGATTACAATTCATTAGATGAAAGTGATTATTCTGATGAAGAGTATGATGACAGTGATTATGGTTATGATGAGAATAATAATAATGATGATTATAGAGAAAGAGAAGCTGTAAGTTCTGTATACAGAAAAACAGGAAAAAGATTAAAGGAAAATGCTGTTACATTATTCATTAAAAGACTTTTTCCAGCACTCACACTTCCGGCAAGAATGATGGTTTCATGGATTGCAGGTGGTGTAATAGTTATTATTCTTATTATTATTCTTGTTGTATCAGTTAAGGCTGGCAAGAGCAATAAGAAGAGTGCTTCTTATGAATACCAGAATATGCAGTATACAACAGAACAGGCTGCAACGAAGAATAATAAGAAGAATGAGGCGGCAACAGCTTCAACTGAGGCAGGCACAGAAGAACAGACTACACAGAAGCAGACTGAGAATGTAACACAAAGTACTACTGGCAGCAGTTCTAATAATACAACCAATAGGACAACAGCTAATACATCTGATGATGATAGCATCACAGGAAATACTAGTTCAGATAATAGTGGAAGCACAGACAATGATACCAATGGAAGTGGTGACACAGGAAGTACAGATAACGGAGCAAGCGGAAGCGGCACTACAGGCGGAAGCACAGATAACGGAACAGGTGGAAGTGGTGACACAGGAAGTACGGATAACGGAACAAGCGGAAGCGGTACTACAGGCGGAAGCACAGATAACGGAACAAGTGGAAGCGGTACTACAGGCGGAAGCACAGACAGCGGAACAAGCGGAAGCGGCACTACAGGCGGAAGCACAGACAGCGGAGCAAGCGGAAGCGGTACTACAGGCGGAAGCACAGACAGCGGAGCAAGTGGAAGCGGCACTACAGGCGGAAGCACAGACAGCGGAGCAAGCGGAAGCGGCACTACAGGCGGAAGCACAGACAGCGGAGCAAGCGGAAGCACTACTACAGGTGGAAGCACAGATAACGGAGCAAGTGGAAGCAGCACAGGAAGCGGCAGTTCAAGCAGTTCAGGTTCATCAGACACAGTTAAATCAGCAGCTTCTGGTGTATCAGCTAATTAAAATGATGGGCAAAAATAACAATTATGGAGGAACATTTGCATGAAGTGTGTAATTCTTGCAGGTGGAAGTGGCGATAGTTTATGGCCATTGTCCAGAAAAAATTATCCTAAACAGTTTATGAAATTTAAGGAAGGCCGTTCACTTTTACAGGAAACGGTTGTCAGAAATCTGCCTTATTGTGATGAATTTATTATAGTAACTAATGAGGCATATAAGAATATTGTAAACGGACAGATGAAGGCGTTCCAGAGCCTGAAATACAGAGTTATTCTTGAGGGCACAGCTAAGGGTACAGCAGCGGCAATTATGCTTGGAACAATGTTTGCCAATCCAACTGAATTTGTATTAGTTGTTAATTCAGACAATTTTATTGATGGTGATGGATACAAGGATGCCATCATAGGAGCTAAAGAGATAGCAAAGAAAGGCGTAATTGCGGCAGTTGGAGTTAAGCCTGAATATCAGGCGAAGAATCTTGGATATATCAAGAGAGATGGAAATGATGTAATTAAGATATTATCAAATGTTGATTTTGATGATGCAACATCTGAGATTGCAGACTGCTATTCATATGAGGAGGGGTATCTATGGAATAGTGGAATACTTGTGTTCAGGGCAGGTGATATGGTTAATATCACAAGAAAGAAATGTCCGGAATTGTATACAGCCTGCCGTACAGCTAAGAGAAAAGTTCCAGCTATAAGAAGGGCTATACGTTTCTCAGAAAATGTAATGAAGGACATAGTTACAGGAAGCATAGAAACACTTGTTCTTGAACACTGTGACAATCTCAAAGTAGTAGAGGCTGACATTTTATGGAAAGATATCGATAATGTATGTGATATTGAAATGCACCATAGTGATGATAAGCCTGACAATATAATTAAGAATGACTGTAGTAATATATCAGTAATTAACAACGCGCAAAGACAGCTTGTAGTTGCTAATGACTTAAGAGATATAGTAGTTGTCAATACAGAAGATGCTGTATACATTTCATCAAAGAAATCTGCTGATAATATCAAAGAGATTATTAAAGACAATCTTGACCAATATGAAACATACTTTGATTATAATCGTATCTCCTATAGGGAATGGGGTATACACGAGCTTCTTAATTATTCTAATGGTTATAAGGTTAAGAAGGTTACAGTATTTCCAGGAATGATGATGAATCTTCACCAGCATGAATTAAGGGCAGAATACTGGTCAGTTGTTGAAGGTACAGCTACTATTACAATAGGTACAGAAACTAAAGATTACCATAAGTATGAGAGCGTATTCGTGCCAATCGGTGTTAAGCATAAGGTTGCTAACAAGACAGACTCTAATGTTGTCATTATAGAGGTTGGAATTGGTGATTCAATCCTTGATAATGATATGGTTAAGATATATGGACAGGATTCATCAGATAATGGCGGCAATTATGTAAGAAAAGATAATTGTCCGATTGTCAAGCTTGACCCGGCATTTAAGGATAACCTCTGGGGCGGTACTAAGATAAGAGATGTATATGGCAAGAAATGTGATTATGATGTCATAGGAGAAAGCTGGGAGCTTTCTGCACACCCAGACGGACAGAGCCGTATTGCAGAAGGATATTATAAGGGTATGCTCTTTAATGATTATCTTTCAATAATTGGCAAGGAAGCATTAGGCTGGAAATGTCAGGCACAGGACAGATTCCCAGTACTTATAAAGTTTATTGATGCCAAGCAGGCATTATCAATACAGATACATCCGGATGATGAGTATGCACTGGAGAACGAGAATGAATATGGAAAGAACGAAATGTGGTATGTGCTTGATGCAGAACCTGGTGCATATCTGTATTGCGGACTTTCAAGAGCTTCTTCTAAAGAAGAGATAGAAGAACGTATAAAGAACAATACAATAACAGAAATTCTTAACAAGATAGAGGTTAAAAAGGGTGATGTTGTTATGGTAAAGGCTGGCACCATCCACGCGATAGGTGCAGGTATATTTATATGTGAAATACAGCAGAATTCTAACTGCACATACCGTATGTATGATTATGACAGACGTGACAAATTCGGTAATCCGCGTGAGCTTCACATTGCCAAGTCATTAGATGTCGTTAATCCGGTTAAGTATGAGAAGGATAACAAATGTAATGTTATGCTTGCACATAATGAGCATTATATGTCAAAGCGACTTGTACAGTGCAAGTATTTTGAAGTTATCAAGTATGAAATAGAAGATGAAGCTAAGATACCAGTTGATGAAGCTTCATTCCTGTCAGTAATTGTAATTGACGGTGAAGGAACAATTATGACAGATGACAATGACAAGGAACTTAAGTTTAAGGCTGGAGAAAGCTTCTTTATTAATGCAGGCAAGAGAAATGTTGTCGTAAATGGCAGATCAACCTGTATAATTACACATGTATAATCAGATGGGAACGGAGGATTTGAATGAATAACAGTTCTGATAAAAAGGGAAGAAAGATAGCTTCATATCTTATTCCTGGAATTATAACACTACTTGTTATGATATTTGTTCTTATTGTAAAGGGAATATGGCCTTTTGGAAGTAACAGAATAGATTTATTTGATAATATGCAGCAGGTTGCTCCACTGTATGCACATTTGTGGGATGCTATGCATGGTGATGCAAGTGTGTGGTTTGACTGGTATACAGGACTCGGAACTAATGTGAGTATGAGTATATCAGCGTTCTCAATGTTCAGTCCATTTAACCTGCTTTTATATCTATGTCCAAGAGATTATATATTGGAATTCATATCAATTCTTACACTTGTTAAGATGTTTGTTATGTCAGTTACAATGTATGCATTTCTTAATAGAAGATATAAGAAATTAACATATAAGACTAAAGTTATATTTGCACTTGCATACACATTTTGTGGCTATGTGCTTTTATACGCTTCATGTTTTACACCTTGGATGGATATAGTTGCTTTATTTCCACTTCTTATGATGTCTTTAGATGTTATGGAAAAGACAGGAAAGAAGTTTTTCTATATTCTTATGCTGGCATTGTTATTTGTTATTAACTATTATATCAGTGCAATGTCAGTTGTATACATACTCCTTGCCGGTGGAATGTATATTATATTCAGATGTGACAAAGAAGAGAGAAGAAAATGTGCGTGGAACTTAGGGATAGGTACATTTACGGGAATTGGACTTTCAGCCTTTGTGCTTCTTCCGGTATTCTCGCAGCTTTCACAGTCACAGAGAACCGGTAACTCATTAAGCCTTGTACAGCAGTATATGTCATGGATTTCTAATCCGACATTCAGAAGCTTCAGTCTTGGCGAATTTGAAAGAATAATGATGTTCTATGGTATGGGAATATTCCTTGTGCTTATATTTACAGGTATACATAGAAGCAGAAAGTTACCACATTATAAGACAGATATAACTTTAAGAAAGCGTAACTGGTATGCAGTATCACTTTTTGCAATAATGGTTATTCAGGCAGTTGCAGAGGGTACTAACATTATGTGGCATTTTGGTTCATATAATGGATATACATTACGAAACGGATTTATTATAGCATTTACATTCATATGTCTTGCAGCAATGTATGCAGATACTATAGTTGCAGATAGCAAAGAAGATAAAAAGAAGAATATAATATTAAGTGCAGTGTGTGTGGTAGTATGCGTTGCATTTGCACTTGGATATAAGTATATTCCAGTTAATTCCTACGAGAGGGCATTTGCATTTTTTATAGCAGTATTCGCAATTATGCTTGTTGTGCATATAATTAATGTAATAGTTAGAAAAGACGGATATGGAATTAACAGTATTATAAGATTAATGGCTGTTGAGATAATTATAGGTGCCATCGCTATGACAGGTCCACCTAAGTTCTATACTTATACGCCATATCAGTATGGAGATTATGTACAGCTTGCAGTGGAAGCGGCTAATAATCTTGAAATAGCCTCATCACCGGTAGACAGAATAACTAATCCGGATTTAAGCTTTAATGCCAACTACCCTCTTGTTATGAAGAGAGGTGCAATGTCAAGCTTTACGGCAGCTCTTCAGAAGGACAGCCAGAAGCAGACAGTAAGATGGGGACATTCAAAGTATTTCCTCTGGATGCTTGATTCAGGTAATACGGTATTCAGCGATGCTCTTATACACATTACGGAGGCTGTTAATGTCAACAGATTAGACAGTTCATTGTATACACTTAAGAAGGTTGGAACTGATGGCTGTCAGTATAAGCTTTATACAGCTAATTACCAGCTGCCATTTGCAATGGTTACAGACTCATCTGTAAAAAATGTAGATTTTAACAAAGATTTTACTAAGAATGAAGCAACAATGTCTGTAGAGTCAGAAGATTATAATGATAATAACTGCTCAAAGGACTGGATATATATGCACAATATTATGTATAGTGCATTAAGCCATGATTCAAGTGGTATTGTTACGGAATATGGTACTCTTACAGATACTAAAGAGATTACTGTAAATAATAATCATGTTGCAGAAGATAATATAGCTTCTGATAATCTGGAAGATTACAGAACAACGCAGAATAAGCATATCATACAGACTTATAAGGATTCTGTAACAGGAACAAAGGCTGTATATATGAGTGTAACTGACCGTAATATAGGCGACTCGGATGCCAATGTATCTAATCTTTTCAGAAGTGTAAAGATAACTGTTAATGGTAAAGAGATTGCAATACCGACAATAGGGAATGTAAAAAATAAGTATTACACAACGGATTATAATAACGGACTTATATATCTTGGAACATTTTATGATGAAGATATTGAGGTTCAGGTAGAATATACAAGACCATATGATTCAGCAGGTAATGCAATCACGGATAAGTCGATTGTCACAATCGCAGGAATTGACCTTAATAAAATGCAGTCACTGTGCGATAAATACGCTGATAAGCAGAGTGATGTAACATATACTAATAACTCAGTTACTATAAAGGTTGACGGAAGCGGTAATGATAATTATGCAATAATTCCAATCATTAAGAGTGATAACTGGACAGTTACAGTTAATGGAGTAAAGTGTGATACAGACGAGATTGCTGGAATATTTACAGGAGTTAATATTAATGACGGAAGTAATGAGATTGTATTTACATTTAAACCATCAGGAAGAAACGCAGGAATAATTATATCTTTGATTATTCTTATTGTTATGATAGTTCTTATGGTTATTGACCATAAGAGAGGGATTAATGTTCCTCAGTGGTTAGGAATGTGTGCAAGTGGTGTATATCTTGCAATAATTGCAGTGCTTGCAGTTGTTATGTTTGCAATTCCACTTGTTGCCAGCGTGATTGCGAATATACAGTATATATTGTAATAACAGATATTGGGGTTGTGAATGTTTAAAGCAGTAGCAGGATACTATAAAGATAATGAACGGTTAAGGCTTTTGGTGAAGATAATAGCAGTATGGCTTATTTCAAGGGCAGTTATGCTTCTAATGGTTCCGGTGATGAATCTTATTGCTGATGAGCCGCACCAATGGCTGTATTATATGAATCCGTGGGATGCAGAGTGGTATAAAGGGATTGTGGAGAATGGTTACCAGCCTCCTAAGTCATCAGGTATGGCAAGCTGGGCTTTTTTCCCGCTATACCCTCTTGTGTGTATGGCAGTAAGACTTGTCACAATGGGAAGTATAGATACATATGCCGTTGGAATGACAGTTTCCAACATATGTATAATTATAGCAGTGTATTATGCGGTTAAGTATGCAGATATAGAGCTTGATATGAAGAAATATAATAAAAAGACAGTTGAGGATATTATTATATTTCTTATGCTTGCAGGACCATTTGCCGTGTACTATGGTGCTATGTATACAGAAGCACTATTCATATTGTGTGTTATACTGTGCTTCTATAACTCTGCCAGACATAATTATATGGCGGCAGGAATAGCGGCGGCGATGGCAAGTGCAACACGAATTGTTGGCTGTATGCTTGTGTTTGTGCTTATAACATATATGTTTATGGAGACCTGTGCAGAGTGCAGGGCTAAGCATAATTCAGAAATGAAAGATAATAAAGAAGCTGGTATAATAGATAAGTGTATGCTTACAGAAGAAGCTGGTATTCTGATAGCTGGAAATATAAGCTTAGCCAGTGTTATAAGAACTTTTATTAAAAATGTCATAAAAGAACCAAAGAAGCTTGTGGCTATTATGATAAGCCCTCTTGGCATATTCATATATATGAATTATCTGAGATACTTTTGTGGTGATTCGTGGGCATTTTACCACGTCCAGAGAGCGTGGAGGACACAGAAAATGTTTCCGGTAATCGGAGTGTTGTTTAAGTCGTGTACAGGGCAGCTCTCAGCGGCATCAGGAGTTAAGACACTCAATGGAATAATACTTGGCTGGCTCTGCGTTATAACACTTATGCTTTATGCAGCGATGATAAGAAAGAAGCATTATGCACTTGGAATATTTGGAATAATAGTACTTCTTATTCCGCTTACATCAAGCGTTATGAGTACATTGAGATTTATAATGGGTTCATTTGTAATATATATAGGAGTGGCAGAGATAATCGCAGGCTGTAACAGGTATGTACGGTATGGAATAATTACGTTGTTGTCTATAGTTGAGATTGTTGTAATATCGGCATGGTACTTCTGGGATGGTCTGCTTATGTGAAAAGACTTGCTATCTTTATATATTGGTATTATAATTAACACGCTTTTTAAATTACAATTATATATACTGGAGTTAATCTGGTATAAGAATATTAAAAGGAGAAAATATATGTTATCAGTAGTTGTACCTACATTTAATGAGGGAAAGAATATTAGAAATCTGGTGACACAGATAGATGATGCACTTAAGGGAATTGATTATGAAATATTATTCGTAGATGATAGTAAAGATAATACACCTGATGTAATCAGGGAAGTAGCTAAGGATTTTCCACAGATAAGACTTGAACACAGAACAGGTGAAACAGGTCTTGCAACAGCAGTTCTTAAGGGATTTGAACTTGCCAAGGGTGAGTATATGGCTTGTATGGATGCTGATTTACAGCACCCACCAATTGTACTTAAATATATGTATAAGGCTATGGAAAGCGGTGCTGATTTCTGTATACCAAGCCGTCTTATACCTGGTGGAGATGACGGTGGACTTAACTGGTACAGAAAGTTCGTATCTGGTACAGCAAGAAAGATAGGACAGTGGATGCTTCCTTGTCTTAGAAAGATATCTGACCCAACAAGTGGTCTTTTTATGTTCAGACGTGAAGTGATTGAAGGAGCAGATCTTCAGCCAATAGGCTGGAAGATTATGGTCGAAGTTCTTGCAATGGGTTCATATAAGAAGGTAGTTGAAATCCCATATAAGTTCCAGCAGAGAACAGAGGGCGAATCTAAGCTTTCAGGTAAGGTTACAATGGAATATTTAAAGCAGCTTAAGGATCTTAGAAAGAGATACAACAAGGCTAATAAATATGAAGTAGAAATCTGGTCAACAGAAAAGATGATGGCAGAATAAGCTTTTGTAACTGGAAGGAGTAATAATGGGTAAGTATTTTGGTACAGATGGATTTCGTGGTGAAGCTAATGTAAACCTTACGGTTGATCACGCATTTAAAGTAGGAAGATTTCTTGGCTGGTATTATGGCAGGGATAAAGAGGATGGCAAGGCTAAGATTGTAATAGGCAAGGATACAAGAAGAAGCAGCTATATGTTTGAGTATTCATTAGTTGCAGGTCTTACAGCCTCAGGAGCTGATGTTTATCTTTTGCACGTTACAACAACACCAAGCGTATCTTATATAGCAAGAACAGAAGATTTTGACTGCGGAATTATGATATCTGCAAGCCACAATCCATTTTATGATAACGGAATAAAACTCATCAACAGCAAGGGTGAGAAGATGAGAGAAGATGTCATAAGTGAGATTGAGAAGTATCTTGATGGCGAACCGGAGAACATACCTTATGCCACTAAAGAAAATATAGGCTGTACAGTAGACCATACTGCTGGACGTAACAGGTATATGGGTTATCTTATGAGCCTTGCAATATATTCATTTAAGGGTATGAGAATAGGTCTTGATGCGGCTAACGGAAGTGCCTGGACACTTGCAAAAGCAGTATTTGACGCACTTGGGGCTAAGACTTATGTGATTAATGCCAGTCCAGATGGTACTAATATTAATACTAACTGTGGTTCTACACATATAGAAGGCTTACAGGATCTTGTTAAGAGGGAACATCTTGATGCAGGCTTTGCATTTGACGGCGATGCCGACAGATGTCTTTGTGTAGATGAGAATGGCAATGTTATAACAGGAGACCATATATTATATATTTATGGATGTTATATGAAAGAAAGAGGAAAGCTTATAGACAATACAGTTGTTACAACAGTAATGTCTAATTTCGGACTTTACAAGGCATTTGATGCGGCTGGAATAGACTATGCGAAGACTAAAGTTGGCGATAAGTATGTATATGAATGTATGGTTAATAACGGATATCGTCTTGGCGGTGAGCAGTCAGGACACATCATATTCAGCAAATATGCAACTACAGGTGATGGCATAATAACAGCACTTAAGATGATGGAGGTTATGATAGCCAAGAAGATGACGCTTTCACAGCTTGCAGCTTCACTTCAGATATATCCACAGGTGCTTAAGAATATCCGTGTATATGACAAGACAGCAGCACAGGACGATACAGATGTTAAGGCGGCAGTTGACAAGGTAGCAGAAAGTCTTGGCAATGATGGACGAATTCTTGTAAGAGAAAGCGGAACAGAGCCGGTTGTAAGAGTTATGGTTGAGGCTGGCACTCACGAAGAATGTGAGAAATATGTTGATGATGTAATAGCAGTAATCAAAGAAAAAGGTTATGCGGTAGAATAAATTAACGACCCTGTTAATAAGATGATAACAAGTCTTATTAACAGGGATTTTTTATGGGAAGTTATCAGCAGTTTAAGTATAAGAAGCATTTTATTAGGAAAAATGTCTTTATGAGAAAGCATATGTTTCTTAATATCACGGTTGTAGTGGCACTTATGCTTGCAATAAGCTTTTGTATGGCGTGTTCAGGTGGTCAGGCAGATAATCACGAGAAGATTGACTATACAGTTGTTGAGAACGAAGATTTACCAATAGAATTAAAGAAGCTAATAGACAATAAGAAGCAGTCCACCTTAAGACTGACTTATACAACAAAGGACTATACCTATATTGTTGCAGGATATGGAACGAAGGAGACGTCTGGATACAGCATAAGAGTAGATGATGTATATGTGAGTGGTAATGCGGTATATGCAGATTTTAAGCTTATAGGACCAGCAGAGGGCGAGCAGGTAAATGAAGTAAGCACAACTCCATATATTGTGTTGAAATATGAAAAACGTGACGAGTCAGTAGTGTTCAAGATGTAGATTATAATATGCAGATGAAATATTATAGATTAAACGATATATAAACACTTTGCAGTCAGATTATTAATAAAAGAGAATAACAGCAGATTAAGTAATATGCTTAGGAAAGAGTGCATATATTGAATAAGAAATGTATATTGGGAGGTCTGTTGTGAATCTTAAACACGAAAATATTCACGAATATGTTATAAAATGTACTAATACAACCCAGATTACTCTTGATGATGATTTTAATGTTATGGATAGCAAACCGGATATTGATTTAATTGTCAAAGAATGGGGAATGGCAGTAGTTAACGGTGTGAGGGTTAATCAGGATAAAGCCCAGATTGACGGAACACTTGTATTTGCGATTATGTATACAGGAAGCAGTGAGAACGATAAAAGATTTATACCGGTAAGAATGGATGGTTCACTTAATTTTCTTGAAAATGTCAATCTGTCGTGTGATGCTACAGGGCTTGATGTAAATTGCAAGGCACAGCTTGAGGATCTGACGATTAAATCCATTAATTCAAGAAAGATAAGTGTAAAGGCAATTGTGGCTTTGACGGTAACATGTGAGGAGATTAAGAACATTTCCATATCAACAGGAATTGAGGACGGTGACTGTAACGCAGAACTTTTGTTAAAGGATTTTGAATATGTGCAGGCTGACGTTAATATGAAAGATAACTTAAGAATTAAGGAAACTGTGTCAGTTCCTAATGGAAAGGCAGATATAGGAAGTCTTGTATGGGACGATGTAGATGTAAGAAATGTCAACACAAGAATGACAGAGGACGGACTAAGTGTAAGCGGTGAGCTGAATGTATTTATTATGTATATTGCTGATGATGAGGCAGGACAGGTGCAATGGTATGAAACAAGCACACCATTTACTGGAATAATAGATGTGAGCGGTGCAAATCCTGATGGAATATCGTATGTTGGTTACAATGTAATAAGTAAAAATGTAGAGGTAAGACCGGATTATGACGGCAATAACAGGGATGTTGCTGTTGAGCTGGTACTTGATATGGATATTAAATCTTATGAGGAGTGCAGTCGCAATGCTATGTGGGATATGTATATTCCGGGCTTTGATGTTGATATTAAGCAGGAAACACAGCAGTTAAAGAAGCTTATTATAAGAAACAATAATAAATGCAGGGTTTCAGGTAATGTCAAGGTAGAAGATTACATTAATCTTATGCAGATAGTCAATGCAACGGCTAATGTACAGATTGACAGTTACGAATGTATTCCTGAGGGAATAGAGATAATGGGTGCTGTGATAGTTAATATATTCTACATAACTTCTGATGATAATTCTCCAATGGGAAGCATTAATTCAGTAATTCCATTCACAACGGTAGTTGAATTAAAGGAATATAATAAGAATCTGATAGAATATACGATAAGACCGTCAATAGAACAGCTTCAGGCATCAATGAACAGCAGTGCACAGATTGAGGTTAAAGCAGTAATCGCATTGGATACGATTTGCTTTGAGCCATTTAATATTAATGTCATTGACGAGTGTGAGTGCAATAAGAGAGAAAATGTTGATTATTCGGCACTCCCTTCAATGGTGGGTTATATATCTGACGGTAAATGCACAGTATGGGATATAGCCAAGAAATATGACACAACAGGGGATTTGATGAGGGAGGAAAACAGCACTATACAAAGACTTGTTGATTCGGATATAATTCCAGCAGGAACAAAGCTTTTACTTGTGAGAAAAGCAATGGTATAATATGACTACTTCGTAGTCACTTAGAAGTTCCTTGCGGAACTTTGTATGTATTCATAAGGATTGCGTGAATTAGAAATGGAGATTAATATGAAGAATAAAGTACCAATGATTAACATTATCATTATTGCATTATTTAATTATGTATTCCTTGGTACAGAATATATGTATGATAATATGATGTTATATGTTATAAATTCAAATGGAGTAGTAAATGCACAGAATTATATTCTGGGTGTAAGTGTTGCCGGATTTCTTATGTATCCGTTGTTAAAGCGTGTATACAGAAAGAATAATAATATGCTGTTACTGCACATATTTAAAGTATGTGTAGTAATAACTGGCATAATATGTATAGCAGTTATGGGTACACACAGCTCTTATGTCTCAATATTCATAAGCGGTTGTGTATTCTTTGCGATAATGGGAATTGTAGGAAGTGCTGTGCACTATTCACTTGCAGTTAATATAAGCAACTATTCTATGCCGGTATCCTATGCGATAGGAATTGCATATGCACTTGGAGTGCTTATACAGTTTATTGCTAATAATATCGTTAATAATAACTTAGCTGAAAGTATAATGCTGTGCGTGGGGCTTATAGTGCTTGTGTATTACGGCTTTGGAACTGACAGCATGGCTGCTAATAGTGCCAGAGCGGCTGATGGAAGAGCTTCGTATATTGTCTATAAGAATGAGAAAACGGCAGGGATAACGCTTATTATTATAGTTGCACTTATGACTTGTATATTTTCAACACTTGATAATGCCGTAACACTTGTACACGCGGAAGGAAGTGTCGATATTGGACAAACACCAAGAGTTATCCTTGCTGTAAGCGGTCTTGTTGCAGGATATGTGTTTGGAATTAATAAAGGAGCGTTTATTAATATTATTATGTACTGTGTAACACTTCTTTCAGTTATGTGTGTGGCAGTAATAGAACTTGGTGGTCCGTTTATGATAGGACTTGTTGCATTTTATATGTCGGCTGGATTTTTCGTTGTATACTTTACAACAATGTTTATTCAGTTCTCATACAATACAGATATTCCAGAATTATGGGCTGGAATGGGCAGGGCAGTCAATAATGCAGGAGCAGTTATAACAAGCTTTACATCAGTACTGCTTTTATCAAGTGCAAATACAATGATAATAAGCGTTGTCGCACTTGTTTTATTTGCATTAATAAGCGTTGCTATTTATGCTTATTCTACACAGCTTGTAATTAGTGTTAAAGAGCCGGTTAGTACTGAACCTGCTGTAAATTATAAATTAGAAAGATTTGTTCAGGCATATTCACTTACAGAGCGGGAAAAAGAGGTTCTTCAGGTATTAACAGAGTCGGACGGAAATGTATCCGAACTTGCCAGCACGCTGTGTATGTCAAGGTCTGCATTGTACAGGCACATTTCAGCTATCAATGAAAAGACCGATACAAGTTCAAGAATAGGACTTATACAGTTCTACTATTCGTGGAGTGAGAATTAGATTATCAATTAAAGAAAATAAAAAGGCAGGAATATGAGAAACTTTAAGTTATTGCTTAAGAGGTTCTTACTTTCCTGCCTTTGTTATTATAATATTATTCTGTGTTGGTTATGATTTATTCTGTGTCAGTGGCTGTCTTCTTGGAAGCAAAATAATCATCGAACTTGTCCATAACAGCACTGTATGTATTCTTGCTTATGTCTGGAAGTTCTTTGCCCCATGATTTGGTTGCAAGCTTAAAGCCTTTTTCTACAGCGGCTTTCATCTTTTGCATCTTTTCTTCATCATCACCAGCAAGAGCCATTGCAAAATCAAAGATTCTTGATGATGTCTGTTTAACTCCCCAATATCCGTCCTCTGAAATATCTTCTTTAGCCTTGGCAATTGTATCAGCATCTGCTGTGAAGTTGCCGCTGGCAAGTACTTTCCACATATCATCAGCAGTTCCGATTGTAATTCCCTGCTTTTCAAACATCTTGCTTACGAGTGACTGTAACTGCTGCATACGATTGTCAGAGTCAGCTTTTAACTGTGCTACTAAAGAAGGATTGGTTGATTTTGATGTAGCAGATGAAACAGTCTGGCCTTTAGAAGATTCATAAGTGGCAGCAGTATCTGAATAATTATTAGCAGAAGCTGTTCCTGATGTCTTGTTGTCTTTATTAGTCTGGCTGGCTGTTGAAGCATAGCCTGTGTAATAAGAATTAACTCCGTTTAATTCCATATTATTCCTCCGTTTCTGTGCATACGCACAATTTGTAATAATTAATAGTTAAATGCTTATAAAAGCAATCTGATAAAACCATCCGTGTCTTTATATATATAATCGGCTGTTTGTAAGGCTTTATTTACATATGTTCTTTATTTTTTCTGTATTTATTAGGTGAAATACCCTTGGTACGCCTGAAAGCATCGCCGAAATAATTACTGTCATTAAAACCACACTCAAATGCAATATCAGTTATTGATTTGTTAGTGTTAAGAAGAAGTTCGCAGGCGTGTTGTATGCGGACATTTATTATATATTCTTTAAAACCAAAGCCGGTAACGCTCTTGAATTTCTTTGAAAGATACGAACGGCTGAGATTGAATTTTTTCGCCACATCTTCAAGTATAAGCCTTTCGCTGTAATGGTTGTAAATGTAAGTTGCAACCTCCTGCATAATTCTGTTATTAACGTCAATCTCTTTTATTACATTTTCTTCATAATTCTTACAACGGGTTATAAAAAGCATAAGCTCGGCGAGTGCAACGCTTACAAAGCCGGGAGATAAAGGATCCTGTCCTTCATTTTCAAAGAGGAGCTTTTCAAGAAGGCTTTCTATATAATCTCTTCGTTTTTCGGGTATTGAGATAACACCTGCCTGCATAACATCAGATACGATATCCGTGCCGACAACATTGTTGAGCCATTCTGTGACGGTTGGCTTAAAGCTTATTACAATTCGCTCGTGCATACCTTTTCCTGTATAATCAGTCTTGTGGATTGTTCCGGCAGGGACGATTACAATATCTCCGTGGTGGAATTTGTATATATTGTGGCTGATAAATGCCGTACATTCACCGCGGGCAAGATAAAAAAGTTCGTGAAAAGGGTGTGAGTGAACCTTTTTAGCTTTAAATGCCGAGCGTTTAATTTTTTTGATTTCAAAATTCTTCTGCATATCCTGTATCATATTAAGCCTCCAGTGTAAAAAAAGTATTTATAAAAATACTTATGTAAGAAATTAGGATACATTTTCTGTAAAGTTAATTAAATAATAGTATTTATAAGTGGAAATCACTGTTTTTTATGCTAATATATTATATAAAAAAGAGAAAAAATGCAATAGATTATTGGGAAAGAAGGGATTAAATATGGCACGACCAATAAGTGCTGGCAAGAGAGATATGATTCTTAACGGGAATCTTATCAGGGCAATTCTTACATTGGCAATACCAGTTATGATTAACAGCTTTATACAGTCAATGTATAATCTTACAGATACGTTCTGGCTTGGAAAGATAGGAACAGCTAATCAGGCAGCTATAACGCTTGTGTCACCATTCCAGAATATTCTTATTAACTTTGGAGCAGGCATAACGACAGCGGGTGCTATCCTTATATCGCAGTACCTTGGTGCGAAAGAAGACAAACAGGCGAACTCTATGGCTAATCATATATGTATAACATCGCTTGGATTTTCAGTCGTATGTGCATTTATATGCTGGCTTGTGTCACCAGGACTTGTAAAATGGCTTGGTGCTGAGGGTGAAATATATAGATATGGACTTACATATATAAGAATTGTAGTATTAGACCTTCCATTTCTTTTTATGATTAATCTGTTTACTTCGGTCAAGCAGGCACAGGGCGACACAGTAAGACCTCTGCTTCTTAATATACTTGGGGTATCTATCAATCTGATACTTGACCCATTATTCCTTGTTATATTCAACTGGGGAATAGGTGGTGCGGCACTTGCTACACTGCTTGCTAAGATACCGAGTGCGATTATTGGAGTTCTTGTACTTAGGGGAAATAACCAGCTTGTCAGAATTAACTTTAAGAACTTCAAATTTGATAAAAATAAAGTGCTTGCTATATTAAAAATTGGTCTGCCAACTGCAATAGGTGGAAGTACAATGCAGTTCGGATTTCTTCTTATGACTAAAAATGTTAATGCCTATGGTCCGACAGCTACAACAGCTTATGGTATCGGTAATAAGATTAACAGTATTATTACAATGCCGGCAAGCGGAATAGGCTCTGCAATATCTACAATAGTCGGTCAGAATATGGGTGCAGGCAATATTAAAAGAACTGACAAGTCATACCATATTGCACTGAGAATAGGAGCTGTATTCTTATTCATATGTGGAATGATACTTTCAAGAAGATTTATAGCAGAACCAATGGTAAGATTTTTCACATCAGATGAACAGGTAGTGCCTCTTGCGACACAGTTCCTGTCAATTATGGCAATATGCTGCTGGACGAATGCATTTTATAATGTAACGCAGGGGTTATTTCAGGGCTGTGGACATACCATGATAACAATGGCAGTTGATGCGACAAGAATATGGATATTCAGGTTCCTGACATTGTGGGTATGTGCTAATGTGCTTGGAATGGGCGTTGAGAGTGTGTGGTATGCGGTAGTTGTAAGTAATGCCACATCAGCATTGATACTCTACATACTCTATTGGACAGGAATATGGAAGAAATCAACTATTAAAATAGAAAAGACACAGGATGAAGGCAATAATTCAGACGAAAAGGTAAAGTCTCTTAATGAGGCTGATTCAGATATAAAAGTTTCTTCAAATATACAGACAGTTAATTAATCAGATTACAAGTAAATATTGTGCTCCCTATAAATGTTCCCGAAGCCAGCCGGATTGTTCTGGTTTCGGGAATTTTTTGTTAATAAAAATGGCAGCATAGTTATATATAATTCATTCTGCAGGATATATTTTCTGGTGATTAGTAATAATCATATGAAAATGCAAGTATGTACTTGATTTTGTACAATCTGTTTTATATAATAGATGTATGTATACAATATTGGAGATATGAATATGGACTCAATTAGATTAAAGGCACGTGCCAAGATTAATCTTGGACTTGATGTGTTAGGAAAGAGAGATAATGGATATCACGATGTAAGAATGGTTATGCAGACAGTAGGTATATATGACCGTCTTATAATTAATAAGATACCAGAAGACGATATAAGGATTGATATTAATCTTAAGTTTCTTCCGGTTAATGAGAATAATCTCATATATAAAGCATACAAGCTTATGAAAGATGAGTATGGCTTTTCGGGTGGAATAGAGGTAGACCTTAATAAGTTCATACCGATAGCAGCAGGTATGGCTGGAGGAAGTACAGATGCAGCTTCTGCTATGTTTGCTATCAATAAGCTGTTCAATCTTGGACTTTCTAACAGGGAGCTTATGGAGCAGGGAGTTAAGATTGGAGCTGATGTTCCATACTGTATTATGAGAGGAACTGCACTTGCAGAAGGGATAGGAGAGAAGCTTACAAGACTTGCACCTATGCCATTTTGTCATATGGTTGTAGCAAAGCCACCTATTAATGTATCGACTAAGATGGTGTATGATAGTCTGGATTCAGGTGCAATCACAAAGCATCCTGATATAGACGGAATTATAGAGGCAATTAATGAGGGCAGTGTAATAAAGATTGCCGAGCGTATGGGCAATGTGTTAGAAGATGTGACTATTCCGTTGTATCCGGTTATAGATAAGATAAAGAAGGATATGATAAGTCAGGGTGCATACAATGCTATGATGAGTGGAAGTGGTCCTACAGTATTTGGAATATTTCCTGATGAGCAGACAGCACTTAATTGTAAAGAATATTTAAAGCGTCAGGGAGATGCAAGACAGGTATATATAACAGAGACATTTAATTAAATTACTACACGGAGGATTAGACAATGAAAGGCGAATTAAAAATGGATGTGAACGAATACCTTCCATTAAGAGATGTTGTATTCAATACATTAAGACAGGCTATTCTTACAGGAGAGATGGAACCTGGCGAAAGACTTATGGAGATACAGCTTGCTAACAAGCTTGGAGTAAGCCGTACACCTATACGAGAAGCAATCAGAAAGTTAGAGCTTGAAGGCCTTGTTATTATGATTCCAAGAAAAGGTGCTGAGGTTGCACATATAACTGTAAAGGATATGAGAGATGTCCTTGAGGTGCGTTCGGCGTTAGAAGAACTTGCTGCAACACTTGCCTGCAAGAATGTAACACCTGAACATATAGAGGAGTTAAAGACGGCTAACAGGGTATTTGAAGCCGCTATTGTATCTAAAGATGTAGTTGCTATAGTTAATGCAGATGTGGCATTCCACAATATTATATATTCAATGACAGACAACCAGAGACTTATCCAGCTTGTCAACAGTCTTAGTGAGCAGATGTACAGATATCGTCTTGAATATGTTAAAGATGCAAGAACACATTCTATACTTATAAGTGAGCATAACGATATAATCAGGCAGCTTGCCGATAAGGATGTCGAAAAAGCCAAGGTTATAGTAAGACAGCATATTACTAATCAGGAAAGGGGAATTATAAGACTTCTTAACATATAATTAAATAAAATTGTGATTTATTGAAAACTGAAAGCTGTATTCACCATACTATGAAAATGATAGGGGTGGGTATAGCTTTTTATTTTTTGGGGATAATTTCCATATAAATTATCTGGTACATCTTAAAGGTTGTGGCGGGGATGTTAAAAAGCAGCAAAAGCAACGGCGACCCGCTTTCGTTTAAGTGTCGCACGCAGCGGTGAAAGCCTTTAGGTGAGTGGATAATTTAATGGAAAGTTATTTCTGGTGGTGGCAGGTTGTCGGAAGTGTGGCTTGAAAGATAGCCGTTAGGTGGAGGTGAGAGGCGGCGGTTGAAGGACAGTCGCCACACGACTGAGGAAAGTTGGCAATTCAGTCGCTGCCCAGTTGTGAGAACTTACTATATTGCAAGCTGGGTACTGTTGAAACCGTCGGCACTTAGCGGCTGTTCCTTAGCCGCTTACGTGTCCGCTACGGTTTCAAGTAGCGGGGGCGTGCCCAGCGGTAATATAGTAAGTCCTCACAACGTCCGTATGTAACAACGTCCGTCCGTCACACTAACACTATCCGTCCGTCACACCTTCCGTGCATAACCATTTCCGCTTCCCACCACCATCCAGAAACTACCAGCAAACAAGGGGGTATATATGTTAAAATTAAATGAAAAAAGTGCAAAATCAACTTATATTATACTGGCATTAAGCATTATTATGCTTGTAATTGTAGGAATACGATTGTATAGTGATACTTATGCAGCATTTATGCAAAAAGATATAGCTTCGCAGATTATAAGATTTCATATAAGGGCGAATGACGACTCTGAGGAGGCACAGAATAATAAAATGCTTGTTAAGGCAGCGGTGCTTGATTATATAAGTCCGAAGCTTTCACAATCCGTATCATTAGAGGAGTCAAGACAGATTTTAAGTGATGAGAGTGATAATATAAAGAATGTTGCTGTTGATAAGCTTAGGAGCCTTGGAAGTAAGGAAGATGTAAGCGTTTATTTTGAAAATTGCTATTTTCCGATGAAAAGCTACGGGGATATGACATTTCCGCCAGGGGAATATGAGGCATTTAGAATAGATATAGGAGAGGCTTCAGGCAGGAACTGGTGGTGCGTATTATATCCACCATTATGTTTTGTGGATGCAGTATATGGTGTTGTGCCGGATGAGTCAAAGGATGAGCTTAAAAATGTACTGACAGAAGATGAGTACAGGGTAGTGTCTGGAGAAAAGGTACAGTACAGATTCAAGTATCTTAAATTTTTAAATAAGAAATAAGCTGTAAATGTAAAATAACCTGTAAAATAATGTAAAATTAATTATAAACATAAAATAATTGTAAGTATCAGAAGATTATGGATATAAGGCGATTGTTGACATTCAGTAATTATAAGCATAAAAAGATTGTAAGTATCAGGAAATTACTGATATAGGGTGATTATATTTATCAATAATCAGAGAATAAGAAAGGGAGTACACACGAGAATATGAATGATAAGGTATATGTTAAGATAAGAGGACTGTCGGCACAAGAGGCGGGCGATGCTTATAAAGAGGCAGAAGATATTGAGATAATAAGCGTTGGAAGATACACTAGGAGGGCAGGCAAGGAATATATACGCTATGAAGAAGTGTATGATGGAGAAAGTGCAAAATCTGACACGCTTATTAAAATATCAGAGGACAGAGTTGAGATAAGTAAAAAAGGTGCAATAACAACAATTATGGAGTTCATACAGGATAAAAAGACTGTAAGCTGTTATAACACACCTTATGGAGGCCTTGCGATGTCTATATATACAAGCATGCTGGATATAGAAAGGGATGAAGATAAGATTAATATAGCACTCGAATACACCATGGATGTTAATGGGCAGCAGATGAGTGAATGTAAGGTAAGAATTGAAATATGTAATCAGGGAAAGCTTGAATTGTAGAGATACATTTATAAAATTATATTTAAAGAGCTGTATTTTATAAATTATATTTTGTAAATTGTATTTTAATTCAGGTATTGCCTTAAATAAAGTGTCGTGGTACAATGACAGACAGATTGAATAAATAAAAGCAATGACGGAAAAAGTAGTATATGCGGAGCATACAGAGAGAGCTGTAGTGGTGAAATCAGCTTATGTGACTATTATATGAAGACCATTCCTGAGCTGTGCGTAGAAGAGATTATAATATATAATCTTGAAGCGTTACCGTGTGGCATACGTTACAGGCTGTAAGAGTGAAATAATAAGGTGGAACCGTGCAAATGCACCCTTAGGTATATGGCAGAGTGTACCTTGTGGGTGCTTTTTATATGTCAGGTAAAAAGCACATTTAACAGGTAACTAAGTCCGGACTAATACGCAAAGGAGATTAATAATAATGGTTAATTTTAAAGAAGATGAACAGTTAAGCACATTAAACCATTCTTGTGCACATTTAATGGCACAGGCAATTAAGCATCTTTATCCACAGGCTAAATTCTGGGTAGGACCAGTTGTAGCAGAAGGTTTTTATTATGATGTGGATCTTGGAGATGATGTTATCAGAGATGAAGATATTCCTAAGATTGAAAAGGAAATGAAGAAGGTAGCTAAGTCAGGAAAGAAGATTATCCGCAAGGAAATCTCTAAAGAAGAAGCTATGGAAATGTTCAAGGATGATGAATATAAGTTAGACCTTATCTCTAACCTTGAAGATGGAACAATAACTTGCTACGAGCAGGGAGATTTTACAGATCTCTGTCGTGGACCACACGTTGATAATGTTAAGTTATGCCGTAATTTTAAGTTGCTCAGACATTCAGGCGCTTACTGGAAGGGCGACAGCAATAATAAGGTTCTCCAGAGAATATATGGTGTATGTTTCCCAACACCAGAAGAACTTGAAGCACACCTTCAGGAACTTGAGGAAGCTAAGGAAAGAGATCACAGAAAGATAGGTAAGGATATGGAACTCTTTATGGTTGATGACCTTATCGGACGTGGTCTTCCAATGTTCTTACCAAAGGGTTATATAATATGGCAGGAACTTGAGAACTATATTAAAGATAAAGAAAGAAAGCTTGGATATCAGCACGTTATGACACCTTGTGTTGGTACAGTTAATCTTTATAAGACATCAGGACACTGGGATCATTATAAGGAAAATATGTTCCCGGCAATGGAAGTTGATGATGAAGCATTTGTATTAAGACCAATGAACTGCCCTCATCATATGATGATATATGCTAACAGACTTCACTCATATAAGGATCTTCCTATAAGAATTGGTGAGATAGCACATGATTTCAGATATGAGTCAAGTGGAACATTAAAGGGTATTGAAAGAGGAAGACATTTCTGCCAGAATGATGCCCACCTTTTTGTAACACCAGAGCAGATTAAAGATGAAATATCTAAGGTAGTTGACCTTATATTCTCAACATACAAGGATTTTGGAATTACAGATTATCGTTGTGTTCTTTCACTTAGAGATCCAGAAAATAAGACTAAGTACCACGATGATGATGAAATGTGGAATAAGGCTGAAAATGCTTTAAGAGATGTTATGAACAGTCTTGGTATTGAATATACAGAAGAAATCGGTGAAGCTGCATTCTACGGTCCTAAGCTTGATGTTAATGTTAAGCCGGCTGTTGGTAATGAAATCACATTATCTACATGCCAGTTAGACTTCTGTCTTCCAGCTAAGTTCAACCTTTCATATGTTGACAAGGATGGCGAGAAGAAGACGCCGGTTGTACTTCACAGAGCTATACTTGGTTCTCTTGACAGATTTATGGCATATATACTTGAAGAAACAAAGGGTAACCTTCCAACATGGTTAGCACCAGTTCAGGTAAGAGTAATGCCAGTTAAGACAGATAATGATGAGATTATGAATTATGCACATGAAATCGTTGATGCTCTTGAAGCTAAAAATGTAAGAGTAGAACTTGATGACAGAGCAGAAAAGCTTGGTTATCGTATGCGTGAAGGACAGATCCAGAAAGTTCCATATCTTCTTGTTATTGGATTTAACGAGCAGGAGAACAAGACAGTATCATACAGACTTCACGGACAGCAGGATACAACAACACTTGGACTTGATGAGTTCGTAGAAAAGATTGATACAGAGATAAAGAATAAGGCAAGATAATGACAGAAATGCATAATGTGCATGCTAAGAGATTTACTAATGTGTAGATATTGGCTGTAGCTATAATACTTGGATCTTAGAAACATATAATAAATAATAGGTGAAAACCAGCAGTGGCTTTCGCTGGCATTGAAGGTTGGCTTATGAAGGGCTTGTTTTGGTGCTGGGGAGGTGCTGCTGGTTTCCTTATTTAATAGATATATAATATGTTGGTTATAGACTTTTGGCATTGTGCTTTATATAATTGTATTAAAATATTGATGTAACTTATATATTTGTACATAGGGATGGAGGAGAAAGAAAATGACTAAAACAGAACTTTTTCTTAAGCTTGCCGCTCCAGATAAGAATGGTGTAAGCAGATGGGTGTATGTGTCTGAATTTGTGGGTGAGTATGCAGATTTAACATTTGGAAATGGAGCTTCATGGGCAAGAAAAGAATCAACATTGGCAAAAAAATATAATGTTGAATTTTATAAGAAAGATACACCGGGGAATAGCATCGACAGAATAAGACTTAATGGATTTAATAATGGAGATTATTCACAGCACATTAATGCGTCTATAAAAAGAGAGATAAAATCAAGAAGATGTGTGGTGCTTGGAACGTCAAATCCAGAGGTTGATCATAAAAATGGAATGAAAAATGAAGCAAGGGTTATGAAAAATGAAGCTCAGAGATTATCAGATTTTCAGGCGTTGAGTAAAGCAGCTAATGATGCCAAAAGACAGTTCTGTAAAGAGTGTATGAGAACGGGTATAAGATACGATGCTAAACAACTTGGTTATCCAATGTCATACTATAAGGGAGGAGCGAAGCATAATAATGAGGAGAATGCATGTATAGGCTGTTATTGGTATGATCCTATAGAATTTAGGAGACATCTTCAGGAGAAAAAATAAAATACACAGAGTTATTAATGGGGTGATATTATGAATATTCATGTATTTGTTGTTAATCAGATAACATTTAAGCAGCATTTAGAGTATATGTTTGCAGGTACAGGGGCAAAAAATAGAATGAGCCTGTTTTTAGAAAAATCAGACATTAAATTTCAGCCAACTACAGAAAGAAATTTAGTTGGAATGATAGCAGATATTTCGCGGATAAGACCAGATGATAAGATTATTTTTTATTTACAGGCAACGGTTAATAATCCGGGGATGTTCTTTGGCATATTTAAAGCAAAATCAGCAGCTTTTTTTGATGAAAATGATAATAAGAATTATTTATCGGATGAATTGGGGAAGGGCTTATCATATCGAATTGAAATAGAGGCAGATACAGTTTATTCTTATGGTATAACCGAACATGAGTATCTTGATGATCTTACAGGAAAAGAAGCACCATATGAATTATGTTGGAGCTTGATTTATCGTAAGCTTAAAGGTAATAGGGGCTGTACTATGATTACGCCATATGAATTTGAAGATCTATTATGTAAAATTAAGAAAAAGAACCAGGATAATCAACTAAAAGGAGCTGGATTTACTTTTGATGAAGGAGAGGTAAGAATTATTACTGCCAAGGAAACAAAACAGTATACTGGCAGAAAAGGAAGTTTGGATATTAAACCGAGGTTATTATATAAAGCTGGTAAGAAAAATGCATTTGAAACACATTTGCAGGCTTATATTATGCAAAAATATGATGATGGCATACTAAAGAATATTCTCCTGCCATTGGGAAATGGAAGTGCCTGGGTGGGAAATGAAGTGGCTTGTGGTGTCGGGATGCAGAAGATTGATACTTTGATTATTGAGCAGAATGATGAAGAAATACATGTTAAAGTTGTAGAGCTTAAAGATGAAGAACCATATGAATATATATTGAGTCATCAGTTACGATGGTATTTGCAATGGGTATCTCAATATATAGTACCTAATTTGTTAAAATATAAAAAGCCTGTGGTTATTCACCCTTGTATATTAGCAAGAAAAACAGACAATATAGATATTATTGAAAAAATTAGAAGTGTAGATCTTATAAATTCTAGTATTCAAAATGTAAGTATTGCGGCAACTGAATACATAGCATTTGACATTGTAAATAATGATATAACATTTGAAAAAGTTGTATAGAAAAAATATATAATGAAAAGGTGAGGTGGTCAGAGTGATATGTACTTTCTTTACTGAACAAACCAGTAAGAACAGTACATATCAGTGATTATTTTACTTTTTTAAATATAAAAATATATTCGTGTTTAAATATATAGAAATCATTAGTGATAGCACGGTAACGCCATATGCCCTGTTGGTTAGATTTACCTTTTGTTTCACCAAAATTCTTAACAAGAATAGCCTTTAATAAAAATCCTCTTTCAAGGAATTGGTTCATACAATAAAATCCTAGAGGAATAACCTGGCTATTGGCATATTTGTCACCAATAACACATGCACAGTATCTGTTCTTTTCAAGATATTTAGTTGTATTATCTATAACCATTCCAAATGAATCAAGAAATTCATTAAGCGTGTGAGAATTTGAAAGGTCATTGATGTTATCAGAGAATTTGATAATATCCCAATAAGGAGGGTGCATAATAACAAATTGAAATGCGGGAATGTTAAATTGTTCCATTAGGCTGTTGATATTATAGCAACGACTGTCGCCGGTTATCACTTTGGTTATGCAGTTGTCATTATGTTCAATATTAATTAGTGTTTCGCTATTTCTTGCGATATCTGGCTGAAGTTCTATCCCAATCGAATTACGTCCCATGCGTTGGGCTTCTATAAGTGAAGTGCCTCCACCCATAAATGGATCAAGTATCCAGTCCCCCTTTTTGGTATATCTTGTAAACAACTGGTGGGGGATCTGTGGAACAAAGTTGCCATGATAGTCGGGTGAATGAACACCAGAGTTGTCACGTTTGTCTATTATCCATAGAGAATCAGTATTAATATCAGTATATTCTTTCCAATATTTTGGATCTAAATCGTTATATCGAGCCATTAAAATCTCCTATTGTTTAATTAAGCAATGTAAATATTCTGTTGTGGAGGAAGCAGCAATATTTCTGTTGGTTTCCTTGTCTGCTTTAAACCTTTTATATTCCTTGGTGTAAAAGGAATATTTGCCGTATTGAGACATTATATCTTTAATAGTGTCTAAAGACATAAGACCTTCGTTATTGTAACTTAAGAAAATGTATTTAAAATCGGAATGTCTTATTAAGTCATCAAATGCGTTACATACAGTACGTTTAGAACAAAAAAGGCTTTTCTGGTCACTAGAATCACGAAGTCCGGTCTTTCCGCTTAGTACAGGATTGTCATATCGTGCAATAGTTTCTAAAACGTGATAATTAGAACAATATTGTCTTGAATTGTATGGCGGGTCAAGATACAAAACATCGCCTTTAATGTCGCGTATTAATCGGTTGATGTCCTGATTGTATGCTTTACCAGCAGTTCCGTTAATAACAGGAAGCAATTCTAATTTAAAATCCTTTTGAGCTGATTTTTTAATCTTTTTAAGGAAAGCACCGTAAACAGATGCAGTGTTGGCGTATTTGTCTATTGAATTAATAAGACTGGCAAGATAATAATAATATGTATGCGAATCAATTTTATTATTATCCTTAAGGCACTCTAATTCTATTCTTATGGCATCACATTTTTTACCATTATAATTAGTGAAGTAATTGCGGCCAGAGCCAGATCCTTCACAGTAGTTATTATATATAAATCCTTCGACTGGTTCTAGATTATTAAAATATGACAAAAGCTCTGAATTCAATTCGGGAGTGTTCTCAATATAATGCTTGCTTAGAACATAGCTGTAATACTGAATATCATTGGAAATGACTGAGCACCCCTTAGCTTTATATGTCTGTCCTACGATTCCTGTTCCGGAAAATAAATCAGCAAAAATGTAATTATCGCCATTATGATATCCGGTTACATCTGCAATAGTTGTTTCTAAAAAGTCTAAAAGAGAATATTTAGAACCTATATAATTCATGACTTTGCTCCTTTGTTATTGTTGGAGTTATTATCTGGATTATCAGGTAAAAATACTAATATATCGTTAGGTGTGCAATTCAAAGCGTTACATATACTTTCGACTTTATCAAGCGCAATATATTGTCCAGTCTTAATCTTACTAATAATATTCGCAGATATATGAGCTTCACGCATTAACTGAGAGTGAGAAATCTCCCGTTCTATTAACATATGTTGTAGTTTTTTGTAACATACTGACATTAGAAATACTCCTTAAATTAATATTATACAGTATATCATAGAAGTATGAAAAACACAACTAATATATGAAAAAAAGTATGGAAATGTGAATAATGTGAAGCAATTTTAAATGGTGTTGTATGTGGAAATATGATAAAATGTTAAGAGTGATTAGTGAGGAATGATTTATGGAAAATGGTCGGCAGACTAAAAAAGCACGCAAATGCTTGAAAAATAAGGAAAAACCGAGATAAGATAGGAGTTAAAAATATATGATACGAGTACTTTTCATCTGCCACGGCAATGTTTAAAGTATGGCGAGAAAGCCTTGATTTTGTAGGATTTCTGAGATGGAGACGAACAATTTACACCTTATTTATACCTTTGGAAGATCGAATCGGTAATTAAAATGTAGGGAACTACAAAAGATATGTTTTGAAAATTAGAAAATGTTAAATGCAAGCATAATCTCAAAAAAATAGGAAGTTGCTGATTTTTTACAAAAGAAATCTTGACAGCAACATCGGAAACTGTATAATAATATTAACAGAAACCACCACGCCTCTGATTTTTCATGCGCAACCCGGTGGGATTTTTTTATTTATGGGGTGTTTTATGTATCAGTATCCAAAACAAATATTAACAATAGAACAACAAGTGCAATCTTATGCAGATGCAGGAATGGAGATTACATCTCGTGAAGATGTAGAGAAAGTATTAAAAACAATTGGGTTTTATCGTTTGAGAGGATACTCGTTTCACCTATATGATAATACTGATAAGAAGTATTCAGATGTTAGAGTGTATTATGAGTAAGGATATTGAGACCGCTCTTGAATGTTATAAAATGTGGACGAGCGTATCAATGGGAAACATACTTGATGTTTTGAGAGATTGTGAGACATGGCAATCTATTGCACTATTGTGAAATTAGAAGATAGGATAGACACTATTGAAAACTAAAAGATATTGGAAAATAAGAAAGATACTATTAAATTGGATTTTTAAACTTAAAAAGATACGCTTTACTTTGGAAAGTCGAAGACAGTCATCTAAGGAATATTGGTCGTTTAACAGACTTCTTTTGGAGAGATTTGTTTCTGGTGTTATTAAGGGAATAATATTAGCAACAATTCTTGGTTTGTTGGATAAGCTGTTACTTAGCATTGGCGTGATACTGGTTATAAATAGTAATATTTTGTCAGATGTACTTATTGGAGAATTAGGCGTTGCAGGTGTTATTTTAGGATTGTATTGCTCTAATATTTCAAGTATATATTCTACAAGATATGCTAATGCTCCAGAAAAAATAGCTATTGCCTTTCAATATGATAGGTTGACGGTAAAGTGTTTAAATGCCATTAGTAGTTGTATAATATATGGAACAATTATACTTGTTGAATTATTAATGGGATATGACGTTGGTTGGGTATCTGCCGGTACATTAATTATATGGTCAATAGTGGTCGTTATTTCTTTTGGAATAACTGGAAATAGAACATACCAGTTGTCAGATGTATTTAGAGTATCAGATGATGCTTATATTGCATTAGGAAGAGTGATTACCAAAAGTCTTAATCGAGAACTGTATGCATCAGATGCAAATTATCAAAATCACTTTTGTAAGATTGCATCAGATAGAATTGAATTACTAAAAGTTATTCAAAAATATGGATGTAATCCTGATTCGGCAGATAGCTCATCTATTCTTAATTTTATGTGTACGAATCTAGACCTTATTGAACAGTATTGGCTTATTAAGAGGCATATTTCGAGAGATTCATTGTGGTTTAGGAGAAAAGGAGTATATCAGAAGTGGCATTTTGCTAATGACACGGAAACCTCAATGGCGTTAAGAACAGGAACCTCATTAAGACCAAAGGAAAAACCTGATTTTTATTGGTTCGAAGATGAATTAATGTCAATAAATCATGCATGTGTAAATTATTTGATTAAAAGGAATGAATGGGGGACTTTATATAGTTATTTTTCAGTCTTTGAGTCAGTTTGTAAATCCGCAATAGAACAAAAAGAGGCAAATTACTATGTAGGACAAATTGATTGGCTAAAAAGTGTTATTCAAAGTTTTGTAGATAACACTAAAATAGAAGAAAATGTTGCCTTTGCAGGAATTGTCGAACATATTTCTCTTTTATATTTGGATATAATATTGGAGTCAAGTAAGTATTTTAGTAATCTTGATATTAATGCAATAAGCAAATCGGTTATAAAAGGAATTGACACCGGAAAGAGATACAACTCTATAAAGGCAATTAGGGGAAGAAATTATATAGAAATATATAAGAAGATGATAACTGAGGTTTATGCAGAAGGACATCGGATCACTCCTGATTGGTTAATTAAGCAGTATGTGGCAAAAGAGGAGTTTGTTTATGTAAATACCTTATTTGATATGGTTAAAGAAGGGGTCGAACAGGCATATTCATTGAGTAGTTTTTTTGTTGAAAAAAATATGTATTATGAAGCGTGCATTATGCTTACGAGATTCTATGAATATGAGTCTAAGTTGTCAAATTTCTTTAAGTTTGCAAATCAGGTAGAAAAGAATTTAAATAAATATCATTTGGATTCTGCAGATAAATGGGATGACAGTAGATTAGCAGGAGTAGAAGAAAAAATTTTGGAATGTAAAAAAGAACTTCCAGAAATGTTGCTAAAATGTTCAAGTGCTTTTGCAATTAAAAATTGGGATAGAAGAGAAGAATATCCTGACTTTTTAGGTGAGTGCTATAACCATATTGCAGAAGATACGGTTGAGGCTATTGTCAACTCAGATAAAAAGCAATTTGAAAAAGATTTTGAGATTTTAACAAAGATAATGCTTTTATACCAGGAGTATATCAGAACGGATTTTATAAAGAACAAAGATTTATATAGAGTAGAATATGCATATTATATGTTTACGTCTCCGATTGTTGAATGGGCACAAATTGGTGGACTTGGAATATTGTGGGGCGAATTTTTTAAAGATGTAGAATGGTGTAGTATCGTAAAAGAAGCTTCAAAAATTGTACTTAATGTAAAAGAGGATGAGGAGAGGTCAACAGAGCTTGCAGCTCAATTAATCGAATTTGCATCACGGAGAAATAAATTCCTTTTTGGTATAGGGGCAAGAGATATCCTTGAAACAAAGTGGAATCAATTTGTCGCAAATGCAATAAGAGAGTCTGCTACTATTGAAACGGAATATGTTATGTTCAGACAAGAGATAAAGACTGATAGTAAAATTATTAAAGCATTTTGCTCAAATTTTTTAGATATGGGATTTACGACAGATCCATCCGAAGTATTTTGGGTTATATGTATTAATCCGCTACTCCCTAAGGAAAAGAGATTTCACACTAGATTTTCGTGGGAGGATGATTTGAATGAATAATATATTAAGAATAAAAAGGAAGATGGAAAAAGTATATAAACGTCCCATTGATAACATTTATTCGCATAGTTTTTACAGTGAGTTGTTTTCAGGTTATGAGTATTCGTTAAGCGAAGAAAAAATTGATAGAAGAGATTTCTATATAATCATTCCAGATGATAAAGAGATTGTAGAATTATTTGGAAACGGTAGGCATTATGATTTTTCATATGAGTTTAGTCAATCTATTGATAGAGTCCTTTATAGCATGGCTGTTTATGGAAAGGCATATATTTTCGTAAAGCCAGATTATATTAACGAATCTGATGCGAATGGAAAAGAAATTAAAAAACTAAGCGCTATTCATATAGGAGAAGTAAAAGGAATTCCAAAGAAAGGTAAGTTTTACTCAAAGACTTATTCAAATGGAATCTCTGAATTCAATATTGAAGAAGGTAAATTAATTACTTTTGACTTAAAGGAATTTGGATATAAAAGAAATTACTTTAAAAACCTTGTAAAACATTTGGGAAAATATGATATTACATCTAATTCTCTAGAATTAATAAACACTGAGCCTGCATATGATTTTAGCGTACATGCAGATAAAAACAGAAAAAGGTTCTTAAAAAAGGTGAGAAACATTGGTTGGAGTTTTGGAACGGATGGTTTGTCGGATAGTTATATTTTGTATAAGGAAATCCAAATGAAGTTATTTAAAATGCAGATGCTTCAAAATGTTCTTATGAAAATTAATCAAGTGATAGCAACAGAATATATTCCTAATAAAGAATTTGAAATAAAAGCGTTAACCAGTAATGTTGACTATGTAGGAGCGTGGACTAAATTCCAATCTGGAGAATTAACAGTTTCGGAATTGAATAATATAGTATGGAAAGGACTTACTGATTAAGTGAACATGTTTACTGTAGAATGCAGGCTCCTCTTGCGGAAGTATCCTAATTGCAAATCTTACCTCACTAAAACAGGGCCTTCCATTAATGACTTTAGGTACAAGCTAAAATGAGAAATTCCAAATGCACATAAGCATGATGTGAGAGAATTTGCCATAAGTTTCCTTGGTTACCTTACAGCGAACCACTCTGGAAATGTCAATGTCTGGAACGACTTAACATTTCTAGAGTGGTTCGTTTCTTTTATATATTTAGGCAAGTGATAGTATGAAAATGATGAGGAAAATGTTGATAATATTCGCGGGTGAGATTATAATAAAGAAGATTTGATATATAAGGAGATTATACTTATGGATTATTTGTCTATACAAGATGTTTCAAATAAATGGAATATTAGTAAACGAAGAGTGCAAATCTTGTGCCATGAAGGAAGGATTAATGGCGCAAAAATGATAGGAAATATGTGGGTGGTTCCTGAAAATGCTGTAAGACCAGCGGATGCACGAAAAAAGAACCCAATAATGGAGAAAAAAAAGTCATACTCACTTGTGAGAACTGATTTAAAAAAAGTATTAAAATGCATGTATAAAAAGGCAGAGCAATATGAATTTATAGAATCTGATAAAAAGATATATGTTTTGTCAATTCTTTCAGGTGTTCTATGTTCAACTTATATCGGAACAAATGAAAGTGAATTAGAGATTATCAATCAAATTTTTTTTGATATTTCAGGTAAGGCTAATCCATATGAGATTGACAAAGAAATTCTAGATATGGCAGTTGAATTTATCAAATTATATAAAAATAACAAGGAAGTGGAGAGTGTTGTTTCGTGGGCTTATCAATATTCAAATAGAATTATTGATAATAGTGATTATAGTAATACACAGTTTTTTACAGAAAAATATATGATAGATTTTATTGTTCACCATATAGAAGAATTGTCTTTAGCAAAAAAAATACTTGATCCGTGTTTGGGCGGAGGCAATTTTCTTGTTGAATGTTTAGAATTTTTGTGTGCTGGATGTACAGAAGTTGATGTTGAGAATACAGTCATATCTCAAGCAAAAAAGCTATATGGGTATGATATTGATGATATTATTGCCAAAATTGCTGTGGTGAATATTAGAATAAAAGCACTTTCTATAATTCGAGAGAAAGGTGGTAAAGCATCTTTTGATGTATGGAAAAAGATAATTCCTAATATTTTTTGTGCAATGGAAAAAGATGTCACTGTTGGTTCTTTGGCAAAAGATAATAGGATAGTGTGTAATATTTTGAGTGGAGATATTGTGGAACATGATAAAGCATTAGGTAACGCTAAAGTAATAGTAACAAATCCTCCATTTGCGTCAATAAAAGGTATGTCTAAGGAACAAAAGAATTTTTTGAAGATGAATTATCCCTTAGCAAATTGTGATACTTGTGTTGCGTTTATGGAAGCCATAGGTAATCTTTTATGTGCGGATGGTGTTTGCGGAATTGTATCACAAAATGCATGGATGTATTTGAAATCATTTTCAGAAGCTAGAGAAAAATATGTGAGTGAATATTATTTTCGATATATTGCGAATTTGGGTTCAGGCGCATTTATAGATTTAAGTGGAGAAAAATCAAATGTCTCTTTGATTGTATTTGAAAAGAAAAATCAAAAAAGAGTTCCATGTGTTAAAATTATAAATCTTTCTGTGGAGTCATTGTCGGATAAGATAAAAAAATTAATAACAAAAGAAGGTTTATTTGAAATTAATCAAGACAAATTAAATGGGGTGAATGGTTTTGTCCTTTCTGATAACAATGCATTAGATATGAATTATGAGGATAAGGAACAATATAGTTCTTTAGCGGTTCCAATGCAAGGGACATCGACCGGAAATGCTAAAGAATTAGTAGGGTATTTTTGGGAACATTTTGGTGAAAAAGAATGGATTCCAGTAAGTAAGGGGGGAGGATATTGTCGCTGGGAAGGATTAAATAACAGCGTTGTAAAGTGGGGAGAAAATGGAGAATATATCAAGAAACAGAAAGGGTCTGCATTAAGAAATATAAAATATTTTGGAAAAACGCAGTTAGTGTTTAGTGATACAGGAACTGCAGGATTAAATGTAAGATTATTGCTAAACAATCAAATTTTTATTGCTTCAGGACCAGGAATAAGAATACTACAAGGTAATGAATATGCACATATGGCATTTCTTAATTCAAGGTTAGCTGCCAATTATGTAAGGACTATATCTCCTAAATTAACCATTGCAGCAGGGTATATAGGACGCATTCCTGTAGAGCCGACTCTTTTGTGCTCGACAGTATTAGAAAGGAAGGCAAGGTTGTGTGTGGATTTGAAATGTAAACACTTACAATCTAGACCAAATAACCTTGAATATATTGATGTTACACAGGTGGGAAATGAAATTGATTTGAATCAACAAGCATGGGAGTTATTTAAAAGTGATATACTGAATGAATTACTTAAATTGGAAGTAGAAAGTCAATGTGATGAAATAATTTTGTCTGAGTTTTCTTTGAATGAAGTTGAAAGAAATGCTTTGTCTAAAGCAGTTGGAGAATGCGCTTTTAGAATAAAGACAGTTCAGGAGGTTGATATTACTAAATTTGATAAATATCTTGCAAAACTTCTTGATGATGCCTGCATGTTAAAACGATCACGAACATCAAAAGCTTCTTTGGGGTGTGATGGTATGCTAGAATATGTGGCTAAAGATTTGAAAATAAGTCCAACAAGTTTGGTAGAACAAATATGTCAATCTTTTTTTATGATGCAACATACATTGGAAAAATATAAAGATTTAATTATTCATAACTACTTATTGCATGAAATGGGATATTCAGTGACAACAGGTGTTGTTAAAGAGAAGATAAACAGCGATGAACTGATTGAATCGTTTGAAAGTGTTTATGGAAAACAACTAGATATTGATCAGTGGTTAAAAAGTAAGTTCAATTTGATTCATTGTGGTGTTTTTAAGGATAAACCGTTTATTATTTACGAGGATGGTGAATTAAAGAAGTATGGTAAATCAGTTTAGACAAGTAGTGTCTGCATATATTAATCAGAACAGTGAAGAAAAAAACTGGGAAGAAATAAGAGAGTTGTTTACGGTATATTCATATGTGGCATTTCTTTTAGTGGCGATAAAGAATACAACTGGAAAAGTTGATAGGGTAAAAGAACGAGCGATAAGTTTAGGATTGGAATCAAAAGATAATTTGAATTTACTTTTTAGTTATCCTGCAACCGAAAATATCGCTGAAGAAATTGCAAGGATTATAGATGATGAAACTCAAATTGATATTAATGCGGTATATCAAGCATATTTATCGGTTGATTATCGTATGTGTAATAATCTTGTTGAATTTTCAGGAGGAAAGAATAGTAGAGATACGTTGGGCTCTTATTATACACAGGAAGAATTTGCTTATGAAATTACTAAAAAAGCTATAGATGAATACTTGGTGAATTGTATAACTAATCCGAATATTATTAGCGTAGCAGATTTCTCTTGTGGCGGAGGAGCATTTTTGATTGCAGCATATAAAGTATGTAAAGATTATGGTATTAAAGTGAAACTGGTTGGAGTGGATGTTGATCCGATTGCAATTATGATTACAAGGTCTAGGTTAATAGAAGAACATGTAGGAAATAATGCGCAACATATTATTTTAGGAAATCCATTGCTAACTGTGAGTAATTCCCAGAAATCTACGAAAGCGTTTTCTATGGCCTTAAGTGGAAGGTATTATAACTCTGATTTAGCTATTGATATTAGTGAGTCGTATGACGTTGTAATTGGTAATCCACCTTGGGAAAAAATTCGCTTTGAAGAAAAAAAATTCCTTTCTCACTACATGGATATACATTTGATAGCTTCTAAGAAAAATCGAGAGAATGTTGTAAATAATGCTCTTGAGACAAATCAAAAATTTTATCGGTCAATTCTAGAAGACTATAAGATTGCAAAGGAAGATATAAAAAAGCAGGAGGTATTTATTGATACAAGGGTGGGTGAACTTAATACATACGCTTTGTTTACAGAGTATGCATTAAAACATATATCAAAAAAAGGTATTGTAGGAATGATTGTAAAAAGCTCATTATTGAAAATGCCGGTCTATAGTGAATTTATGAAACATAGTATGGCTTCTAAAAAAATCTATGAAATTTATATGTTTATGAATCGAAAAAAGATTTTTAATATTGATTCGAGAGAGGAATTTTCTGTTGTATATTATAGCAATGATAATAAAAAAGATTTACAAATAGCAGTAGATATAGATGATTATAGAGAATTCTATGTTAAAGATAAAATAACAATATCAAATGAAATGCTTAGGGTGTTAAATCCTGAAACTGGTATGTTACCGAATATAACAAGTAATGAAGAATTAGATTTTTTATGTAGTGTTTATAATAATAATCCTACCTTTGGAAATGAATATACTGGTTGTCGTTTCGGAAGGTTAGTACATCTTACTAATCACTCACAGCATATATTACGTGAGAAAAAAATGGGCTATTTACCTATTTATGAAGGAAAGTTTATTGAACTTTATACGGGAAATTATGCTACATTCAAGGGTATGAATGAAAACGAAAAATATAAGAATAAGGCTACAGCAATACCAATCGACGATGTTACAGGCACGGAATATCCTGAAGCGAGATTTTATATTAAAAGTGAAATTTGGGATAATCTTTCAAAAAACTTTCATGAGGGCTATATTATTGCATGGAGAAGCTTGACTTCTGCAACAAATCGAAGAACTATGCTGGCAACATTGTTACCTTTAATACCTACATGCCAGTCAATACAAATACTTCAGTTAGACAATATTGATGATATGCTACAAATACTTGTCTTGTTTAATTCAATAATATTTGATTATATAGTCAGATTGAAGATGGCAGGATTAGACTTAACTCAAACTATAATTAAACAAATACCTGTACCAAAGAAAGAAATATATGAATCAGTAATTGTATTTCAGGATAAAGAGGATACAATACGAAATCATGTATATGCGAGAATTAAGTACTTATATGCCAAAGATAAAAGAGTGAGTGCTTTATTTGAGAATAACGATATTTGTGACAGCACAAAAAAAAGTCGAAAACAGATTATTTCAGAGTTGGATTGCTTAGTAGGAGCTATGTATGGTCTATCTACAGAGCAAATAAAAGAGATCGCAAGTACTTTTGATAAATATTATACGAAAAAAGAAGTGGAACAGTGGTTTTAATCACTGTTCCATAAAAATATTATAACATTCCGTATGCTTTAGAGGCAGCACCACTTCCGTTTTTTCCCCATACGCGACTGAGTGATTTAATATTATCTAATTCACTATTGTCTAGGAGTGAGAGAACATAGTAGTCAGGGGTAATTTTTTCAAAAACAAGAATTTTGAAGACAAAATCTCCACGGTTTCCAAATTTTGATAATTCATCAGTACCATCTGTTGGTTTGCCCTTTAATTGAATTCTCCAACTACCATTATTAGGAGCAAATTTAATTGTGGAAGGAAAGTAGTCTTTTCCCAAGTAATTGATGGTAATATCTTTTTCTCTGGTAGTATCTTCTGGATCAATTTCAAAGAATTTAACTCCTCCATACATACGATGGGGATCTGTATATTCATATGGAGTTCCTATAACGGAGCCTTCTACAATTTGTCCAAGCTTTGATAAATCAAGAATATTTCTCGACCCACCAGTGGATTTACGCATCTCAAACCAAAACTGTTCATTTGTAAATGCTGGTGTAGTAGTTGGCAAATCAACAATAAAATCGACATCTGTAGTTGTTTTTGCCTTAGAGAACAATTTCCTTGGTCGTTCTTTAGTTATGCTAATAGGAATAGATACTTTTTCAGAACCAAATAGATGATTCTTTTTTTGATTTGCTTTTTCTATTGTTCTTTTTTTGATTGTTGTGATTTTTTGTGAAACCTCTTTGTTTATGTAATTGGAATCTAGCAAAGTATTAATGTCGTTTATTGATTCGATTTTAGTAGAACAAATATATGAATCATCAGAATATTTATTAATTATTGAATAAATATTGTCTAGTTCACTTTTTTGTGTAGGTAATGAGTATTCCTGGATTGAAGTACTTTCAAAATTTGTCCATAATCCCCCTCCGGTTAGATTGTTTGATCCGATGGCACACCATGCACAAGTAGCATTTTCTAATAGATAGATTTTACTGTGATATGTGGTTGATATATTTTCGGAGTGAATAACGTACAATTCATCGCATAGAGAAAATAGGTTCAAAAGTGCTTCGTAGGAAGTACCATCTAGATCTATTCCTATAAATGCTTTGATGTGCCCAGTTGATTTCTTGAACTTTTCCAATGAGGATTTTAATCTGAGTACACCACTGTTTTTGGCGAAGGCAGAAAAAATAGTAAGGCTAGAATAATCATAGTTTTCAATTTTGTCTATAAGAACATTACCTAATTGTCCTTGAAATGGTTGATTTAATATCGGCATAAAAACACCTCCTAAATCTAGTATATATTAAAATGTGCGAAAGTGACAAATAAAAATGTGATTTCTAATAATAAATTTGGATCAGTTATTTGTCTGTGTCAAGAAGATAAATAAATATAGCAAATCTATACCGGCCCCAATAAAATCAATTCTATGATAAAAACATACAGTTTGGACAGTTACTTTTTACTCTTTTATCCGAAAGACTTACAATATATAGGCCCAAATGGTGAAAGTGCCCATTTGGGCCTATTATTGTATGAATTCATACGTTATAACCAGAGCAAGATCCACCCGTGTAATACAGTATTGTCATTTTGACAATTTTGTATTACTTACGAGTAGCAGATCTTGATGGGGATTACGTCCCCATACCCACGTGAAAATATAATTGCTGGCAATTACATTTTAGCAGATACGCAAGCATATCTGAGCAAGCGTCACAGACAACAAAATAAGGAAATTTTGATAAGGCATTCACCTGGAATAGGTGAGTGTTTTTTTGTTTTTAAGTATTCAATTAACCGAAAAAATAAAAAAGTTTTCCTCAGGGGGCTGTAAAAATGCCTCTCAGCGTTTCGTATTAATGAAAGGGTATTTTTTGCAGGAAAAATAAAAATTTTTCATTAAGAGCCTGTATTTATGCCCTTCATCTTTTGAATATGTGTAAGGAAATTTTTGAGCCGGCATAAAAATGATTTTTACAACAATTAGAAACAGAAATGAGGTGAGAAAAGAATGAAATATGAATACATGAAGGAGTCTGAGCAGATGATTCAGTACTTCCAGTTTCCGAAGTTTTTGCTCAAACTGCGAATTTCTCAAACTGCAAAATTTCTTTATATGATTTTGTATGACCGGGCACGGATATCGAGAAAGAATAGCTGGATAGATAAGTATGGAAATGTTTATCTGATATTTCCGATAGAGGAATTGTCTGTTCAAATCGACAAATGCAAATCTTCTGTAAAAACAGCATTGAAGGAATTGGATGATGTGGGACTATTGGTTCGCAGATCCGGTGGATTTTCAAAACCAAATTATTTATATGTAAAAATTCCATCTGATGAGATAGATTTACAGCCGGTTGACAATAAGGCGGTTGAAAAGATGGCTATAACAGAGTTAGAAAAGCAACCATCATCTAGCCATAAAAATGGCTGCGCAGAAGTCGGAAATGTGGCACCTAGTAAAGTAACTGAGAAATATAAAAGAAATAAATATCATGAAGTAAATTATTGCTATGGGGAAGGAGAGAGTTTGTGATGAGAGAAGAAGATACTGTATGTGTAGGCAGTGATGGCTTGAAATACTGCAAAGTCTGTGGGGAAGCGAAAGAAGCATTTTTCCCCAAGGGTGGATTTATGGGAATGAAGAAACATTCCAGGCAATGTGCCTGTGACAGAAAAGCATTTGAAGAAGAACAAAAATATTTTAAAGACAAAGAGCACCGGGAATTAGTCAGCAGAAATACGAGCATCTGTTTTGACGAGAGCAGAATGGAAGAGTGGACATTTGAGAATGCAGATATGTCAGATGCTGTAATGCATAAGGCAAAAAATTATGTTGATAACTGGGAGGAAATGAAAAGAAATCATATAGGCTGTTTGTTCTGGGGACCGGTTGGTACTGGGAAAAGTTATATTGCCGGGTGTATTGCCAATGATCTTCTTAAACGAGAAGTAACGGTAAAGATGACAAATTTCAATACCATTATCGATGATATATTTCCACTGGCAGACAAAACGAAATATATCAATGCATTGGCTTCTTATCAGCTTTTGATTATTGATGATCTTGGAGTGGAACGAAATTCGGAGTATGCGTTAGGAATTATTTTTAGCGTCATAGACCGCAGGATCCGTTCGGGACGACCTTTGATCATCACGACCAATCTTCCACTGAAAGAAATAAAAAGCGAGACCATGTTGGATAAAAGGCGTATCTATGACCGTATTTTAGAAATGTGTACGCCAATGTATGTTGGAGGCACAAGCAAACGAGAAGCGATTGCAAGTATGAAAATGGAGAAAGCGAAAACCTTGTTGAATACCAACAGAGGGGAGGAGAAATGCGAATGAATCATACAGAAAAAACAATACCTGTTTGGAAGAAATATTCTTTAAATGTTTCCGAAGCAGCTGAATATTACGGAATCGGAGAAAAGAGATTAAGACAGATTGCAGGTGAAAATGAAGGAGCAGATTTTATTTTGGAAGTTGGTTCGCACATCCGATTCAAAAGAAAATTATTTGAAGATTATCTGGATACAGCCAGCACAGTTTAAGTGACAGAATAGAAAAAATAGTAATGAAAATAATGTTCATTTTATCTTAGCGAAGGGAAGGTCTTGTGGTATAATGAATAAACCGAGACGGTCTTCCAAGTTAAATGAACATGTGATGAAGGAGACTAAAATATTATGAGTGAAAAAAGGAGAGATCATAGAGGACGTATATTACACAATGGAGAAATGCAGTTATCGGATGGCAGATATCGATTTAAGTATGTAGATGAAATGGGAAAAGAACGCTGTATATATAGCTGGAGACTGGATCACAATGATGCAGCTCCAAAAGGAAAACGTCGTACATCATCACTTCGGGAAATGGAAAAGAAAATCCAGGCAGACCGATTTGACCAGATTGTAACAAATGGTGGAAATATGACAGTGCTGGAACTGGTTGAAAAATATATTTCGACTAGAACTGGTGTTAGACCGACAACGGTTGCCGGATACGGAACGGTTATCAATCTTCTGAAGAAAGATCCATTTGGAAAAAGAAGGATTGATATGGTTCGGATTTCCGATGCGAAATGTTGGCTGATACATCTTCAAAAAGTGGAGAAGAAAAGTTACAGTTCCATTCATTCCATCCGTGGAGTTCTTCGACCGGCATTTCAATTAGCAGTTGACGATGATTTGATCAGGAAAAATCCATTTCAGTTTCAACTGGTGGAAGTAATCGTGAATGATAGTGTAACAAGAGAGGCAATCAGCAGGGCAGAGGAACGCAAGTTTTTACAATTTGTGAAGGATGATCCACATTTCAGTAAATACTACGAAGGCATTTATATACTGTTTAAGACGGGACTTCGCATTTCAGAATTTTGTGGACTGACTGTTTCTGATATTGATTTTAAAGAACATACAATTAATATTGACCACCAGTTGCAGAAGAAATCAAAAATCGGGTATTATATTCAAGAAACGAAGACAACCAGCGGAACAAGAAAGATACCTATGACTGCGGATGTGGAAGAATGTTTTCGGAAGATTATAGAAAAACGAAACCCACCAAAAGCAGAACCTATGGTAGATGGGAAGAGCGGATTTTTATATTTTGATAAAGATGGAAGTATCTGCTATTCCTTACACTGGCAGCATTACTTTAAACATATCGTTCAGAAGTATAATAAAATTTACAAGGTTCAGATGCCGAATGTTACACCACATGTATGCAGACATACCTATTGTTCCAATATGGCAAAGTCGGGAATGAATCCAAAAGCATTACAGTATTTGATGGGGCATTCAGATATCAGCGTTACATTGAATACATATACACATGTAAATCTTGAGGATGCCAGAGAAGAAGTCGCCAGACTTCGAGTTGTGTAATTACGATCTTATAGCTTAAAATGGCAAGGTGTAAAACCTTGAAATTTACACCTTATTTTACACCTTTTGCGGTATAACATATGCCATAACACACCAATTTATGCCAGAAAGCAATTTTTTACAAGGGCTTACAAAGCCCGAAATACCAAGAAAAACAAGGAAATGCGAGGTTATGCAACAATGATAAAAATACTTTTCATCTGCCACGGCAACATCTGCCGCAGCACTATGGCAGAAAGCATTATGACATATTTAGTTAAACAGGCAGGAGTTGAAGATCAATTTTACATCAACTCGGCGGCAACAAGCTGTGAAGAAATAGGCAATCCGCCACATAGCGGAACCGTGGCGAAGCTTAAAGCGGAGGGAATACCTGTAATTCCTCATAGAGCAGTGCAGATGACACTTAATGATTATGAGGAGTATGATTACCTGATTGGCATGGATACAGAGAATATCCGCAATATGCAGAGACTATCTGGTGGAGATCCTGACGAAAAGGTATACAAGCTTATGACATTTGCAGGTTCAGGTTCGGATGTGGCAGACCCTTGGTATACAGGAGATTTTGAGGCGACATATAAAGATGTAAGAAAAGGCTGTGAAGGATTGCTAAAAGTTCTTATGAATCTTTAATTAAATAGTATATTTTCCCCACCCCTGCATAAACTGTACAAACAGATATGCAGGGGTTTTTATTTGAAAACTTATATTGAAGAAAGGGTTATAGATATAGCTGATTATATAATCGACAATAATGCAACAGTGCGCAAGGCGGCTAAGCAGTTTGGGGTGAGCAAAAGCACAGCACATAAAGATGTTACGACAAGACTTTTGGAGATAGACCCACAGCTTGCAGCGAAGGTCAGGAAAATACTGGATATTAATAAGCAGGAACGCCACATAAGGGGTGGACTTGCAACCAAAGAAAAATATTCACATATGACAAGATAAAATAATTTTTATATTTTACATTTTATATTTCGCACTTTATATTGTATATTTTGCACTTTGTATTTTACAATTTGCACTTTGTACGTTATACATAAAAAGAAAATTGAATAAATCAGACATAACTACCAATAATATAACTGGAATTATAAATGTGACAGACACACATTTTATTAGTAAATATTAGTTGTTGTATTAATGGAGGTTGTAGAATGAATTATGATTCGTCTGACTTTGCAGGTGGTGTACCAATGAATGAGCCGGATGCAGTAAGGTGCTGTGCACCAGCGGCAAGTGCTTATAGTGATGGAATTCCGGCAGGATATCTTGATAATCCGTGTATTCCAGCAGGAAGCCATAACAGGTCACATAAGGTTATGGAACATAGAAAGCTTGAGATAAGAAAGGTTATAGGCAGGGAAATTCTTGACTCAAGGGGCAATCCGACAGTTGAGGCACAGGTTATGCTAAAAGACGGAACAGTTGGAATGGGAAAGTCACCAAGCGGTGCGTCAACAGGTGCGTTTGAGGCGGTAGAACTCAGGGATATGAATCTTAAACGATATGGTGGTAAAGGTACGCTTAAAGCAGTTAATCACATAAATGTCGAGCTTAATAACAGCGTTCTTGCGATGGATTCGTCAGAAACATATTCAGTTGATAAAGCGATGATTGACGAAGACAAAACGCATGATAAGGCACGGCTTGGAGCTAATTCGATACTTGCAGTTTCAATTGCGGCAGCAAGAGCTGCAGCACAGTCGCTGCATATGCCGCTGTATCGTTTCCTTGGAGGAGTGGCTGGTACTACATTGCCGGTTCCACTTATGAATATAATTAATGGTGGAAGACATGCTGTTGGAAGCGATTTTCAGGAGTATATGATAGTTCCAGCAGGAGCACCTTGTTTCAGGGAAGCTTTAAGGATGGGAACAGAAGTGTTTCATTCATTAAGGGACATACTTTCACAGAGGGGATATGTTACAACTGTTGGTGACGAGGGCGGATTTGCACCTGCCATAACAAAGGCAGATGAAGTGTTTGCTGTGTTGCAGGAAGCAGTTATGGCAGCAGGATATGAACCGGGTAAGGATGTGTATTTTGCTATGGATGCTGCGGCATCAGAACTTTACAATACAGAGAGCGGATTATATGAATTTGCAAGAGAATACGCAGCTCTTGGAAACTCAGCCGATGGCGGAATAAAAAGGAGTACTGAAGAATTAATTAATTATTATGAAATGCTGGTTAATAAATTTCCAATTATTTCAATTGAAGACCCTCTTAATGAGGAAGATTGGAGTGGCTGGAAAAGCATTACAGAAAGACTTGGGGAAAAAGTACAGATTGTGGGAGATGATTTATTCGTAACTAATACAGTAAGATTAAAGAAAGGAATTGAGATGGGTTGTGCGAATTCAATTCTTATAAAGCCTAACCAGATTGGAACATTATCAGAGACATTAGAAGCAGTAAAAATGGCACATAGATACGGTTACACAGCAATTGCCAGCCATCGCTCAGGTGAAACAGATGATACAACAATAGCAGATCTGGCAGTTGCTCTTAATATGGGTCAGATAAAGACAGGTGCACCATCAAGAGCCGAGCGTATCGCCAAATACAACCGCCTCCTACAAATAGAAGACGAACTAGGCGAGTCCGCCACATACGCCGGCATAGAAGCTTTTGGAAAATAGTCAAACAAGACATAAAGAGATTAAATAAAAAACTGTATACAATATTAGCATATTGTATACAGAAAATCCAAAGTCTGGTTATTATGCAGACTGTAAAAATGTCCGATATATTCAATTAACAGATAGTAAATAAAGAATAAAAACAGCAGCAAGGACTGCTATATTACAAGCTGGGTGCTTTTGCAGCCGTCGGCACTTAGCGGCTGTATTTTAACCGCTTATGTGTCCGCTATGGCTGCAAGCAGTGTGAACGTGCCCGGCGGTAATATAGCAGTCCTTGCTGCGTCTGTTGTCAATCCACAAATTAGCAAAACTGTAATTGAGTTATTTCTCAATCCTTTAATTGGTTAAATCTGTAATTCGGCAATATCTTCATACTTAGATGAGACATTTTCGGAACGCTTCTATAACAGTGCCGTAATATTCAAATCCTTCTTCTTAGAAAGATCAATATATTCCCCATCAACCTGCACAACTGGCTTGTGAAGTGCACTGTCATTAATAAGTATGACCTTTCCTACACGTCCGTCAGACAGACGTACATCAGTGTGAATGTAAGATGAAGCTACATTTTTAAGGAAAGGTATTGCAAATACAGGGTCAAACTTGGTAAATGCGTCTTCATACATAAGGCGTACTACCTCAAATGGACATATAGGAGCTCTGTATATACGGCTTGAAGTCATTGCATCATATACATCAGCTATTGCAATAATCTTGGCTGTTTCAGGTATTTTATCGCTCTTGAGTCCGAAAGGATAACCAGTTCCGTCACATTTTTCGTGATGGAGAAGAATAGCTTCCTTAACAGACATAGGCATAAACTTGTTCTTAACCTGCTCGTAACCTAAGTTGACGTGCTTTTTCATGATTTCGTATTCGTTATCAGTAAGATTTCCGGGCTTGTTAAGAATCTTCTCAGGTATAAGGAGCTTACCAATATCGTGCATAAGTCCAGCGAGTGTAAGCACCTTAATCTTCTCCTGATTGTAGCCCATCCATTTGCCAATGACAGAAGCGATTAAAGCGACATTCATAGAGTGGACATATGTAAGGTCATCAACGTCACGCATAGCGTGAAGCATATCAAATAACTGTAATGAGTTGTTAGACTCAGCAACGATGTCAATAGTATTTTTGACTAAAGATTTTGTGTTAACTTCATCATCAGATGAGATTAACTTCTTTAAGTCATCTTTGAAAGTGTCAATATGTTCATTGTAATGTTCTTCAAATGTCTTGAATTCTTCTGAATTACGGACAGTTTCGTAGTATTTGGTGTTCTCATCATCAGCGGCTTTGGCAGCTTCTTTAGCTCCGTCTACAGCAGAAATGCTGCTTATAGTACGATTATCTATGGCAGAATCAGCCTCAGTCTTATCATATACAGATATTTCAAGAATATGATGTCCTGAAATTCTTGAAATGAGGTCAAGATTAAGGACAGTTCCTTTTGTCAAAAGGATAGAACCATCATTAAGTATTACGTCACGGGAAAGTTCCATTCCTTCTTCTGCATCAAATATAAATATTGTAAGTTCGTTCATTAGTTAAATCCTCTTATATGGCTTGAATATTAGTAATCATATTACGATTAAATGATAAAAATATTATAAATTTAATATATAAAAAAGTCAATTAGACTTGACGTATTAGCATCAATTGTGTAGTATCTATATGCAGTTAATTAAATAATGATTATATCCCTTATTTAGAGCGGTGGAGATACATAGGATCTATGAAGCCCGGCAACCCCTTTTTAGGAAGGTGCCAACCTGAGCGAGAGAATTCGAACAATGAGAGGATTTCGAGATAAACAATCGGGGTCCCTTAGGGGGCTCCGGTTTTTGCTATTACATTTAAAAAGTCGGAAACACCAAGGATGATAAGTGATATTAATCACAGTGACTAAAGGATTAGATATTAAGAATAAGAAGGAGAAAGACAAAGAATGGAAAAAAGATTATTTACATCAGAATCAGTAACTGAAGGACATCCTGACAAAATCTGCGACCAGATTTCAGATGCAGTGCTTGATGCACTTTATGCACAGGATCCATATTCAAGAGTAGCCTGCGAGACACTTACTAACACAGGTTTCGTTATGGTTATGGGTGAGATTACAACTAAGGCAAATGTTGATATTCCTCAGATTGTACGTGATACAGTTGTAGAGATTGGTTATGATAGTTCAGAAAAAGGCTTTGATGGTAATACTTGTGCTGTTATGGTTGCACTTGATAAGCAGTCAGCAGATATAGCTATGGGTGTTGATAAGGCACTTGAAGCTAAGGAAGGTGTAGATAAGGAAGATGATGACCTTGGTGCTGGAGATCAGGGTATGATGTTTGGTTATGCTACTAACGAGACAGAAGAATATATGCCATACTCAGCAGCACTTGCACAGAAGCTTTCCAAGCAGCTTACAAAGGTTCGCAAGGATGGTACATTAAGCTACTTAAGACCAGATGGAAAGACACAGGTAACTGTTGAATATGATGAGAACAACAAGCCAATCCGTCTCGATGCAATTGTTGTTTCGTCACAGCATGCACCGGATGTAACACAGGAACAGATTCACGAAGATATCAAGAAGTATGTTATCGATGCAATCGTTGACCAGGCTATGGTAGATGCAGATACTAAGATATTCATCAATCCAACAGGACGTTTCGTTATAGGTGGTCCAAATGGGGATTCAGGCCTTACAGGTAGAAAGATTATCGTAGATACTTACGGTGGAGCTGCAAGACATGGTGGTGGAGCTTTCTCTGGTAAGGACTGCACTAAGGTTGACCGTTCGGCAGCATACGCAGCCCGTTATGTAGCTAAGAACTTAGTTGCAGCAGGTATCGCCGACAGATGTGAAATCCAGCTTTCATATGCTATAGGTGTTGCACATCCAACATCTATATGTGTTGATACATTTGGCACAGGTAAGTTAAGCGATGAGAAGATTGTAGAAATCATAAGAGAGAACTTTGATTTAAGACCAAACGGAATTATCAAGATGCTTGACTTAAGAAGACCTATCTACAAGCAGACAGCAAGCTATGGCCACTTTGGACGTACAGATCTTAACCTTCCTTGGGAGCAGTTAGATAAGGTTGATGCACTTAAGAAGTATCTTTAATAAAGATATAATTGGATGGATTAAATTAGTTAAATTATAGGAATTAATATAATTATATAATTGATATATGGCGGATACATTTTAGAATTAGTAAAATGTATCCGCCATATTTTGATTTTTTGTAAGAATGCAAATGTAAATTTTCTGCTATGTAGGTTTTGTCAATAATGTGAGTTTTTCATTATTTTGGTGTTATATCAAGAATATCGAACACAAATCTAATGCTATTTTATGCTTTTAAAAAATTTTTTCTTTTTTTAGCGTTTAGGACTTTTAAAATTCTGTATTTATGTATATAATGTTGATTAGCTATGAAAAATGTTTTTGATAGCAGGTATATTAACAAGATATAATTGTTGGAAAAGTTAAAGTGTGATGCTGGTATATAGTATTTTATACTTAATATAGTATAGCATTTTACAATGTATAGTACTTATAGTATTTAATGTATAGTGCTTTAACAGAATTATGTAATAGATTGGATAATTATAGAAGATTAGGGAGGAGAACAGTATGTTATCTACTGATATTGGTATTGATTTAGGTACTGCAAGTATTCTTGTATATATAAAAGGAAAGGGTGTTGTGTTAAAAGAGCCATCAGTTGTTGCCTTTGACAGAGATACTAATAAGATTAAAGCTATCGGAGAGGAAGCAAGACTTATGCTTGGTAGAACACCTGGTAATATTGTCGCTGTACGACCTCTTCGTCAGGGCGTTATTTCTGATTACACAGTAACAGAAAAGATGCTTAAATATTTCATTCAGAAAGCAATTGGTAGAAGAATGTTAAAGAAGCCTAGAATAAGCGTATGTGTTCCATCAGGAGTTACAGAAGTTGAGAAGAAGGCGGTTGAGGATGCAACTCTTCAGGCAGGAGCAAGAGAAGTTGCAATTATCGAAGAGCCAATTGCGGCAGCTATTGGAGCAGGTATTGATATTTCAAGACCTTGCGGTAATATGATAGTTGATATCGGTGGTGGTACTACAGATATCGCTGTTATTTCACTTGGAGGTACTGTTGTTAGTACATCTATAAAGATTGCAGGTGATGATTTCGATGAAGCACTTGTTAGATATATGAGAAAGAAGCACAACCTTCTTATCGGTGAAAGAACAGCCGAAGATATTAAGATAAAGATAGGATCAGCGTATCCAAGACCAGAAGTAGTTACAATGAATGTAAGAGGACGTAATCTTGTTACAGGTCTTCCAAAGACAGTTGAAGTTACATCTGAAGAGACAGAAGAAGCATTAAGAGAAGCTACTTCACAGATTGTTGAAGCTGTACACAGCGTATTAGAAAAGACACCTCCAGAACTTGCATCTGATATTGCAGACAGAGGTATTGTTCTTACAGGAGGCGGAAGTCTTCTTTCAGGTCTTGAAGATCTTATAGAGTCTAAGACAGGAATTAACACAATGACAGCAGAAGACCCTATGACAGCAGTTGCTATAGGAACTGGTAAGTTTATTGAATTCCTTTCAGGATACAGAGAAGAATAGATTTAAGAAAAGGGGTCAGGTATGGTAAGAGGTTTATATACTGCTTATACTGGATTGGTGAATCAGCAGAAGAGACTGGACATTGTATCTAATAATCTGGCAAATTCTACAACAACAGGTTACAAGAAAGAGGGCATGACTACCCAGAGCTTTGATTCAGTATATGGGATTAAGGTTAAAGATGAGACAGTTGGTTATATGAATCAGAATATAGGCAAGATGAGTCTTGGAGTAAAGATAGGAGAAACTTACAGAAGCTGGGATCAGGGTTCTTTAAAGAATACTGAGAGTTCTTATGATTTTGCACTTGCAGGCGATGGCTTTTTCTCTATATCATTCACTAACAAAGCAGGTGAGACATCAACACTTTATACCAGGGATGGATCGTTCCAGATGAACAGCGAAGGCTATCTGGTTACCAAGGATGGTGATTATGTGCTTGGAGAGAGTGGAGATCCAATCGTTCTTCCAACAGACATATCCAAGCTTACAGTTGATTCTACAGGAAGAATATATGCAGACGGACAGTATGTAGATACATTTGGAATTGTAGATTTTGAAGATTATAATTACATAGAAGCATATGGAGAAAATCTTTACAGAGCTGTAGACGGTGCAACATTTAAAGATTCAACAGCAAGTGTTAATCAGGGGTATCTTGAAACATCTAATATTAATGTTGTATCAGAAATGGTCGATATGATTAACATAGCAAGAGAATTTGAAAGTAATCAGAAGATTGTTAATTCGATTGATGAAATGCTTGGCAAGATGGTAAGTATTTCCGAATTGTAATCACATAGGAGGATAAGATTATGATGAGATCATTATGGACTGCTGCATCAGGAATGATGGCACAGCAGACAAGTGTAGATACAATATCTAATAATCTGGCTAATGTTAATACGGTCGGTTATAAGTCAGAATCAACAGAATTTAAATCATTATTATATCAGAATCTCCAGTCGAGAACAACATCTGCGAATGGAGAATATAAGCCGGTAGCTGCACAGGTAGGACTTGGTGCAAGAGTTGCGTCAGTTACATCACATTTTACACAGGGTGCTATGAATGCAAGTGACAGCTCAACTGATTTTGCGATTAGTGGTGACGGATTATTTGCTGTACAGAATGAAGAAGGTGAGACAGTATATACACGTAATGGTAATTTCTACTTCTCAACAGCAACAGAAGGAATGATGTTATGTACAGCAGATGGTTATCCTGTACTTAGCACAGATGGACAGCCAATCGTATTATCATCAGATTACAATGCGGCTAATATTAAGGTATCATCAGAGGGTGACCTTATGTATCCAGGTGAAGATGGTAATCTTGCTAATATAGGTGTTAAGATAGGACTCTTCCAGTTCGCTAATCCATCAGGTCTTGATAAGCTTGGTGGTAACTATCTTGCAGAGACTGAAGCATCAGGAGTTCCAATGAATGAGGAGACTGACGGAGTTGCTAAGAAGAGTCAGTTAAAGCAGAATTATCTTGAAGCGTCAAATGTACAGGTGGCAACAGAGATGGTTAACCTTATTACAGCACAGAGAGCATATGAGTTATGTTCTAAGGCAATCACAACATCAGATACAATGATGGAACAGGCTAACTCATTAAAGAGATAAATAAAAGAGATAAATAAAAGAGATATGATTTGCAGTAATGACAAGGGAGAATAGGTATGGATTATTCAACATCAATAAGTACAAGTTATGCAGATACATATGATAAAACTTCATCACAGCTTAGTGATAAGCTTACAAGTACAGATTTCTCACAGGCATCAGACGATGAACTTATGAGCGTGTGCAAGGACTTTGAAAGCTACTTTGTTGAGCAGATGTTAAAGTCAATGCAGAAAATGGCTAAGATAGATGCAGATGATGACGACGACTCATCTTTATTCAGCAGTATGGCATCTATTTCAGGCAGTTCGGATTCGGCTATGAGTACAATGGGAAGTTACTTTGGCGATGAGATGATAAAGAACTACGCAGAAGTATTTACAGAGTCTAATAATGGAAAAGGACTTGGAATAGCCCAGACATTATATGAACAGATGAAGCGTAATTATTCTTCGGATTTATAGATTGCAGTGTGTTTTAAGTGGACGGTTTTATTAAACACAATGTGGTTTTAATATTAATATATTATTAAAGAGAGGGAAGCAGATTGGATTACGAGTCTGTTAAATACGTTGAAGGATTTATAGATAATATAATTTATCGTAATGAAGACAATGGATATACAGTATTTGAGATAATATATCAGGGTGAAGATGTCACCTGTGTTGGTACGTTAAGTTATATCAACACAGGTGAATTTATTACTGCGAATGGCGAATTTGTCAAACACGCAGTATATTATATGCAGTTTAAGATTTCTTCTTATGAATTCAAGGCGCCGGCGGACAAGGAGTCAGTGAGGCGTTATCTAAGTTCTGGTGCAGTTAAAGGAATAGGCAGCAAGATGGCTGAACGTATAGTAGATACATTTGGCGATGATACATTCCGCATTATGGAAGATGAACCAGAACGTCTTGCAGAGATTAAAGGGATAAGCATAGCTAAAGCAATGGACATTGCTAACCAGCTTGCGGATAAGCACGATATGCGTCGTGCGATGATGTTTCTGCAGAATTATGGAATCCAGATGAATTTAGCCAATAAAATATTTAAAAGATATGGCAATGATATTTACACAATCATAGAACAAAATCCGTACAGGCTGGCTGATGATATTGAGGGCGTAGGCTTTAAGACGGCTGATGAGATTGCTTCCAGAGTTGGAATTAAGGTTGATTCGGAGTTCAGAATAAGAAGTGGAATGTTCTACTGTCTTAATCAGGCGGCATTGCAGGGACACGTGTATCTTCCTTATGAAGAATTAAAGAGGCAGGTGTCATCACTTCTGCTTATTGACATTGGTGATTATGATAAGTTTCTTATGGATCTTGCTATAGATAAGAAGATTGTTGTAAGAACAGAGGGAGAATCTAAAAATGTGTATTCTGCGATGTATTTCTATATGGAACAGAATGTTGCAAGGGCATTGGCAGGACTTGATATAAAATGCGATGAAAATATCAACGAGGTCAATAACAGAATAGCAGGGATTGAACGATCAGAGGGCATTGTGCTTGATGACATACAAAAAGAAGCTGTTGTAAAAGCTGCACTTAACGGACTTGTTATAATAACAGGTGGACCGGGAACCGGTAAGACAACAACAATTAATACGATAATTAAATATTTTGAGATGGAAGGTCTTGAGATAAGGCTTGCGGCACCGACGGGAAGAGCTGCCAAGAGAATGACAGAAACGTGTGGTTTTGAGGCACAGACAATTCACAGACTTCTTGAAATAGTTGGAAGTACTATGGCTGATAAAGAAGACAAGAAAAATCAGACATCAAGTCTTGGAATGAGCTTTGACAGAAATGAAGACAACCCGTTGGAAGCAGATGTAATAATTGTAGATGAGATGTCAATGGTTGATATTAATATTATGAATTCGCTTCTTAAAGCAGTAGCAGTTGGAACAAGACTTATACTTGTAGGTGATGTTGACCAGCTTCCAAGTGTTGGACCTGGAAATGTTCTTAAAGACATAATAGCATCTGAGTGCTTTCCTGTTGTTAAGCTTGAAAAGATATTCAGGCAGGCGGCTGAGAGCGAGATTATAACCAATGCCCATAAGATTAATAAAGGCGATAAGGTGACACTTAATAAATACAGTAAGGATTTCCTGTTTATACATAGAAATGGACCAGATGCAATAATTGCGGCTATGAAGACTGTTATAAGTGAGAAGCTTCCAAAGTATGTTAATGCAGATGTGAGTGAACTTCAGATTTTGACACCATCAAGAAAATCATCTGTCGGAGTTGACAGGCTTAACACTGTAATGCAGGAATATCTTAATCCGCCGGACAGTGGCAAAATGGAGAAGAAAGTTGGCGATACAATATTCCGTGAGGGCGATAAGGTTATGCAGATTAAGAATGACTATCAGCTCGAATGGGAGAAAAAGAACCGCTATGGCATTGCGGTAGAGCAAGGCAGTGGAGTGTTTAATGGTGATACTGGAATTATTGATGATATCAACAATTATAATCAGAGTGTTACTGTCAAATTTGAAGATGGAAGATATGTTGATTATGAGTTTACACAGCTTGACGAGCTTGAACTTGCATATGCGATAACTGTACACAAGGCACAGGGAAGTGAATATCCTGCGGTTATAATACCGATGTATCAGGGGCCAAGGATGCTTATGAACAGAAACATACTTTATACGGCTGTTACAAGGGCAAGAAAGTGTGTATGTATGATAGGTGATGAACGAATTTTTAACCAGATGGCAGAAAATGTATCTGAAACAAGAAGATATTCGTCTTTAGATGAGAGGATAAAGGAAATAAAAAATATTGAATAAATACGACATAATATATAAAAGGATAGCAGCGGGTGTGAAAGATATATTGTTTCCGCCTGCGTGTCCGATATGTTCAAATCCCAGGCCTGTTATTGATAACAGGAAGATGAATATATGTCCGTGGTGTCTTAAATATATAACATATATTAAAGAACCTGCATGCCTTAAATGCGGCAAAGCATTAGAGGACGATAACAGGGAATATTGTAAGGACTGCACGGATAAACAGCATTTGTTTAATCAGGCAGTGAGTGTGTATGAGTATTCAGAGGGGATAAAACAATCTATCTATAATTTTAAATATCATAATAAGCGTGAATATGCAGAGGTATACGCAGATGAAATATCAGGCAGGTACGGTGATGTAATAAATATGTGGCAGCCTGATGTGATTATGCCGGTCCCAATTCATGTATCCAAATTAAAGTCACGAGGCTATAATCAGGCAGGACTTATAGCGGAAAGCCTTAGTAAGAAGCTTGATATAGAATACAATGAACATAGTCTGATTAGAACAAGGGCCACAAGCCCGATGAAAGATCTTAATGATATCCAGAGAACTAAAAATCTTCAAAAGGCTTTTAAAATAGCTGATAATGTTATAATATATAATAAAGTATTAATAGTAGATGACATATATACAACGGGAACAACTATTGATGCGTGTGCAGAATGTCTTAAGAGGGCAGGAGTAAAAGAAGTATATGCTGTTACACTCTGCGTTGGCAGAGGATTTTGACTACAGGTAACAAGAACGGAGGAATATTATGGAAGTAAGAAATTGCAGAGGCTGTGGCAAATTATATAATTATATAGGAGGTCCATATCGTAATCTTTGCCCTAATTGCATAGAGAAGATTGAAGAAAAGTATCTTGAAGTTAAGGAATACATACAGGATCACCATAATGCAACAATGACAGAGGTTGCAGAGGAATGTGACGTAAGCACAAGACAGATTGAACAGTGGATAAGAGACGAGAGGCTTGTAATAGCTGATGATTCTCCGATTGGAATTACATGTGAGAGATGTGGAGCATCGATAAAAAGTGGACGTTTCTGTGAAAGATGTAAGAATAAAATGGCTAATAACCTTGGCTCAATGTATGGTGAGTCTAATGCCGCTGTTGAACATATGGAAAAGAGATTATCGTCAGCTGATGCTAAGATGAGATTTCTTGATAAGAACTAATTGTATTTGTATCTAAATTAATTATAAAATGGGGTTAAGAGATAACAGATTATTACCGATAACTTAATCATAAAGCAGAGAACTGAGCTGTAATAAGGCAGTTAAGGACTGGAATATTTGTTGCAGACACCTTTGATAACGGTTCTTACAAGACTTTGAAGATAGAAAGTGAGGCGGTAAGTATGCGTATAGATGCTTATAATGCTGTGAGTCAGATATATAAGACAAGTTCTTATTCTAAGAATAATAAGGTTGTTACTAATAAGAAAGAGAATGACAAGTATGAGATTTCAGATACAGCTAAGCTGTATCAGGTAGCGAAGTCAGCAGTGGCTTCTACATCAGATGTCAGAATGGATATGGTTAATGATGTTAAGGCACGTATTCAGGCCGGAACATATAATATAAGTTCTGAAGATGTTGCGGATAAGATACTTGACAGAATTTCAACATTAACATTTTAGTGAGGTTAAAGTATGGCAAGTTTAATAGATTTATTAATCGATGATTTGAATAATGAGGATACAGGATATAATAAGCTTCTGGACTTGTCCAATGATAAGACTTCCGCAATTGTTAAGGGAGATGTTGATGAATTACAAAAGATATTCCTACAGGAACAGAAGTTAATAGAAGAACTTGAAACCGTTGAACAGAAAAGACAGGAAGATGTGAAAGAGATATGCTCGATACTAAGGCTTCCATATGAAGAGATAAGAGTAGAACATATAGTACAGATACTTGAGAAGAAGCCTAAAGAGCACGATGCACTAGAAGAAGTATATCTCAGACTTAAAAGAACTTTGAACCAGCTTACAACAGTTAATGATAATAATAAGCTGCTTCTCAAGGAATCAATGGATATGATACAGTTTGAGCTTGATCTTGCCAAGAATTCAGTTATGGATCCACAGACTTCCAATTATGGAAGAACAGCTTATGAGGAACAGGGGATTACTGGAGCGACAGGATTTGATGCAAAACAATAAATATAATCCGGACTAATAATCAGAAGAAATGGATTGACTCTGATTATTACACAATATAGATTAAGTAATATTATTCGGAATTAAGGGTCACATTTTCAAAGGAATGAATTGGGATTTTTCTTTGAGAATGTGATTTTTTTCTGGGTTTAGGATATGGAGGAATTATGGCTAACGGAATGGCATCGCTTATGGTAGGAGCGTCAGGACTTAAAACATCACAGACAGCACTTAATACAACGGCACACAATCTGTCAAATGTTAATACAACAGGATACACAAGACAGCAGATTACATTTGCAGACAGTACATATGTTAATGTGTTCGGAACAGGAAACAGCACAGGTAAGTGTGGACTTGGTGTTGATGTTGATGCTATAAGCAGAATAAGAAATGATTTTATAGATAAGTCATACAGAACAGAGAATGCAAGACTTGGATATTATGAAAGCCAGTATAAGGCAGTAGAAGAAGTAGAAGATTTATTTGGAGAAATGCAGGGCGTTACATACCAGAAACAGATAACGAATCTGTATAACGCAATTAATGAACTTACTAAGAATCCAACAAGTACAATTGCAAGATCTTCACTTATCCAGAATGCAACAGCATTTATAGACAGGTCTGAAGCAATATATGCTGGGCTTAAGGATTATCAGGTAACTCTTAACACAGATATTAATAATATGGTAAATAAGATTAACAATCTTGGACAAAAGATATATGACCTTAATAAAGAGATAGCCAAGGTTGAATCTGGAAGTGGTGAACGTGCTAATGATTTAAGAGATACAAGAGATAATGCGTTAGATGAATTAAGTGGTTATATTGATTTTGATTATTATGAGAATGAACATGGTGAGGTGATTGTAACTGCTGAGAATGTACCATTTGTTACATCGGCACAGGTTACTGAGATGGGAACAAGACAGGTTGATAATAGTGCACTGTTAATCCCAATCTGGCCAGGTTATGACAGGGATGTATTTAATCTTTCTAATATTAATAATATGAAGGATACAGACAAGGGAGAACTCAAAGGTCTTTTAGTAGCAAGAGGTTCTATAGAAGTTAATTATACAGATGTACCTGTTATGCCGGAGAAGGAAGATTACGATCTTACAACAGCAGACGGACTTCAGGCTTATAATGATGCAATGGATGCATATAACGAGAAGCAGGAATATTACAACAAATATATTGAACCATCAGCAATACTTAGTGCGATAGCTGGATTTGATAAGCTTGTTAATGGAATAGTTACTTCCCTTAATGATATTCTTTGTCCAGAAAAGACAATAGAAACAACAACAGAGCTTACAGATAATGACGGTAATGTATTACAGGCTGATGAGTACATATATAATGCTTCAGTTAATGCAACACTTTATGACAGATATGGTAAGGAAGTTAAAGGTGTTGCCAATGGTGATGGAACTTACAGTTATTCATCAGGTGAGAAGCTTTATGTTGACCAGGCAGGAACAACAGCTGAGACTATTGATAATATGAAGTATTCTGTACTTGATACAGACAAGGCTGGTTTCGGTATGGATAAGGATATGACTATGGGTGTTGAACTGTTCAAGAGAGAGGGGACAGAAAGATATATCCAGATAACAGCGGCAGACGGAACTAAGACTTATGTCCGCAATAATCTTAATACAGCAGATTATGAGACGGACTATACACTTGGTAAGCTTTTAGTTAATCCTGAAGCATCACAGCATGTTGACAGAATTCCATTATCAACAATACAGGGCAAGGAAGATTTTTCTAAGGCTAATGAACTTATTGATGCATTCAGCAAAAAGTTCGCATCGCTTAATCCTGATTCATATGCCAAGGCAGACTTTAATTCATTCTATAATGATTATATAGGTGAGTTTGCTACAGTTGGTAAGGTACTTTCAAGATTTGTTAATAACCAGACATCAATGGTTGATGGTTATGATAACCAGAGATTACAGACATCAGGTGTATCTTCAGATGAAGAACTTGAGAAGATGATAAAATATCAGCACGCATATAATGCGGCATCAAGATATATTAATGTTGTAAGTGAGATGATAGAACATCTTGTTACATCACTTGGTTCTTGATTATATTAATTACAGATTATATTGAATTATAATTGATGTTTAATACAACAATGTAAATAATGCACTGGTATAAAGGTGCAGAATGGAGAGTTAATATGGCATCTACATTTTTTGGATTATCAATCTCATACAAAGGACTTCAGGCGGCACAGACATCTATTACAACAACAGCACACAACCTTTCTAATATTAATACTGATGGATATACTAAGCAGAGCGTGCTTTTACAGGCATCAGATGCTTTAAGAACATATTCAACATACGGAACAATTGGTTCAGGTGTTAATGTTGTAGAGATTAAACAGACAAGAGATTCTTATTATGATGAGAAATATCGTAACAACTGTGCTAACTATGGACAGTACGAAGCTAAGAATAATTATATGACACAGGTTGAGGATTATCTTAATGAATTTCTTCTTTCAGGTTTCTCAAAGGAATACGGCAATTTCTTTGATGCAGTTAACCAGCTTACAATTACACCAGCTGACACTTCTGCAAAGAACCAGCTTATTAATAATGCCAAGAGTATGACAGATTACTTTAATACATTAGCTAATAACTTAAGAAATGTACAGGCAGATGCCAATAACGAAGTAAAGGATACTGTTGAGCATATTAATACACTTGCACAGAACATAACAGCACTTAATAAGCAGATTAACCAGATTGAGGCGTGCTATGGTGATGCTAATGATCTTCGTGACCAGAGAAATGCATTAGTTGATGAGCTTTCAAAGGCAGTTAATATAACAGTAAGCGAGACAGAAATCCAGAATGGTCTTACATCATTCCAGATAACAATTAATGGACAGTCACTTGTTAATGATTACAGTTACAGGACATTAGAGGTTGTGGCAAGAGGTGAAGTAAGAAATACAAGCGATGCAGATGGACTTTATGATATAAAGTGGAATGACGGATCTGATTTTAATATATACAGTGACTCACTTGGAGGACAGTTAAAAGCACTTATAGATATAAGAGATGGCTGTAATGGAGAGATTGAGTCTTATGCTAAGAATGATGATGGAACATACAAGACAGATATTGATGGTAATATCGTAACAGAGACTAATGCACAGGCAGGCGAGAATATTAATTATAAGGGTGTTCCATATTATCAGGTACAGCTTAATACGTTTATACAGACATTTGCACAGGCAGTTAACAGCATATTTGAAAGTGGCTATGTATCAGATGCGGATACAACTGATGCTAAGAATAAAGGTATACCACTTTTTGTTGTTCAGGATGGTTCTGGAGTTCTTACAGCAACAACAGTATCTGTTAATTCGGCTCTTTTAGAGGATGCTGATAAGCTTGCGACAAAGTCAAATGTAGGGGACGGCGAATCACAGTGCGATCTGATTGAACAGATTAATGCACTTCAGAAGAAAAAGATATTTGATGGTGGTACAGGTGCTTACTTCCTTGAAAGTATTGTCAGTGATGTATCAATTGATTCAAGTAAGGCTAAGACATTTCTTTCTAACTATAATAATATGAAGACAACAATTCAGAACCAGAGATTATCGGTTATGGGTGTTGATACTGATGAAGAAGCTATGGATCTTATGAAGTTCCAGCAGGCTTACAATCTTAACTCTAAGATGATGTCGGTTATGAACGAGATATACGACAAGCTTATTAACCAGACGGGCTTATAATTAGTTCACATAGCATATCTGTAAATGAATGGAGGAATAGTATGAGAATAACTAATCAGATGATGATAAACAGCTCTATAGCTAATATACAGACTAATAAAAGTCAGATTAATACAATGGATACACAGTTATCTACACAGAAGAAGATTAACAAGCCTTCTGATGACCCAATTATTGCAATCAGAGCATTAAGACTTCGTTCAAGTCTTGATCAGGTTACACAGTATATTAATAAGAATATACCAGATGCTTCATCATGGCTTTCGGTAACACACGATGCTCTTGACCAGAGTTACAATATAGTATCACAGCTTTACAGCTATTGTAATCAGGGTGCAACAGATTCTTATTCTCCTTCGGAACGTAATACAATTGTTGAGACACTTAATAAGCTAAAGGATTCATTCTATACACAGGGAGATGTAGATTATGCTGGAAGATATGTATTCACAGGTTATGCAACAGACAAGCCTCTGACATATCAGTCAGATGCAGATGCTAAGGATGTGGACTATACAATAACACAGAACTTTACAAGAGATGCACTTAGCAGTAAGACTGTATATACTAATGCCTATTCTAATGATGATATTATGAATCTGTCAGTTAAAAAAGATGCTAATGGCAAGATTATTACACCAAATGTGCAGACAGTACACAGATTACAGCTTGCTTATTCAGAGGTTGATGCTAATGGAACATTTAAGATTACAGACAGTCAGGGCAATACGGCTTCAATAACTAAGAACACAGACGGAACAATATCAGTAACAGATGCAGATGGTAATGCAGTTACAGGTGTTACAACTAATACAGATGCCAATGGTAATATAACAGGCGTTACAGGTAACTTCTTTAGTGATGGAAGTGGCAATGCAGTTACAGTATCATTTACATCAGATACTAATTATATACCAGGTGATGATGAGATAGTTATTAATTCACAGGTTGGTGAAGTCCTTCTTGGAGAAAATGTATATAAGGACGTATATACAAGCAATTCATTCTCAGTGCAGTATGATAAATCTAATTTTAAAAAGGGTGATGTTAATCCAACAATGTATTTTGACTGTGTTGATAATGTTACAGGCGTTACTTATGTTAAGAAGGATGAAGATATAGAGTATAATATTAATTTTACACAGAAGTTAAAGGTTAATACTCAGGCAGATGAAGCGTTTAATATATATTTTGGAAGAAATATAGATGACCTCACATCAGCAGTACAGAATGTTCTTGATATAGAGAGCCAGATGTCAAAGGTTGAAAGTATGATGAAAGAGGAAAGATATTCATCAGATGCAGACCAGAAGAGTTTAAGTGATATTCTTGAAGGACTTACTAAGCAGCAGGAATTAGCAAAAAGCCAGATGACTAAAGCTTTTGAGAGTGGTATCGGGCAGATGCAGGGATATCAGGAACAGATTTCTAATGCCAAGGCTGATGTGGGTAACAGAATTACAAGACTTGACCTTACTAAGTCAAGACTCACAGAACAGAAGACTAATTTTACAAGTCTTAAGTCTGAGAATGAAGATATTGACCTTGAGGAGGTTGTTATATCTTATACTTCTGCCCAGCTTGTATATAATGCGGCACTGTCAGCAGCAAGCAAGGTAGTACAGCAGACATTACTTGATTTTATTGGATAGAAAATGATAATCAAAGCGTTTTAATGGAGGGTATTAAGGTGAAGGTAGATACTAGATGGTTTGGAACGATTGATATTGATGATGAGAAGATTATAACATTTGACCTTGGGGTTATTGGCTTTGAGGACTGTAAAAAGTTTACACTTATATACGATGTGGATAAGGGAGACGAGGCATCAATAATGTGGTTACAGTCATTAGATGAGCCAGAACTTGCTCTTCCAATGTTAAAGCCGGAGCTTATTAAAGAAGACTATGATCCGATAGTTGAAGATGAGATGTTAAAGGCTCTTGGAAGTGATATTAAAGAAGCTGATCTTATAGTGTTTTGTGTACTTACTGTTCCGGCAGATATTACTAAGATGACAATTAATTTCAAAGCTCCAATCATTGTCAATGCTGATACATTAAAGGGTGTACAGCTTATAGCCGACAACAATGATTATGAAGTCAGATATCCTATTTATTCAATTCTTGAAGAAAGGAAAGGTGAGTAGAATGCTGGCATTATCAAGGAAAAAAGATGAAGCTATAATAATTAACGATGACGTAGAAGTCACAGTTATCGAGATTAAAGGAGATCAGGTTAAGCTTGGAATAACAGCACCTAAGTCTGTTCCAATCTACAGAAAAGAAGTATATGTACAGATAAAGGATGCTAATAAGGAAGCTACACAACAGGCAATTGATGTTAAGGCACTTAACCAACTCTTTAAGAAATGATAGTTACATTTGTTATAACAATTGTAATGATTTATAATGAATATAATTAATATATAATATTATATTATGGCATTAGAATGCCGATATAGGGTTTAGAAACTGAGTAAAGTGCAATAAATACGGGAAAAGGATTTCTTTACTGCACTAGGATATATATTGCAGAATTGTAATATTGGTTAATATCGGTTTGAGAACATTTTTTATAACCACACGGAGGTGAAGGATAATGGGAATTGATAAAATGAGCATAGCTGCCAATTACCATAATCAGGCAGTTCAGGCAACACAGATTAATAAGGTTAATGTTCAGACTTCTTCTGATACAGCAGCAAAGGAGATGACAGCAGATAGTAAAGTCAGTACAGCATCGACAGTGCAGATAACCAATACACAGAAGAGTGGTACTGACAATGGCGAATCTAATCTTGCACAGCAGAATGAGAAGAAAGAAGCAAGTATCAAGGAACTCAAAGATATACAGAAAGTAATTAATAGAAATACAATAGCAGAATTTGGTTATAATGAGCCAACTAACCGTATTACTATTAAGATTAAAGATAAGGACACTGATGAAGTCATCAAGGAGATACCATCAGAGAAGGCTCTTGAAATGCTTGCAAAAGCCTGGGAGCTTGCTGGTATCCTTGTTGATGAGAAGAGATAGGAGGTAATATTATGCCAATAAGATTATCAGGTATGGTTTCAGGTATGGATACAGAGTCGCTTGTAACAGCACTTGTATCAGGATATCAGTTAAAGAAAGACAATCTTGTAAAGGCTCAGACTAAGCTTTCCTGGAAACAGGAAAAGTGGAAGACTATGAATACAAGCATATATAGCTTTTATAGTGGAAAGCTTTCAGCAGCGAGATTTAGTAAGGCATACAGCCTTAAGAAGTCAACAGTATCTAATTCAAGTGTAGCTACAGTTACAGCAAGTTCAAGTGCTGTAGCCGGAGACCAGACATTAAAGGTTAAAGAACTTGCATCATCAGGTTATCTTACAGGTGGTGAAGTTACTAATAAATCAGACAGCGCATCAAAGATAACCGGTTCAAGCAAGTTATCAGCTATAACAGGTAAGACGTCAGGACAGGGAAGTGTTACGCTTTCTGTTGATGGAAAATCAACTAATATAGAACTTACAGATGATATGACAGTTAATCAGTTTATAGTAAAGCTTAAGGATGCTGGTGTACAGGCAAGCTTCGATGAGGCGAATCAGAGATTCTTTATAAGTTCCAAGACTTCGGGTAAAGATGGCGATTTCTCATTAGTAGCTAATGATACAACTGGTAGAGAATCTTTGTATGAATTGGGACTTTATACAGATGATAAGACATCTACAGCAGAGTATACAAAATGGGCTGGCTATTATAATGCTGCGGATGGTACATATACATCAGCACTTGATGATATTATTAATAGTGCTTATGAGAGTAATAAGATAAGTTTTGATACAGTAGCACAGGAAAAGCTTGCAGCATATAGTAAAGCTTCTGCTACAGTTGATAGTTTTAATACTAAATATATGTCAGATACAGGTGTCACAGCTGAAGATAATGCTAAGGCACAGCTTACATCAAAACAGGCACAGCTTGATGCACTTATTTTAAAAGGCAAAGGCGGAGATAATGATAGTGATTTTGATGAAAGTAAACTTACAGACGAAGAAAAAGAACAATATAAAACCCTTACAAGTTCTGTAGAAACACTTAAATCAGACATAGCTAACTACGATACAGCTAAGAAATCAATGGAAGACCTTAAAAATTATGTTAATATTGAGGTGAAAGATGGCAAGACAACTGTATCAGCTCTAAAAGAGACAGATTCAGCTGCTGGAGTTGCCAATATAGCTGCTGAGACTGCTGACAGGAATGCTAAGATTAAGGCAGACCTTACAACACAGTATCAGAACAAAGCAAAGAGTAGCTATGATATGATTAACGCAACACATGAGTTTTCTAAGGGCGCATCAAGAAAAGTAGGACAGGATTCAGAAATTGAACTTAATGGTGCTACATTTACAAGTAATAGCAATAACTATTCGATTAATGGCATTACAATACAGGTAACCGCTAAGACTAAGGATGATGAGCAGGTTACAATAACAACAGATACCGATGTAGATGCAATCTATAAGTCTATTAAGGATATGTTTACAGAATATAATAAGCTCATCAAGTCAATGGACGAAGCTTACAATGCAGATAGCTCTAAGGGTTATGAACCACTTACAGATGACGAGAAGTCAGCGATGACAGATGATGAGGTTGAAAAGTGGGAGACTAAGATTAAGGATTCGCTTCTTAGAAAAGATGATACATTAAGTAGTATTATTAATACGATGAAGAATGATATGGCATCATCAATAACTATTAATGGCAAGTCATATGCCTTATCAAGCTTTGGTATTGCAACACAGGGATATTTTGCATCTGGTGAGAATGAAAAGGGTGTATATCATATAGATGGAGATTCAGATGATTCTGTAACATCTGGTAATGATGATAAGTTAAGAGCTGCAATAGCAGGTGACCCTGAGACAGTAGTTTCATTCTTTTCACAGTTATTTTCAAAGGTATATACTGACTTAGGTAATAAGATGGCAACATCTTCTGTAAGTAGTGCTTATACAGTATATAATGATAAGCAGATGAATAAGCAGTATTCAGAATATACAACGAAGATAAGTGATGCTGAGAGCAAGATAACTACATGGGAAGACTATTATTATAGTAAGTTCTCAGCTATGGAATCTGCTTTATCTAAGCTTAATTCACAGACATCATCAATGTCTGGCTTATTTGGAAATTGATAATTGGGTATTGATTTAATTCTATATTAAGGATAATATGGTAATAGGAATATAAGGTGTTTATGACATCAGGAGAGAGGACAAGTTATGATATATAATCAGAATATGGCACAGCAGTATAACCGCAATAAGATATTAACAGCGACACCGGCTGAGCTTACGTTATTATTATATGAAGGTGCAATTAAGTTTTGTAATATTGCTCAGGTTGCAATAGAAAAGAATGATACAGAAAAGGCACATACTAATATAGTAAAGGCAGAGATGATTATAGAAGAGCTTCAGTCAACACTTAATCGTAAATACCCGGTAGCAGAGGATTTTGATAATGTGTACAAGTATATCTACAGCCTTTTAGTTGATGCTAATATGAAGAAAGATACACAAGTTCTTGATCAGGCATTAGTTGAATTAAGAGGAATGAGAGATACTTGGAAAGAAGTTATGGCAAAAGCCGGTAATTAATAATATAAAGGTATAGTCAAATAGTGATTTAACTATACCTTTATGATATCAAGATGGTGGTAATAGTATATGATTACAGAGAATTATCTTCAGATAATGATAGACAGTCTTCTTAAGAAGATAGAGATACTTAAGAAAGTATCTGAGCTGAATGAGCAACAGAGTGCTTTACTTGATGATGAAGAATTTGATGGAGATAAGCTTCAGAGTAATATGGAGAGTAAAGCTGCATATATAGATGAGCTTAATTCACTAGATGAGGGCTTTCAAGCTGTATTTGACAGAGTAAAAGAAGATGTAGAAGAGTATAAGGCTGATTATAAGGAATTAGTAATTAGATTACAGGAGCTTATAAGAGAAGCTACATCCTTAAGTGCGACTATACAGGCACAGGAATCAAGGAATAAAGTAAGAGTTGATATGAAGTTCAGACAGTTAAAGTCAGAAGCTAAGACAGCTAAGCGCAGTGTTAGTATGGCTAACAGATATTACCAGAATATGAGCAGAGTCAGTTCTGAGCCACAGTTTATGGATCAGAAGAAATAGTTTTATATAAAAGAATGTATAATATTATTGCCAGATAATATAAGTATGGTTACAGCACGCAATAATAAGCTGTAATGTTTTTGACACTTATAAAAAAATATATTAAAATAAGTTTATATCAGGGCTAAAGTTAATAAACAATAGTCCGATATAATATATAACAGGAGCAATCCTGAACAATTTAATTATGGGTGGCAGGGACGCCACCAAGAATTCAAGGAGGAAACTATTATGGTAGTACAACACAATCTTACAGCAATGAACGCTAACAGACAGTTAAGCGGAGTTCAGAGTGCACAGCAGAAGTCAACAGAGAAGTTATCATCTGGTTACAGAATTAACAGAGCTGGTGATGATGCTGCAGGTCTTTCAATTTCAGAGAAGATGAGAAGCCAGATCAGAGGTCTTAATAAGGCTGCTTCTAATGCTCAGGATGGTATCTCATTAGTACAGGTAGCTGAAGGTGCTCTTAACGAGACACATTCAATTCTTCAGAGAATGAACGAATTAGCAACACAGGCAGCTAACGATACTAATACATCAACTGATAGAAATGCTCTTCAGCAGGAGATGGATCAGTTAACATCTGAAATCGATAGAATCCGTTCAACAACACAGTTCAACTCAATGAACTTACTTGATGGTACATTCACAGGAAAGAACTTACAGGTAGGTGCATTATCAGGACAGAGTATTTCAATTTCTATTGGAAATATGAATGCTTCTTCACTTAAGATTAGCGGACTTAAGGTAAGTTCATTCTCAGCAGCAGGTGCAGCAATGGCTTCTATTCAGGCAGCTATTAACTCTGTATCTACTCAGAGATCTAAGCTTGGTGCTCTTCAGAACAGACTTGAGCATACTATCAACAACCTTAACACTACAAGTGAGAATACATCAGCAGCTGAATCACGTATCCGTGATGTAGATATGGCTACAGAGATGGTTGAATACAGCAAGAACAACATTCTTGCACAGGCTGGACAGTCTATGCTTGCACAGGCTAATCAGGCTAACCAGGGTGTTCTTTCACTCTTAGGCTAATTAGGTAGTTGAAGTTATAATACTATCATAAAGGCTGTGACTTTAACAAGTATTTGTTATTGTCACAGCCTTTTTAAAAATTTTTTAATTAAGGGGTTAAGTCTATATCAAAATATCCGATATATATTGCAGTTAAGTTTTGGAAGGCTTATATACATTTTATTAATTACAATATATATTTAAGGATAAGTAAGACATTCAGGGAGGAATTATAATTATGGTAGTACAGCACAATCTTACAGCGATGAACGCTAACAGGAATTTATCAACAGTAACAGGTGCACAGCAGAAGTCAACAGAGAAGTTATCATCTGGCTATAGAATTAACAGAGCAGCAGATGATGCAGCTGGACTTTCTATATCAGAGAAGTTAAGAAGCCAGATAAGAGGTCTTGATAAGGCTGCTTCTAATTCGCAGGATGGTATTTCATTAGTGCAGGTAGCTGAAGGTGCCCTTAATGAGACACATTCAATCTTACAGAGAATGAATGAGTTAGCAACACAGGCAGCTAATGATACTAATACATCATCAGATAGAGATGCTCTTCAGCAGGAGATGGATCAGCTCACATCAGAGATTGATAGAATACGTTCCACAACACAGTTCAACTCAATGAACCTGCTTGATGGTACATTTACTGGAATGAGATTGCAGGTAGGTGCATTATCAGGACAGAGTATTTCAATTTCTATTACTAATATGAATGCTTCAACACTTAAGGTTAGTGGACTTAAGGTGAGTTCATTTTCAGCAGCAGGTGCAGCGATGGCATCTATTCAGGCAGCTATCAATTCAGTATCTAATATGAGATCTAAGCTTGGTGCTATTCAGAACAGACTTGAGCATACTATTAATAACCTTCAGACAACAAGTGAGAATACATCGGCAGCAGAATCTCGTATCCGCGATGTAGATATGGCTACAGAGATGGTTGAATACAGCAAGAACAACATTCTTGCACAGGCTGGACAGTCTATGCTTGCACAGGCTAATCAGGCTACACAGGGAGTTCTTTCGCTTCTTCAGTAATTATATTAATTAATATTAAGAGAGTTATAAGGGTTGTCATATTATTGTGTGGCAATCCTTTTTGATTTAAGGAGAGAATTTATGGTGTCAGTATCAGTTGTTGTACCTGTATATAATGCAGAGAATTATATAGAAAGATGTGTTGAATGCCTGCTTAATCAGACGTTAAAAGACTTAGAAGTAATATTTATAGATGATGGTTCGACAGACAATAGTGGTAGATTATTAGATGAATGGTGTAATAAAGCACCAGATATATTCAAAGTAATTCATTCAGATAGAGATAGAGGACCGGGAGGGGCAAGAAATCTTGGTATAATAGAAGCTACAGGACAGTATATTGGATTTATGGATTGTGATGATATAATTGATAGCACTATGTATGAAAAATTATATAAAAAAGCAATTGATAATGATTATGATGTGGTAGATTGTGCATATTATGAGGAACTATCAGGAAATAAAGCATTGGCAATTAATGATGATGTTATAGGGGATTTAGATGATGCTAAGCGCAGTGAGATAATAGCTGGGGTTGGATATGCTGTAACAAAGATATTTAGGCTATCAATAATAAAGGATTATAATGTAAGGATTAGAGAAAACGTTATATATGAAGATTTGGATTTTCTTATCAATATAACGCTTAGAATTAATAGGGTTGGAAATGTAAAAGAAGTTTTATACATATATAAAAATAATGCTAATTCAGCATCTCATAATAATAGAGAGCAACTTAAATTTAATGATATGTTAGCTGTATATAGAGCAATAGGTGAATTGACATATGATTATAATGTAGGTGAAGCTATAGATTATGCAAAAATAACGTGTATTGCAGGGGCGATAGGAATATGCCTTATGAATCAGGATAATAAACAGTTTAAGTTGGAAGAAAATCTTTTAAAACTAAGAAATATTTCTAATAAAGAGCTTGGTGGATGGCAGGATAATATTTATATACAGAAAAATATGTCGGAGGATAATAAAGAAATAATAAAATGGTTTTCACATATATAATTTAATATATAAGAATTGAGGAAAAATGAAAGTATTATATTGTAGTTGGTATGAGAATTCACAAGAAGATTTAGAAAATGCACTTAATAAAATTACTGATGAGGTTATAGTTATTGAGCATAAAGTTAGAGAGTATTTAGGAATAGATGAAAGTGTAAGGCAAGAAATAATAAGTATTGTTGAGAATGGGATTGATATGATTATCTCATTTGATTTTTTCCCAGCTTTATCACAAATATGTGAAAGCTATAATATTAAATATGTGTCGTGGGTGTATGATTGGCCGAATTATACATTGTTTCATAAAGAGGCATATAATAAATGTAACAGAATATTTTTATTTGAGAGAGATGGCGTTAAATTATTATCGCAATATAATATTAATAATGTATATTATTCAAGTCTCGCAGTTGATATAGACAGGCTTGATTTGCAATTAGGAACAGATATCAGCAATACAGAATATGAATATGATGTGAGTTTTGTAGGAAATATGAATTCAAATTTGAATAATATTTTGATGTTAGACGAAATTCCACAATATTATGAGGGATATATTAATGGATTAGCACAGGCACAGCAAAAAATATATGGATATAATATTGTAAATGAAATAATTAATGATGAGTTTGTGGGTGAATATCTGAAAGCTGTATGTGCAGATATGGATAATTTTGTAATCCCACATAAGCATATATTGTCATCGCAGATTAATAAGTATATAACGGGAATGGAAAGAGTTAATTTGTTAAAAACAATCGCTAATGAATATAATCTGGATGTATTTACAGGTAATGATAATTTGGCAATACCTAAAGCAATTATACATAAAAGTATAGATTATTATAGTGAAATGCCACGGGTGTTTAGAAAGTCAAGAATTAATTTGAATGTAACATTACGTTCAATTACATCGGGTATTCCATTGAGAGTATATGATATATTAGGGGCAGGTGGATTTTGTCTTACGAATTATCAGGAAGATATAGTACAATTGTTTAAGGCTGGAGAAGAGTTAGTTGTATTTACAAATAAGGATGATATGTTTAATAAAGTAGAATATTATCTCAGTCACGAAAAGGAAAGATTGGAAATTGCATTAAATGGTCGTGAGGCAGTTAAAAAGTTCAGCTATGAGAATGTATTAAAATATATATTGAATTATTAATGGATACGTAATTGATATATAGTGCAATAAAAGGAGAAATGAAATGAAATTATCTGTATGTATAATTACAAAAGAGGAGTCGGAACAATTGAAAAGGTGTTTAGCGTCATTGAAAAAATATGATATGGAAATTGTAGTTGTAGATACAGGTTCGGTAGATAAAACTAAGCAGGTTATAGATGAATATGCAGATATAGGAGGATATTATCAGTGGAATGATAATTTTGCAGCGGCAAGAAATTATTCAATTACACTTGCAAGTAATGATTGGGTTTTGATATTAGATAGTGATGAATGGATTGAAAGCATCGATGCTGATAAAGTGAATTCAATTATAATGCAGATAATGGATGAGAGTATGGTGGGACGTATTGAGCGTATTAATGATATAAGTTCATTGGAGGGCAGCACAAAGGGAATTGAGAGGATAAGCCGTCTGTTTAATAGGAAATATTGCCAATATGTTGGAAGAATTCACGAACAAATCGAGAGTGTTAATAAAAATATAAAGTATATAGACATTCCAATTATAATTGGACACAGTGGGTATTCTGGAGATTTACAGGAAAAAAAGAAAAAAGCTGAACGTAATATAAGACTTTTAAAAATGGATTTAGAGGAACAGGGACCTTCAGCGTATACATATTATCAGTTAGGAAAAAGCTATTATATGCAGGGAAATTATGAAAAAGCATCTGAAAATTTTGAACAGGGATTGTCTTTTGATTTGAATCCTAAACTGGAATATGTTCAGGATATGGTTGAAACATATGGATATTCATTACTTAATCAGAAAAGGTTTTCAGAAATGATGTTTCTTGAAAATATTTATAAGGAATTTGCATTAAGTCCAGATTATGTATTTCTTATGGGGTTGGCATATATGAATAATGGCTTTTTTGATAAGGCAATTAGAGAATTTAAAAAAGCCTTAACGTATAAATCAAGTAAAATTGATGGATGTAATAGTTATAAAGCATATTATAATATTGGTGTTATATATGAATGTCTTGGATACAAGGATAAAGCAATGGAAAGCTACAAATTATGCGGAAAATATGATCTGGCATTGAAAGGGATATCAAGACTTGGCTGAACTCAGCCAAGTCTTGATATTATAAGGTCTATATTGTGTATAAGTTTAATGTTTTCTTTGCTCATTTTATTCTGTATATATTTGTTATCAGATATAGGAAGCCTTATATAGTTATTTATATAATATTGAATTGTTTTAAGTCTTTGCTTTTGAATGAAGGCGGCATCAGACTGACCTATAGTTATACAAGTATTGAGTGTTAAGGAACATAAGTTGTATATAGAATATTCTACAGCATATTGGATTTCAGGATAATTAGGCAGAGGTGATAATTTGTTGTAGATGGCTTCAATTGCGGCAGATGCATTTTGATAATAATTATTGGCATTAACACATTTAGAAATTGAAGTCTCATTGTTTTTATAGCAATAAAGGATTTCTTTAACATTGCCTATGTTGGAAGCTGTAGCAAATAAATACATAAGTGTTTCAAAATCTTCAAGTATACAGTGTTCCCTGAATTGAAGTTCTATGAGGTCAAGAAAAGATTTTTTAATAAGCTTTGACCAGAAATATCCGCCGCTTGCGATTAATTCACTTCTTTTATAGCCATTGAGTTCACCGGTTAATTCATCAGAAGCGTGTACAATGGCTGAATCTTTTGCTTCGTTATAATATCCACAATCAACAATATCATAATTGCCTGATATTGCTTTAGCATACATTTTCTCAAACATATCAGGAACTGCAATATCATCACTATCCATAAAACCAATATAATCGCCGGAAGCATATGATAAACCAATGTTTCTGGCACCACCTGCACCGTGGTTTTCGTTAAGATTAATTAGAAGAACCTTATCAGAAAATTGTGCCTCGCAGTCAGCAAGTATTTTCAGTGAATTGTCGGTTGAGTAATCATTTACAAGAATTAACTCAATATCCGTAAGAGTCTGGTTGACAAGACTACTTAAGCTGTCAATAAGAGTTCTTTCGGAATTGTAAACTGGCATAATAACTGATACTTTTGGCATATTAAACTTTATCCTCCCTGATATATGTGATAAAATTATTATAACATATACTTAATGATAAAAGGAGATGAGTGTGGAAATAAATTTTCACACTGGACTTTGTGTCTGCGCACATTTGACACAAAATCGCTATGAATAAAATGTGCGTAGGAATGAGGATTAGTATGAGTATAATTAGAATTTATTGTATGGCTCATAAGAGATATGAGAAGATTGACAATGATATATATATTCCGCTTCAGGTAGGTGCAGCGATCCACGAAGCATTAGGTTATGCTGGTGATAATACAGGAGATAATATATCAAGCCGCAATCCTTATTATAGTGAGCTGACAGGGATGTACTGGATGTATAAGAATGATACAGACTGTGATATTACCGGATTGTGCCATTATAGAAGATACTTTCTTAATGAGCATAATGAGGTTCTTATAAGCAAAGAAATAGAGAATATATTGGACGGTTATGATATTATAGTTTCAGAGCCTTTAATGCTTGATAATAAATCATTGTATGAAAGTTATTCTGAAAAACATAATAAGAAGGATATGGATTTGACGAGGGAAGCAGTGTCAAAGCTGTATCCAGATTATTTAAGCACATTTGATGAAGTGATTAATAGCAATACAATGTATTTTGCCAATATGCTTATTGCGTCAAAAGAGAAGGTTAATACGTACTCTAAGTGGCTTTTTGATATATTATTTGAGGTTGAGAAGCATCTGGATATGACAGGATATGATGAATATAATCAAAGAGTATATGGCTTTATTGCAGAAAGGCTGTTAAGAGTATGGATTTTACATAATAATTATAAGCCTTATGAATGTGTGGTTGGTCTTACAGAGAGTAAGGTTGAAACTAAGAGTGCAATTGAAACGACCGCAAAGTTATTAAAAAGTGGAGATTATAATAAGACTTTGCAATATCTTGATGGTGTTAAGGAGAAAAGACCAGATGCGTTTTATCTGGACTCGGATATAGATAAAAGCCTTGGATATATATATACATTTGCTAAGATAATGCAGACAGAGGAACAGGCAGGAATGAATAATCTGTGTGGATTGTCGCTTGATTATAAGGAACTGATTAATGTTGGCAATGAGCTTGCAGATATAATAGCTGGTACTCCGGATAAATTATATGATTATATTCAGGCAAAGAATTTGTCAATATATTATATGCTTGTTATGCTTCCAAAGTTATATGAGAATAAAGAAGATCTGATTAGCATATATAATTATCTTGCCAATATGTATCTTGACCATAGCAATCTAAATATGGCAAAAATATATGTTAATCAGGCGCTTGAGCTTGAACAGGCAGGGATTTGAGCAGATTATAATTAGAAGTGAGGAAATATGAAAAAAGTAAGCGTGATTATTCCGTGTTTTAATGCCGTAAAATGGCTGCCAAAGTGCTTTGTGTCACTTGTTGGACAGAGTATTGGAATTGATAATCTGGAATTGATATTTGTTAATGATGCCTCCAAGGACGATGGACAGACGTGGAATATGCTTAATGAAATAGAAAAGGCATATCCAGACTCTATAATAATAATAGACCTTCCTCATAATAGAAGACAGGGTGGAGCAAGAAATGAAGGATTAAAGTATGCTTCTGGTGAATATATAGCATTTGTTGATGCAGATGACTGGGTGGAAGCGGAATTGTTTGAAAAGGCATATTCCAAGGCGAAAGAGAAAGATGCTGATATAGTACAGTTTAATTATAATTATTATTTTGAAAATGTTGGCATTATTCCTAATAAGAATGAAATGGATGATGAGTATTTTGAAATAAAGTCATCAGACGATAGAAAAAAGATGCTTATTATGGAAAAATTCACATATGGGTGCTGGAATAAGCTGTATAAAAGGTCAATGGTTATTAATGCCAATACAGCATTTGCAGAAAATGTTATATACGAAGAACCATTATTTGTGTACCCATTACTGTTTTATGCTAATAAATTGGTGAAAATGTCCGATAAATTATATATATATAGACAGAACAATAACGGAACTATGCGTAATGATATGAAGGAGAAAGAAACTTTATTTCAGCATAGTCAGGTTCAGTTAATGGTCTGGGAGTTTATGAAGAATACTTCATATTTTAAAGAATATTATGAGGAGATTAAGTTATATTTTCTTCATACATATTTATATGAAATTCTTGATTTTGCAAAGCAGAGAGAAATAACAATAGATTACGAGCAGTATGTTCCACTTGCTAAGAAAGCGTTAAGCGAGGTTAAAGATATAACAAAGTCGCCTTATAGTGCAATACTTGTTAAGCAGATGGCATTATATAAGATGATTGAGAGTGGACTTACTAAACAGCAGTATATTGGATATATTGATAAGATTTAAGAGGTAGCAAGGATGCTGGAGTTGGATGATAATTATTTCAAGGAAGAAGAAAGATGTGGGTTTAAAGTTCTGTCAATGATGAAGCGTGTATGGGCGGTTGAGATGGATGTACTCACAGAAATAGATCGAATTTGTAAAGAATATGGACTTACATATTACGCAGCTTTTGGAACAATGCTTGGTGCGGTAAGACACAAGGGCTTTGTTCCCTGGGATGACGATATTGATATATATATGTTAAGACCTGATTATCAGGCTTTAATGAAGGTATTGTCAGATGAGCTGCCACAAGGCTATTATAATAGTAGTTCATATTCGGATTCTACGCATATGCAGCCGTTGACATCAGTTATGAATACTAAGTATATAATTACTGATGTGTCTGAAAGAAAAAAGTTCTATGGATGCCCATATATATGTGGTGTCGATATTTTTCCATTAGACTATATTCCAAGTGATGAAGAAGAATTACAGATGTTTAAAAATATGTATACAATTGTATACACTATTGCAAGAGAATTTAATCAATATACAATAGAAGAACGTGAACAATATTTAAAATATATTGAGAAAATGTGTAATATAGAGATAAACAAAGAGAAAAATATATCTAATCAGCTTTGGTTGTTACTAGATAGAGTAGCAGGAATATATGGTGGGGAAGAATGTACAGAAGTTACTTATTTGCCGACTAATATATGCTATAACAAAGACTTTAAATTTAAAAAGGAATGGTTTAAGAGAGCAGAAAGATTGCCATTTGAGACGATTTCAGTTCCTGTGCCAGTTGGGTATGATGAAATACTTAAGCAGCAATATGGTGATTATATGACACCTGATAAGGATAGAGGACGTGCACACGATTATCCTTTCTATAAAGAACAAGAAGAGTTTTTGATTAAGAAAAATTTGTTATAGATATATTAATTTTATATATGAACATTTGTAAAAAGAGCAGTTAAGGTATGTTAATCATGGAGGATAAAATGAAAAAAGTAATTACATATGGAACATATGATTTGTTTCATGAGGGACATTATAAATTATTAAAAAGAGCAAAGGAGTTGGGAGATTATCTTATAGTCGGAGTAACAACAGAACATTTTGATGAGGCAAGAGGAAAGCTTAATGTTGTTGACCCAATTATGAAACGTATAGAGAATGTTAAGAATACTGGTCTTGCTGATATGATTATAGTTGAGGACCATGAAGGACAGAAGATAGAAGATATACAGAAATATAATGTAGATATATTTACTGTAGGATCTGACTGGATTGGAACATTTGACTACCTTAATGCTTTTTGTAAGGTTGTGTATCTTGAGAGAACTCCTAACATATCATCAACAATGCTTAGAAGCAGTTCATTTAATATAACAAAAGTAGGACTTGTTGGAACTGGACGTATAGCAGAAAGATTTGTTGCTGAAGCAAGATATGCAAGTGGTTTGGTTGTAACAAGTGCATATAATCCAGATATAGAAAGTGTTAAGGCGTTTAAAAATAATTGTTCTGAATATGAGATAGATATAGATACAGATAATTATGATAAGTTTCTTGAGAAAATAGATGCTGTATATATAGCTTCTACGCATGAGACACACTATGAATATGCAAAAAAAGCTTTGAAGCAGGGGAAACATGTCCTTTGTGAAAAGCCGTTGGCATTCACTAAGGATGAGAGTATAGAACTATATGATTTGGCAAAAAAACAGGGAGTAGTCTTAATGGAGGCTATTAAAGCAGCATATTGTCCAGGATTTCAGCAGCTTCTTAATGTTGTACAGAGTGGAAAGATAGGAGAAATAAAAGATGTTGAGGCCTGCTTTTCAAGAATAGCCAGAGTTGAGTCAAGAGAGCGTAAAGATCCTAAATATGGTGGCGCATTTCTTGAGTATGGTGGTAATGCGTTAATGCCTATTATTAAGATATTAGGTCAAAATTATCAGTCGGTCACATTTGACAGTCTTGATAATGAATTAGGAACAGATGATTATACAAAAGTTCAGATTCGCTATAAAGATGCAATGGCAGCGGCAAAGGTAGGAATGGCAGTTAAATCAGAGGGACAGTTGGTAGTTGCAGGTACTAAAGGTTATGTGATTGCACAATCACCTTGGTGGCTTACTGAAAAGTTTGATGTAAGATATGAGGATGAATCAGTAATAGAACATTACGAACCCAAATTTATAGGAGATGGACTTCGTTATGAGATTAGTGAGTTTATTGCAAAGATTCATAAATCAGGCGAAAATTCATATAAACTTACTGCGGGAGAGTCTATTGCTATAACGGATATAACAGAGAAATTTATAAGACAGAGAAATATTATTTAACTGTTAATTATAATTTATATGATATTAAGTATGTTTGGCGGCAAGTTGGAAAGATAGTGAATTTAGATTTAATATGAGGAGTAATAAAACTATGCAAGAAGATAAAAATAATATTGTTAAACTTAATAACGAGCAGTTACGTCTTTTACAGCTTAATGAATTAGCAATGTTAATTGAAGTAGATAGAATATGCAGAAAGAATAACATTAAATATACGCTTGCGGGTGGAACTATGTTAGGTGCAGTAAGGCACAAAGGATTTATACCTTGGGATGATGACATAGATGTAAGATTTAAAAGAGAAGAATATGAGAAATTTTATGAGGCTTGCAAGAAAGATTTGGATAATGAACACTTCTTTCTCCAAGAGTATAGAACTGATCCTAATTACAGGTGGGGATATTCTAAAATGAGATTAAAAGGTTCAGAGTTTATCAGGATAGGGCAGGAACATATGCATTATGTTACAGGTGTAAATATTGATATATTTATAACGGATAATATACCAGATAACGCTATTCAGAGACGTATACAGATAATAAAGTCATATTGCCTTAGAAAGATAATGTATTCAGAAGTTGGTATGAAAAACAGTAAAAATGTACTAATGAGGTTATGGTATAGGATTTTATATTTAATTCCAAGAGATTTTAGTGTGAAAATATATAACAATATGGTGAAGAAGTCTAATAAAATGAAAGCAACAAATGGACGTTGTTTATTATGGTGGGAATCTTATGTTTCATATCGTGGAATGGCATTGAAATTTTTAGACGAGTATACAGAACTTGAATTTGAAGGTATGAAATTTAGTGTTGTAAAGGATTGGGACGAATATTTAACAATAAGTTATGGCGATTATATGAAACTTCCTCCAGTTGAGAAGAGAGTTTCAGCGGCACCAGCATCAAAAATAGAGCTGTTAAATATTACTTTAAAAGATTTACAAGATAAATATAGTAAAGAGAATGGATACTATTAATAAGGAGAAAGATATGAAGCCAAGAATTATACAAAGAAGAGATATTAATAAACAGGAATGGGATAAATTTGTAATGGAAAGTCCATATGGATGGGCGTTTCATTTATATGATGTTATAGGTGTTGATAGATATAAAGAAGATAAAGATATATCATTTGCAATATATGATGATGATAAAGATGAAATTGCATTATTATCAATGCTGCATATTGAATATAAAGAAGATGGGGCAGTATTACACTCAAGATATGGTCTTGTATTAAAGGGGGGGGGTAATGCCGCATAAGGAAGAAAGAAAACTTTGTAATGCTTATAAAGAGTATATTGATAGTCTGTGTGTAAAGTATAATGTGAAAAAATTATTAGCTGGTACAGTACCATTGGTTGAAGCATTACAGCCGGAAAAGAAAGAACTAATTAATCCGTTAATGAAATTTGGATATTGTCCGGCAGCAACAACGCCAACATATACTTGGATATGTAATTTAAATGGGGCTGAAAGTGAACTTGTTAAAAAATGTGAGCAGACAACAAGACAGGCATTACGAAAATTAGAGGCTGAGAATAGATATAAGATTATAGAAGCAAGTAATAATAAAAGTGATTATGAAAAATATGTTGAACTTCATATAAAGACATATACACGTACAGGAGCAACAAAACAGATAATTCATGAAGAGTATCAGAAAAATATTTTTGAAAAATTAATACCTCAAAAAATATGTAGGGTATTTTTTTTGAAAGATAAAGATAAGAATGAGATTGTGGCATCAGTGGCTATAATCATTCACAAGAATTCGGCATATTATTGGTGGGGAGCATCAATTGATGAAAAAGAAGTAGGAATTAATAAATATCTATTATGGAAATCAATGAATATTATAAAGGATGAATATTATAAAAATGGTGGAGATGGGGATTTTTGGTTTGAAACAGGTGGTGCATATATTTATGCAAGAAATGGGAAACAAAAAGGATTGAGTGATTTTAAAAAGAGTTTTGGATGTCAGCTTCATCCAATATATAGAGGAGAATATATTATATCATAATAGTAAATTATAATATTTTATATAAAATTAATAGAAGCAAGGTGAAAGTGTTGAAAACAAGGGTAATACAAAAACAAGATGTTGGAAAAGAACAATGGGACAAATTCGTAATAGAAAGTCCATATGGCTGGGCATTTCATTTGTATGATGTTATAAGTGTAGATAGATATAAGGAAGATAAAGATATATCATTTGCAATATATGATGAAGATAAAGGTCAAATAGCATTAATAGCAATGTTACATATTGAATATAAAGAAAGTGGAAATTTATTGCATTCACGTTATGGGATTGTACCGAGGAGTGGATTAGCACATAAAGAACAAAAAAAGTTATGTAATGCTTATAAAGAATATATTGATAGTTTATGTGTTAAATATAATATTAAAAGATTACTGGCTGGAACAGTGCCTATAGCTGAGGCATTGCAGCCACAAAAGAAAGAATTGGTAAATCCTCTGATGGAATATGGGTATTGTCCGGCAGCAACAACACCTACATACACTTGGGTATGTGATATAAATGGAGATGAAGAAGAACTTATTAAAAAATGTGAACAGACAACAAGGCAGGCTTTAAGAAAATTGGAACAATCCAATAAGTATGAAATTATAGAAGCTGATAATAATCCAGAAGATTATGATGATTATGTTAGATTACATATTGAAACATATACAAGAACTGGATTAGCGGATGAGATATTGTCTGATGAATATCAGAGGAATATATTTAATAATATGATTCCACAGGGAATATGCAGAGTGTTTTTTCTGAAAGAAAAAGAAATTAATGAAAATATAGCATCTGTTGCTATACTTGTTTACAAAAATACAGCCTATTATTGGTGGGGTTCATCAGTAGGAGAAAAAGAAGTTGGAATTAATAAATACCTCTTATGGAAGTCGATGATGATAGTGAAAGATACCTATTATCGAAATGGAGGTATGGAAGATAATTTTTGGTTTGAAACAGGTGGCGCGTATGTTTATGAAAGAAAAGGAAAGAGAAAAGGCTTAAATGATTTTAAAAAAAGTTTTGGATGTCAGCTTCATCCAATATATAGAGGAGAGTATATGCTGCCATAACCAGAGATTATAAAAAGGAGATACATAAAGTGAATAAACAATTAGTAGTGTTAACTACGAGTGACCTTGAGAATATGCATAAAATTCAATTAAATATGCTTATAGAGTTTGATAAGATATGTAGAAGAAACAATATAAAATATATATTAGATGCAGGTACGCTTTTAGGAGCTGTGAGGCATAAAGGATTTATACCTTGGGATGATGATATAGATGTAAGAATGTTAAGAGATGATTATGAAAAATTTTGTGTTGTAGCTAATAAAGAATTACCAGAGACAATGTTTTTTCAAAACTATAAAAATGATAAAGGTTATCCTTGGATGTATTCTAAAATTAGAATGAAAGGAACAAAGGCAGTAAGAATCGGTCAGGACAGACTTAATATGGAGGAGGGAATATATATGGATATATTCCCTTGTGATGGAGTTCCGGATGATAATAAAAAAAAGAAAAAGCATAACAGATTGGCTAAAATATATAGAAAAATATTGTATGCAAGAATTGGAAAATATTCTTGTGATAAATGGTATGAGAGATTATGGTGGTCTTTGGTATGCGTTATACCAAGAAGTTATGTGTATAAGCAGAGTGATAAACTTGTGAAGAAATATACAGAACATAATTGTAAAAGAGTTGGAACGATTGGGTGGCATGAGCTTCCAGATGTTAATGGATTTTTGAACGGGTATTTCACAGATTTAACGGAGGTTGAATTTGAAGGACATATGTTTTATGCACCAAGAGATTGGGATGGATTTTTAACATATTCATTTGGCAAGGATTATATGCAATTGCCGCCAGTTGAACAACGATTTAAAGATCCTGGGTTAGTAGAATTTAATTTAGGAGATAATTTTTAGAAAAGAGGTATGATATGCTGAATTTTACAGTAGGTCCTGTGCAGGAAAGTAAAGAAGTACTAGAAGTTGGAGCACAGCCAACACCATATTTTAGAAATCAAAGTTTTTCAAAGATTATGTTAGAAAATGAAGCTATGATGAAAGAACTTACATTTTCAGATGAAGAGTCCAGAGTTGTATTTCTGACTGCTTCTGGTACAGGAGCTATGGAAGCGGCAGTTATGAACTCTTTTACTTCTGATGACAAAGTCCTTATTGTTAATGGCGGAAGCTTTGGCAAGAGATTTGTGCAGATATGTCAGATACATCAGATACCATATACAGAAATAACTGTTCCAATGGAAGAACCACTTACCAAGGAAATGCTTGAGCCATACGATGGCAGAGATTACACAGGCTTCCTGATAAATATGCACGAGACATCAATTGGTAAATTATACGATATAAATATGGTGTCTGAATTCTGCAAAAAGAATAATTTATTTTTAGTGGTAGATGCAGTAAGCGCATTTTTAGCAGAGCATATTAATTTAAGTGAATTAGGAATAGATATTATGCTTACTGGTTCGCAGAAGGCACTTGCAGTCCCACCAGGAGTATCAGTTCTTGTTATGAATAAGAGAGCTGTTGACAGGGCATATAATTTAGATGTCAGAAGTATGTATTTTAATTTAGCAGATGCTTTAAAGAATGGGGAAAGAGGACAGACACCATTTACTCCGGCTGTTGGAATTTTATTACAAATTCACAGACGTCTTGAAGAACTTTGCAAAGTAGGAGCAATAGCAGAGAATAAAAGAATAGCCAATCTGGCAGCAGATTTTAGAAATAAAGTAAAAGATTTGCCATTTAGAATGTTTAGTCCATCACCATCAAATGCGGTTACGGCAATGATGATGGAAAATGGAAAATCAGCGTATGCTTTATTTGAATTATTAGAAAGTGATTATGGAATGTGGATATGTCCAAGTGGCGGAGATTTGAAGGATAAGATATTCAGGGTCGGACATCTTGGAGCGTTAACATTTGATGATAATGATAGATTAGTAGAAGCTATGAAACAGGCATTAGAAAGATTGTAGATAATATATTGTGAATGTTTTTAGCATAGGAAGAAGGTTATAATGATAGATTTTCCTGAAGATTATTTTAAAACAGAGATAAGAGATGGCTTTGAAATTACATCAATGATGAAAAGAGCCTGGGCAGGACAGATGGAAGTGTTACAGACAATACGGGAAATATGCGAAAGGCATAATATATTATGGTTTGCTGATTATGGTACTTTACTTGGAGCAGTAAGACATAAAGGTTTTATACCTTGGGATGATGATATGGATATCGGAATGACAAGAGATAATCTTACTAAATTTATAAAGTATGCAAAAGATGAATTGCCTGAAGAATATCGGTTATTGTGTATGGATTTAGAGCCTAAATATGATTCGTTGATTGTAAGAGTTGTTAATTCGACATCGGTATCAATGGATAAAGAAAGATTGGACAAGTTTCATGGCTGCCCATATGTATTGGGAATAGATATATTTCCAATGGATTATTTATCAAGGGATGAAGAAGAGAGAAAATTACATATTGAAGTTATTGGAATAATACTTGGAGCGGTTGAGGCAATGTCATCACCAGAAGCTGATCCAATGGAAGTTGAACAGTTCTTACAGAATGTAGAGATGCTTACAGGAACTAAGGTTGATAGGAATAAGCCGGTAAAGATTGCTTTATTATCATTAGTTGAAAAATTGTTCTGCATATATGGAAGTAATGAAGCTGATGAAGTGACAGGATTGTGGAGAATAGTGTATGAACCCGAATTTCATTTTCCAAAAGAGTGGTTTACAGATTTAATAGAAGTTCCTTTTGAAAATATTATGATACCGATACCAAGAGAATATGATAAGGTACTTAAATTAAAGGTTGCAGATGACTATATGACACCTAAAATGTACGAAACACATAATTATCCATTTTATAAAGAACAGGAAGTTATATTAGAGCGTAAATTAGGATATAAACCAGAATAAATACGGAGATAAATAATGAATATTAATATGCAAGATGAATATATAGATGGATATTTTGTGAGTTCTAAGACTAAAAAGATATGGAATATAGAATTAGATATGTTAAAGCTACTAGATGATATATGCAAAAAATATTCATTGAAATATTTTGTCGCATATGGAACACTTTTGGGGGCTGTTCGTCATAAAGGGTTTGTTCCATGGGATGATGATATAGATGTATTTATGTTGAGGGACGATTATAATAAATTAGCAAGGATAGCACCAGCAGAAATACAATCACCGTATTTTTTTCAAAATGTATATACAGATGATATGGTATGGGCAATTTCCAAGATAAGAGATAGCAGAACATGTGCGGTTGAATTTCCAGATATGGCAGAAACGTTTAATCAAGGGATTTTTATAGATATATTTCCAATTGATAGTTCGGGTGATGGCACTCCAGCTATGCAGAATATAGTAGCAATTAAGCATGATATTTGGAAATGCATATATGGAAGAGATGTTATAGCTAAAAATATTAATAATCCAGATATATGGAAAGAGTTTCTAATAGATAAGGATATGGCATTAGAAATAGCCAATTTAAGTTATAAGGATGCTATGAGATGTTTTGAAGATTTTTGTCTGGAACATTTTATGGATTCAGATGTTTTGAGTTCATGGTCATCAGAGGTTATGAATGTAAAGACAAGATATAAAAGAGAATGGTTTGATGATGTTATATATATGCCATTTTGTGGTTTTGATGTGCCAGTTCCAATTAAATATGATGAGGTATTGACAGAAGCGTATGGAGATTGGAGAACTCCAATAAAGGGAAAAGGCTGCCTTCATTCAGATATTGTAATAGATCCTGACATATCATATGTACAATGGCTGAAAGAACATAAGAAAGATAGTGGAGATTAATCATGGTAAAAACTGATTTGGATAATTATAGTGTAATGTTAAATGAAGTTATTAAATTATGCCAAAAGGTGAAAGAAATACAGGATGCTGATTTAACATTACAAATACTTATAAAATGTCAGGAAACTGTAATAACAGTTGGCGAAAATCTTGAAAAAAACTGTAATAAAAAAGATAAAGATGCAATTAAGAATTTACATATTATAAAGAGATTAGAAGAATTCTGTGAATTGGATTATAAATTTTCTAATAGTATAGAAATAACACTTGTTGATGAAATGATGGATGTTATTAAAGGTGTACTGCGGGATATTAATAAAATACCAAGGACATATAGAGTTGTATTTTTACCATATAAAGCAGCAATGTGGGATAGTTTAGAAAGTATATGGAAAGAATTTGCAGTGAGTGATGAATGCGAAACCTCGGTTGTTCCAATTCCGTATTTTGAAGCTAATAGAAAGACTAATCAGTGGGATACTTGTTATGAAGGAGATAAGTATCCAGAAAATGTTCCAGTTGTACATTTTCAAGATTATTTATTAGGACAGAAAAAGCCAGATTTAGTCTTTGTACATAATCCGTTTGATCAATTTAACAATGTAACAACAGTCCATCCAGCATATTATTCAGCTGAGTTAAGAAAGTCATGCGGAAAAATAGTATATGTACCTTATTATGTTAATCCAGGTTTTATATCAGAGGATTATAATGAATTACCTCTTTTATATCGTTCGGATTATATAATTGTTCAATCGGAAAAGGCGAAAGAAACATGTAAAGGATTTCCTTATTACGATAGAATATTGCCATTAGGTTCACCTAAATTTGACAAGGTAATAAATTTATATAATAAAAAAACAGCCCCACCAGAAGAATGGAATATTAATCTTGATGGAAAAAAATGTATTTTATTAAATACAACCCTTACAGATTTTCTTGAAAGTGGTGAGCTTCTGATAAATAAACTGTACAAGGTGTTTAAAATAGCTTTATCAAGAAAAGATATAGTTGTTGTATGGAGACCTCATCCATTATTAAAAGGTACAGTTAAGGCAATGAGACCACAATATATAGAAAAATATGATGAACTTGTGCAATATTTTATTGATAATAATGTGGGGGTGTATGATAAAACAGCAGATGTATCAAGAGCAGTGGCTGTTTCAGATGCTTATGTTGGTTCTCATTATAGTTCTATAATAGCGTTATTTGAAGTTCTTGATAAACCAGTTTTTAGAATAGATAGTAAGGAATTTTTTGATAGAAATTCTGTAAACAACAGAGAAAGAGCTAATGCGGTAGATGTATTCAATAAAACAGAAGAAAGAAGTTATTTTGGATGTTTTGAATCTATGAATTATACGTTAGAAGATTTCCTTGATGATTTGGTTGGGGATAATTTATATGAAGTTATAGAAAAACAAAAGAAAGAAGCTGATATAGCTGTTAATCTGGATGGAACTTGTGGAAGAAAGGTTTATCAATATATGTTAAATATATTAAAAAATGGATGATAATAAAGCTGATTAATATGATTATTTGGAGGTAAAGAAATGATATATGATAATTGTATAAAATATATTTATGATGAAATGGATGAGATATCTAAAAAAGAAGATTTAAAAAATTGTAACTGTGTTATTTGGGGAATTGATTCCTTAGCTAAATGTATTGTCGCTTATCTTAGAGATATCGGTAATTCTAATATAAGAATATTTGATGATGAACAGGTTGTAGATACATACTCTGACATAATAATAGAGAAAGAAAATGTTGATATAGATAATGTAACTATATTTGTAACTGTTAAAAGTTATTTGAATAAAGTTAATCAGATGGAATTGGACAAAAAAAATTGTAAAATTATAGATTTGACATATTTAAGAATGGATACATATTTTCCTAATCCAATTAAGCCTAAAGATAATATTAGCACTTTATCGCTTAGAGAGTGTCAGTTAGCACAGGTTCCATTATTAGATGATTTACACAGAGTATGTATAAAGCATAATTTAAGATATTGTTTTGATTATGGAACATTGCTTGGTGCTGTGAGACATAAAGGATTTATACCATGGGATGATGATTTGGATGTTGCAATGCCGATATATGATTATTTAAAATTTTGTGACATTTATTCAGAGGAAGGGCAATTCTTCTTTGATAGTCACCATAATTTGAAAAATGACAATCTTCCTATAAGTGTGCTTGCCAGAATTAAGCATAAACAGATTGCGACAGAATATGTACATTTACCATTGAGAACAATGACAGGAGTTGGTATAGATGTATTTCCATTAGTAGGATTTCCAGATAGTGAAAAAGAACAGGATGATTATGTTAAACTTTTTGCAAAATGGGGAGATATATGGAAAGAGAAAGTTATTATTCCATTTGGAACAGAAAAATACTCGAGAGAAGAACATTTAGAGATATGTCATAAAATGGAAGAGGTTTTGCTGAAATATGATTATGAAACAGCTAATTATGTAGGGCCAGCTTATTTTGGACTATTTCCAATAGCATCTTATAATAAGAGAGCATTACCAAAGAAGGCTTATGACCCAGTTATGTATGGTGAGTTTGAAGGACACCAATATTATATACCACAAAATTATCAATTATCGCTTACAAAATGGTATGGAGATTATATGCAGCTTCCACCAGAAGAAAAAAGAGTACCACATAATTCAAATGGATTTTATAGAATGGAGTATGGCAGTTAATAAGATGTATTGTTCTAGAAGGAGGAAAATATTATGAATAAAAATGCAATAATTTTAGCTGCAGGCAAGTCAAGTAGGTTTGCTCCTTTCACCTACGAAAAACCTAAAGGTTTATTTCGGGTTAAAGGAGAAATATTAGTAGAAAGACAGATAGAGCAGTTGTTACAGGCAGGTATATCAGACATATATGTTGTTGTAGGTTATATGAAAGAGAAATTCTTTTATCTGGAACAAAAATATGGAGTTAAATTAATTGTTAATAATAAATTTGGTAATAAGGGAAATTTGTATTCATTATATACAGCTAAAGAACATTTGGGAAATACCTATATTTGTTGTGCAGATCATTATTTTATCAATAATCCATTTATAGACAACAACATTGATAATGTTTCTTATAGAGCGTGTACATACTATTCAGGTAAGTTTAGCGAATTTTCGGTTATCTGCTCAGATGCAGATGTAATTACAAGAATGGAAGTTGGTGGAACTGATTCGCTGGCAATGGTTGGACCAGCTTATATGAATGAGAAATTTTCAAGAGTTTTCTGCGATCTTATGCAAAAAGAAATTATGGATTTCAGGGTATCATCTATGTTTTGGGAAGAATTTTATGCAAAGCATATTACAGAATTAACATTTTATAAGAGGGAATTTGCTAATAATGAGATATTGGAATTTGAAACAATAGATGATTTAAGAAGCTTTGATTCGGAATTTTTAATGAATGTTGATTCAGAAATTATAACTAATATATGTAATACACTTATGTGTAATCCTAACGATGTAACTAATATTGATGTAATTAATGCTGGATTGACTAATGTATCCTTTTCTTTTTCCGTAAATAATATTAAATACGTTTACAGACATCCTGGGGGAACAGCTGGAAATCTTATAGACAGAAGAACAGAACTGTTTGCGCAGATGAAAGCCAAAGAAACAGGGATAGATAAATCAGTTATTCATATGGAATTAAGTGGATGGAAGATATCATACTATGTCGAAGGTGCTAATGAGTGTGATTTTGAAAAATCCGATAAACAGCTTATAACAGCAATGGAATATCTGCATACTCTTCACAATATAAAGCCTGACAATACCGTGAAAATATTTGACAATATTGTTGAAGGCAAAAAGTTGATGAAGATAGCTTCGGCTACAAAAGGCCATTTGGAAAAAGAATTTGAAGGCATAATCAATAAGGTAGATAAGCTGTATAGCTATATAAAAGAAGATGCAAAAGAACTGGGATACGAATTGGTTCTATGTCATAATGATACATATACGCCTAATTATTTAGTTGACAGATATAATAATGTATATTTAATTGATTGGGAATATGCTGGCCTTAATTATGCAGCTAATGATTTGGGATGTATTTTATGCAGATATGACTGGTCAGATGAGCAGATTGAAAGGTATATGCGCTATTATTTTGGAAGAGAATTAAATGATAGAGAAAGAAGATTTTATTATGCTTTTATTCCTATATCTGGTTTTTACTGGTTCTGCTGGGGATTATATAAAGGAAGTGTTGGAGATGACGACAGCTTTTTCTTTTTGCCATCATATAGAAATATTGTAAGATTTGTTGATAAAGCAATTGAGAGTTATGAAATGTAAGAAAAGAGGTACATATATGATAGCTGCAATGATACTTGCTGGGGGAACTGGTTCACGAGTTGGATTAGACAGACCCAAACAATTTGTGGAGATATTAGGAAAACCGGTAATTGCATATACAATAGAGATATATGAAAAGTGTGAAGAAATTGATACTATTCAGGTAGTTTGTCATAAAGAATGGAAAGAATATTTAAAAGAAATAGTTCGATTATATAATTTTACAAAAGTAAAATGGATTGTTGATGGTGGAGAAACATATCAACAGTCAGTAATGAATGGTATTGATAATTTAAAGAATTATATATCTGCTGATGATATGGTTATGATTCATTATGGAGCAGCACCATTTACAAGCCAGCAAATAATAAATGATGCAATAGAGGTATGCAGGAAGCACGGTAATTCTGTATCCTGTACACCGTGTTATCAGCTTATGGGGACGAAAGATGATGATAAGATAAGCACAAAATGGGTAGATAGAGATAAATATATACAGATTGCCTGCCCACAGAGCTTTAAATTTGATTATTTATTAAGTGTATATGAACGCGCCGATGAGAAAAATCTTATAGCTGATACAGAACCTCATACAACGAGCTTAATGTATGCCTTGGGTGATACAATATATCAATCATATAGTGATCAGACTAATATAAAGATAACAACTAAGGAAGATTTGTATATGTTTGAGGGGTATGTATTAATGAAGAATAAACATAATAATGAAAGGTAATATTTCAATTTATATGTGTTATAAAGAGAACAGTGTTTTTTTAAAAGAAGAGAATAGGGATGGATATATAGTATCAGCGTTGATGAAAAAAGTATGGGCAGTTGAGCTTGATTTATTGTCAGAATTAGACAGGGTGTGCAAAAAGTATAATATTAAATATTATGCTGCCTTTGGTACGTTGTTGGGAGCTGTAAGAAATAAGGGGTTTATACCATGGGACGATGATATAGATGTATGTATGCTCAGAGATGATTATGCTAAATTTAAAGAAGTAGCAAAAAATGAGTTTGGGGGTAAATATTATTATCAGGATTGGTATAATTCTTGTGGCAGAACATGGATTTTTTCTAAATTAAGGAATAGCGAAACAACAGCTATTGAGTATCCAGAAAAACCTAAAGAATTTAATCAGGGAATTTTTATAGATATATTTCCTATTGATGAGTTTAATGATGGGGTGAATAGTAATTTAGAATTTAAGGTTATTCAGAGAGAACTGTTTAACTGTATTAATAATCCGGTTAATGTTATGAAGGGGATAATTGCAGGTGAGAAATATTATCTTGGAATGGATAATACAGTAACATTATGCAATGATTATATACAGGCACAGAAGCTTTTTGAGCAGTTGACTTTGGAGAATTATGGACAATCGGATATTGTTGGATATTATTATGATGAGATAAGAGGTAATGATAGAAAATATCCAAAAAATTGTTTTGAAGATACAATATATATGCAATTTGAAAATATTCAGATACCGGTGCCAATAGGATATGACTATATATTGAAAAAATACTATGGAGATTATATGATTCCGATTCATGAAAAAAATAATCATGAAGATAGAATAATATTAAATCCGTATAAGTCTTATATAGAAGTATTAGATGAGCTAAAGAATGATATATAAATTAATTAGAGTTACAAGTATATACAAGCAGGTTGTTGATTGATGATAATAATTCAAGGAGGAAGGTATGTCAGATATAAAATTGTATGATGCAATTGTGGTGGTAACACCAAAGGATTTTAAAAGAGTTGAAAGTAATAACAAAAGAATAGTTGAATATCTTCCTGTAAGAAAGGTTTTATTTGTTGGAAGCAAAGAATTAGGTGAATTGGTAGAACAATCATCGTTTGGAGACAAAGCAGGATTTGTAGATGAAAATGATATTATACCTTTTGATGATGTATATAATTGTCTTAAAGATGTAATGGCGGACATATTATTGGGAAGAGAGCTTCCAAGAGGACTTGTTGGATGGTATTATCAACAATTTTTGAAATTACAGTATGCTAGAATGTGTAAAGATGAATATTATATGTCATGGGATGGGGACACAGTACCTTGTAAGAATTTTTCAATGTTTAGTGATGATGGAAGACCATATTTTGATTTAAAACACGAATTCCATCAGGAGTATTTTATAACTATGAATAAGCTTCTCCCTAATCTCGATAAAACTATTGACAAATCGTTTATATCAGAACATATGATATTCAATTGTAAGTATCTGGTTAAAATGCTGGAAGATATAGAAAGTAATGAAAATATTGAAGGTGTGACATTTTGGGAGAAGATATTACATTCAATAAGATTAGAACATATACAGGAAAATAGTTTTAGTGAATTTGAAACATTTGGTACATATATGACTATTAATTATCCAGATGTGTATAATTACCGTGATTGGCATTCATTTCGTTACGGGGGATATTTTTTCCACCCAGAGGCAATGACACAAAGAGATTATAGCTGGCTTGCAAAGGATTTTTTTGCTATATCATTTGAAAAATCACATTCAGTAAGAGAGGATCACGAAAATCTTTTTAATAATCCTGTTTATCAAAGTAAACTTACGGCCAGACAAATGGTAGAAATCGCACAGGAAGAGGCTGAAGAAGGCTATGAGGAGGTATGGGATTAATGAATGTGGCTACTGCGTTAAATAGAAAATATCTATTATATACAGGTGTAATGCTGACATCGTTATGTGAAAATAATCCATGTCATATAGATATATATATTCTTCATAGTGAATTAACTGATACAGATATACAAAGATTAACAGAATGTGTTGATAAATATGATATAAGTATTCATCCATTATATATAGAGAAAGATAAATTTGAAGGTAAAATGTATACGGATAAGATGTGGAGTATAGAGGCTTATTATAGATTAATGCTTTTAGATATATTGCCTTCTAACGTGAAGAGGATGTTTTATTTTGATGTGGATATTATTGTAAATAAATCACTTGAAGATTTTTATAATATTAATTTTGAAGGAAATGATTTGGCAGCTTGTGAAGATGATTGTGGTAATTGTGTTCCAGAGCATTATGGCCCTATGCATAAAAAAATATTTGGTTCGGAAAAACTGCGTAATCATAGATATTTTAATTCGGGTGTATTATTACTCAATATTGAACAAATGAGACATAAGTATAATTATAAGTATTATATGAAAATAGCAAAAGATGTATGGAATTATAAAATGGAGGCTCCAGATCAGGATATATTAAATTATGTTCATTATGATAGTGTGAAATATGTACCATTTGAAATATATAATCTCTTTGCAAGAATAGCATACTATTGTGATATAAAGTATGAAACATTGAGAGATAAAATATCTATTATACATTATGCGTGGTACAAACCTTGGGATGGAAAGGTGACACATTATAATTTGGAAAAATTATGGTGGGATTATGCAAAACTGACTCCTTTTTATTTAGAATTGGCAACGAAATTTGTAGATGAAACAATATCAGATAATGATGCAGAGAAGCAGATAAGAGAACTTAATGAAAAAGTTAAAAATTAGTAATTATACTTTAGGAGTAAAATAATATGAAGGATAGAGTTATATTGATGACTGGAGTGTATGATACGCTTGATATATTTACTTACGAATTGAAAAAGGAATTTGAAAAAATTGGACTTGAAGTTATGATATTTGATACACAAGATATGGAAGGTTCTATGATTAAGTTGGGAAAATTTATACAACAGCCGGTAAAGGCAGTTGTTACATTTAATAATCTTGGATTTAATATGGAAATTATTAAAGGACAAAATATATGGGAGCAGTTACAAATTCCCTGCATTAATATTCTGATGGACCATCCTTTTATACATAAAAAAGCATTAGATGAAGCACCCTCAAATGCTGTTGTAATATGTCCAGATAGAAATCATATGAAATTTGTTCAAAGATTTTATCCACAAATTCAAATAGTTGGATTTTTGCCACATGGAGGTAAAACAAAAAATATTCAAGCAAAACCGATAGTTGAAAGAAATATTGATATATTGTATGCTGGTGGAATTTCATATAAATTTATTGAACAGAGTAAACCTGACTTTAAAGAATTCACATTTGATGCGGAAAATATTGCTGATGAGGCATATGAGGAGCTTATAAAGCACCCATATAGGACAACAGAAGAAGTTATAGAAGAAAAGTTAATTGAAAGTGGAATTAATCTATCAGATAATGAATTATTAGATGTTATCGAGAAGCTGCATTATGTTGATATGCTGGCAGTTTCGTATTATAGGGAAAAAACAATTAAAACACTTGTGGAAGCTGGATTGAAAGTAACTTTGTATGGGACTGGATGGGAAGTATGTGAATGGATAAATAATAAAAATCTGGATTATAGAGGAAGAGTATCAGCAGATGAGATCGTTGATTTGATGTATGATAGTAAAATTGTACTTAATACTATGACTTGGTTTAAAGATGGAACTCACGACCGAGTATTTAATGGAATGCTTGCTAAAGCAGTAGCAGTTACTGATTCATCTATTTATATGGAAGAGAATTTTACTGCAGATGAGTTGGTTATGTTTGAATTAGAAGACATAGATAAGCTTCCACAAATTATAAGTGGTTTATTATCGGATACAGATAAAATGCAACAATTAGCAGATGCAGGATATGATAAGGCAGTACAGTATCATAGCTGGGAAAAAAGAGCTGATGAATTATATTATGACTTGATATCACAATTATAGGAAAGTTTTATATAGAGAAGATTATTTCAATAATAGCTTAAGTAGGGATTAATATAAATATTAGAGCGCAAAATTAAGGATTAGAAATATGGAGAAAAGAAAAGTTAGTGTAATATTACCCACATATAATAGAGCATATATTATAAAGAATTCTATAAGGAGTATATTAGATCAAACATATAAAGATTATGAATTAATTATTGTAGATGATGGTTCTACAGATGAAACTGAGAATGTCATAAATGAAATTAATGATGATAGGATTATTTATCATAAATTTGTTGCTAATTCAGGGGTATGTGCGGCAAGAAATTATGGAATAGAAGTATCAAAAGGAGAATATATAGCTTTTCAGGATTCTGATGATATATGGATTGCGGATAAACTGGAAAGGCAGATGAAATTGTTTGAATTTGATGAGCAATTAGATTTTGTTTACAGTAAGCTGAGATATAAGATTGATGATACACATAGTATGATTTTGCCAGATGAGAGAATATCGTATGACAATAAAATAGGAAATATATATAACCAACTATTGTGGGATAATTTAATACCATTTTCAAGTTTAGTGGTAAAGAAAAATCGTCTTAATGCCGTAGGAAAGATGGATAATAGCTTTTCGGCATTAGAGGATTATGATTTTGTATTACGCATAGCAAAAAATTATAAAGCTGGCTTTGTCGATGAAGTATTAGTTGAGGCAGCTATTTCTAGTGATGGAATTTCATCGAATTCATATAACTATTTAATATCAAGCTGTAAATTACTTGGTAAATATAAAAATGATTATATAAAAACCGAAACGTTCAATCATCGTGTAGAAATAATACTTTAGGATGCCCAGAAAGTTGGTATATATGAACAGATTTTAAAAATGTTGGAATTAGTATTAGTATAAAGATATTATAATAATATGCTTTTAGATATGTTGCTTTAAGTAGAGATTAAAGTATACATAATATTGGAGAGGAGGGCATAGATAATGGGAATATATTTGAATCCCCCAAGTGATGAATTTTACAATGCAGTTAAAAAATCTAAAATATATGTTGATAAAACTGCATTGTTATAATTGGCTTATTGGGTTTTACATATAATTGAAAAGTATATACTTAGTAAATTATTGCAAAATAAATTTAGGTGCTTTATACTCTAATTAAGATAATAAAGATGGGATTGATAGGAATTCTAATGGTTGTAGTGGGGCAATACATAATATATATAATAGAATTATAAGCCATTCGGTCCGTTAGGATTTGGGTGGCTTGTTGCTTTTAGCGGATTAAAAGTATTTTAAGCTAAAATAGGAGGTGGGGTGAAAGCATATTTAAGAAAATGTAAAGTACAATGTTAAGATAAGAGGAGATTAATATGTCAGATGTAGAGATAAAAGAAAAGGAAATAGAAAAAGAAGAACTTAAAATAAAAAATAAAAAATAAGAAATGGAAGTTGATTATTATAATTGCTACAGCTATAGTGGGTGCTTTAGGAGGAAGCACATATGAGAAAAAGAAAATTTATAAAAATATTAATTCGAGTGTTATAGGAGATGGTAATGTAGTAAGTTTTAATAATGTAGATGAATTTATAAAAGATTATCAAAATACGATAGAAGATAATGGAAAATTGAATGATCAAAATACAGAGTATTATAAAAATTATGTTGAAATTAAAGAGCAAAATGAATTATTAAAAAATCAATTAAATGATAGAAGTTCTGTTGTTTATAGGAATCTTGGATTATATGTTGATAGTAGTAATATTTCAATCGTATCGGATAAATCACAAGCAGTTATTGATGGCAAGGAATATTATGCAAAAAGTGTAATTGAAGGAATAGTTGGAAACAATAAAACTATTACGACAGACGATAATTATATGTATATTGGGAAAAAAGTATCAGACAGAACAAGCTTGTTTTCAGATAAAATATGGGTTGTAGATAAGAAGAATTGTGATGTAAATGTTTCAAAGAAGGACTCCAGAGGAAATAATAGATCAAATGCTTTGCAATTGACCTATAATAATTCATATATAATATATAATACTGATAAAAAATATAATTATATAAGCTTTATAATATCAATTGCAGATGGAAGTAGTAATACTAATAATGTGACGGTTTCTTTAAAGGATGAAAATGAAAATGTAATATATTCAACTGAAATATCAAAATTAGATGAACCAATTAAAGTAACAGATGTAGCTATTAACAGTTGTTCAACTTTAAAGGTAGAGGCAACGACCGCAAATTATAATTTATGTTATTGCTTGATTAGTGAAGCATATGTGTATAATTAATTACAAAATATTTGATACAAAGTTGAAAATTGTATTGTAAATAGTGAACTTATGATTCGCATTTAGTGGAAATATATTTGATTATATTAATATTTATCTTTGAATTTGTAAGAAGTAATTCCAATAAAGCAAATTGGTGTACTTCCAATTGATAAGATTACATATGGTAGAGCTAATGCACGAGGAATTGGATGCTTGTATCTGGTAAATGATGCTAAACTACGATATATGAGGTGAGAGCTGGTACGTATGATTATGTAATGGTTGGAAAATTTGAATTAAAAGAAGATAGTGTTGTTGTTGATTTAAAGAAAATTAATTAAATTTGAATAATACGCAGTTGAAAAACCTCTTATACGGACGAGCGATATCGCTCGTCCGCTCATATGATATCAGCTATCCGCTATTATGGCTGCCCACTTTTTAAGATTGTGCTGTGTTTCCAGCTCTTTAGCATTCAATAATTATAACCCCCCAAAAAAATTGTACTGGTTGTACGAATTGTACAATTTGTTAAAATCGTACAACTGGATTATTATGGTTATATCAAATTTTTCGGGGCGTTTGTAGGTACATAGGTTGGAGCGTTTACGTTTCACACACTCATTATTGCTAAATTAACAATAGATATTTATTTTACCATGGTCATAAGCTTCTCATTAATAGAAATCAGAGATGATACTTTGCTTTTAAGTTCTCCATTTTCTTTAATAAGGTCGTCAACAATTGTTTCCAGAGTGTTATCGGACATAAGATTTTGTTGAAGCTGTTCAAGAAGCGAGTAATAGAAAGGTGTTTTTAAAGCGTAATCCCACCATAATTGTTCAATATCATAATGGCAGTTAGTATTATTCCAAGGTTTGTCACCTGCAAAATGAATAATTTTGACAGAATTTTTAACATCATTATATGAATATTTTTGGTTATGGGCGATTCTTGCAAAAAGATTAAATTCTTTGTAGTCAATATATCCAGCTTTATATCCATGTACATAGTTAAGAATATCCTGGTCAGGAGCTTCCATTTCATAGTTCCATTTTTTATGGCTTCCATATAAGTATTGAAATTATTTGTTTTTCGGATCTGAGCAACATTAAAAAGCATAACACCTGCGTTAAAATAGCGAAAACCTTGGGCGAGCATATCGTGGAACATTTCAATTTGCTTTGAACCGAAAGTATCTAATGTACGTTTTCCATTACTGTCATCGGCGGCAATGACATCATCACCAGCAAAATCAATGTGGTAAAATTCTTCAATGGAGCCATTTATTATTAAATCAACATCAAGATACATTAGACGATCTACGCTTTCAGGGAGTATATCCATTAACATAAGTCTATAATAAGTTTCAATGCTCCATTGTGTATTTCTTGGAAGCCTGTCATCAAAATCAGATTTGTTTATTTCAACTGAAATTATTGTAATATCATATTTTGATAAAGAATTTTTAATAATGTCAATATCCTGCGTTGTAAGTTCACTGTGCAGAAGATAGGCATCAATATGTTCATTGTTATTTTCACATAATGAACATAGCATAACGACTGTATATTCAAGATACTTTCTGTTTAGTGCAGTTGCAATATTCATAATTTAATCTCCTTACTAGAATTTTTATTAATCTGGACGATTGAGGAACACACAAAGTCATATAAACATAAAAAAATTGTTTATAATTGAAAGAAATAACTCCTTAACGAATATGGTGTAATAAAATTATATAAAAACCAACATATACCGAAGAAAAAAGTTATTTATACTATTATGATACCATATAAATTGCTTTCATTGACAGATAATTTTCATATTTGAAAAATGAGAACGAAAACCTAAGTTTCGTTCTTTAATATAAATAATAGTGATATTGATTAATATATTCTTAAATCAGTTAGGTGAGAGATATTTAGTTATTCCACTCAAGGATGAATTAGAATTAAGAGGAATGTAGTTGCTATATAATGAGAATAGTTTATAATTAAATTATTACACTATTGATTATTAGAAAGGATTACCTATGCGTTTCGTACTATTTTACTCCACTGTAGAATCCTTCAACTATTTTACGGATAGAATTGTAGAAGAATTAATAAAAAGAAATCACGAGTGCTTTATATTAGATTTAACTAACAGCACGCAGGATGAGAGTCATTCCTTTAAGGCATTTACGGAGTTCCTTTCGGTAAGAGCAGATGCGGCTATAGGATTTGATGGAATAGGCTTAAAAGACGATATGTTTATAGAGCTGTGGGATTCTATGGATACGGTAGCACTTAATATTTTGATGGATCACCCATTGAGATTTCATCCGACTATGCAGAAGCATCCAAGAAATTATGTGCAGTTCTGCTGTGATGATAATCACGTTGATTATGTTAAGAAATATTTTGGTGGTACTGTAGGCAGAGTAGAATTTATGCCACACGCGGGTACTTATAATGGAAAGTTAAATCTTGAAGGTTATGATAAACGTCCATATGATGTGTTATTTTCTGGGACATATTACAGACCACAGGGCTATCTGGAACAGATTGATAATACATTTAAAGATAATGAACTGCTTAGGATATTTTATCACAATCTTGCTGGGTATATGATTGACAATAATAGTATAACAACGGAGCAGGCGGTGCTTGATGTTATTGATATGATGGAGCTTTCATTAGCACAGGAGCAGGTTAAGCAGTTGTTTAGATTTTCTGAACCTATAGACTGGATGGCGAGAATGTATTACAGGGAGAAGATTATTTCAATAATAGCCGAAGAAGGAATTGATATATGGCTCTTAGGAAGAGGCTGGGAAAATCACCCTTCTGCTAATTTAAGCAATGTGCATATTATTAATGACCGTGTTCCATTTGCGAGGACACTTCCAGTTATGTCAGAGGCAAAGATTAATCTTAATGTTATGCCGTGGTTTAAGGCGGGTACTCACGATAGAATATTTAATATCCTGCTGTCAGGTTCTTTACCATTGACGGATTCAAGTGAGTGGCTTAAAGAGCATTTTCAGGATAAGAAAGATATTGTTTATTATAAACTTGATGCGTGTGAAGAAATACCTCAGTTAATAAAGCATTATCTGGATAATTCTGATGAAGCGAAAGCGATAATTCAGAATGGCTTCGATATTGTGGCAGACAATTATGTGTGGGGTAATATTGTGGAACAGCTGATAAGAAATGTGTGAACTATATTCTGTGTTGGAGAGGAGGGCATAGATAATGGGAATATATTTGAATCCCCCAAGTGATGAATTTTACAATGCAGTTAAAAAGTCTAAAATATATGTTGATAAAACAGGATTGTTAAAATTCACTAATTCTGTTTTATGTGGTGAGCATAAGAATATATGTGTAAGTCGTCCTCGCCGTTTTGGAAAGTCTATGGCTGCCAATATGCTTGCGGCATATTATAGCAGAGGCTGTGAATCAAAGGAGCTGTTTGATGAACTTAAAATAGCAGAAGAACAGGATTACAGAGAACATCTTAATAAATACAATGTAATTCACATTAATATGATTGATTTCCTTAGCAGGGCAGCCTCGGTGGATGATCTGATAGATTATCTGCAAAGAAGATTATTGTGGGATATTAAGAAGGAATATTTAGATGTAGACTGCTTTGACTGGAATGATCTTGTTGATGTTTTAGAAACTGTATATAGTGAAAAGAAACTGCCATTTGTTATAATCATAGATGAATGGGATTGTATATTCAGAAAATATCCGGATAATGTCGAGGAACAGAAGAAATATCTGGACTTTTTAAGATTTTTTATAAAAGGTAAATCGTATGTTGCATTAGCATATATGACAGGTATTCTTCCTATTAAGAAATATGGGGAACATTCTGCTTTGAATATGTTTGATGAGTATTCAATGACTAATCAGAGGGAACTTGCAGAGTTTACTGGATTTACTGAAGAAGAGGTTAAAGAATTATGTGTCCAGTATGATATGCCATATGAAAAAATGAAACAATGGTATGATGGATACGAACTTAAAGGTGTGCAGATATATAACCCAAGGTCGGTTGTTATGTCGCTTCTTGGGCGTGATTTCGACAGTTATTGGACTAAGACAGAGACTTATGAAGCACTGAAGAAGTATATACAGCTTGATATGTATAATCTTAAGTCGCTTGTAACAAGGCTTATAGCAGGAGAGAGTGTTCCGGTTAATCCTGATAAATTTCAAAATGATATGACCACGCTGGAGAGTTCTGATGATGTGTTAACATTACTTGTACATCTTGGATATCTGACTTATGACTTTGATAATAAGAAGGTGGCAATACCTAATCAGGAGGTGCAGAAGGAATTCATCAATTGTATTGAAGATGGAGGCTGGGAGCCTGTTATGGATGCGATTAGAAGCTCGGATGAGTTACTATCTGCTACGTTACAGGGTGATGAGGAGAAGGTTTCATCAATGATAGAACAGGCGCATCAGGAAAATACATCAATTTTAAAATATAATGATGAAAATGCACTTGCCTGTGTTATATCACTTGCATATTATTCAGCTAAAAAGGATTATTCAATCTATCGTGAACTTGCAGGTGGCAAGGGATATGCGGATATGGTTTTTGTCCCAAGGAATAATGTTAATAAACCGGCAATAGTAGTAGAACTGAAATGGAATAAATCCGTCAGTGCGGCTATAGAGCAGATTAAGAAAAAACAGTATGTACAGAGCCTAAAGGGGTATTCGGGAGATGTTGTGCTTGTTGGAATTAATTATGCTGTTGGTAAAGAGGATAATGGAGAGTTTAAGAAGCATAAGTGTGGAATTGAGAGGATAAGTATATAGATATAAGTTAATATAGAAGGTTATAAAAATATAATATTGAAATGATAGGTTCCCTTCTGAGTGTGCAGAATTATTGCGTGCATACTTAGAAGGGAATTTTGCACTTTAGTTGATATTATTTGAGGAAAAATTTATTAAATTTGATTTTGTTTATCGGAAATAACATTGAATAATATGAATATATTTGCTGTAAAAAATAGAGTATCAATAATAACATATTACATAATCTTTGACATCTATATATTTTATAGTATGTATAAATTAAAATAAGTAAAAAATATGTGCTTAGTGATTTAGTTATTTTATTGCTAAAATATATTCTTATTTCCAATTGTACATAGGAAATAAGTATCTGGTACATATTTTAATAATGGAGATATTAATATAAAATAAGAATAGTAATATAAAGGGTGCTCTTGTTTAATATAATTTTAGTTAATTGTGCGGTGTAATTTTTAAAAATCTTTATATGTTAATAATTTGTGTTAAATCAATATTAGTATTATATATTAATATATAAGAAAAATTTGTATTATAAATAATAAATTTTATGCTTTATAAAATTTATAAGGTTTAGATGCTTATTATAATTATTGTTATATAAGAAAAATGAATATATAATATATATAGGATAATGTCGTTTTAAAATTACATAATAGGAACATTCAATATTTATTAAAATATTATAAAACATAGTAAAATACTTATTGAATTATTAAGTGTGTATAGGGGGAAAGCTTATGATAAAACAAACAATAAAATTACTGGGAATAGATATAAGTGCCATTATTCCACCTGAATATATAGGGCAGAAGATAATTGAAATTGGAACAGGAATAGTTTGGGAAAAATTAAAAAATAGGCTTGAAGGTGAGAATAATGCAGTAGGAGCAGGCTTATATGATGCTATAGAGCATAGTGTGGAGGCGTATGCCTATACACATAATAAAGATGACATAGCAATATGCTGTGAAAAGTTATATTTTGAATGGATGCAGAATAACAGTCTTAAAGATGATTCAATCAAAAAAGCCTTATCTAAGCTTAGTGCGGAACCAATAGGAGAAGTTCAGGTCGAAACATGGAAAAGTTTTCTGGATAGGGAAATTATAAAAAATGATGAACTTAGAAATTGGATAGATCATAAAAGTATAGAGAATATTAATCCAAAGTTGGATTATATTATTCAAAAATTAGATAGAATGCCTGAAACATTGAAAAAATGTGAAATAGTAGAGAATAGATATGATATATTTAATGATAGTTCGTATAAGATTTACATTAAAAATATGTATGATGCATATAGAGAATCTGTAATGGGTGAAAGCTTTGGATTGAATAAAATATATACAGATCTACATTCCATTATATGCGATAACATAGAACATACAGAAAAAAAGGTTAAGAATGTTGCAGAATATATATGTAAATGGCTGAAAGATAAGCGATGCAGTAATAGTATGAGTATGTTGCTTGTGTATGGAGAGCCTGGCAGTGGTAAGTCTTCAGTGTTAAAGAAAGTAGTCGATGAATTAACAAATAGTGATGAGGATAAAAAAACAATAGTTCTTGCACTTAATTTATTTGAAGTAACATTTGTTGATGCAAAGACAGCATTAGATGTTGTAAAACAATATATTAAGAATGAATATCCTTGGTTTTATGAAGCTGATAACAGATTATGTAGGATTCTTATATTAGATGGATTGGATGAAATAAAATATAAAGTTTATGAAAAGTCGCAGGAGTTGTTAAGAGAACTTGAAGGAGAAAAATGGAAATTTGATTGTAAGGTTGTAGTGAGTGGAAGAACACAGGCAGTCAGAAAAGCAAAAGAAAAGATAGATAATTACATAGATGTAGAAATATTACCGCTTTATATAGATGAGGATAAAAGGGAGAAATATATAAGTAAAGTTGTTGATGAAAAAAATTTATTAGAAATAGACCTGCGATTAGATTATTGGGACAAGCTTCAGAAAGAATTTAATATTGCCCAGAATATTCCTTTACAGAACAGCAGATTTGATGAGCTAAGCAGACAGCCATTGTTATTATTTCTTATTATGTGGACCGCCAAGTATTCAAATATTGATTTGATGGAATTAAAGAATACAGCAGAATTGTATGATAAAATATTTGAATGTATATATACAAGGGAATATAGTAGAAAAAAAGCTGGTGGTTTAAAATACAAAGCTGAATATTTAGAGTATCAGATAATGCTTGAACATCTTGGTGGATGTGCATATAGGAATAATAGTAGAAGTGTATCGGCAAAGACAATATATGAATATTGTACAGTTATGGATGATAAAAAATTATGTGAAAACTGGATTAAATTACATCAAGATGATAATCCATCAAAGCTTGTACTGCTTTTTTTCTTAAGAGAGAACTATAAAAATAGTGATGATAGTAAAAGTACAATAGATGAGCAGAATACAGAGATAGAGTTTATGCATAAGACATTCTATGAATATCTTGCAGCTATTGAGATAATACGCTTAATGTATGAATATACTAAATCGGATGATTATGATAAAAAATTAAAACAAGTGTTTTATATGTTTAGCCAGAATAGAGTGGATGATGTAATAGTTGGTTTTATAAAGGAAATAATTCAGAATGAGAACCTGATGTTTGGAGATGAGGTAATAACATTAGCAAAATATGATAGCATATTAAGTGAAATAGTATGTGGAGCATATAATGTTAATTATCCAGTAATGATAGGAACAGGTGATTTATCACAATATATATATGTCAAGAATTATCAAAATTTAAAGAATATTGTGCTTACGTATGAAAAAAGTATATCAGAGCTAATAAAAGGAACAGCTGATTTTATAAATATAAGTGAAAATAATATATATAAGCTGCAACTTGAAAATATGGAATGGGATGATGTTAATATTGCATTATGGGTGTTGGATTATTGTAATATGGGTGGAAGTCGTATGGAAAATGCAATATTGAGTGGTGCCTCATTTAAATATAGTGACATACAAGATGCCGTATTAATGATGGTAACGGCTGATAGAACAGACTTTAGTAATGCAACATTAGATAGAACAGATTTTACTAATGCATATCTTGCAGTAGCCAATTTTTCAGATGTTGAAATGGAAGAAACTGTATTTGATATAACGAATATTGAAGGCGGATATTTTAATGATTCAATACTTACTGATGTGAGTTTTGCAGGTGCGGATTTGACAGCTGTTAATTTTGACTATGCAACTTTAACGGAAGTTGACTTCAGAAGTGCTGATCTTACACGGGCTTATATGACTGGTGTTACAATAAATGATTGCAAGTGGGAAGCCTGTATAATGGAAGATGCCATATTAGCAGATGTAGATATAAGTTCTTTTAATCTTGAAGATGAAGCAATAGTTAAAATGCTTGCACAAGCAGATTTGTCAGAGGCAATATGGGATAATGTTACGGAGGAACAGGAGAGAAGATTGTTTGAGGAGAAAAAACAGTATGACAGTAAAATGTTAGAATTTGATAGAAAACAATAAATTATTGATAAGAGTATGGGAGTATAGTTATGGAGAAGTTTGAATCATTTTTGGATTTTATAATGGGTATTTATAATAGTATAAAAGATACGGAATGGGAAGGTTATTCTCAGTACATACTTATATTTATGTTTATAATGATGGTTATGGGATACATATTAAAACCATTAATAAAAATAATAGGTGAATTATGTGCATTTATAAATAATATAAAAATAAGAAAAAAACTAATTTATCAGAAACTGAGTTTTATGAATTCATCAGATGTATATTATGCTATAAAAAATTATATTCCGACAAGGTTTTCTCAAGAAAATTTATCAGATTATGATGAAACGGATATTGAAAGTAAATCAGATGGACTTAATCGTTTATTAGAACAGTTTTTAAAGCACGAATATAAAGAAAAAACAGGAAATAAATATTATTTGTGTTTGGGCGATTGTGGAATGGGTAAAACCACTTTTTTAATTAATTTGTATTATCAAACATTAAAATTAAGAGAATATAAATGTCAATTTATTTCTTTACAAAAAGATGATTGTATTGAAGCAATAAATAAAATAGACGATAAATCTAATACTATATTATTATTAGATGGACTAGATGAAAATAAAAAAGCAATAACAGATTATGAATCTTTTGGGAGTTCATTAGAAAAAGTAACTTGTAATTTTTATAGAGTTATTATTACAGCAAGAACTAATTTTTTTGAGAATGAAAGTAAAGAGAGAATATCTAATGATAAAAGCAATATATCAACATTAGATAAGTTATTAACATCTAAAAAGTATTATATTACTCCATTTACAAACGATGACATAATAAAACACTTACAAAAGAAATATCATTACAATGTAAAAAAAATAAATAAAGCATTAAATATCATAAACAAAAATAAAAATTTGTCTAAAACACCATTGTTATTAAAATATATAGATGATTTGCTGGATGATGATTATCAATTTAAATATGATTATCAGTTTTATGAGTATTTATTTGATAAATGGATAAAACGTGAAAGTCTGAATGAAAAAATGGAATTGGATATGCATAAGGAATGTTTGCTTATGGCTAAAAGAATATATTATGAATGGCTAAAAAATGGAGCGGTAGAAATATATTATAAAGATATAAAAAATAATGAAGAATTTACAGAATTAGAAAATATTCAATTAAAAGGACATGCTTTAATTAATAGAACTAGTGATGGAATGTACAAATTTTCTCATATATCATATTGGGAGTTTTTGTTAGCCAAATTAGCATTATCAGACATATGGTTTTCAGATTTAGTGATGATAAAAAACTTTGATGGTGCAACTCATTTTTTAGAAGAAATGAAAGATTCACTAAATAATAATTATGATCAAAATATTAATTTGGGTATTTGTAGTGCTAATTATTATTTAAAATATAAGAAACCAGAAGATGCTGAAAAATTATATAAGAATTTGATGGGAATAAAACAAAATAATGAAAATATTAGTATGTATATTTGGATAAAACTAGCGGAGTGTTATTGGCATTTATTAAAATATGAATCGGCAAAAAATGAATTAGATAAAATATATAATATATTAGATAAAAAAAGGATAACTAAATTTAATAAAAATATATATGCTAAATTTGCGAGTATATTTGCAGTTTATTGTAATGAATATAAATATTCAATGGGACAAAGTATGACATTAAAAATAATATTTTTTTATGAAGATAATAATATATACAATTATGAATTATTAAATTGTTATGATGCCTATAGCAATTGCTGTGTGAATTATAGATTATATGAAGAAATGCAAAAAAAGGTTGATAATATCATAGATAAATATTTTGAAGAAGATCAATATGCAGAATATTTGCAATTACGTTCACGACAAAGAAAATTGGATTATGGCTCAGAGAGTTTGTTAAAAATACTAAAAAAACAAATTAAATATAATAGTAGATTTATGGATGTGTACGATAATATTATATTTAATTCAGAGATGATAATATCAGCATTTTCTTTATATCCAAGAAGTGTTCGTGGAGAAATATCATATGAATTTTTCGAAAGATATCGTAATGAAATTTGGGTAAGTACATATAATATGAATACTGTTTATAAATGGGTATATGAAGATGACATAGTAGATAAGGGGTATAATTCATATAAAATGATTAACAAATTAACAAATGTTTATTCAGCATATGAAATGGAATTAACAGATTTAGAAATTGATTCAGTAATAGAGTATTCTAAAAAGAATAATATGCAAAATGAAATGAAAGCAGTATATGCTGAAATGTTTAGAATGAGTGCGGAAAACGCAATAGTGATGACAACAGAAATTGAGGAAAATATATTAAAAGCATTGATATTAATGAAAGGAAATGATTATAAAATAGCAGAATTAAATTTAAGGTTATATTATATATATAAAGGAAAAAATGAGATTTTAGCCGCCAAAAAGAAACTGAGGGAATTATATAATATGGCTGTTAATAAAAAAGAATTAAATAGGACTATGCTTTACTGTGATATTTTTTTATTAGCGGTATATGATTGTGATTTTGATACAAAATATATAATTAATAAATTAATAGAAACGACTCCTAAAGTATATGGTAGTAATAAGAAGGCTAATGATATATATATGTTATTAAATGCTGTAATGGATGATGATAAATTATTGAATGTATATTAAATTATTAAAAATAGAAATTAGTAAAGAAAATATATCTGATTTAAAGCGTTATTGTGATAAAAATAATACAAAAAAAGACTTTTATTATTATATACAACATATATTGAATGAAAAGATAAATATTTCATCGGAAGAATGCGAAGTTGTTAAAACTTTTTTAGAAGGATGTAAAAAGACAAATAATGAGGAGCTTATTAGTGAGGTAATTAATTTGTAAAAAATGTACTATGCAATATAAATTATATATGATATTTAATATTATATATGTGTGTAAGTAAAATTACTTAGCAAATATATTGGAATATTTTGATAATATACTTATTAAACTTGATAGTTAGTGTATTAAGCCCTGCATTATATGTAGGGCTTAAATCAAAATTAATAATTAGAATAAAATAGATTGAAGTTATTAATATAATAATATGTTTTATAATGCAGCGTATTATTTAAGCCCAAACGCAATCTCCAGCATCTGAGTAAGCCTGATATCATATGTATGGTACTTTTTAACTTTTTCAAAGCCATTATGTGCTATTTCCCTGCGTTCTTTATCGTGTGAAAGGTAGTATTCACATTTTCCCATTAAGTCATCAAGACTTGTATATGCTTCCAGATCTTCACCTATATTAAAATGTTCTGGCAGTTCTGCCTGATAGTTAGTTATAAGAAAACCTTCACAGCCAAGTACGTCAAATATGCGAAGAGACAGACCACTTCGTATTGATTTGGCTGTTAAGTTAAGGTTGATTTTACTTTGGTGGAATATAATAGGCATTTCTGTGTTTGTCTTAGCAAAACCACGATTATGAATTAGTGGCATTGAGTATGTATCACTGCCTGTATACAAGTCTACGTTGAAATGTTCAGATAAGGCTTTCAGGTAACGAAGCCGCTCCTGTTCAGCCACCTTTACACTTATAATGTGCTGTGCAATTACAGCTTTTGTATCAACCTTCATACTGTCAGGAAAGTTGATAAGCTCAGGTCTGACTTTGCAAAATGCTTCTATTAGTTCAGGGGTTACACATTCCTCGATGAAGTTATATCCATATACAAGTAGCTGCGCTTCAATAAGTCCGTCTACATAGCCACGCATTTTTTCAGGAAGAGTAATTTGGTTATATAGACATTTCTCTGAATATAAAGAGCCGATAAATGATATATCTGATGAAAATCTGGCTCTGTCAGCAGCACTTGCCATAGTTGCAGTAGCGTAATTGTCACGGACGTTGGTAGCAAGTGGAATATGAAATATTCCGTCAGGGTTGATGTGGTGGAAATCGTTGTACAACTGTCTGTCGAATAAGAATACCTTATTGCAGGGATTAGCTAATGAAGTTGAGAATAATTCAAGTACAGGGCTGTCCACGATAAGGCACAGATACGGAATACCCCATATATTACATACATCAGATACTGAAGGAAAAAAGTTAATTGAGAATATAAAAGAATAAGTGTCCTGCTTTAAAAGCTCGTTAAGCCCCTTAATGCAGTCTGATGGAAGAAGCTGTTTGTTGTATACTTCTCTTGTATCTTCTGTTATATTGAAACCTAGGTGTTTAAAGGAAGCGATAATGTCGGGTTCGCATATACTTCCATATCTATAAAAAAGTATGTTCATAATTCTCCTTTGCATATATACTATATAAGTAATTGAGAATTATATTTTATCATAAACAAAGACGTGTTGCCAGTAAGAAAGCGTAAAGCAGCTGGCGAAGTTATATACATAAATATAAGAATTCTTATAGGAAAGATAAGAAAGTGAGATGGATAATATGGAAAACAGCAGTTATCACAATGATATAATTAAAGGGTTTGATTTTAATAGAGAGGATTTTAAAAGTCCGGCTAAAAGAAATCTTATGATTGGGGCAGAAGAGGCAGATTATGTGATACTGGCTGATGAAAATGTAACAAGTGAGGAAGAGATAAGACAGATAATTACGGAAAATGATTTCCTGCTGGATTATGGTATGGCTATATTTGGAGAAAATGTGCAAGACGGAGAAATAGATTTTAATAACATAATTGATTATTTTAAAATGAATGTATATGGTGTGGTCATTAAGAAAAGCATACTCGTGTATACAGGCTGTTATAATGAAGAATTAACGGCTGGCATAGATTATGAGCTTGCGGTAAGAGTGGCATATTATGCAGAAAAGTATAATTACAATGGAATATATGGCGTGCTGTGTTCAAGCGAAGAGAACTTATTTTCACAGGAAGCAGGCTCATCAGACATACAGGAAGCAGATAATGCAGCGGGTTCATCAGACGTACAGGAAGCAGATAATGCAGCGGGTTCATCAGACGTACAGGAAGCGTATAATGTGACAGGCATATCAGATGAACAGACAGCTGCCCAATTCCTTACATATGCTTATGTTTTAAAGCTTTATATGAAAGAATTGACACACAAAGGACTGCTTGAAAATGCAATATATGCAATGAAGGCATATGCTGACAGTAAAGGGTGTGCAGATTTATACAACGGACAGTTATTGGAAATACTTAATAATGATGAGCTGTTTGCAAAGATTAAGATTAATACAGCACCATTTTATGTAATTATGGGCGATAATACGTGCCATGGAGTATTAAGAAGATTTGCAGGTGATATAACCAGGTCTCTTATCAAAAAAGGACAGGCTGTAATAACATCTGATGGAAGTTATGGAATGACTGTAAATCTATCTGATATTGAGGATAATTCATTAAAGGGTTTTATAGGTTTTCAGTCTATTGTGTTATTTAAAGACTATTTTAGAAAGATGAAATGTCCTAAGTACATTTTCTGGTTTGATAATCCAATGTATTTTGGAAATCTGTTTGAAGGAATAGATGATAAATATTATCTTTTGTGCCAGGATAGATATTATGCTGAATTTATAGAGGAGCATTTTGGCGCGGTCAATGCTTTGCAGCTTCCGCCGGCAGGAGAAGATGCTGGATGGGCGGCGAACAAAGACAGACCATTTGATATAGTGTTTATCGGGGCGTGCAATTATGTAGATGAGAGTGTTATTAAAGATGAGTTTCAAAAAGAATATTATGAATATATGAAAACACATCCTAATATAACATTTGAACAGGGACTTAAAGAGCTTCTTGTATACAAAGATTTTAATATTGATGAGCAAAAGTTTCTTTCACTGCTTGATTCTTTGCAGGATGTATGCCGCAATATAGTTAATTACTATAGGACGAAGGTGCTTGAGACACTTTTGGCAGCAGGTATTAAGATTGATGTATTTGGAGATACCTGGGACAGATATTCGGGACTTGGCAAAGATAATCTCATAAAGCATGATGCTGTAAATGTAGATGAGTCCCTTGAAATATGGGGCAGATCTAAGATAGGACTTAATGTGATGACCTGGCATAAGGCAGGAATGACGGAAAGAATAGCTAATATATGCCTGTCTGGTGCGGTATGCTTAAGTGAGAGAACAGAATATCTGGATAGAGAATTTAACAATTATGAGGATATTGTTACGTTTAATCTTGAACATCTTGAAAAGCTGCCAGATGTAGTAAGAGAATTACTTGCAAATGACAGCTTAAGAGAGAGTATAGCACAGAACGCATATATAAAAGCCTCTAAAGAACATATTTGGGATAATAGGGCAGAGAGTATCTTAAGAGGCTTATAAATTACAATTATGATATTAAATCAACCCAGCAATTTTGAATATATCATTTAACCTGACCTTATAATTGTGGAATTCTTTAACTTTATTGTAACCATTTAGCGCGATAGCCTTACGTTCATCTTCGTGCTTTATGTAGTAATCACATTTTCTGATAAGGTCATCAATTGATTCGTAATATACAAAGTCCTTATCAGGTGTGAAGTATTCAAGGAAATCTGCCTGATAATTAGTGAGCAGAAATCCACCGGCACCCATAATATCCATACAGCGGAGCGGAATACCTGATTTAATGCTTCTCAGAGTGATATTCAGGTTGATTTTGCTGCATTTGAATACATAAGGCATATTGTCGTAGAAATCAATAGGTCCTTTGTTAATCACATCAGGAAGCTCTGGAGTTGGGTTGTGTGTATAAAGTTTGGTTGTAAAATGGTCAGATACAGCCTTTAATATCTCAAAGCGTTCATTCTGTGTGACCTTTCTTGCAAGAAAATAATTCGCATATACATAAGAAGGAGTTTCAATGCCATCTTTATTAGGTGTGTAAGGTGTTATTTCCTGTATGGCTTTAATTATGTCAGGAGAAAGTACATCTTCAAGGAAATTAGCACCATATATATGCTGTTGTGCATTTATTACAGCATCGAGGTAGCCCTTAACATATGGAGATATATTCTCTAGTCTTTCATAGAAATTGCCTTTTTCGTTGTACATAGAGCCGACAAATGATACATCACTGTCAAATACCTGATGAACCCTGGTGTTCATTGGCATACGGTCAAGACGTGCAGTGTTGACAGCAAGAGGCATATAATATACTGTATTTATTCCCCCATTCTTAAGCTGTAGATATTGTTCACTGTCGAATAAGAATATGTAATTGCAGGGGTTGGTTATAGTGTATGAATACAGTGTAAGAAGCGGGCTGTCGTATATCCATGATATGTATGGAATGTTGTGGCGGTTGCAGTTAGTAGATACGGCGGCACTGTAATTAAAGCTGAATACGGCATCGTAGTGCTGTCCTGTAATCTGTTCTTCAAAAAGCTTATCAAACTCTTCGCTTGCTCTTTCCAGAAAAAGTGGTGTTGATACAACTGTTAATTCATGCCCCATCTCAGTAAGGGCTTCTTTAATATCTTCAACACCAAAGTGGTGGTTCTCAAATTCAAGAATTCTCATAGTATTCCTCGTATTATTTTTATTTTATCTCTGATATTATATCATAAATTTTGTGCAGTTTTTCAGCGAATATAAAGTTTCGTAAGGAACTTTTAAGATGAGCACATTAGTGCTCATTATATCATATGCCCTGCGTTGCTTTTCCACGCATCCGAAGTTTCGAAGAAACTTCTAAGTGACTACGAAGTAGTCATATTATATCATAATTTTTGCGCAGCTATTCAGCGCATATAAAGTTCCGTAAGGAACTTTTAAGATGAGCACTTTAGTGCTCATTATAACAGCATATATCAGTTGGAATGGTTTTGAATATTTCGGACATAAGTCTGTTATTGATTGCTAATAAGCAGTGTAATATATTATAATTCAGGTAATTATTATATCGGCAGAGGAGATGTGCTGTGAAAGTACTATTTTTTCAATGGAATGCATTTATGCAGAAGGGCATAGAGGCGGCATTAAAGGAACTTAATATAGAATATGATACATTTTATTACACGATGAAAGACTGGGATAATGACAGTGAACTTGAGAGTAGTCTTGACAGATATATAGCGGTGTCCAAGAATGTATACGACTGTGTGTTTTCAGTTAATTTCTCGCCGGTTATCTCGGACTTGTGTAATAGATTAAAGCTTCCTTATATTTCGTGGGTGTATGACTGCCCTATCAATATAAGAAGGACAGAGGTATTAAAGAATAAGTGTAATACAATTTATTTCTTTGACAGAATACAGGCACAGCATTATATGGAAAATGGAGTAGCAGGGGCGAAGCATTTGCCGCTGGCGGCTGATGTAGATACATTTCGGCCGGCTTTAGCTAAAGATGATAATTATGCGTGTGATGTTGCATTTGTTGGAAAATTGTATAAATCGGACTATTCTTATATAAGTAATTATCAGGATGTATACACGAAAGGTTATCTTGAAGGTATTGTTGAAACACAGCAAAAGCTGTATGGAGGATATATTATAGATGACTGCATTAATGATAATATAATGAAGCGTATTAATGAGAATTTTGCCAATGTATCCAATGGCAGTTATTCGGTTATTAAGCCGGAGGTTACATATGCACTGGCAACAGAGGTCACAAGCAGGGAGAGGTTTATGGCACTTGCACTTTTGCAGAACAGGTGTAATGTTAATCTATATTCTACAGATGTGGATGAAAGATTAAATAATGTCAATAATATGGGATATATTGATTATTATTCCCAGATGCCTAAAGCATTTTATAATGCAAAGATTAACCTTAATATATCGCTTAAGATAATACAGTCAGGAATTCCACTGCGTGTGCTTGACGTACTTGCCTGCAAGGGATTTCTTATAACTAACTACCAGGCAGAGATAATGGAATATTTTACGCCGGGCAAGGATCTTGTGGTATATGAGGATATTAAAGACCTTATAGCGAAAGTACAGTATTATCTTGATAATGAAGATGAAAGATTATGGATTGCGGATAATGGCTATAAAAAGGTTAAAGATAACTTTAAGGTGAAAGACAGAATTGATAGTATATTAAGAAATTAGATATACATTTTTGCATATGTGCATTGTTTGTGCTTGCGGCTTATGTCACCTAAAGAGTATAATATCAATGTGACACCAATATTATGCGATTGGAGAAATTATATGGATAAGATTAATTCATTTTATAAGATGTTAAAATACAATGCTGAGAAGTATCCGGATAAAGAGGCGATTATATATGACACGATGACGGTTACTTATCAGAAGCTTTTTGAGGACTCATATAAGAAAGCACTTCATCTTATGAGGTTTGAGGGCAGCAGGATTGCAATATATGGACCAGCTTCATACAGATGGATAGTTAATATGTTTGGAACAATCCTTGCTGGTAAGGACGTTATGCTTGTTGATTTTTTCCTTCCCCAGAATACAAGAAATGATATATTAAAGAAGGTGGGTGTTGATTACATTTTATCATCTACTAACCAGTATATACTTGCAGACAATGAGGCAATTATAATAACTGATGCGGAGAAGGATGAGGTAAATGGCCTTATATATAATGAAGAAAATGTAAAAGAGGGCAATATTCTTATGCTTACAGCCGTTCCACAGGAGTGTGACAAGGCGGTTGTGCTTACAGTTTCCAATATACTTAATACAGTAAGTGCAGTTAATGAATGTTGTATGTGTGCACCAGAGGATAAGGTGCTTGCACAGATTGCACTTCATCATATATTTGGATATATATACAGTCTTATATGGCCAATCCATAATGGTGCGTGTGTATGTATTGGAAGAGGCTTAAGACATATAGATGCAGATACTTATTATTACAATCCTACAATCCTGCCTGGAACACCATCTATGATTGAATATCTGAAGAGAATAAAAGCACTTAATGAAAATCTTAAGACTATAATTATAGGAGGTGCAAGCTGTCCGTTCAGATTATTTGAGGCGTTAAAGGACAGGGATTTGAAGGTATACAATGTATTTGGAATGACAGAGGTGTCAGGATGTATTGGAATTAATGATACTATGGATGGCACTTACAAGATATTTGCTAGTTCTAAGGTTGCAATTGAACCTGATGGTGAGATTGTGGTAAGTGGTGACTGCGTTATGAAAGGCTACGATAAAGATGAGTCATATACTAAGCGTGTCATCAAGGACGGAGTATATCATACAGGTGATATAGGAAGAATTAATGATAAAGGTCGTCTTGTACTTTTAAAACGTAACCCTGAGATTATTCTTCTTCCAACAGGAGAGAAGATAAGCAGGACAGTTACAATAAGACAGATTAGTGCACTGGATGGAGTTGCAGAAAGCTATGTTACTTTATATGATGACAAGCTTACAGCAGTTATTGTGCCAATAGATAAAGATGTAAGAGAAGAAAGATTTGTGAGGCTTATTAATAAATATAACGAAAAGAAGGGTTACCGTTGGGAAATCCAGAAGACAATCATAAGCAAAGCACCACTTCCAAGAATGGATAATGGAGATATTGACCAGAATTCAATAGAAACACTTATTGCTAATGAAAAGTAAGGTGTTAAGTAAATGCGGTGAGTGCCGATATATTTATTAGACTAATTAAGGATGAGAGGTAATGTCATGGAGGATATGAAGAAAGAACAGTTAGAAGTATTAAATGAAGCAAAAGGATATTGCACAAATGTACTTCACTGTATAGATACAGTTGTTCCAGAACTTAAAGGCGACAAGAAGGATGATACAGATGAGTATCTTAGAATGACTGTTGACGGAGTTAATGTAGCTCTTGAGATGTATAATGCAACAAGAGATTTAACAGCAGGTGTGCAGCCGGCAGTAGATGAGGCTGATGGTAATAATGCTGTTAAAGAGTTATCAGCTGCATTAAAGTTAAGTGATGATTCAGCTAAGGCTGATGCTCTTGTAAAGGTAAGAGCATTCATTGCACAGTTTAAGGACTGTGCTGAGGCTGTCTGCAAGTAATAGAATATATTGATGGATTATGTATTGATAGATTAATCCAGTTCAATACGCCCTGATATATAATATATGTAATTTAATAAAAGATAAAACCCCTGTTATAGAAGAAAACAGCAGATAATGAATTGTTGTTTTCTTCTATAACAGGGGTTATTTATATGTTCTTCCAGATATGGTTTCTATCAACACATTTTGTCCTATAACAATTTTTGTCAAACACGGTTGCTGTAAACACATCTTGTCTTATAAGTCTAAATATATCCGTTAAACATCATTCCGGTATAAGCCGAAAGGTTATAAGGATCAGGGAATGACCTTAATGGATTCTTGTATGCAATAATCTTATTGTTGACATAGTCCATAGGGTTGAGTGCAATATTCTCAGCCTTTTCTTTAATGGAATTCTTAAACGAATTAAGGCTTTCATAAATGTGGCTTAAGGCGTCTTTGTTATCAGCGTTAATAATAACTTCCTTGTCAGCACTTATAGTTCCGTCTTTATTAAGCGAAAGTCCGCTGTCTGCAAGCTGCTTCTTGTATGAGCGTGCAATTGATGCGATTTCATTCTGGAGCTTTTCTGTTCCCTGAAAATGATTATTATTCTCATCATTAGTAACAGAGATAAGGTTGTTGTAACCAGCTACAAGTTCGTTAAGACTTTCCACAATAGAGTCTGCATCTGCCTTGAGGCTTATTGTTACAGGTTCTTCTGTTACCTTTGATAATTTGACATCATATGCTTTGTTGATTGTTATTGAATTGCTCATAGATGAGCGTTCATCACCATCAACATCAAATATGGCGTTGGCTGGATATTGTGTAACCCGGTCAAGTCCAAGAGTATCAATGAGCGGCTGGTTGTTAGCATCATCTGACTTTATGGAGAATATAACAGGAGTTGTTCCATTAATGCCGGTTGATTCTGATTCAATATTAATAGCTGTATTGCCTAGACTATCTTCCTTGATATTAGCTGTAAGTCCTATGTTGGAGCGGTTGATAAGTCTTGCAATCTTGTTCTGTATATTATTAGTTGTCTCGGAGTTGTCCACTTTAAACTGGAACTCATATATAACATCATTGATTGATAAATCAAAAGAATATTCGCCAGGTTTTATATGCTTTGAACGTGGCTGTAGGTAGTTACCTGTATTAAGCTGTGAACAGGCTAACTGTTTAACATTTATATCAAAGCTTTCATCATCTGATGCTGCACCAAAGTCGGTAATGTAACTGGCATTGACGGCAGAAGCATTGCTTGATACAGCAGACTTCTTAAATGTCATTGTACCATCAGCACCGTCAGATAAATCCTCAGTAATATTCTCTAACGCTCTTGCATGTTCTTTTAAATCAATGGCGTATTTCTGGGCAGCAGTTGATAAGTCTAATTTGTACACAGGAGTCTGGCTGTTAATCTTAACAACCTTGCTATATGTGTTCTTAAGCTGAGTTCTTGTATGTGAGTCATACTTGGAATTAGATTTGTTCCCGTACTGGGATAAATAATAGCTGTATACACTACTAATCATAACAGTCACCTCCCTGTCTGTATGTATAATTGGTATAATGTGTATCGTCACAAAATATTTAATATATTACTATAATTACATATAAAACACATAAATATATAACTTTAACTGTCATCAGTTGCAGATACAGTAACTCCATTTGCTATATCCATAAACTTTATTATATTTTATAAGGAATGGCTTGATTTTGCAATATACATATAGTAGAATGTTTAAGGTTTTTTGAAAATATTTATATAAATAATGTATAAATTATAAAAATCTGGTTGACGAAATATCAAAAAATATGTTATATTAGGCTGGCTATGGAAGCGGTCTTTTTTTTATGCCCGAAACTTACCCAACAGTTCAGGTATTAAAGAAAAACCAATTGGTGTTAATAACACCTGCAAAATAAATAATTGGAGGTGGAAGTTGTGCGAGTAAAGATAACATTGGCATGTACTGAGTGTAAACAGCGCAATTACAACATGACTAAGGAAAAGAAAGCTCATCCGGACAGAATGGAAACAAAGAAATATTGCAAGTTCTGTAAGTCACACACATTACACAAGGAAACAAAGTAATTGGTATCAGTGAGGTATTAAGATGAGTGAAGCTGTTAAGACAAAAAAACAGAAAAAGAGCTGGTTCAAGGGCTTAAAGGCAGAGTTCTCTAAGATTATTTGGCCAGACCAGAAGTCACTTACAAAGGAAACCATCGCTGTATTGGTTGTATCCGTATTATTAGGTGTAATTATTTCAGTTGTGGACTTGATTGTTCGCTTTGGAATTGAATTCATTGTAAAGTAAGGAAAAGGTGATCAGATGGACGAAGCAAAATGGTATGTTGCCCATACTTATTCAGGATATGAGAATAAGGTTAAGGCTAATATCGAGAAAACTGTTGAAAACAGAAATCTTCAGGACCAGATTTTTGAAGTTCTTGTTCCGCTTGAAACAGTAGTGGAAGTTAAGGACGGCAAGAAGAAGACGGTTCAGAGGAAGACGTTTCCTGGATATGTCTTTGTAAAGATGGTGATGAATGACGACAGCTGGTATGTTGTCAGAAACACCAGGGGCGTAACAGGGTTTGTTGGTCCTGGATCTAAACCAGTACCATTATCTCCAGCTGAGATAAGATCATTCGGAATCAGCTCTGATGATGAAGAAGCTAAGCCAGTAGTTGAGTTTGCTGGTAAGGTAGGTGATCAAATCAAGATTCTTTCAGGTGCCTGGGAGGATACAGTAGGAGAAATTGTCAGCATTAATGAAGGCAAGCAGTGTGTTACAATTAATGTTGAGATGTTCGGTCGTGAAACACCGGTCGAGATTGATTTCACAGACGTGAAATTACTGTAAGATTTAGGTCTTACAAGAAGTGGGAGGCTTTAAAGCCGCCATAAACCACATTATATTTAGGAGGTGCCACAATGGCAAAGAAAGTAACAGGTTATATTAAATTACAGATTCCTGCCGGCAAGGCTACACCAGCTCCACCAGTTGGTCCAGCACTTGGTCAGCATGGTGTTAACATTGTAGAATTTACAAAGCAGTTTAATGCAAAGACAGCAGATCAGGGCGACTTAATTATCCCTGTAGTAATCACAGTTTATGCTGATAGAAGTTTCAGCTTCATCACAAAGACTCCACCTGCTGCAGTTCTTCTTAAGAAGGCTTGCAATATTAAGTCAGGTTCAGGCGTGCCTAACAAGAATAAGGTTGCTACAATTAAGAGAGCAGAAGTTCAGAAGATTGCTGAACTTAAGATGCCAGACTTAAATGCAGCTACAATCGAAGCAGCTACTTCAATGATCGAAGGTACTGCTAAGAGTATGGGTATTGTTGTAGAAGACTAATTCTATAACGAGGCTTTGAATAAAGATTGCTAAAGGTCTTTAAAGACATTTAGACAAGATTTTATTTTATAATTTGTTGATTTTCATAGAAGAACATGTGGCTGAGAATTAATCTCGGGATTGTTCAATATGTGGGAGGAAAGATGAAATCCTTCCGATAATACCACTAGGAGGTTTATATAATGAAAAGAGGAAAGAAATACGTTGAGGCAGCCAAGAATATTGACCGCCAGACATTATATGAAGCAACTGAAGCTGTTTCTTTAGTTAAGAAGAGTGCAGTTGCAAAGTTCGACGAGACAATTGAAGCTCATATCAGAACAGGTTGTGATGGACGTCACGCTGAGCAGCAGATCAGAGGAGCTGTTGTTCTTCCACACGGAACAGGTAAGACTGTAAAGGTATTAGTATTTGCTAAGGGTGCTAAGGCTGAAGAAGCTGAAGCAGCAGGAGCAGATTTCGTTGGTGGCGAGGAATTAATTCCTAAGATCCAGAATGATAACTGGTTTGATTTTGATGTAGTAGTTGCTACACCTGATATGATGGGCGTTGTTGGTCGTTTAGGACGTGTACTCGGACCTAAGGGCTTAATGCCAAACCCTAAGGCTGGTACAGTTACTATGGATGTAACAAAAGCTGTTAATGATATCAAGGCTGGTAAGATCGAGTACAGACTTGACAAGACTAATATCATTCACGTGCCAATTGGTAAGGCTTCATTCACAGAGGAGCAGTTATCAGACAACTTCCAGGCTATTATGGATGCAATCGTTAAGGCTAAACCAACTTCACTTAAGGGACAGTATTTAAAGAGTGTTGTTCTTACAGCTACTATGGGTCCTGGTGTAAAGGTTAGCACAGCTAAGTACGTTGGTTAATTATAATTAATTAATCATATGTAAGCTGATGAATGGATTAGCTTATTGCAGGATTTGGGTTATACAACGCAATATTACGAAGAATTAATATATTCTTTGTGAATAACGGTTGACAACCAATATATTATGATAGTATACTATCAATGTTTGTGTTACTATCTGGTTGATTTGGATATAGATTTATAATCTGTATCAGATTGATGTGATGGTTTCATAATATAATTAAAGTGAAAGTGATTTCACATTTTGCCTAAGACAGCAGGTCCCGAAAGGGTTAAAGGTAATACGCCTACCGAGGACAGACTTAATGCGTAAAGCATTGATTATCAGTTTATTCAGTCCTTCTGTCTTATAGATAGAAGGACTTTTTTGTTAGAGCAATGAAGCATAATACTTAAAGTGTTATGGTTGTTGTTGAATGAGCCTGATACATGTACGTCTGGGCAGAATATTATCTGGCGACAGATATAATCTAACAGGAGGTAAATATTCATGGCAAAAGTAGAACTTAAGCAGCCTATCGTAGACGAAATCAAAGCAAGCTTAGAAGGCGCTCAGGGCGTTGTGGTAGTTGACTACCGTGGCTTAACTGTTGAGCAGGATACACAGCTTCGTAAGCAGTTAAGAGAAGCTGGTGTTGTTTACAAGGTTTATAAGAATACTTTAGTAAAGAGAGCAATTGCAGGTACAGAGTTCGAGCCAATGGCAGAAGTTCTTGAAGGACCTAACGCTATTGCAATCTGCAAGGAAGATGCTACAGCTCCAGCAAGAGTTTTAGCTAACTTTGCTAAGACAGCAGATGCACTTGAACTTAAGTGTGGTGTTGTTGAAGGTACTTACTATGATGCTACTGGAATCGCAGCTATTGCTAACATTCCTTCAAGAGATGAACTTCTTGCTAAGTTCCTTGGAAGCATCCAGTCACCTATTACAAACTTTGCTCGTGTTATTAAGCAGATTGCTGAGAAGAACGAAGAGGTTGCATAATTACGCGGCATAATCAGTATGATTATTGACGGACAGGTGTGACTATGTCAGCCTGCCACGAAACTTAATTAAAAGACTATTAAAAAGGAGATTATAATAATGACTACTCAGGAAATTATCGAAGTTATTAAAGGTTTATCAGTATTAGAATTAAATGATTTAGTTAAAGCATGTGAAGAAGAATTTGGTGTTTCTGCAGCAGCAGGTGTTGTTGTAGCAGCAGGTGCAGCAGCAGGCGCAGCAGCTGAAGAAAAGACAGAATTTGACGTAGAACTTACAGAAGCTGGTGCTAACAAGGTTAAGGTTATCAAGGTTGTTCGTGAAATCACAGGTCTTGGATTAAAGGAAGCTAAGGAAGTTGTTGATGGCGCTCCTAAGGTTGTTAAGGAAGGTGCTTCTAAGGAAGAAGCTGAAGAAATCCAGAAGAAGCTTGAAGCTGAAGGTGCTAAGGTTACTCTTAAGTAATTCAGATTGTCAGTTTGATACTTGCTTGACATATGTATGCCGTATGGCATAGCATATATGAACAGAATTTTTAATATATTGCGGTATGCTGAATAATCACTTGATTTTTTAAAGCATATTTGGTATATTATATAAAATATGAAAAAGTTCCAGTTGTTGTATTGACAGCTGGAACTTTTTTTGTTACTATGAATAATGCACTATTATGGTATGGTGTGCATAGTATTTGCACGCATATCGATAATGTAATAAATTAATGTAAAGTAAAGAAAACTAAGGGGTGAAACGTCAATGGAGAAAAACAGAATACGTCCAGTAAAGTCAGGCAAATCGATGCGTATGAGTTACTCAAGACAGAAAGAAGTTCTTGAGATGCCTAACCTTATTGAAGTACAAAAAGATTCTTACCAGTGGTTTTTAAATGAAGGCTTAAAGGAAGTCTTTAGCGACATCTCTCCAATTGCAGATTATAACGGAAGGCTCAGTCTTGAATTCGTTGATTTTGCATTATGTGAGGAAGAGAGAAAGTACTCTATAGAAGAGTGCAAGGAAAGGGATGCTACATATGCAGCTCCACTTAAGGTACGTGTAAGACTTCATAATAAAGAGAGCGAAGATATAAGCGAACATGAAATCTTTATGGGTGACCTTCCTTTAATGACTAAGACCGGTACATTTGTGATTAATGGTGCAGAACGAGTTATTGTCAGCCAGCTGGTACGTTCACCTGGTATTTATTATGATATACAGAAGGATAAGTATGGAAAGATATTCCTCTACAGTTCAACAGTAATTCCTAACAGAGGTGCGTGGTTAGAGTATGAAACAGATGCTAACGATGTATTCTATGTTAAGGTTGATCGTAATAAGAAAGTACCTATTACAGTTCTTATAAGAGCACTTGGTTTTGGTACTAACGCAGAGATTCTTGACATATTTGGTGAAGAGCCTAAGCTTCTTGCAACAATGGAGAAGGATACATCTACTAACTATCAGGAAGGTGTACTTGAACTTTATAAGAAGTTAAGACCAGGAGAACCATTATCAGTAGAGAGTGCAGAAGCACTTATTTCTGGTATGTTCTTTGATCCTAGAAGATATGACCTTGCAAGAGTAGGCCGTTATAAATTTAATAAGAAGCTTTCATTCAGAAACAGAATTGCAGGACACATTCTTGCAGAAGACGTTGTAGATGGCAATGGTGAAATTCTTGCTAATGCTGGTGATAAGCTTACAAGAGAAACAGCTGAGAAGATTCAGAATGCAGCTGTTTCAGCGGTATTTATTGCTGCTGAATTAAAGGGTGCAGAAGGTGCGGTTACTAAGAGAACAGTTAAGGTTCTTTCTAATCTTGCTGTAGATATCACTAAGTGGGTAGATATCACAACAGAAGAAGCTAAGGAATTAGGAATTAACGAAGCTGTTTATTATCCGGTCCTTGCACAGATTTTAGCTGATAATGAGTCACTTGATGATATCAAGGATGCTATTGCTAAGAATACAGCAGACCTTATGCCAAAGCATATTACAGTAGAAGATATTCTTGCATCTATTAATTATAATATGCACCTTGAGTATGGCATTGGATACAAGGATGATATTGATCACCTTGGTAACAGAAGAATAAGAGCTGTTGGTGAATTATTACAGAACCAGTTCAGAATTGGTATTTCAAGAATGGAAAGAGTTGTTCGTGAAAGAATGTCAACTCAGGACTTAAGCGGTATTTCACCACAGTCATTAATCAATATCAAGCCTGTAACAGCAGCTATCAAGGAATTCTTTGGTAGTTCACAGCTTTCTCAGTTTATGGATCAGAATAACCCATTATCTGAGATTACACATAAGAGACGTCTTTCAGCACTTGGTCCTGGTGGTCTTTCGAGAGATCGTGCAGGTTTCGAGGTTCGAGATGTACATTATACACACTATGGTAGAATGTGTCCTATCGAAACACCTGAAGGTCCTAATATCGGTCTTATTAACTCACTTGCTTCATATGCAAGAATTAATGAGTACGGATTTGTTGAAGCACCTTATCGTATAATCGATAAGACAGACCCTAAGAATCCTAGAGTTACAGATGAAGTACATTACTTCACAGCAGATGAGGAAGATGATTTCCATGTAGCACAGGCTAATGCAGAGATAGATGAGAATGGATACTTCGTTAAGAATACAGTATCAGGACGTTACAGAGAAGAAACATCAGAATTCGATAAGAGTATGATTGATCTTATGGACGTATCTCCTAAGATGGTGTTCTCAGTGGCTACATCTATGATACCTTTCCTTCAGAATGATGACTGTACACGTGCCCTTATGGGTTCTAACATGCAGCGTCAGGCGGTGCCTCTTCTTATGACAGAAGCACCAGTAATCGGTACAGGTATAGAGAATAAGACAGCATGTGACTCAGGTGTATGTGTAGTTGCAGAAGAAGATGGTGTTGTACTTTCATCAGAATCTAACAGAATTCTTGTAAAAGAGACAAGTGGAAAGGTTCACGAGTACAAGCTTACAAAGTTCTCAAGAAGTAACCAGAGTAACTGCTATAACCAGAGACCTATCGTATTTAAGGGTGATGAGGTTAAGGCAGGAGATGTTATCGCAGATGGTCCTTCAACATCTAATGGTGAGATTGCCCTTGGTAAGAACCCTCTTATCGGTTTTATGACTTGGGAAGGTTACAACTACGAGGATGCTGTACTTCTTAGTGAGAGATTAGTAAGAGATGATGTTTATACATCAATTCATATAGAAGAATATGATACAGAAGCAAGAGATACTAAGTTAGGACCAGAAGAAATCACAAGAGATTTACCTTCTACAGGTTCAGATGCAGTTAAGGATCTTGATGAAGATGGTATCATCCGTATCGGTGCTGAGGTAAGAGCCGGTGATATCCTTGTTGGTAAGGTTACTCCAAAGGGTGAGACAGAGCTTACAGCAGAAGAAAGACTTCTTAGAGCTATCTTTGGTGAGAAGGCAAGAGAAGTAAGAGATACATCACTTAAAGTTCCACACGGTGCTTATGGTATCGTTGTAGGCGTTAAGGTATTTACAAGAGAAAATGGAGATGAATTAGCTCCAGGTGTTAACAAGAATGTCCGTATCTATATCGCACAGAAGAGAAAGATTTCTGTAGGTGATAAGATGGCTGGTCGTCACGGTAACAAGGGTGTCGTTTCAAGAGTTCTTCCAGTAGAAGATATGCCATTTCTTCCTAATGGCCGTCCACTTGATATTGTACTTAATCCTCTTGGTGTGCCTTCGCGTATGAATATTGGACAGGTGCTTGAAATTCACTTAAGCCTTGCTGCCAAAGTATTAGGTTTTAACGTAGCGACACCTATCTTTGATGGAGCTAACGAGAATGATATTATGGATACACTTGATATGGCCAATGCTTATGCTAATCATCCATTTGATGATGAAGAGCTTGCACGCGAAAAGGCAGATGCAAAAGCTAATGGTGAAGAATATCCTGCTGATATGACAACATTTACTGCTGAATACAAGGATCTTTTAAGAGATGACGTATTCCAGTTCCTTTCAGATAACAGAGCTCACAGAGCTGAATGGAAGGGCGTTCCAATCGGAAGAGATGGTAAAGTAAGACTTCGCGATGGTAGAACAGGTGAATACTTCGATAGTCCGGTTACTATCGGTTTCATGCACTACTTAAAGCTCCATCACCTTGTTGATGATAAGATCCATGCTCGTTCAACTGGTCCTTACTCACTTGTAACTCAGCAGCCACTTGGTGGTAAAGCCCAGTTTGGTGGACAGAGATTCGGAGAAATGGAAGTATGGGCTCTTGAAGCTTATGGTGCATCTTATACACTTCAGGAAATCCTTACTGTTAAATCTGATGATGTTGTTGGTCGAGTTAAGACATATGAAGCTATTATTAAGGGTGAGAACATTCCTGAACCAGGAATTCCTGAATCATTCAAGGTTCTCCTTAAGGAACTTCAGTCACTTGCTCTTGATGTAAGGGTTCTTGATCAGGACAATAACGAAGTTAAGCTTCTTGAAAGTTCGGAATATGAAGTTACAGATTTCAAGAAGGTTCTTGATGATGGTGGTTATAAGAGAAGTAGCCGTGATGAAGAAAATGAATTAAAGAACGCAGGTTATCACGCAGAAAAGCAGGGTGATGACGGTGAGGCAACCATAGAAGAACTCGGAACAGAAGATGACGATTTCGATTATGACAGCTTAGATGATGACTATGATGATTACGGTGACGGAAATATAGAAGAATAATAGAAGGGAGCACTATAATGGCAGAAGAGATTAAGTCAAATAAATCAATGAAATTTGATAAAATTCAGATAAAGCTTGCTTCTCCTGAGAGTATTTTAGAGTGGTCTCACGGCGAGGTAACTAAGCCTGAGACTATCAATTACAGAACTTTAAAGCCAGAAAGAGATGGTCTGTTCTGTGAAAGAATATTCGGACCTAGCAAAGACTGGGAGTGTCATTGCGGTAAGTATAAGAAGATTAAAGATAAAGGCATCGTATGTGATAAGTGTGGTGTTGAGGTTACTAAGGCAAGTGTACGTAGAGATCGTATGGGTCATATCCACCTTGCTGCTCCAGTTTCACATATCTGGTATTTCAAGGGAATACCTAGCCGTATGGACCTTATCCTTGATATAGGTCCTAAGAATCTTGAGAAGGTACTTTACTTCGCTTCTTATATCGTAATTGATCCAGGCGAAACAGATATACCATTCAAGAAGATTCTTACAGAAACTGAGTACAGAGATCTTTATGATCAGTATGGTAATACATTCAGAGTTGGAATGGGTGCTGAGGCTATTTTAGAGCTTCTTCACAACGTCAACCTTGAAGAAGAAGTAGCTAAGCTCAAGGAAGAGCTTGCTACTACTACTTCACAGAAGGCTGCAAGACTTATTAAGAGAATTGAAGTTATGGATGCGTTCATTGCTGCTGGTACTAAGCCAGAATGGATGATTCTTACAGAAATTCCAGTTATCCCTCCAGATTTAAGACCTATGGTTCAGTTAGAGGGTGGACGTTTTGCAACATCTGACCTTAATGATCTTTATAGAAGAATTATCAACAGAAATAACCGTCTTGCAAGACTTATTGATCTTGGAGCACCAGAAATCATTGTTCGTAACGAGAAGAGAATGCTTCAGGAAGCTGTTGATGCACTTATAGATAACGGACGTAGAAATGGCCGTCCTGTAACAGGACCTGGTAACAGAGCTCTCAAGTCTTTATCAGACTTATTAAAGGGTAAGCAGGGACGTTTCAGACAGAACCTTCTTGGTAAGCGAGTTGACTACTCAGGACGTTCAGTTATCGTTGTTGGACCAGAACTTAAGATTTATCAGTGTGGTCTTCCTAAGGAAATGGCTATTGAGTTATTCAAGCCATTTGTTATGAGAGAATTAGTAAGGCGTGGTCTTGCTGAGAACATAAAGAAAGCCAAGAAGAGCGTAGAGCATCTTGAGACAGAAGTATGGGATGTACTTGAAGATGTTATCAAAGAGCATCCAGTTATGCTTAACCGTGCTCCTACACTTCACAGACTTGGTATTCAGGCATTTGAGC